>Ga0307427_1000822_pt1 | contig 17656 bp, 13 predicted proteins | sample SalMarWE160190MG_FD_202162 | JGI IMG/M metagenome (GOLD analysis project Ga0307427, IMG submission 202162) | Salt marsh sediment microbial communities from the Plum Island Ecosystem LTER, Massachusetts, United States - WE1603-190 | ecosystem: Environmental > Aquatic > Marine > Intertidal zone >... | reverse complement strand
TTCTTCCGTTTGCCGTGCTTTATGTCGACGAAGATGACGATGGTACGACAGACACGGTCTTTAGTGGTGGGTTTGATGTGAGGACTAATGGTAGTGTAGGAATTCCCACGGGAGAATGGACTGAGGCGTACAAGATGTCTGCGGCCACGTGGGTGCTAGAGAATTATGACGCAGGTACTATTAGTACATATTCAGGTGGTTGTTATGGTTCGGGCACGGCTACACTGGCCGCATACTTGGCCGATGCTGACTGTGCTGATGCTAGGGTCACATATGTAGGTTATGGAACTTACGGGAACACGGCTACATCTTATGTTGACGATGTCGTTATTGGCGATGTTACCTACAGTATGGAAGCATCTAATATAGCTACAGTGTTAGGCGGTGCTGTTACCTTGATTGAGAATGACATGGCAGATGCTGCACTAACCCCTGGTGCTGGAAAGATTATTGGTAAATATAAGGTTTTCATTGACACCGGTTCTAACAGAAATACTGACAATACACCAATGGAAGTAGTATTGACTGAGTTGAAAATAACCTTGAGCAGTAGTTTAACCCTCGATAAAGAAGGTGATGCTGGCACGAGCGTTGGCGATGTCAGAGTTTATATTGAAGGTGATTCGAGCAACAAGACTCCCGCACTTGGTGAAACTGATGAAACTACTTTTAGTACTCCTGAGTATACTATCAGTCTAGATTCCTTAACTGGTGAAGCTTACAAAGTAACTGAAGATGTAGTCTTAGTAATTGTTGCACTTGTTGAGGAGCTTACTGGTACTGCTGGTGTGACGGACTATCTCCAGACAGAAATTGATGCTTTAAGTACTGACTTTACCTATACTGATGGTACAACCACCGCTTTGGATAAGTTAACCATCAACGAGGTAATAGGCGCTACTTTGACTGAGTAGTTTTCTGAATTGAATTCTCGCGTAAATTTTCTCTTTCCTTGTGGAGAACTCGCTGTCCGCTATCGTGGACACCAAAAAGCCGCCCTCTCGGGCGGCTTTTTGTTTCCCTAATCCACACTGATATTTACCGATTCAACTATCGAAGTTCAACTTCCGTAGTTTTATTTTTTTGTTGCGAAAAGATTTTTATGCTAAAATAAATTTGATATGTCAAAGAATTTAAAGATAATTTTTGTTGGAATAGTATTTCTTATTTTGCCGGTCTTTGCTTCGGCTATTTCTTTGGGAGAAAAAGTAGATTTTTTTGTTGACCCTACTTACGATTTATCTCAAAGAGAAGAAATTTCGGCTATTCTCCAGAGAATTAGCCCAAAAGCCTATTTTTATGTTGATGACGATTGGTGGAGGTCATTAGATTATCAAGAAAAACAGAAGACTGAACAAGTTCTTTATTCTTTAGGCAACGAATTTTATTACAAAATTTATCCAACTCTAACTTCGACTTTCGGATATGAATGGAAACCGGGAATTGATAAAGAGGCCACCATTACAGTTTTAATTCACCCAATGATAAAAACAGCGGGCGGATATTTTAACAATGGCGACGAATATCCAAAATTGCAAAACCCTAAATCAAATGAAAGAGAGATGGTTTATTTAAACGCTGACTATATTACTGATTCTTTAGCCAAAAGTTTCTTATCCCATGAATTTACCCACTTAATTACCTTTAACCAAAAAGAAAAAAAATATGGAGTAGAAGAAGAAATTTGGCTAAACGAAGCCAGAGCCGAATATGCCCCAACCTTAGTTGGTTATGACTCAGAATACGAAGGAAGCAATTTAGAAAAAAGAGTAAAAACTTTTTTGGAAAATCCCTCTGACTCATTGACCGAATGGCTGGGTCAGGAAGCAGATTACGGAAGTCTTAATCTTTTTACTCAATATTTAGTTGAAAAATATGGAGTTGAAATTTTAGCCGATTCAATGAAATCAAAAGAAGTTGGAATTAAAAGTTTAAATTACGCCTTAGAAAAAAATGGCTTTGACGTTGATTTTTCTCAAATATTTACTGACTGGACCATTACTGTTTCAGCCAACGATTGCTCTTTAGGTGAAAAATACTGTTACAAAAATGAAAACTTAAAAAACTTACAACTTACTCCCTCAATTAATTTTTTACCTCTTATGGGAAAAAGTACTTTAGGAGTTAACCAGACTACTAAAAATTGGTCGGGTAACTGGTTCAAATTTATTGGCGGGGTTAAGGGAACTTTAAAAATTGAATTTATCGGCAACCCGGAAAATTTGTTTAAAGTTCCCTACCTTTCAAAAAATATTTCTGGACAATACTCTCTTAATTTTTTCCAACTCAATGAATATCAAAGAGGGGGAATTTTAGTTCCTAAATTCGGGACAGAGATTAGTTCGGTAACCATTATTCCCTCTATTCAAAGTAAGACTTCCGGATTTTTAAGTCCGGAGCCAGCTTTTCCATTTTTCTGGGAGGCTTCAACCATAGTTGAAATGGAAGAAGTGGAAGAAGATGCAAACTCAAAATATTTAGAAAAACCGCTTGCAGAGATGAACAAAGAAGAGCTTTTAGCTAAAATTTCAGAAATTGAAGAATTACTAAAGCAACTTAAAAACCGAGTTGCCCAGATTGAAGCCGAAGAAGAAATGGAAGAAGTTTCTTGCCAAAAATTTGAGGAAAATCTTTTTTATGGGTTGAGAAATGACGATAGAGTTCGCTGTCTTCAGGAATTTTTGAAAGGCCAGGGAGCAGAAATTTATCCTGAAAGTCTAGTTACCGGAAACTTTTTAACCTTAACTAAAGCCGCAGTAATTCGCTTTCAAGAAAAATATACTGAAGAGGTTTTGGCTCCCTGGGAAATTGAAAAAGGGACCGGTTTTGTCGGGGAAACAACCAGAGCAAAAATTAACGAAATGTTAACTGCGTCGCCTTAATCTATCGACTTACGAAGTCGATAGGGTTGACAAATAATCTTTAATTTGCTAATATTGAAATAGTGAGTGCGCAAGAAATTGCAACTCTACTAAGTCGACAATAGACCTTCCTCGAGCAAGGTCTATTGTTTTTATTTTAATTTTGATACAATGAATTTGGGTCGGGAGGATAGCACTCACTAAAGACTTAGAATTGGAGTTAACTCTCCCGACCCACCCGGGTTTATTTAAAGGTGAATTTTAAAAAGAATGTTTCGTTAAAAAATTACACTACTTTTAAAATTGGCGGACCAGCCAAATATTTTTATATTGCCAAAAATAAAACCGAGCTAATCGAAGCAATTAAACAGGCAAAAAAATTAAAGCTGCCCTTTTTTAATTCTGAACGAAGTGAAGAATCAAAGTTCTGCCAAAGGCAGGTTTTTATTTTAGGAGGAGGAAGCAACTTATTAGTTTCGGATAAAGGATTTAATGGTTTAGTTATAAAATTTGGCCAGCCACTTTCTTCATATGTTTCAAAAGGTCTGGAATGGGCAGTTGGTATTCCTGGGACTGTTCAGGGAGCAGCTTGTAGCAATGCCGGCGCTTTCAAAAAGTCAATGAAAGATGTTGTTGAAAGCGTTGAAGTTTTTGACACGGAAACAGGAAAAGTTAAAATTTTCAAAAACAAAGATTGCAAATTTGGTTATCGAGACAGTATTTTTAGAAAGAAAAAAAATTTAATTATTCTTTCAGTAGAAATCAAACCAAAAAAAAGTAATACTAAAAAAATAAGAACCTCGCTTCGCGAGAACCTTGATTTCTCGCTTCGCTCGAAAATAAAACAATATTTAGACTACAGAAAACAAACTCAACCTTTAAATTTTCCTTCAGCTGGAAGCATTTTTAAAAACCTACCGGGGAAATCGGCCGGAGAATTAGTTGAAAAATGTGGCTTGAAGGGAAAAAAAATTGGAAATGTTAAAATTTCTGAGAAACACGCCAATTTTATTGTCAACTTGGGGCAGGGTAAGGCAAAAGATGTAATAAAATTAATAAAATTAATAAAAAAGGAGGTAAAAAAGAAATTCGGAGTAGTTTTGGAAGAAGAAATTCAGTTTTTAGGTTTTTAAAATAAAATTTTTTAAAAAAATAGTTTTCCACTCTTGACAAACTTTCTTGAAATGAAAAAATAAAGTAAGAATTTGAATTTTTCAAATTCTTGAATGCTCCGCATAGTCTAAGAAAAAGGTTTTTTAATTTTTTTACAAATAGTGGTCGACTATTTGCGGTAATTTTGAAAAAAATAATTTAAAAATTCATGGCAAAGAAAAAAAAGAAGAAGAAGAAGTAAATTCTCTTCTAGCCCGAGCACATAAGACGAGCACATATGATTTATGTGCTCGGTTGTTTTTTTGGATAAATTTGTTAATATTAATATATGAAAATTGTAATTAAAACAAAAAATATTAAATTGAACCGAGCTCTTAAAAATTTTATTGAAGAAAAAATTGGCAGCTTGGAAAAATTTTCTAAAATTTTTCAAAATAATTATTACGGAGATTTTTTAGGGAAGGGAAAACCAAGAGTAGAAGCTTGGGTAGAAATTGGTAAAACTTCTTTACATCATCAAAAGGGTCCCGTTTTTCGAGCTGAGTGTCAAATGAGATTTCCGGGAAGAAGTTTAAGATCTATTGCTCGTTCCAAAGACTTGAGAATGGCTATTACTGAAGTTAAAGACGAATTACAGCGGCAACTAAAACAGTATAAAAATAAATTAACTGCTCAAACCGAAAGAAGACAAAGACGTTTTAAAAAATCTCTCCGTTTACATCCTTTAGCAAAATTTAAAAAAAGGAAAGGAGTAAGGATTAGAGAAGAAGGGGTTTAAAAATATTTATGTCTATCTTAAATAAAATTTTTGGAGATGCTAATGAAAAATATTTAAAGAAGCTCCAACCTTTGATTGATAAGATAAACTCTTTCGAGCCAACCCTCGAGAGTTTTTCTAATGAAAAACTAAAAGAAAAAACTAAAGAATTTAAAGAAAGGTTTAGAAAAGGAGAAATTCTTAATGATATATTGCCCGAAGCATTTGCTTTAGTTAGGGAAGCAGCTAAAAGAACTCTGGGGCAAAGACATTTTGATTGCCAATTAATTGGAGGAATAGTTTTAGACCAAGGGAGAATTGCTGAGATGAAAACTGGGGAAGGAAAAACTTTAGCCGCCACCCTGCCCCTTTATCTAAATGCTTTGGAAGGAAAAGGATGTCATTTAATCACGGTTAATGATTATTTGGCCAGGAGAGATACGGTTTGGATGGGGCAAATTTATCATTTGCTGGGATTATCTACTGGTTGTTTGAATCATGACCAATCATTTTTATATGATCCAGATTATAAAAAGCCCGGTGAGGAAAAAGATAAAACCAGAGATGAACTCGGTAGTTTTAGAGTGGTAGAAGATTTTTTAAGACCGGTTTCCAGAAAAGAAGCTTATTTAGCTGATATTACTTATGGAACTAATAATGAATTTGGTTTTGATTATTTGAGGGATAACATGGTCTATGATTTGGCCAGTCAGTCTCAAAGGGGTTTCAATTATGCCATTGTGGACGAGGTTGACTCAATTTTAATTGATGAAGCCAGAACCCCTTTAATTATTTCTGCTCCGGATATTGAAAGTTCAAAATGGTACCAAGAGTTTGCCAGGATTATTCCAAAATTAAATTCAAAAACCGACTATGAAATTGATGAAAAAATGAAAGCCGCTACTTTAACCGAAGAGGGGATTAATAAAATTGAAAAAATTTTAGGAATGGGGAATATTTATGAAGAACGAGGAATAAAATATTTACATCATTTAGAGCAGGCTTTGAGAGCCGAAGCTCTTTTCAAAAGAGATAAGGATTATGTAGTCAAAGATGGCCAAATTCTTATTGTGGATGAGTTTACCGGAAGGTTAATGCCAGGGAGAAGATGGTCAGGAGGACTTCATCAAGCCATTGAAGCCAAAGAAGGAGTTAAGGTCCAACCTGAATCTCTAACCTTAGCTTCCATTACCTTTCAAAATTATTTTAGAACGTACCAAAAATTGGCTGGAATGACCGGCACCGCTGCCACCTCGGCTGAAGAATTTGATAAGGTTTATGGTCTGGAAGTAATCATTGTTCCTACTAATGAGCCGATGATTAGGAAAGATTTAGCAGATAGAGTTTATAAAACCGAAAATGGAAAATTCGAGGCTTTGGTAAGAGAAATAAAAGCAAGGCAGCTTAAAGGTCAGCCAGTTTTGGTTGGAACCACTTCAATTGAGAAGAATGAATACTTAGGAAAATTATTAAATAGAGAGGGAGTTCCCCATCAAATTTTAAATGCTAAACATCATCAAAGAGAGGGAGAAATTATTGCCCAGGCCGGTAGGCAAGGAGCAGTAACCGTAGCTACTAATATGGCTGGTCGTGGGGTTGATATAATTTTGGGAGGAAATCCTCCAGATGAAAAAGGAGCCAAAGAAGTTGTTGAGCTGGGCGGACTCCAGGTTATTGGCACTGAAAGACACGAAGCCAGAAGAATTGATAATCAGCTTCGGGGAAGGTCAGGAAGGCAGGGAGATCCAGGGTGCTCAGAATTTTTTGTTTCTTTGGAAGATGATTTATTAAGAATTTTTGGTTCAGATAGAATACAATCTTTAATGAACGTTTTAAAAATTCCTGAAGACCAGCCAATTGAGGCTAATTTGGTTTCCAATGCCATTGAATCTGCTCAATCAAAAATTGAGGGAATGAATTTTGATTTAAGAAAACATATTTTGGAATATGATGATGTAATGAATAAACATCGAGAAGTCATTTATAAAAAAAGAAGGGAAATTTTAGAAAAAGCTCAAAATGCAAATCTCAAATCTCAAATCTTAGAGATGGTGAAAAAAGCAGGATATACCGAAGAAGATTATCAGAAAAAAGAGAAGGAGGTTGGAGAGGAAAATATGCGCCAGATTGAAAAAATTATTTCTTTGAGAACTTTAGATATGCTTTGGATGGAGCATTTAGAGAGTATGGAACATCTAAGAGATTCAGTTAGATTGAGGGCTTATGGCCAAAGAGACCCCTTGGTGGAGTATAAAAATGAAGGCCATAAAATGTTTCGGCAATTACTTTCCATGCTTGAATCAAACATTGCCCAGACTATTTTTAAAGTTAGTTTGGTACCAAGAACAGCCGAAGCTCCGGTAGTTAGTTCTTCTGCCCCAAATTACGCCGCCGGGGCGCGTAGTAAAAACAAACCTGGCAGGAACGACCCCTGCCCCTGCGGAAAAATTAATTCCAAAACCGGCCAACCAATGAAATATAAGAAGTGCTGTTGGCCCAAATACGGTTAATATGTTTTTTCTTCCTATTGGCTGTTTAATATTTGCTCTTTTTATTTTATTTCTGCCCATTTTATTTGTTTTGGGCTATTTTCATATTGTTACTATTGGTTTTGAGAAACTTGGCTTTTCTCCTGAAGTAACCATTTTGATACTTTTGGCAATTCTCATTGGTTCTAGCATTAATATTCCTTTAGGGAGACAAAAATTAGTTCGGGTAGAAGAACCAGTTTTTTTTGGCTTATTTCGCCAGCCAAGAATAAAAGCCCAAGGCATTGCCGTTAACTTGGGAGGAGCAGTTATTCCGGTTTTAATTTCTTTTTATTTTTTATATTTGGGCTGGCGACAAGGTTTCTCTTTGGGGCCAGTTTTGATTGCTATAATTTTAATGATTATCATTTCCAAATTTTTAGCTCGAATTATTCCAGGTAGAGGAATAGCATTACCTTTCTTTATTCCTCCTTTATTTGCTGTTCTTTTTGCTTTAATGTTAGCGCCGCATTTTGCTGCCCCCTGTGCTTTTATTTCTGGAGTTCTCGGAACTTTGATTGGAGCTGATTTGTTAAATTTGAAAAAAGTTCAAAAAATTTCGCCAGGTTTTTTATCTATTGGAGGAGCTGGGGTATTTGATGGAATATTTTTAGTGGGGATGGTTTCAGCCCTTTTAGCCGGCTTTTAATTGTTTTAAAATAAGTATATGTCGAAAAAGAAAGTTTATTTAATTGTCGCTTTTATTTTTGTTTTGGCTTTTTTTGCTGGGAACTTAGTTTATCCTCAACTTTTAAAATTACCTCATTTTCCCCAGATTCCTTTTAAATTAGGTTTAGATTTGCAAGGAGGGAGCCATCTGGTTTATGAAGCAGATTTATCCAGTGTTGAGAAAGAGGAGTACTCCTCAGCTATGCAAGGTCTTAGAGATGTTATTGAAAGGAGGGTTAATCTTTTTGGGGTTCAAGAACCAATAGTCCAGACTCAGGAAGCTCAGGGTCATTATCGATTGATTGTGGAGTTAGCGGGAATAATAGATCCGGCTGAAGCCATCAGACAGATTGGTCAAACCCCTTTTTTGGAATTCAAAGAACAGAGACCGGAAGAAGAAACACAAAAAATTTTGGATAAACAAAAAGAAATCGAAGGCAAGAGCCTTGAAGAGCTTCAGCAAATTGAAGACTGGTATTTAGGTTTTGAGGATCCCTATTTCCAGTCTACTTCCTTAACTGGAAAATATTTAGAAAAGGCGGAACTCGGCTTTGACCAAACTGCCACCTACAAATCCTTAGTTTTACTCCAATTTGATGACGAAGGTAGTAAAATTTTTGAAGATTTAACTTCCAGAAACGTGGGAAAACCTTTAGCTATCTACATTGACGGGCTGCCAATTTCTGCTCCAACTGTTCAGGAAACAATTTCGGGAGGAAGAGCTCAAATCACTGGAGACTTTACTATCGAGGAAGCCCAGAGTTTAGCCAGGAATCTTAATGCCGGCGCCTTGCCGGTGCCAATCAAGTTAATTTCCCAGCAATCAGTAGGACCGACCTTAGGTAAAATTTCTTTAGAAAAATCATTAAAAGCTGGCAGCTTAGGGTTTTTGCTGATAATTTTATTTATGATTTTTTTCTATAGATTGCCAGGCTTTTTATCTGCTTTGGCTTTGGGAATTTATGCTGTCGTAGTTTTATCTTTATTTAAACTTATCCCGGTTACCTTAACTTTGGCCGGGATTGGAGGGTTTATCCTTTCAATAGGAATGGCTATTGATGCTAATATTTTAATTTTTTCTCGAATGAGAGAAGAATTAAGAGGCCAAAAGTCGTTTGTCCAGAGCGTAGAAGATGGATTTAATCGAGCCTGGCCCTCAATTAGAGATGGAAATCTCACTACCTTAATTGTGGCCGTAATTTTATTTGGTTTTGGGACCAGTTTTATTAAAGGGTTTGCCTTAACTTTGAGTTTGGGAATTTTACTTAGTATGTTGTCAGCAATTTTTATTACTAAAAATTTTTTGAAGTGTTTTGTCAAAACGAGACTCGAAAATTGGAAATGGCTGTGGAGATAACCTTCACTTACCTGAGCGTAGCGAAAGGTAGAAAAGAACAGAATATTCTTTGACCCATAAAATTAAAGCTCGGTATATGAACATTAATTTTCTAAAATACAAAAAAATTTACTTTATTTTTTCAGCAACCTTAATTTTGGCCAGTTTAGTTTGTTTAATTATTTTTGGCTTAAAACCAGGAATTGATTTTACTGGCGGAAGCATTTTGGAAATAGAATATATTGAAGAGAGGCCTTCAAATCAAGAAATTAAAGAAACCCTTTCTGATTTAGATTTAGGAGAAGTTTTAGTCCAGCCAACTGAAGAGAAGGGAGTAATTCTTAAAATGAAAGATATTTCTGAAGATACCCATCAAGAAGTTTTAGAAAAACTAAAGGAAAATAAAGAGTTAGAAGAAAGACGTTTTGAATCAATTGGGCCAGTTATTGGCCGGGAATTAAAACAAAAAACCAAAATCGTCATAATTTTATCTCTATTGGCCATAGTTTTATATATTGCCTGGGCTTTCAGGAAAATCTCCAGGCCACTTCCCTCCTGGCAATATGGAATAGCTTCGCTAGTTGCTCTTTTTCATGATGTTTTAATACCGCTGGGAATTTTGTCTGTTTTGGGAAAATTTTATGGAGTTCAAATTACCATCCCGGTTATTACGGCTTTGCTTGCGGTTTTGGGTTATTCAATTAATAATACGGTAGTAGTTTTTGATAGAATAAGAGAAAATCTTTTAAGGCGGGCAGGCACTTATCAGGAAATAGTAAATAACAGCCTAAATCAAACCCTAACTAGATCTATTAATACTTCTTTAACTACTCTTTTTGTTTTGGTAGCTATTTTCTTTCTGGGTGGGATAACCTTAAAATATTTTGCCTTAGCTTTAATCTTGGGAATTATAGCTGGTACCTATTCCTCGTTATTTTTAGCTAGCCCAATTTTAGTGGCCTGGTTGAGGTGGCGAAATCGGGTGATTTGACAGTAGCCCTTAAAAATGTTTAAATACAATAATATGTTATTTAATTACGCTAAAATTTGTCAAAACTTAATTAAAGATTTACCTCCCCGGACTAAAGAGGTTATTTCCCGCCGTTTTGGTTTTAAAACCGGTCAAAAGGAAACTTTAGAAGCAATTGGAAAAGATTATGGTATTACCAGAGAGAGAGTCCGTCAAATTGAAGAAGACGGATTTTTAAGAATAGAACCAAAAATCGGCCAATTTCAAAAAACTTTCCAATATTTTGCTGATCAACTTAAAAACTTCGGAGATTTAAAAAAAGAAGATATTTTACTTCAGGACTTGGGCAGGAGAAGATTTCAGCCCCAGATTTACTTTTTACTAACCTTAGGACCAAATTTTGAAAAAGTCGGAGAGTCCGATGAGCTTTATCCTTTATGGACCATTAATCAGAATTCCTTAGTTTTAGCTAAAAAAGTTATTGATTCTTTTTATACTCAGCTTAAAAAAAATAATCGACCCCTAAATTTAAAAGACTTTCAACTTTCTTACTCTCCACCCCAAACTGCCTTAATTTCTTATTTAGAAATTTCTAAGAGAATCCAAAAGGGACCCCAAGGCCTCTTTGGTTTAAAAGACTGGCCAGAAATAAATCCCCGAGGAGTAAAAGATAAAGCCTATCTAGTATTCAAAAAAACTAAGAGACCTCTTCATTTTAGCCAAGTAGCTGAGCTGATTGATGCCGCCTTGCCCCAAACTGTTCATAATGAACTAATTAGGGACGAGAGATTTGTTTTAGTTGGTCGAGGTATTTATGCCTTGAGAGAGTGGGGATATGAATCTGGTCAGGTAAAAGATATTATTTTTAAAATTTTGAAAAAAGCTGGAAAACCTTTAACTAAAGAAGAAATTTTAAAGAAAGTGCTAGAACAAAGATTAGTTAAAGAAAACACTGTTTTATTAAACTTGAGTAATAAAAAATATTTTTTAAAGACCTCCAGAGGTTATACAATTAGAGAAGCTTAAAATGTTCCCTGAAATATCTTTAATTTTTAGTTATATTTGGCAAACAATTCGAGCCTGGTGGTGGCTCGCTTTGCCTTTTATTTTATGGAAACCCTTTCTTTATTTGTGGCTTTGGTGGAGAGTAGAACTTTTTTTAGAAAAGCAAAGAATGATTTTACTGGAGATTAAACTTCCCAAAGAATCATTAAAGCCAATTAGAGCTATGGAGCCAGTTTTAGCTGGGATGTGGCAAGGTTTTTACGATCCTCCTAATTTTTGGGAAAAATGGTGGGATGGAAAAATAATTCTTGGTTTTCAATTCGAGCTCATTTCAATTGGGGGAGAGGTCCATTTTTTTATTAGATGCCCTGATTATAGAAGAGATATCGTTGAATCAAATATTTATTCTCAATATCCTGAAGCCGAAATTTCTTTAACCGAAGATTATACCAGAAATGTTCCCCAGAGTATTCCAAACAAAGACTGGGAAATGTGGGCTTCAGATTATAAATTGATAAAACCCAATCCCTATCCAATTAAAACTTATCCAGAGTTTGAAACAGAAACTGAGAAAGAAGAAGAAAAAAGAGTGGATCCGATTGCTTCTCTTTTAGAAAGTTTTGCTAAAATAAAACCAGGAGAACAACTTTGGATTCAGATTCAGGTTAACCCAATCGCCGAAGAATATGCCGAACCCTTTTTAAAAGAAGGGGAGGTCATTAGGGATCGGCTGGCCAAAAGACCGAAGGGACCAGAACCAAAACCAATGGTTCAGGAGGCTGCAGAAATTTTAATTACTGGAAAAGTCCCAGAAGCAGAAAAACCTTCAGAAAAATTGGAATTAATTGCTCCCGAATTGAGATTAACTCCAGGGGAAAGGGAAATAGTTGCCGGAGTGGAGAAAAAGATTTCCAAACCTCCTTTTAAGTGTTCAATAAGATTTATCTTTTTGGGGAAAAGAGAGGTTTGGTTTAAACCTAATTTAAGATTGGGTCTGGCTTTCTTCGGAAATTACGTTACTGAACATATGAATTCCCTTTTCCCTTTAGGAAAAACCATTACTAAGGTTTACAGTCGTCCTCCCCTTTCCCTTCTTGATCTTCGAAGACTTTATCTCAGAAAAAGAAAAATATTTAAACTTTATCTAGACAGATATCCCCCTTTCTTTCCTCGGGAAGGTGATTATAAAACCGGAACTTTTATTTTAAACACTGAGGAACTGGCTTCTCTTTTTCATTTTCCTTCGAGAAGAGTGGCTCCCGCTCCCGGTGTTCTTCGGGTGGAAGCCAAAAGAGGTGAGGCACCTCCCGAAATTCCTGTTGAATAATTAAAAAAATATGTCTAACGAGGTAAATAATCAAATTACTTTTTTTGGCGAGACTACTTTTAGAAATCAGAGAAGAAAATTTGGAATAAAAATTGACGATCGGCGTCGGCATGTTTATCTAGTTGGAAAAACCGGGATGGGAAAAACAGTGACAATGGAAAATATGGCTATCCAAGACATCCAGCAAGGCAAGGGATTAGGTTTTATTGACCCCCATGGGGAGGCAGCCGAAAAATTATTAGATTTTGTTCCTCAAAGCAGAATTAATGAGGTAGTTTATTTTAATCCAGCTGATTTAGATTTTCCTCTTGCCTTTAACGTTATGGAGAAGGTTGATATAGCCCATCGGCATTTAGTGGCTTCGGGTTTAATGGGAGTTTTCAAGAAAATCTGGCCAGATGTCTGGTCAGCCAGAATGGAATATATTTTAAATAATTGCATCTTGGCCCTGCTGGAATATCCAGATTCAACCTTATTAGGTGTTAACCGAATGTTAGCTGACTCTGAATATCGAAAAAAAGTAATAGATAAGGTAACTGACCCAGTAGTTAAATCTTTTTGGGTTCAAGAATTTGCCAGATATACTCAGAGATACGAAGTAGAAGCAACCGCTGCCATCCAAAACAAAGTTGGCCAGTTTATTTCTGCCCCTTTGATTAGGAATATCATCGGTCAAGTTAAAACCTCAATTAATATGAGAGAAGTTATGGATGGAGGGAAAATTTTAATTGCTAATATATCTAAAGGAAGAATAGGAGAGGACAATTCCCGGCTTTTAGGAGCTCTTTTAATTACTAAGTTACAATTGGCAGCCATGTCCAGGGTAGATATTCCCGAAGAAGAGAGAAAAGATTTTTATTTATATGTTGACGAATTCCAAAATTTTGCCACTAAATCTTTTGTTAATATACTTTCTGAAGCCAGAAAGTATCGATTATCTTTAACTTTGGCTAATCAATACATTACCCAGTTGGAAGAAATGACTCCCACTGGGAGAAGTTCGGAGGTTAGAGATGCTATTTTTGGCAATGTCGGCACTATAACTTCTTTTCGGGTGGGAGCAGAAGATGCTGAATTTTTAGAAAGAGAATTTATTCCAGAGTTTAATGCTGAGGACTTAGTTAATTTGGCCAAATACAATATCTATCTAAAATTAATGATTGATGGTGTGGCTGGTCGACCATTTTCAGCTGAAACTCTTCCTCCTTTTTCAAAACTTGAACAATCAAATAAAGAAAAAATTATTAAGATCTCTCGGGAAAGATATAGCACCCCTAGGAAAATTATTGAAGAAAAAATCAGCCGCTGGACCGGGGTTTTAAAATTGCCAGAAGAAGGCACGCCTGCCCCCCCAGTTTTATATGATGCTCAATGTGCTTCATGTGGGAAATGGACTAAAGTAATTTTTCCTCCCGATGGTACTCGTCCAGTTTATTGTAAATCTTGTTTAAAGAAAATTGAAAGACTACAACCCTCCCACCGCCCGAGGGGCCCAAACGAAAGTTTGGGAGGGAGGAGGGAGGGTCGGAGTCCCGCCGAAGGCAGGTCCCTCGAAAAAACAGAAGTTAAAGAAACAGCTCCAACTATTTCCTTACAGGAGGCTGCAAAATCAGAACCCGTTTCTTTCTCGCCATCAAAAAAGGTGAAGGAATTAAAGGAAAAGCCAAGAAGAAGTCGGGCAGAGGTAAATGTTGAAGAATTAAAAAAGGTTTTAGAGGAATCCCTTAAAAAAAATAAAAAGTAAGCGAGATGCTGAAAACCTTAAAAGACTTTATTTTTGAGAGCAAAAGAGTTTTGGTTAGATGCGATTTCAATGTTCCCCTTGCCCAAAAGGGGAATATTTTAGATGATTTTAGAATTAGACAAACTCTCCCGACCATTGAGTATTTAATTGAAAAAGGAGCTAGGCTCCTTTTAATGAGTCATCTGGGGAGACCGGGAGGAAAAGTGGTAGAAAGTTTAAGACTAACTCCAATTCAAAACAGGTTAATGGAATATCTAGGTGTTCAGGTCTCTAAGGCGCCAGACTGTGCTGGGGAAGAAATTGAAAAATGGTCGAGAGAAATGCAGTCAGGCGAAATTTTACTTTTGGAAAATCTAAGATTTCATAAAGAAGAAGCGGAAAACAATGAAGGTTTTGCCAAAGAACTGGCTAAATTAGGTGACATTTATATTAATGATGCCTTTTCTGTCTGCCATAGGAATCACGCCTCTATTGTTGGAATACCAAAATATCTGCCCTCGGGAGCAGGATTTTTATTGGAAAAAGAAATTAAAGTTTTGAGTAAAATCATTGAAAATCCAATCACTCCTTTAGGTGCTATTTTTGGAGGAAGGGAAGGTGATTTTAAAGCAATTAATAAAATTTCAGAGATTGCTAATTGGATATTGATTGGCGGCTTAATTAAAAAAGGAATAGAAATGAAAAATATACATTTAAAGTATCCTTCAAAAATCATTGAACCTATCGATAATATAGACGGTAAAGACATTGGTCCCCAAACTATAGGTCTTTTTAAAGAAAAAATATCTCAGGCTAAAACAATTTTTTGGTCAGGTCCCTTAGGAAAGATTGAAGAAGTTGAGTTTCAAAAGGGCTCAGAGGAAATTGCCAGGGCGATTATTGAAAGTGGTGCCTTTTCAGTAGTGGGAGGAGGGGAGACAGTGGAATTTATAAATAAAATTGGTTTAACCGAGAAATTTAATCATGTTTCCACTGGTGGAAACGCAATGCTTGTTTTTTTAGCTGGGGAAAAATTACCAGGAATTGAAGCCTTAAAAAATGGCAACAGAAATTAAGAATTTAAAAAAAGTAGCTCAAAGAATTCTAAAAGCAGCGAAGGGCAAAGAAAAGATTATTCTTTATGGAGATGCTGATTTGGATGGGACAGCAGCAGTGATTATTTTAACAGATACCATTAAAAATTTAGGTGGCAAAATAACTACCATTTATTTTCCTGATAGAGAATTGGAAGGTTATGGGATAACAGAAAAAGGTTTAAATTATCTGAAAAAATTGGGGGGAAAAGCTTTGCTTATTGCTTTAGATTGTGGAATAGGAAATTTCAAAGAAGTAGTAATGGCAAAAAAATTGGGCTTTGAAGTAATAATTATTGACCATCACCAAATTTTAGATAAACTGCCTGAAGCCAGCATTATTGTTGACCCAAAACAAAAGGGAGATAAATATCCCTTTAAAGGCCTGGCTACCGTTGGAATTGTCTTTAAACTTTCTGAACTCCTTTTGAAAAATATAATGACCGATTTAATGAGAAAAAATTTTTTGGAGCTGGTAGCCTTAGCCACTATTGCCGATATGATGCCTCGGGAGGAAGAAAATAAAATTTTTATTGAAGAAGGCCTTGAATCTTTAGAAAGCACTTTTAGGCCAGGAATCAAAGCTTTTTTTGAAATGGAAGATTTTGAAGGTTTTGAGGACTTCAATCGAAGAATTTCTAAAATTATTTCTATTTTAAATGTGAGGGATGTAGAAAATAATTTGCCGGCCAGTTTTCGATTATTGACTTCATCTTCTTTAGAAGAATCTAAAGTACTGGTTGAAAAACTTTTAGAAAAAAGCAAATTAAGAAAAGAAAAAATAAAGGAGATAACGGAAAGAATTGAGGAAAAAATTTCGAGGGAAGCCGAACCGATTATTTTTATGGGAAGCCCTAACTGGGAATTCACTTTGATTAGCTCAGCAGCTTCAATCATTTGTCAAAGATATCAAAAACCTACTTTTATATTTAAAAAACTAGAAGAAGAATCCATAGGGACAGTTAGAACTCCTTCCGGAGTAAATAGTGTTTCCTTGATGAAAAAATGCAAAAAATACCCTTTAACTTATGGTGGGCACCCTTTAGCTTCGGGATTTAGAATTAAAAATGAAAATTTAGAAAAATTTAAAGAGTGTTTAATTAAACAATTAAAATAATGCGGAAGATAATTATTTATACTGACGGAGGCTCCCGGGGTAATCCCGGACCTTCAGCTATCGGAGTAGTTTTTTGTAATGAAAAAGGCGAGATTTTTAAAAAGTATTCTCAATATTTGGGAGAGAATTTTACCAATAATGAAGCTGAATACCAGGCAGTGATTTTCGCCTTTAAAAAATTTAAAAGCCTATTTGGGAAAAAATTAGCTAAAAATTCTGAAATTGAATTAAAGTCAGATTCTGAACTTTTAATAAAACAATTACGAGGTGAATACAAAATTTTAGAACCGAAAATTCAACCTTTGTTCATTGCCGTCTGGAATTTAAAGCTTGATTTTAAAAAAGTTAAATTTAATTTTATCTCTCGAGAAAAAAATAAAGAAGCTGATAGGTTAGTTAATGAATCCTTGGATAATCAAGAGAGAAGCCAAAAATTGTTCTAAAAATAAAACCGAGCACATAAAACTTTATGTGCTCGGTATCCTAGTAAGTCTATAAGCCGAATTCTGTATTTGTGTGATTATCTGTCTAGCCCCTCGATTACTCTTGGGGTCAAGCGAACTACTTTTCACTTGGGCAAATCCGGAGATTGCCTAAGTGTTTGTTCTTGCACTCGATAAGGATTTAGCCGTTTCACCCCTGATGTTATCCATCAGGACTCACCCCTAAGGGTGCTTCTTGCCTTTCGGCATGAAGCGTCTCTGTTCGCACCTCTGGCCTCACGGCCGACGGGCGTTACCCGCTATCTTTTTATCGAGCACATAAATTATGTGCTCGAGAGTGTTCGGACTTTCCTCCAAGCACATAACGTATTATGTGCTCGGCAATCACCCGACTTACTAGGACAAATACATCTTAGCAACTTTAAATTTTTTGTCAAGGTTTTTGCTGGTTAGCTAAGGATCATTTTTAATAAAGCCATCCGGATATAAAGCCCATTCTCTGCCTGTCTAAAATAAGCTGCCCGAGGATCTTTATCAACCTCCAGAGCGATTTCGTTAACTCGTGGCAAAGGATGCATCACAATTGCCTCTTTCTTCATTAAGTCAAGCACTTCCTGATTGACAAGGCAGAAACTTCCTATTTTCTCATCGGGCGACGAGCGGGTCTCGTCTAAAAGAGTGCCCCGTTCTTTTTGGGTCCTAGTTTGATAAAT
>Ga0307427_1000821_pt1 | contig 17664 bp, 18 predicted proteins | sample SalMarWE160190MG_FD_202162 | JGI IMG/M metagenome (GOLD analysis project Ga0307427, IMG submission 202162) | Salt marsh sediment microbial communities from the Plum Island Ecosystem LTER, Massachusetts, United States - WE1603-190 | ecosystem: Environmental > Aquatic > Marine > Intertidal zone >... | reverse complement strand
CCGCCCAGGCTGATGCGCGTGCGGACCTTGCCGGTCGCCGGGTCGAGAACCGCCACTTGGTCCGAGAAGTAGTTGGTCACGTAGAGGGCCCCGTCGGTCGGCGACACCGCGATGCCGTTCGGCCCCAGCCCGCCGCACGACACACGCCGCACCACGTCGCCCGTCTGCCACAGGAACCCGAGGTTCACGTGGGGGGGCGTTGCCGGCGCCGCGCGGGCCGGATCCAGAAGGTACAGCAGTTTCGGCAGGTCCACGATCGAGATCTGGTGCGTCCCGCGATGGCTCACGTACAGCAGCCGCCCGTCTTTCGAGACCGCCACGCCGTGCGGGTTGGCCACCCCGCCGCCCACGTTGTCCAGCAGCACCGTGGCGACCTTGGCATCGGCGGGGGCCAGCGGGATGATCGACAGGGCGTTCGTATGGACCCATCCCTGGTTCAGTTGCGACGGCGTGATGTTGAAGTTCGGACGCGAGTGCACCGCCAGCGCGAACTTGCCGTCCGCCGTCACGGTGATGCCCATCCCCAGGAGCATCGTGCCGGGCGACCGCTTCTCGGCGACCACCTTGCCGGCGGCGGTGTCAATCACGGAAATATGCGCCGTGAGTTTCGGGTTGGTGGCTGGTTCGTGCGACAGCGAGTTGTTCACCAGCAGATGCTTGCCGTCGGGCGTGACGGCCAGGTACGTGGGCGCGCGGCCGACCTTGATGCGGCCCGTCTCCTTGCGGGCCGCCGTGCCGATGACCGAGACGTCGTCGGAGATGTAGTTGGCTGTGTAGAGTTGTTTCCCGTCCGGCGAGAGGACCAGGCCTGTCGGCTCGTAGCCGCACGGAATCGTCGCGATCGCCTTGCGGGCCTTCACGTCGATGACCGAGACGGCATGATCGCGCGTGTTCGCAACGTAAACGAGCCGACCGTCCGGACCGGCGGCGACGCCCGTTGGGCCGCGGCCGACCGTGATCTCGGCGATGACCTTGCCGGCGGCCGTGTCGATCACCGCCAGCGTGTCGGCCGTGTGGTTCGTCACGTAGGCGAACTTGCCGTCGGGCGAGAGGGCAACGCACGTGGGAGACTTGTAGACGGCCTGCTTTGCAGCCGCCGGTTTCAGCGCGGCTCTTACGGGCGGCGACCCGCCGACGCCTATGCCCACGACGAGGCATCCCACCGCCGCCCCAAGCCCACACGCCAGAACTGACGCACCCCTCGTGCCTGAAATCAGCCTCATAGACGTGACCCGTATCCTCTGAGCCCACTCAACCGCAGACACTTCCCGCCCAGTATAACCCGTACAGGCCTGGAAGGGCGCCGCGATTTCGCGGCGGAGTTGCTGAGAGGGATGCCTTCTCGCCGGCGCGGGCTACGCCGTCGGCGATCAAGACCCGCGCCTTGCCGCGATGGAGGTAGAACGGCCGCCAACCCACCTCCCCCTGTTCGGCGCCGGGGTTCTTTAACAGGTTCTCTCGGCTAGCGAACGCCGCCGTGCCGGTCAGCAGCGCCAGAAGCACCGCGAAAGCGTGTCGGACACCCATGGCAACACCTCCGTTCAACTCAACGCACAGGGAACGGGCGAATTGCACACAGGCCGAATCGCGGCGCGCACGTTCCCCCGCGCCGCCGTCCTCACGGGGTAGCCGGGCGTACGCCCTTCTTGCACAGCAGCGCACCGGCGGGCGCCTCGACCTTCGCGCCGTCGGAGAACGACACGGTCACAGGCCGCGTCCCCGGATTCCACGCGGCGTAGGTGCGCGTGCCGTTCTTTGTGAAAACGGCGGCCGTCGGGATGTCTGCCGTGACCTTTGTGTCGAGCCGGCCCATGGCCGCCAGGTTGCCGAGCCAGTGATAGGTGTGAGCCTTCGACAGGCCGCTGGTTGGCCGGTAGTCGGCGTGTTGCTCGAACGTCGTCAGCGCTGCCTGGGGGTCGGCCATCGCCCGGAACATCCAGATGATGTCGCGCCACTCGGCCTCCGGCCCGCCGTTTGTCGCGACGAGGTCACGGTGGTTGCGGGCGACGTAGTCCGGACGCCGCCCCAGGTACAGCGACCCGCCCGTCACGGGCAGGAAGTTGATGCCGTGGATCTCTTCCGGATTGCCCGTCCACCACGTGGCGTAGGCGCCGCCGTTGGACCACAGGATGCCGAGGGCCGAGTGGCGGAACCCCTTCGGAAAGACCGCGCGGTCGACGTCGAACCAGTACTGCTCCACGGCCCGCACCTCGTTTGCGTAGAGAAAGATGCCGAGGTCGCGGGCGGTCGCGTCGCCCGTCGCGGCGCCCCACAGGATCAGCGCCGTCGCGAAGTTCAGCGCCTCCGACGACGATTCCTGATTGTTCCCCGCCGCAAACGCCGCCGGCCCGTTCGCCCACGAGTGACCCGCGTAGGGGTCGAAGCATCGGAGGAACGGGAACTGCCTGTCGCGCCGGTCTGCGTTCGCCACGTCCTTGATGAGCAACCTGACCATGCCGCCCCAATTGGCGTCGCTTGCCCACCGGTGGTCGAACCGCGCGACCGTCGCGGCCGCCATGATGAAGTAGCCGTAGTGGAAATTGTGGTCGTTCAGTTCCCGGTCGCTGCCGTACCCGGCGGGGTAGGCGATGAGCGTGCCCCACGTCCGGTCGTAGTGGAACAGGCGGGCCGTCTTGCCGTCCGGCGCGCGGAACCAATCTTCCAGCGTTTGCTTGATGAGCGCGAGAAACCGGTCGCGCGCCTCCGTGTGGCCCGTCTGATCGGCCACCGCCGCCAGCGACGCCAGCCGACCCAGTTCCTTCCCCGTCCAGTACACGTCGTTGCGGCCGATCGGCTTGGCCGCACGCAACGCCTCAGCCACGTAACCGCGCAGCCGGTCGCGGTTGCACCCTCCCGCGTCGGGCAGGGCCGGAAGGACGCCGTCGAACAACATCGGAGTCGTGAACTCCGCTGCGACGAGAGGCTTCATCTTGCCGCGCGGCGAAACGTAACCATGCGGGGAGGGGCTGGCCGACGTGTGCAGCCACTGATGGCGGTACAGGACCAGGATCGGACGCTTCTCCGTGCCCTCTCGCGGCTGCGTCGTCGCGGTGAACGTTGTCACCAGTCTTGCCCGCGGCGCATCGTACCGCCAACTGACGCGCGTATCGGTGACGAAAGCGAACGCATGTTGTCGGAAGAGGTCGAGCGCGGCGGGGCTTCGCTCCGGCAGGACCGCGACCGAGAAGTACCCCTTTCCGGCCAGCGGCGAACGCAGTGTCCGCTCTCCCTCCCACGACGCTCCGCTCGGCGCGAAGATGCCGTAATGGTGCCCGTTGACCGTTGCCCCCACCGCGCCGCCGTCGCGGCGCCAGATCGTCGGTTCGCCGCTGAAGGTCACGACCGCGTTGCCGCCCGTCGCCTCGCAGTAGACGTACGGCAGGCCGTGGCCGATGGTCGCCCGCAGCGTCCGCCCACCGCCTTCCCACAGGGCGGTGACCGTCCAGTCGGAGTACCCATCGACGCGCGTCTCGGGGGCCGCGAGTCCCTCGACGCCGACCAGCAGGTCGCGGGCGTAGTTGAAGTGGTAGTTGCGTCCGTCCGGCGCCACGGCGGCCTGGGTGGGATACCCGACGCCGAGCCCCTCGGCCCGCGCCCGAAACGCGAGCGGATGGGCGTACAGGTTTTCGGAGTACCGATTCTCGGGCCGCCGCTTCCACACGAGCGACGACCACCAGTCGTTCGTCGGCGCGGGGCCCGCGACGCGTTTCGTGATGCAGGGCACGGCGCCAGCGCCGCGCGCATCCGACGGTCCCTTCGCCCCGGCCGGCCGGACCGTCTGCAGACTGCCCCGCCCGACGCGCATCTCCTGGGCCCGGGCAGGGCCAGCGCCGTGCCAGAGAAGCGGCAGCACGACGGCCAAGGCGACGGCCGGGCAGAATGATCTCACGATTCGTAGCGCCCGTGCGCCGGTCATGAGAGGAAGGTCCTCCGTGTGGTGCGCGGGCCGTTCGGCCCGGCGGTTCATTGCCCCTCGGCCGCCAGCGCCTCGAACCCGGAGATGATGTCGAGCAGTTCCTCGGTGATGGCATGCTGGCGGCTGAGGCGATAGTGCATGTTGAGTTTCTTGAGCCGCTGCTCGATGTTCCGCTCGGCGGCCTGCATCGAGGCCAACCGGCTGGCGTTCTCGCTGGCGAGCGACTCGGCCGACGCGCGAAAGAGCGATACCCAGAAATGCTCCCGCATGAGCGACGAGAACAGATCTCCCCACTCCAGCGTGACGATCGGCAGGCATCGGCTCGGCCACTCCCGGCCGCGAAGACGCTCGAGCCACTCGGTATCGACCGGCAGAAGCCGCTGGGTGCGCGGCCGGTACAGTGCCCCGCCGAGCGACTCGTTGTGGAGGAGGATGACGCGGTCCACCGCCCCGGCCGCACGCCACCCCTCGATCCGCATCAGCACGTCCCGCACGAGCGGGCCGATCTGCGCGAGCGACGTCGCCGGGGGGACCTGCTCGTCGACGCACAGTCCCTCGGCGTCCAGGAGCGGGGCGATGCGCGTGCCGACCAGCAGCAGGCGTGGGTCTTTCCCACCGGCCTGCTCCCGGACCTCCGCCGCCGCGTGCTCGGCAATCTGCACGTTGAACCGGCCGCACAGACCCTGGTCGGACCCGAAGATGACCGCTCCGAGCGTGCCGTTCTCGTCCTGCGGCGCCGGTTGGGCGAGATCGGGCTGCGCGGCAAGGAGCACCTGGAGGCCGAGTTCGACGGTGCGGGCGTAATCGGCCAGCGACTCGACCGCCCGTTCGAACTGGCGGATGTTCGCCGCCGCCACGCCCTTCATCGTCTTGACGACCGACTGAAGGTCGTCGGCCGTGCCGATGCTCTTTCGGATGGCTTCGAGTGCCTGCATTCGGTTGGCTTTCGCTTACGCCCTCGGGCGCGAAGCACGCGGAGAACGCGCCGCGCAAGCGCGGCGGCTAACGGTCATCGGCTTCGGGCGAGGGCACGTCGGCCTCGTCGCCGGGGGCCTCGTCGGCCGGCGCGTCGGCTTCGGCGTCATCCGGCTTGGGCAAGTTCTGGGCGATCATCCTGCGCAGGGCATCACGGTCGGCGTCGGTAATCTTCTCACCGTCGGCGATGCGTTTGCAGAGGTCCGGCAGGTCGCGCGTCATGGCCTGGCGGATGGCCGTTTCAGCAGCGGCGACCGCTTCGACGGGCAGATCATCGAGCAGTCCCTCGGCGGCGGCAAAGAGGACGGCGATCTGCTCGGCGGTCGGCAGCGGCGCGAACTCCGGCTGCTTCAGCACCTCGCGGACCCGCCGGCCGCGCTCCAGCCGCTTCTTCACGCTCTCTTCCAGCCGCGTGCCGTACCGCGAGAACCGTTCGAGTTCCTCGAACTGGGCGTAGGCGAGTTTCAGGTCGCCCGCCACCGCCCGGTACGCCGGCAGTTGGGCCTTGCCGCCCACGCGCGAGACGCTCGTGCCCACGTCCACGGCCGGCAACACGCCCTTCTGGAAGAGGTCGGGGGAGAGGGCGATCTGGCCGTCGGTGATCGAGATGAGGTTCGTCGGAATGTACGCCGCAAGGTTCTGGGCCTGGGTCTCAACGATGGGCAGCGCGGTGATCGACCCGCCGCCTTTCTCGGCGCGCAGGTGCGTGGCCCGTTCCAGCAGCCGCGAATGGATGTAGAAGATGTCGCCCGGGTACGCCTCGCGTCCCGGCGGCCGCCGCAGCAGCAGGCTGACCTCGCGATACGCGATGGCGTGGCGTTCCAGGTCGTCGTAAACCACGAGCACGTCGCGGCCCTGTTCCATGAAATGCTCGGCCACGGTGGCGGCGGCGTACGGGGCGATGAACTGAAGCCCTGCCGCGTCGTCGCCGGTCGTCACGATAACGACGGTATACGCCATCGCCTGGTGCTTGCGCAACTCGGCCACCACCCGCGCGACGGCCGACGCCCGCTGCCCGATGGCGCAGTAGACGCAGAGCATGCCGGAGCCGCGCTGGTTGATGATGGCGTCGAGGGCGATGGCCGTCTTGCCCGTCTGACGGTCGCCGACAATGAGTTCCCGTTGGCCGCGCCCGATCGGAATCAGGGCATCGACCACCTTGATGCCCGTTTCCAGGGGCGTGGCCACCGGCGCCCGGTCCATGATGGGCGGCGCGGGACGTTCGGCGGGCCGGCGCCGCTCGGCCGCAATCGGACCGGCCTCATCGAGGGGCCGGCCGGCGGCGTCGACCACGCGGCCAAGGAGCCCGTGTCCGACCGGCACGTCCATGACGCGGCCGGTGCGGGAGACCTCTTCGCCGGCCTTGATGCCTTCGCATTCGTCCAAGAGGACGACGCCGAGTTCGTCGCGGTCGAGGTTGAAGGCCATGCCGAGGCGGCCGCTCTCGAAGCGGACGAGTTCCTCGGACTGCACGTTCGGCAGGCCGCTGACGCGGGCGACACCCGAGCCGACGCTCGTGACGATGCCGACCTCGCGGACGCGCGGCACGGGCTGGTAGGCCGCCATCGCCTCGTCGAAGGCGGCGGCGTGGTCGGCGGCGAGGGCTTTCAGGTTGGGCGGCTCGTTACGCATCACAGGCAATGACCCGGTGCCTTCTCGCGGCCGTACCGGCCGCAGGTTCTCGCGCGGTGGGTCTCCTGACCCACCGCGCAGTCGCGTTACGCATTCGCGTCGGAGGCCTCGTCGGGGGCGGGTTCGGTGGCGTCGTTCGTTTCAGGCTGCTTCACCGGGGTCTTGAGTTTCGCGTCGACGCACGAGGCCAGGGCGTCGTGGATGCCCTGGACGTAGGCGGCGATGGTCCAGGAGATCTCTCGCCCGGCGGCCCGCAGTTCCACGCCACACATCAACTCCGGCGACGCCTGGAACTCGACCGCCACATCGCTCGCCAGGAGGTCGTGGACGGCCGCGATCGCTTTGTTCCGGTGCGTCTCGTCGAGTTCCGTGGCCGTGGCGACGACCACCGGCTCGCCCGAGCCCTGGACGGCCTCGGCGAACTCGCGGCCGTCCTCCTCGGGCAGGTCCTGGAGGCGGCTGATGAGGACGTCGACCATCCGCGCTTCGAGCGACTCATCGGCCAGGTCTTCGAGGGCCCGCCGTGCGGCGGCGCAGACTTGGTCGCCGGCGCGGGTGCGCATCTCGCCGAAGAAGGCCTCTTTTTCGCGCGCGAGGTCCTGGCGCCAGCGTTCGGCGTGCTCTTCGACGTCGCGGCGGGCCTGGTCGGTGAGTTCCTTGCGTCGGGCGTGGGCCTGGTCGACGGCCTCTTTGAGGAGCGATTCGCGGCCGGCCTGGATTTCCTGGTTCTGGCGTTCGGCCTCGGCGGCGGCGGCCTCGGCGGCCTGCTCCTTCTCCTCGGCCGCCTCGAAATGGGCCGCGATCTTCTTCTCACGCTGGTCCAGCGCCTTGACGACCCGCTTGTACAGGACGAACCAGAGAACGACGACGAGCAGGAGGAAATTGGCCACCTGGACGCCGAACGTCCAGAGGAAATCCGCCTGCGACGAGCCGCTTCCCGCACCATCGGCCTGCTCGGCAAGTACGAGTATCCAGTCGGCAAGCATGGTTTAGTTCCCCGCGCCGGCGGTCGTCACGAAATCCCAGAACGGATTCGTGAAGATCAGGATGATGGCGATGACGAAGCAGTAGATGGCCGTCGATTCGACCATCGCCATGCCGACAAACAGTGTCCGCGTGATGGTGCCGGCCTCGTCGGGCTGGCGGGCGATGGCGCCGAGGGCCTCGGCCAGTGCCCGCGCTTCGCCCAGGGCCGGGCCGATGGAGCCGATGGCAATCGTCAGCCCTCCCATGATGATCGACACCATTCCGATCAGGGCCTGGTCAGTCATTGGTCGATCCTTTCTCGTGCGATGGGTCGCGCTCGTGAACGTCGTCGCGTGACGGTGTGCCCCGCTGCTTCCGCAGCGGGCTCGACGGGGGCTTGTCGATTTCATCGCGTGACAGAATGCCCCGCCGCTGCCGCGGCGGGCTCGGTGCCTGCTGCTTGAGTTCGGCTTTCCGGGCGCGCTGCCGGGCCTTCTGCTGTTGCGTCTCGCGGGCCTGGATGCCGGAGGAGATGTAGACCATCGCCAGCACGCTGAAGATGTAGGCCTGGATCATCCCGAAAACGAGGCCCATGAACTGCATGACGGCCGGGGCGAGAAACGGCACGATCGACAGCAGAATGCCCACGACCAAGGCGCCGCTCATGACGTTGCCGAACAGACGGACCGCCAACGCGAGCGTCCGTGAAACCTCGCCGATGATGTTGAACGGCAGCATGAAGACCGACGGCCGGATGTAGTTCTTCAGGTACGTCGCGACCCCGCCGCGGGCGATGCCGAAAACCGGAACCGCGAAGAACACGCACACCGCCAGTGCCGCCGTCGTCATGACTGACCCCGCCGGTGACGAGAAATACGGCACGAGATCCAGCAGCGCCGACGCCGCAATGAACAGGAACAGCGTGCCGACGAACGGCAGGTACGGGTCGGGATCCTGGCGGCTGACCTGACGGATCTCGCGGCGAAGGAACGAGACGACGATCTCCAGCAGGTTCTGCCACCGGTCCATGCGCGGACCCGACGAGAGCCGCCACGTGATTATGAGCGACCCCACGGCCAGCACCGCCATGACGATCCACGTGAACAGGATCGTCTTGTTCAGGATGACGAACGAGTCGCCCCATCGCCACAGGATGTCGGTATCGAGGGCGTGCATTACGCCTCACTGCCTTCCTGCGCGGGCGGCTCGGTCGCGGCACCGCCCTTCGGTTCCGCCCCGCCGGGACCCCAGATCCGTGCTGTCACGATGCGGGTCGCGATGAAGCCCACCATGCAGGCTGCCAGCGTCTGCCAACCGCCGAGCCACGCCATCAGGCCGATGCCCGCCACGGCCACCACCGTCCTGGCTGCAAACGACACAAGGGCCCACAGGTGCGGCCGCCTGGCGTCGGACAGCCGCCGGACCGTCATCCACAGGCCGCCGAAGAAGACCAGGCCGACGGCGACGCCGGCTGCCACGGCGACCGCGAGTTTCCAGATCTCGACCTGCACGCGCGTTTCCCTGCCCGTTCAGCGGTCGCCGGCACGCCGACGGCCGTTGCCGCACCGGTGCTCGTTCTCGTGGGCGTCCTGCGGCCGGCTGAACATAACCGCGCCGCGGTTGTCCATGCCGACTCAATCGTCGCGGCGGCTCTCGCGCCGGACCCACAGCCACGCGTTCAGGCACCCGAGGGTGACGCCGACGAGCATCAGGGTCAGCGTCCACGAGACGGCTCCCGGCCACCGCCGGTCGATCATCCATCCGAGCAGTATCCCCAAGACCGTCGGCACGGCGACCGACCAGCCGACGATGCCGAACATGCCGGCGTAGAACAAGGGACTGCGGCGTCGTTGGCGTCGGCCCTTGATCTTCCGCTTCTCTTTCGTGCCGACCTTGTCGGCGAACTGCGCCTGGTCGGCCCGTCCGCGTTGTGCGGCGTTATCGGTGCGTGCCATGTTCCAGTTCGAGAAAACGGTGCACGAAGGTGGCTTCGATCTTCGCAAGCGCCATCCGCGCTTCCTCTTCCTGCTCGTCCTGCCGCTTGAACTCGTTCTGAATCGTCTGCCTAAGCGCCCCCAGTTCGGTCCCCCGCGTTCCCCGCCGCGCCGAGACGAGCACATCGTCGCCGACCTTGACGAGGGCTCCCTCGCCGACCGCCACGAACTCCTCGCGTCCGCCGGCCGTCTCGAACACGAGCACCCCGGGCGCGACGGTCGTGGTGATGTCGACGTGTCGCGGCAGGAGTGTCATCTCACCGTCGCCGGCCTCGACCGTGACCTTGCGGACCTCCTCGTGGAGCAGTACGCCCGTGGGCAGCAGCACCTTCAGGTTCATTCTTTCTTCGCCTCGTCAACGGCGCCGATCATGTAGAACGCGCTTTCGGGGTAGTCGGCGAACTCGTCGTTCAGGATTCGCTCGCATCCGTCGATGGCGTCGTCGCGGCCGACCATCTTGCCCTCGTGGCTGGTGAACTGTTCGGTTACGAAGAACGGCTGCGTCAGGAACCGCTCCAGCCGCCGCGCCCGGTTCACCGTGGCCTGGTCGCCGCGCGAGAGTTCCTCCAGACCCAGCATGGCGATGATGTCCTTGAGTTCGTCGTATTCCTGGAGGGTGCGGCAGACCTCGCGGGCCACGTCGTAATGCTTCCGGCCGACCACGCCGGGGGAAAGCATCTTCGATTCGGAGCGAAGCGGGTCGATGGCCGGATACAGCCCCTGGCTCGCCCGGTCGCGCGACAGGACGATCGAGGCCGACAGATGGCCGAACGTGTGGACCACCGCCGGGTCGGTGAAATCGTCGGCCGGCACGTACACCGCCTGGATCGACGAAATGGCCGCCGTGTCGGTGTTCGAGATCCGTTCCTCGAGCGCCGCGAGTTCCGACCCGAGCGTCGGCTGGTACCCCAACCGGCTGGGCAGTTGCCCCATCAGGCCCGAGACCTCGGAACCCGACTGGATGAACCGGAAGATGTTGTCCACGAGCAGCAGCACGTCTTGCCGGGCATCGTCGCGGAAGTACTCGGCCATCGTCAGTGCGGCGTGGCCGACGCGAAACCGTGCGCCCGGCTGCTCGTTCATCTGGCCGAAGACCATGACCGTGCTGGCGAGGACGTCGGCCTGCTCGATCTCGCGTCGGAGGTCGTCGGCCTCGCGGCTGCGTTCGCCGATGCCGCAGAACAGGCTGACGCCCTCGTGTCGGCCGACCATGTTGTGGATCATCTCCATGATGAGGACGGTCTTGCCGACGCCGGCCCCGCCGAACAGGCCCGCCTTCCCGCCGCGCTCCAGCGGTCCGAGCACGTCGATCGCCTTGATGCCCGTCTCGAAGACCTCGCGCTGGGCCGACTGACGGACCAGCGGCACGGGCGGGCCGTGGATGGATCGGTATTCGGTCGCCTCGACCTCGCCTAGGTCGTCGATCGGTTCGCCGAAGACGTTGAACATACGTCCGAGAAGGCCTCGGCCGACGGGTACCTTGATCGGTTCGCCCGTGTCGATGACGGTCTCTCCGCGCGCCAGACCCTGGGTGGACGTCAGGGCGATGCCGCGGACGGTGCGGTCGCTCAAGTGCGAGAGGACTTCGATGCGGATCGCGCCGTCGGGGCCAGCGCGCAGTTGGCTGTAGACCTCGGGCAGCGGTCGCGGAAACGTCGCATCGACGACGCTGCCGCGCACCGCGACGACGGTCCCTTGGCGGGTGTGGCCTTCGGTCTGCCGAGCGGTGCCGCCGGCGCGGTCGGTTCGGGCCATGAGTTCCCCGCAACGTTCGCAACCGCCGGGTACACCCCGCGCGGCGTCCCTATTTGACCATGTTCCCTGCCGGAGAGCAACTGCTGAGCGGGTGTTTTGGAGACGGAATCGGCAAAGGGGCGGGTGCGGCCTTGCGGCAAGGGGTCGGCCCACCGGACCCGAACCCGAGTTTACGCACACTTCTTGACGGCGCACGGTCCGGTCGGCTTGATTTTTCGCCGGGAATGTGTTATACTTCGGGTGAAGGGAAGTCCGAAGACGCCGTGGGGGCGACTGGCTTCGACGGGGCCTTAGAGGGCTTGGAGTTGCGCGAAGAGGTTGTCGGCCACCTCTTTAAACTGCCGGCAAAACCAAAATGCCAATCCTAACATGGCAATGGCTGCCTAAAACGGGTAGTCACGTCCTCTCGGGTTCGCCCGCGGGTTCGGGAAGGACGTCACAACGCGGGCTGGTCGGCTAGTCGGCCGGGTGCGACGCCGACGAGACCTTCTAGTCCCGGCTGGGTCCATGCGTAGCCTGTCGGTCGGCGCCGCGAGGACTGAGATACAAATGATCGACTACTCGCGTAGACGCTTCAAGTCACAGGCATCCGGACGTGGGTTCGATTCCCACCGCCTCCACCATCTCTATGTCTGCATCTGCGTTTTTAGTAGCGCCGTGGCCGATCCGCCCGCCAGTCTGTGCCTGGAAGTGCCCACGTGAGCCACGAGGTGTCGTACTTTTCGGTAATACTTTCGGCCTCGTCGATGTGTCCGCGGGCACGCCGTCCGTGCCCGTGAGGAGAGCCGCGGCGGCCTCGGACGGCCGGATCAGGTCGGGCAGGTTCTCGACGGCGCCGCCCGTGTCCAGGATGCTCGGGTCGGTGTACACGTTCATCGTGAGCCGCAGATCCGTGTGGCGCATGAGTTCCATCGCCGTCCGAGGCGCGACGCCGCTCTTGGCCAGCATCGTCCCGAACGTCATGCGGAGCGAGTGGAAGTCCGCCTGCCGGCCTTCGGCGTCCTTGTAGTCAATTTTCGCCCTGTCCAGGTCCGGCTTGAGGTCCCGCATGCGCGGGATGCGGCCGAAGACCGGGGTGTTGGTCGCCACGTGTTTGGGCTTGGCTCGCCGGAGTTCCCCCGCCACGTCATGCCGCAGGGGCACGGTGTCGGCCCGCCGGGCCTTGGTGGTTTCCGCCCGCAAGGCGATGAACGGGCGGATGCCGTCCAGGTGCACGTCGCCCCACCGCAGGGTCTCCAACTCGCCGCGCCGAATGCCTGTGGTCACGGCCACGAGGTAGAGGAGACGCCGAGGCCCGGCGGCGGTCAGCAACCGCTGGATCTCCTCGACAGTGAGCGCCCGCCGCTTGCGCATCTTGATCGTCTGGTCCGTCCGTGTGACGTTTGCCAGAGGGTTCGCCAGGAGCCTTCGCTGCTGGATGCACCAGTTCAGGAAGGCGTTGGCGGCGTTCAGGTACTCATTGATCGTCTTCGGCGCGAGGCCGTCGCTCTTCAGGGAGGCCAGGAAGGGCGTCACGGTCGAGGGCTGGATAGCCCGTAAGGTGTGCCAGCCGCAGGCGTCTTTCATCCTGGTAATGCGGCTCGTGAGGATCTCGATGTACTTGCCGCTCCGGCCTGCCCGCTCTTGGTCGGCAAGGAAGGCGTCGAGATGGTCCTTGAGCGGGGCCACCAGGTGCTTCTCTTCGACCTCAACGAAACCGGCCGCCATGCGTGCGGCCTCGCGTTCCCGTCGGGCGGCCTCCTGCTCGGTGGCCGTCTTGTCCGCGAAGCCTTTCGCGCACCGCTCGGTGCCGTCGGGGAGCACCCACCGCATCCACCAGCGGCGCTGCTCGCAGACCATCTTGCCAGTCTCGTTGCCGTGCTCGTCCAACTGGATCGGCCAGACGTGTACCTTGCCGCGCTGGCCCGTGTAGCGGACGGCGGGCCGCCCCTTGAGAGTGCACTCCACGGCACCCTTGGGGACCGGCCGGTAGTACTTCGGTTTGTAAGCGCTCGCCATAGGTCACCTCCGCGTCTTGCTCCGCCTTGCGGGCCGGACTTCCAGCCCCAGGATCGTGGCCACTCGCGCGGCTGTCGTCAAGGTCATTGTCCGTTCGCCCCGCACAAACCGCGACAGCGTGCCCTTGTCAACGTTGCACCGGCCCGCGAGTTCGCTCAGGCTCATCGGCGCATTTGCGATGGCCTCCCGCAACTGACTTTCGATGTTCGGCCACCGAGCCATACGGAATTCCCGACTCTAATAACCATGAGATGAATGTAGAGTATCATTCTCCGGCTCCGTTGTCAAGTAGCAACCGCGCCGCACGAGTCGGTCTGGCTTGCGGCGCTTCGTCCTGCTTCCCTTGGCCTCTTGGGTCATCCGTTCTCGCAACACCTCCACCATGGTGCTTCGTGTCGGATTTTCCGACAGGCGTGGCGTCCGCTGCTGGCGCTTGAGGTGTCGGGATTTCCGACAGGTGGGTTGTGTAATGGTTGACCCTGCCTCTGACGTGCTGGACCGTGAGAAGCCCGGCTTGTTCAAGCCGCCGGATTCCGTTGGCCGCGGTGTCCCGGTTCGTGCCCGCGTCCCTCGCCAGGGTCGAGATGCTGGGGTAACAGTCGGCCTTGTCCCGTTGCCGGTAATCAAGCGCCCCCCACAGGAGTTTGTCGGCTGCGGTAATGTCCTGCCGCTGGACGATGCAGCGAGGAATCTCGTAGCAGCCCCAAGGATCATCGGCCCCCCTTACCGTGCGGCGGGGCCTGCTGTAGGCGCTGGCGATGGAGGGCAAGGCCTCCTCAAGCGGGTAGGGCGGCTGGCACCGGGCGCAGGCGTCCAGGAGTTGCCGCTCCGCCTCGGGGCGGCGTATGCCACAGGCTGCCATGTCACAGGCCGCGAAGAAGAGTTCTGTGTTTCGGTCTCCCTCCACGGCGCCGATTCTCAGAAAGCGCTGGGTTCGCTGCGTCAGGTGGCTCACGGTTCTTTTGGCGGGGGCGGTTTCGTCCTGTTCGGGTGAAGTGGCTAGGGGCGGGACTGACGCCTCTGGCAAGAGCCCCGTCTTGACCGGATCGACGAGGGGAACATCCCCCGCCGGCGGCGGGACGACCCATGTGTAGCGCACTCCGCTCGGGTGCAGGCTAGGCGGCAGCAGGACGTAGTTCCCGTTCGCCCTGTACTCACCGTCAGGGAGTTTCTGGCTTCGCAGCGACTCGGCGCGGAAATACACGTGCCGACCGCGTGATGTGGCCACGGTCGGCAGTGTCTTGGCCAGGTCCGGGAACTCTGTCGCCCAGGCTTGATAACCGGCAGCGTCATCGAAGTCGCGGCACACGAGGTCCCCGCTGACTTCGCCGAGGACGATGGCTAGCCCGGATCTGCTCCCGTTGCCGAACCACGCTGCCAGTTCGCGCCGTTCCGGGCGGCGCTTCTGGAACTCCCGCCACTTCCCCGCAGCCTTCTTGGTGCCGGGCCTTATGGGGATCACGCTCCAGCCCCTCTGCAGGTAGGCTAGGGCTCCTTCCAGCATGTTGCCGTTCACCAGAATCATCCCAGTTCCCGGAACTCGAAAAGCGGACACGCCAGGGCCGTGCACAGGCGCACCTCGTGCTCCGACCAAGCAACACATTCCAAACAGAACGCCCGGATCGCGGCCTTGCGGCTGTTGCCTCCCCACGCCTTCCGATACAGCGTTCGGTACTTCGCTGGAACCACGGACAGCCGCTTTTCGCGGGCTGAACCCCCGATTAAAATAGGGGGTGCAGGCTCGCTCTTGGCCGCCATGGTGCGGAAGGTCTCAGGAGTCGCCTGTGCGGGCGTATGGCCTAGGACTGCCCGCCTCGGCGGCACTTGGCGCGGCGGCAGTTTTGGGTCTTGACAAGGGATTGCGCCGACAGTAAGAGAAGACATGGTTGTAGTACTCCATCGGCCCGGCCGGACACCCCCGGCGGGGCCAGTCTGTTTCATCCGGGGCGCCGCCCTTCGCACGCGCGCCAGGCATCGGCCAGCGGGCATCCGGCCTCGCACCATGCAAGGAGGCGGCTGTGGATCCAGCGCCGTCCGCGCGACCCGAATCCGAGGTTTACGTCAGCGGGCGGCAGTCTTCCAGCAGCCAGAAGGCGGTGGACTTGGCGACGCGAAATTCGAAGAATGCCAGCAACATCGTTCAGGGTGAGAAGCGCGGCGGCATGTCGGCTGTCCAGGGGGACGGCGGCGGTCGGCGAGGTGGTGGTGACGGGTTCACTCACCGGTTGCCCCCTTGGGCGCTTTCCTGCACGCCAGCTCGCCCTTGGCGGTTCGGACCTGCCCCTTGGCGAGTATCCGCGCAATCTCAGCCGCGTCAAATCGGATCGATCCATCCGGCAGCCGTACATAAGGCAACAGGCCCCTGCGCGCCAGGCGGCACGCCCGGCCGCTTGGATAGTGGAACATGTCGTCAACCGCTGCCGGTGTTAGCAAAGCACCCATCGAACAACCTCCACGTTTAGTACGCCCACTGGAGTTTACGGGCGAGGCGCAGGAGCGCCGAGGGCCTAATGCGCAGTGGCCGGGACTTTGTGCAAGTGAACGGGACTTTGTGCGAGTGAACGCCGCTGATCACGGAGCGGCTACGGCTTGGGCAATGGCAAGGGCGGACATATCTCGAATTGGTCGGACGTCAGGGTCGGTATCGTGGCCTCAATCTTACGGTTTGGCCGTGCCCTCCACGCGCGCGCGGAGATTGCCAGGCATCGTGTCAAGGCGGACCTGATACAACTGGCGCGACACTTTCCCAAGGCCATACTTCTTCGTGACCCACTTTTTGAACGTGCGGTTGTCCATGTTCTCGCAGTCCAGGCGCTTCATCATAACCGTGAGAGGCAGCGGGGCCGACCATTCACCCGACTGGCCCTTTGGCTTGCGGGGCGGCGGCTTGTCGGCTTCGGGCGCCTTCGCGTCGCGCGGCTGGCCCGTGGCGGCTTGCGGCGCGTGTCGCAGGCGCTTCACCGCGGCCGCGATCTCGCTGCACACCTGCTCCAGCGCCCGCCGGTCGTTGCCGTCATAGATTAATGTTCGCTTGAGGCGGCCATCATCCATTTCGTCAGCCGTGCATTTAGAGGACCCGATAGCCTCGATGGTCAGCCAGGCGTCGGGAACGTCGAACCCAGTCTCCAGAAGCCGGTTCCTGGCCTCATCTATCAGCCCACCGAGGGCCATCATTGACTTTATCGTTACGTCGATTCGATCGGTGGGGTATTCCACGAAGTGGCCCCATGTTGGCAGCCACGAGGTAACGGCTCTACTGCCCGTGATGGTCGTGCCGTCCGGCGTCTCTTCAATGCGCCGCGGCTCACTGAATACGCGAGCGGCTTGGTGGAGTCGCCTCCAGAGCACATCGAGCGCTTCAATCTGATTTTCGCGTGCGGTCTTTGCTCCTGCGATGCTGCCCCGGGGCACCTCGGCCTTCGGCTTCCTCGCCCGCTTCTTCGGCCGCGCCCTTGACATGTCCGGCTCCCGTCTCGGTCCCGAACGAAGATGAGAGGCAGGCGGCGGGATGCCGCCGTTTGGTCGCCTGCTTAGCCCCGCGCCGGAGATTCTACAGTTGAGCGGTTTCCACGTCACGGTTTTGTTGACGTATACGGTGGGCGCTCGTCATCCTGCGACGAAGCCGCCGTCCTTGTCGGCCAGCAGCTCTTTGCCGTCGCGCAGGCCCGGCCGGCCGATGCGGATTTCCTGGCGGAACCATTCGAGGGTCTCGGCATTTTCGGTCTCGCAGCCCCAATGGAGGATGCTGCCTTCGGTCTTTTCCTTGACCCGCTCGACCGTGTGGCCGTTGGGCATCCGCTTCTTTTCGACCTTGCGGACGACACGTCCGCCGATCTTCTCGCATGGTTCCTTTCGCCGCCGCTTGATCTCTTCCTGCCACTGGGCGTCGGTCATGCCTTCGGGCTTCGGCTCGGCTGACGGGTCGGGCAGGAGCGTAGCGATGAGCGCCGCGCAGCAAGCCGCCAGCGGCCGCCGCGCCGGCCAGATGTGCAGTGTCGAGATATGCCCGTGGCGGACGTTCTTCTCGTGCACGCTATCCAGCGATGCCTGCTTCAGCGGAAAGGCGTGTTCGATCAGTCGGGGGAAGTCAGTCATCCTCGTCACCTGGCTCCTCTAGGTCCGCTATGGCTTCCCGAAGGTCGCTCAGTGCGGTACTTGGCCTGGAGGTCGCCCGTCGTCATCTTCTCGAGCGTGGCCAGTTCCTTCTGGACGGTCGTGCTGCTCATAGTGTGACCCTCTCCTTCGCGTTAACCCGTGGGTCACCCTGCTATGAGGCCGTTCCGCAAGTGTCTCGTGACGGGGGCTGCTATGAGGCCGTTCCGCAAGTGTCTCGTGACGGGGGCTGTTATGAGGCCGTTCCGCAAGTGTCTCGTGACGGGGGCTGCTATGAGGCCGTTCCGCAAGTGTCTCGTGACGGGGGCTGACGGA
>Ga0307427_1000819_pt1 | contig 17679 bp, 10 predicted proteins | sample SalMarWE160190MG_FD_202162 | JGI IMG/M metagenome (GOLD analysis project Ga0307427, IMG submission 202162) | Salt marsh sediment microbial communities from the Plum Island Ecosystem LTER, Massachusetts, United States - WE1603-190 | ecosystem: Environmental > Aquatic > Marine > Intertidal zone >... | reverse complement strand
ACCTCCGGCTTTGCGCTCGGCGGCTCTGCCCTTCTCGGCCTGAGCGGGGACGCGCTCGCGCGCGAGGGGAACGCGAAGAGGCCGAACGTCGTCCTGATCATGGCCGACGACTGCGGCATCGAGCTCTTCAAGGCCTACGGCAGCGAGAGCCATCGCACGCCCGTGCTCGACGCCCTGGCCGCGGAGGGCGTCGTGTTCCGCCACTGCTATGCCACGCCACTGTGCACGCCGACCCGCGTCTCGATCATGACCGGCAGGTACAACCACCGCAACTACACCACCTTCGGCGCGTTTCCCAAGGACGATGAGACCCGGACCTTCGGGAACCTGATGAAGAAGGCCGGGTATGCGACCTGCATGGCGGGCAAGTGGCAGTTCAAAGGCGTGAGCATCGCCCGGATGGGCTTCGATGCGACCCTGCGCTGCGATTGCTGGCGCGGCTACTGGACCACCGGCAGCATCTGGGCAAACGAGAAACCCCTCAAGACCGCCGAGCCGACGTACCGCCCCGACATCGTGAACCGCTTTGTGCTGGACTTCATCGAGGCCAACCGCGCCCGGCCGTTCTTCGTCTACTACCCCATGTTCCTCATCCACCACCCCGAGCAGCCGAGCCCCGACCACTCCGACACGAAGCTCATCGAGAAGTGCAAGCGCGGATTCGCCGAGCCCATTCGCCAGGAGAGTGTGTTCCGCGACATGGTAACCTACATGGACAGCCTCGTCGGCAACGTGGTGCGCAATCTCGACGAGCTGGGCATCCGTGAGAACACCATCATCCTGTTCACCGGCGACAACGGGACGAGTGGGCACCAGGCGATCGTGAATGGGGAGCGCCTGTCGGGCGGCAAGGGCAGCATGAGCGACTCGGGGACTCGTGTGCCGCTGATCGCCAACTGGAAGGGGACGGCCAAACCCGCCGTCGTTGACGATCTGGCGGATGTCACGGACTTCTACGCCACTCTGGCGGACGTCGGAGGCGTCTCATTGGCTCCGCCGGCGTGGGTCTCCGCACGTCCCGCCGCCGCAGCACTCCCTCCGGATGGCGTGAGTTTCCTGCCACGGTTGCGCGGGGAGCGCGGGACACCGCGGGAGTGGGCCTTCGTGCTCTTCGACCGCAACGGCTGCGTCCTGTGGCGGCAGTGCGTGAAGAAGGGCGAACTGCCTCCGGAGCATCTCCGACAGGGCAGCTTCTGGGCCAGGACGCAGCGTTGGAAGCTGTACGGCGACGGCCGCCTCTATGACGTGGCGCGCGATCCGAGGGAGACCCAGGCCATCGCGGCGGCAAACGACACCCAGGAAAGCGCCCGGGTCCGCGCGATGCTGAGCGCCGTCTTCAGGAAACTGAAGGTTGCCCAGAGCGACCTGATCACCTTCGACGGTTTCAAGGCGAGGGTGCAGGGGGCCAAGCCGCAGCGATGATGCAGGAGCTGATCCATGCCTGGACAGGATAGACTCAACCGGCGAGCCTTCCTCCGAACGTCGACCGCAGCAGCGGGAGGAGCGGCTCTGCTGCCTGGCCTGGCGCTCCAGGGGGCGACGGGGGCAGGCTCTGAGCAGGGCGCCGAGCCGCGCCCCAACATCCTCCTCATTCTCGTCGATGACCTCGGGAACCGCTGCCTGAGCGCCTTCGGCGGGACGGTCCCCACCCCCAACCTCAACCGTCTCGCCAAGGACGGCATGGTGTTCCGGCATGCCCACGCCTGCGCGATGTGCGCGCCAACGCGGGACGAGATGATGACGGGCCTCACGCGCGTGGGTCGAGGCCGCCCCGGCGCCGACGTGCCGTTCTTCACCAACCACCTTCAGCATCTGGGCTACACCACGGGCATGGCCGGCAAGTGGTTCGTGGGCAGCGTCTTCGACCCGCCTCTGCGTGGCTTCGACGAGGCGTGCATCCTGGTCAACGGCTACCGCCACTGGGCGCCGGACGTCATGGTCTGGGGCAGCGGCGGGATGTTCAAGGAACTGAACCAGCCGAAGGTCGAGGGCAGGCTGAACGAGTGGGAGAGCCCTCTCGAGGGGAACGTCCGACACAAGGCAACGCGTCTCGCCGACCGCTACGGCGAGGATGTGGCCGTGGACTTCCTGTGTGACTTTATCGGGCGACGCCGACGGAAGCCCTTCTTTGCCTACTACTCGAGCAAACTGACCCACGTGCCCGCGGCACCCACGCCTGACGGCAACGCTGGGGCCGTCGAGGCCTTCCGAGCCGCCTTTGCCGAGAGCCACGATCGACACCTCAAGGGCGTCGAAGGAGCGGCTCGGAAGCACGCCGACCGCAAGTCCGTCCGGCTTGCGTCGGGAAAGGCCTACCGCAACGATGGCATCCGCTACCTCGACAAGATGGCCGGCCGTCTGCTGGCGAGGCTCGATGAGCAGGGGCTGCGCAAGGACACGCTTGTCCTGTTCACGTCAGACAACGGCAACTCGGCGCTCGACCCGCTGCCGGAAGGTGCAGAGCCCCTGCCGGGGCGGAAGGGCGACTCGCGCGAGGGCGGCACGCGGGTGCCGCTGGTCGCCAACTGGCCGGGACGTGTCGCCGCCGGCTCGACCTGCGACGACCTCGTCCACGTCCAGGACTTCCTGCCGACGTTTCTCGAACTGGCAGGCGGCCGACTACCGGAGGGCTGGCCGTGCGACGGCCGCAGCTTCGCGCCCCAACTTCTCGGCCGCACGGGCACTCCCCGGGAGTGGTTCATCGGCACGGGCGCCCACCCGTCGATCTGGCTGAAGCGCGTGGCCAGCGAACTCGGCAAGCCCGACCTCGAACCGTACAAACTCGTTTGGGTGCACGGCCGACGGTACAAACTGTACAACGACGGGCGGTTCTACGACCTGGAGAAGGACCTGGCCGAGGCCCACCGCATCCCGCCCGGCGACGGCTCACCGGAGGCCGAGCAAGCCCGCAAGCGGTTTCAGGCCATCCTCGACCGGTATAAGTAGCCTGCCGCGGTGTTCAAGATGTGGCCGGCGCCGCCCTGCGGCAGCGGCCTGCCATGATGGATCCTCAAAGGAGTGCTGCATGGAGTGCCTGCGTTGGGTGCCTGCCATCGCGGCCGTCGCGTGCCTGATTCTGTGGACTGTCGCCGGGGCGTTTGCCGCTCCGGCCGGTGGTGTCTCGCCGCAGGTTCGCCGGTCGTGGCAGGAGGACTTCAAGGAGATCGACAAGGCGATCGCGCAGCGTCGTGCGTCCGAAGTAACGGACAGTGCGCATGAGAACCCGCACATCCTCGACCGGCAGGCGCCCATCTGGCCAACCGACCGCGACCCGCTCGACGTCGAACTCCGGCGGGCGCTCGCGCTGCTTGCCCACCTGCAGGCGCTTCCCGACGCGCCGGGCCTTGCCGCCCCCGCCGCTCGACTCCGCACCATCCGCGGGCAGGCTGAAGGTCTGGACCCCGCCACCGCCGCCGGCGCTGCCGCGCGGCGGGAACTCTACTTCCAGGCCCGGGCCGCGCGGCGGCAGGTCGCACTCGCCAATCCGCTGCTCGACTTCGACGAGATCCTCCTGACCACCGGCCGGCCCGGCGGCGCGCATATCCAGAGCCACTTCTACGGGCGGCAGTACGGGAGGGGCCGCCTGCTGGCGGTGTCGGACTTCCGTGCTGGCGAGCCGAAGGTCCGCGAGTTACTGAAGGGGGTCAAGGTCTCCGGCGGCCGCTACGACGGCCGCAAACTGGCGGGCGGCCGCTTCTACACCCTCGACCTCTCCTGGGACGGCACGGAACTCCTCTTCGACTGGTGCGCCTGCAAGAAACCGGCTGACCCGGGGCCCGACTCCATCTTCAACCCGTCGCACATGACGCCCGACGCCACCTACAACGTCTTCAAGGTGAACCTGGAGACGGGGCGCCTCGCGCAACTGACGGACACGATGTACAACGACTCCTGTCCGGCCTGGCTGCCGGACGGGCGGGTCGTCTTCATCTCCGACCGGCGCGGCACGTACGTGCGCTGTCACCCCGCAGGCACGCCGGAGAAACCCTACAACAAGCGAGGGATGCACCAGCCGTGCGCCACGCTGCACACGATGAAGGCCGACGGCACCGACGCCATCCCCATCAGTTGGCACGAGACGAGCGAGACGTTTCCGCGCGTTGCCAACGACGGCCGCATCGTCTACACCCGATGGGACTACATCGACCGCGAGTTCCATGCCGGACACCACATCTGGTTCTGCACGCCCGACGGGCGCGACCCGCGCGCCCCGCACGGCAATTACCCCCTGCCGCACAGCCGGATGGTGACGTACGACGCCTCCGGCCAGCCGCAACACGAGCCGTTTCACGACGGGCGGCCGCTGCGGCCGTGGGCGGAGTACGGCATCCGGCCGATTCCCGGTTCCCGCCGCTTCATCGCCGTCGCCAGCATTCACCATTCAAGCCCCAAGGGCCAACTCGTCCTGATCGACCCGAGCGTGCCCGACGACGGCCGCATGGCCCAGGTCCGCCAGGTGCATCCGGGGGAGCTGCCGCATGAGGGCTGGAAGGCAGACCGGCGGAACATGCGGTTCCCTTACGCCTGGCCCTGGCCCCTCAGCGAGGACTTTTACCTCGCGAGCCACCTGGACGGCGGTGGGGCCCTGGTGCTTCTGGACCGTTTCGGCAACCGCGACGTGGTGTACGCAGACCAGCCGGTGCTCTTTGCGATTCCCCGGAAGGCCCGGCCCCGGCCGCCGGTCATCCCCACGCAGACGTACCAGGGCGAGCGGGCCGCTCTGCCCGGGCACAGCAGGGCTACCATCACCGTCATGAACGTCTACGACGCCGACTTCGACTGGCCCGAGGGCACGCGGATCACGCACCTGCGCATCGTCCAGATCTTCCCCCGGCCGTGGTCATCGCCTTTCAACAACGTCGGGGACAGTTACATGACCGGCACGACGAATCGGATGGCCCTCGGCACCGTGCCGGTCGAGGACGACGGCAGCGCGTACTTCGAGGCGCCGGTCGAGTGCCTCATCTACTTCCAGGCTTTGGACAAGAACGGCCTGGCCGTCCAGTCGATGCGGTCCGGCACCTACGTCCACCCCGGCGAACACCTGACGTGCGCGGGCTGCCACGAGGACAAGTGGCAAGCGAACCTGCCGGCGCCCAAGACACCGCTGGCGATGCAGCGCCCGCCGTCGAAACTGGAGCCCGAGGTCGGCGGCCTGGAGCCCGCGGGCTTCTACCGCCTCGTCAAGCCCGTCCTGGACGAGAAGTGCCTGCCCTGCCACAAGCAGGAAGGCAAGGGCCTGGCCACGGCCGACTACAAGCGCCTGGAACCGTACGCCTTCTACTTCCACGGCTCGGGCGGAGGGAACCAGCCGAACCATGGCGGCTATCGGACGACGGCCGGAGCGTTCGGCGCCCGCGCCTCGGGCCTGGGCCGCGCCCTACTCGGCGAGCGACACCAGGAGTACATGCGCCAGGGCAAGTTCACGCCGGAGGACCTGCGCCGTATCACGCTCTGGCTGGACCTGAACTCCATGCAATACGGCAGTTCCAGCATCGACCCGAAGGACCAGGCTGCCCAGCGCGCCGGCGAAATCGTCTGGCCGGAACTCGGCTTCAGTCTGAACAACCGTCAGCGCATCGAGCGCGACCGCCCCACGGTCGAGACCTCACAAACGGCCGAGGCGGCGCGCCTCCCTGTGGCGAGCCATGCCTCGGCTCAGACGGAGGAGTAGATCCATGCAGTACCTGCGTCAATGGCGCTCGACCATCGGGGCCGTGGACATGAGTGAGACCGCGAAACGCGCCCCTGTGCCTCAGCGCTTGGTACGGCCGCTGGTCGTCACTGCGGCGGTTGCTCTGTCGGTACTTGCCGGGCCCGCCGGCGCACAGTCCCCCGAGGCGTGGGTGGACCTCTTCGACGGCCGTTCGCTGGCCGGCTGGCGGGCGGCCGAGCACGCCGACACCTGGCGCGCCGAGGACGGGTGCCTCGTCGCCCAAGGGCAGCGCAGCCATCTCTTCTACGAGGGGCCTGTGGGCGGCCACGACTTCCACAACTTCGACCTCGTGGCCGAGGTTCGGACCGAGCGGGGCGCCAACTCCGGCATCTTTTTCCACACCGCGTACCAGGCGAGCGGCTGGCCCGCGAAAGGGTACGAGGTCCAGATCAACAACACCCACGCGGGCCGGGGCAACCACCGCGAGTTGGAACGCACCGGCAGCCTGTACGCGGTTCGCAACATCTACAGGGCACCCGTGACGGACGGCGAGTGGTTCCGCGTGCGGGTCTGCGTCATCGGCAAACGCATTCGCGTCTGGGTCAACGAGTGGCCGACGGTGGATTATATCGAGCCCGCGGACCCGCCCCGCAAGGCCGACCGGGCTGGCCGCCGCCTCGCAAGCGGCACCGTCGCTCTCCAGAGCGGCGACCCGAAGAGCCGCGTCGCCTTCCGCTCCGTGAAGGTCCGCACCCTCCCGGACGGCGCCGACCCGTTCACCTCGCCCCGCGCGTCGGACGAAGGCTACGGCCTGAAGGCGAACGTCATGGACTGCCTCGCCGCCGCATCCATCCCCGTCATCGACTACCACGTGCATCTGCGCGGGGGCATGACGGTCGAGAAGGCGATGGCGCGGCAGGCGGTCACAGGCATCAACATCGGCGTGCTGAAGAACATCGGAAAGGGCTGGCCCGTCGAGACCGACGAGCACCTCCGCGCCTTTCTCGACGGCGTCGGCGGAAGGCCGGTCTTCGTCGGCCTCCAAGTCAACGACCGCGACTGGATGGACCGGCACTCGTCTGACCTGCTCAAACGGCTCGACTACGTCCTGGCTGACACGATGATCATGCCCATGCCCGACGACGACGGCCCGCCCGTCAAGTTGTGGCAGGCGGACCGCTACGCCATCACGGACCCCGAGGCGTGGATGCAGCGGTACGTGCAGCACAACCTGCGGGTGCTCTCGGAGCCGATCACGGTCCTCGCCAACCCCACCTGGCTGCCGCCAGCCGTCAAGGACCGGTACGATGCGTTGTGGACCGACGCGCGGATGCGCCGGGTTATCGGGGCGGCCGTCGAGAACCACGTGGCCCTGGAGATCAACGCCGGCAGCGGTTACCCGCGCGAGCGGTTCATCCGCATGGCCAAGAAGATGGGGGCCAGATTCACGTTCGGCACGAATAACTTCAACGACAGGCCTATCGATATGAGGCGCTGCTTCGAGGCTGTCGAACGCTACGGCCTGACCAGGGACGACATGTACGTCCCGGCGCCGAAGCCCTGACCGTCGCGGCCGCGGGCCCGACGGCTAACCACGTCCCGTCGCCCTCACTCTGACCTTGCCTGCGGGATACCAGCCGTGACGGTCCCGTCCTTTGTTGGCCAATCTGACAGCCGGCTGTCGGTCGCTCGGATCGAGAATCGCGAGAGAGAGAGCGTACTCGCCGGCGCTGAGGGTGTCCGGCAGCACGAGCCTTTCTTCGACCTTGTGACGGCCTGGCAGCCACTGGGGTAGCCTTGCGGCCGAAGTGAGAACGATCGACCCGGCTCCCCCCGTCAGGCGCACCGCCAGAGCGTAGTTCCTATACGGCGGCGCGACACCCACGTTTTCAAACTCCATCGCTATCTGCAGATGCCGCTCCCCCGCGGTTGGCGGTTGCGGCACCGCGAGACGACGGAGCGTGAGCCGGTAGCCACACTTCTTCAGAAACCGGTTCATCGCAGGAACCTGAGCGTCAGGAATGGATCCCGACTTCGCATTGTAGGCCGACCCGTGCCACGCGAGTGCCTGGTTCCACATGTTGTCGTAGCCGCCGCCTTTCGAGGGCACGTAGCGCTCCAAGTCGCGCATCGAGCCGGGCGGCTCGAAGGCTACGGGGCCCCGCTTCCAGGCGTCCGCTGCCCGGGCCTCTGCCAGTTTCCGCGGGTAACTGTCGCGCATGTGGTACCAGTTGTCCGACCAGTGCCCGTAATCCCCCAGGGAATCCGCGCGCCACCCCGTCCCCTTGCTGACGGCATACTTCAGTCCGGGCACGTAGCCGATCAGCATTGCGAGGGGCGTCTTGTTCCAATGCTTGAGGTACAGGTCGATGACCTTGACGGCATTCTCCTCGCTGATCATCGGCACGGCCGGTTCGGCGTGCGACAGATGCCACTCGCCCCAGAACCCGACACTTCCGATCTCCATTCGGATGATGCCCGGATGCCCGTTGTATCGCTCGCCCAGCGCGGTGACGAGTTCTTCCTGCTTGGCCAGGAAATACGGGTCGTTGTGGTCCGGTGCCCAGCCCTTGCGCCCCCGCTTCGTGTAGGGGAAGCCCTTGCCGGTTTCGACGAACCACTTCGGCGTGCCTGTATTCAAGTTGGCCGAGGCGGTCGGCATGAACCGCAGGGCCAAGCCCTGGCCGCACGCCTTCCCTATCTGGAGCAGGGAATCGATCAGATCGAAGTTGTACGTCCCCTGGCGTGGCTCCAGTTTATCCCAGTAGAAGCGAAAGTACGCAATCGAGCATTGCGGGTAGTTCTCTGCCCGCACCATTCGGTCGTCCCGGTTAAAGCAGTGGAAGGTCTCAAAGCCGACGCCCGGATTCGCAATCGCGTCGTCAACGGTCTCTGGTTCGAACACTACACTCTCGCGCCCCCACGCCGCGCGCGGCGTGCGGTGAGAGGCTACTGCGGTGAAGACACCGGCTGCCCCCGCCCTAAGGAACCCTCGGCGTTTCATTGCTTCTTCCCCCTTCTGGGAATCCATCGTTGTGCCTGAGGCACAGAGCGCCACCCTGAGGTCATCGCGACTGCACTCCCGACCCATTCCCACGAGGTTGCGCTCGGCCTTGCTCTCTCGGCCGTCGATGGCGACGGCGCCTCCTGCGTCAGTGCGACGTGCCGTCGGCGCCGATGCGTCCTTCAGCGGGCCGTCGCGGTCGAGCGGGGGGCGCTTCGGATACGGCCGCGCGACCGACGTCGGCTCAGGGCTTGCCCCCGCCCCGCCCGTTACCCGGTCTGCCGCCACCACGGGCCGCGTACAGGGGCAGGTGGTAGTTGGCCAGTTCCTTCCGTGCCAGCGTCTTCGTCTGGCCGCCTTTCATCTCCTCGATGATCGTGGTGAACGGTGCGTTCCAGTGGTAGAAGCCGAACGTGAAGGACGCGTCGGAATCGACCACCGTGAACATCGGCGGATCAAGTGGCTGGTTCTTCCACGACTGGTAGCTCACGCCGCCGAGGAGTTCGACCTTCGCCCCGTTGCGGGCAGCAATGTGTGTCGCCCGCCCCTCGGTCTTCATGCCGAGGACCCAGAGCTGGCCGCCGTCAACCTCCACCATGGTCCGCTCGGGCGACTCCGGGTTGAGCTGGCGGGCCCAGACCTTCTCGTCCCGGCCAACGCGCAGATGGCTGACGACATCTTCCAGGAACCACGTCCGGCCGGGATGGGGCTTCTTGAGCAGGCCCCGCTTGGCGAAGTTCGCCAAGACGAGCGTGCGGTCCGTTCGGTTCTCGAAGAGGTACACGTCCGCCGGGCACTTCCAGCCGCCCAGCAGGAAGAACCGCTCGACGACCACCACCTTACTGGTGAGGTCCTCGAAGGTGAACACCGCTGTGCCGGATCTGAATGTGCCTTCGGGGTCGGCGACGTCCACGATGTTTTCGAGCCCGATGATGCGGTTGACGCTGCCATGCACCCGCACGGGCCTGGTGATATGATACTTGCCTTCGCCCTTGCCCGGCCCGAGTTTGGCGAAGTAGACCGTGGTTCCGCCTGTGCTCGCGGCCTGGTCGATCGCCTCCTGGAGCGTATCTCTACCAGGCTCGACCTTCGTCCACTTCGATAGGTCCTGCTGCCACGGAATCTCCGGGGCTTCTTCGATGGGCAGGCGGAGCGTCCGAAGTCCCGCACCGAACAGCGATTGGCCCTTGCCCTCGTACCACTCGTCTACGCTGCCGTCCACGAACGTGCCGTCGCTGGCCTTGATCGTATGCACGTACCCCTCCGCCTCGACGTCCCGGACGAAGATCTTCGGCACGTCGTTGACGATGGCCGCCTCGGATGCACCGCCGGTCAGCTTCGCTCCGACGAGCGTCAGGTTGCCGTGCCGGTCGTTGACAAGCGCCGGCACGGTGTTCTGGCTGGTCAAGCCGCGCAGCGTCGTGCGGGCCGTGTGATTGTAGAAGCCGATCTTCCGCTGGTTGCGTACCGTGATGTGCTCGAACACCAGCGAAAACGTGTTGGCTGTCTGGATGCCGTAGTCGAAGCCGTCGATGGTGATGCGCTTGATCAGGCCGGGACCGTTCTGGCTCTGCCGCAGGTCCAGGCCGATGGCCCCGGCCTTCCTCGGATCGGAGCTGCGGATCGTCACGTCGTACATCGCGCCGCTGTTGTTGGTCATGAAGCGAAACGCCGCTGCCCCCGGATTGTCCTTGCCGACGTCAACCGTGATGTTCCGCACGTAGCTGTGCATGACGTCGCCGGTGCTCTCGCCCTCGTACAGCGAGAGGAACGTCTTGGGCTTGTCGGGATTGTCGTATCCGGGAGCGTTGTCCTTGAGGCGGAGGACAACGCCGGCCTGGCTCTGCCCCTGGATGTTGAGGAAGCGATCCATGCTGTGCGGCCGGCTGGGTTCATCGCCGCTGATGTTGATCCGGTCACTCAGCAGATACGTGCCGTTCGGGAAGTACAGCGTGCGGTTCAGCCCGCGCAGGTCGAGGAATGCCCTGCGCAGGGCCTCGGTGTTGTCCGTCCTGCCGTCGCCCTTAAGGCCGTAGGGCGGCTGGGTCACGTCGACGAGTCCCGCATCCCCCGGGAACACCATGTTCTCGGCAGAGGCTATGCCCGTCATGGCCACAAACACGAGGGGGACGAGGCAGGGCTTCATGATTCGTTCCTTAAGGTAATTCCTATCATACCGATTCCTCGCCACCGACGGCGGCCGTTGCCGCGAACCAGACCGGCCACACAACCGTAAGCACTGCTTTCACGTGTGCCGTCGGGCCGTCTCCCCTTGCAGACCGGGCTTTCCCAGATGACCTCCATCCCGCGATCGCCGCAGACGTCTCCGAAGATCCTATCACGGCCCGGGAGATCAGCAAACACGTTTCTACTCCGGGGGAAGGACACGCTGAAGGCGCGTATCCGTGTCGAGAACAACATCCTCCGCTAGGCAGGCGAGGGTGATGTCGAAAAGGGCGACAGCGTGGTTTGCAGACGCCGGAACTGAAAGGCGTTCGGATCCTCGTCCTCGCCCACGTCGGTGGCCGGCGCACGGCTGTGACGTTGGCAAGCGTGGTAAATGACCGGAACTGCGGGCCTGTTCCCCTACGTTTACAGTCGCCCACGGCCGACTGCTCGCGAGCGATGCGGTCCAGGAGGGCGTTCGCCGTCTCGTCGGGTATGTGGGTGTCGGCCCGCTGGGCGCGGTCGTGGTCGGCCGCACGGCAACCGACCTCCCCCAACCACGGTGTCCACCGAACCAAGCGATCGAAGGTTGCGATGGACGGCTGCTGTGGTATAGGAGGGAGCCCGGCTGCCACCGCCTGTCAGCCGGGCCGCACCGAGTTTGTCACCACCCCTCTCAAGGGAACACAACCTCTGGTGAGACAAAGCGTTATGACGGGGCCAAAGCCGCTTCCCAAGCTGAACGTCGAGGGTTCGAATCCCTTCGCCCGCTCCAGTGTGTTCGGCGTTTTCCCCCTCCCCGCCCCCGGTTGTCAGCACGTTCGCCGGCGCAACAGGAGCACGCTGCCGAAGGCGAGCAGCGCAAGCGTGGCGGGTTCGGGAATTGGGATCAGGTCCACTGCCGCGCTGCCGCTGAAGGCGGAACGCAAGTTGTCCAAGTTCACCCCCGTGATGCACAGTTCGACCTCCATCGTGTCGCCGTAGCCGAGGGCGAACCCTTCGCGGAGCACGCTGTCGGTCACGGTCATGAGGGCGGTGCCGGTCAGCCCGCCCGAGCCGTCGGCCGGTTCACGCAACTCCATCTCGCCGACGGCCCCGCTTGCGAGCACGTCCGAAGCGGCGTCGATGATGTCCAGGACCAGGTTGTTGAAGAGGCCGGCGGCCACGCCGTTTTCGGAACGCTCCTCGGCCAGGTTGCCGGTGAGCGTGACGGCAGCGGCGTTGTGCGTCATCTGCTGCAAGGCCGATTCCACCAGGACGTCGGCCGGACCCGTGACCGAGAGCAGGGGCGGGCCGAGAAGATCGCCGCCCGACGGGTCGTAGTCCGCCGTCAGGCCGACGGCGCCAAGGTGCTGGATCGGTCCGACCTCGACCAGTTGGCCCGTGGCGCCGGGCAGCAGGGCGCCGCCGTCGTTGGTATACTCGAGGGTGTAGAGCGTCATGCCGTCGAGTTCCAGCGACGAGGCCGGGCCGATCTCCAGGTGCCGCACGTACAGAACCTCCGTGTTCTCGTCGCCGCGGTTGGCCCAGGCGTCGCACAACCGGACGTGGCCCTCGACGGTGCGCGTCCCGATCTGCACGCGGCCGAGGGCGATGTTGTGGCCGAAGCCGGACCACGCGCGGCCGCCGTCGAGGCCGGCGATCTCAATCGTGTCGGTCACGTCGTCGCCGCCGTCCTCGTACTCGCGTTGGCCGGCTGTGCCGCGGCGGTGGTTCAGAAACGGTCCGGAGTCGGGGCCTTACTGGATTTGGGGCATGGTAATGCGGTCACCGCGGCGTTGGCGTCCCTGAGCCTCCGGGTCGAAGGTGCCGTAGAAGAGCGCGTTGGCGTCCATCCAGGTGGCGAGACATTCGATGTCGTTGGCGGTCAGCCTGACGTCGTTATGGCCTTTGAGGAGCATTCGCATCAGCGGGCTGCCGCGAGCGCCGAAGAAGTCCGGGCGGCTCAGCGGCTCGCAGTTGACCCTGCGGAAATCGCCTCCGCGGCCGCCCCACGCTGACCACGCGACCCTTGGCGCCAGGGCGTTGTACGAGCGGGTGAAGTGCCCCTGCCGCTCGCCCGTCAGAACAAGGCCCTTCTTGGGCTTGGGGCCGCTGTGGCAACGGACGCAGTGCCTGTCGAGAACCGGCTGGACAAGCCGTGGATAACTCAACGGCCTGGACCCGTCCGGGCCGGGGCGGATCTCTGATGGCGACCGCCGCAGCGCGCCGGGCGCGGCGCCTCTGGGCGGGGCTGCCGTTCGCGGCTCGTGGCACCCCACGCACGAGGCCGTCTCGCCTGCCCGGAGGTAGACGATGCTGCGCATCACCTGGACCGCCATCCCGCGCGCATCGAGCGCCTGGAACGCCAGCGGCAGCCCGGCCGGAGCCCGGAAACACGCCGAGCCGTCGGCCTCGACCGGCACGGTGCCCAGCACGTGCTTGCCCGGCGAGGCGTTCGGCAGGCCGACGGGCGGGCTGTTGATGTGGGGCGTGGATTTCGGCAACACCTGCACAATGCGAAGGTGCTTCACCGTGCAACCCGCCGGCAGCCGCGGCTCACTCTCGTACACGTTCGCGAGGAAGAACGTGCCCTCTCCGTGTCGGGCGCTGGGGCGTGACTCAGCCGGGGGCGGGCCCGGTGAAGGTGCTGCGCCGCCCCGTGGGGCCGAAGGCGACCGGCCGTCGGAGTCTGTTCGGCGCGTTGCCGTGGGAACGACGGGCGGTCGGCAGCGCGGCCCCAGCGGAACGGGCCACAGGCTCGAAATCTGGGCGTCGCGGTAGAGCAGTTCCTTGTTGCCGAAGCGATCGACCAGGTAGAGGCCGAACATATCGGGAGCGTTGGCCGTCGGTTCGCCTATGAGCGGCTTGTAACTGTAAGCCGCAAGGAAGTACGTCTCGTTGAGCGGCCAGGGGCTCCGATAGCAGTGCCCGGGCCAGCGTTTCTGTTCGACGGGCATGGGCGGCTGGGTGGCAACGCCCACGGGCGCGTGCCAGTGCCCGCCGGTTTCGCGGATCACGGGGACTTCGCTCTCGGGAAACAGCGCGTCGGGCGTCAACCGCGCGATGGGATCCGGGCCGTCGATACCGCGCGACGGGTCGATGAGGATAATCGAACCCGCCGTCATCGCGTGGTGTGCCCCGGCCGTGGCCATCACCTTGGTGGAGCCGGGAACCGGCCGGGCCTCCCAGGTGCCCACCGGATTCAGTGTATTGTTGCCGTAGAAGGCCGCGGCCTGGCTGCCGTCGGGCCGGGATGTCCAGAGTTGCTGGTAGTGGACGGCATGGCGATCAACGTAGTCCCATCGTGTGTAGATGACGCGGCCGTCATGGAGCAGGCACGGGTCCCACTCGTGGGTTTCATGCCACGAAATCGTTCGGGGACCGGACCCGTCGGCCTCGCAAAGGGCAAGCGTGTAGGTCGGACACGGGCCGCGGCCGCAGCGGTGGAAGCCGCCTCGCCGGGTCGAGACGAACAGGATCCGGTCGTTTGGAAGGTGGCGCGGGCAGAAGTCGTCGAACGGACCCTCGGTCAGTTGCCGCAGGCCCGAGCCGTCCGCGCCCACCTCGTAAAGGTGGTAGAAGATATCGGGATGCGCGTCACGGTTCCGGGGCGCTTCTTCGACGTGGCAATACGCGAAAAGAAGCCGCTGCCCGTCGAACGACACGTCGGGGTGCAGGTAACTGCCCGGGGGCAACTCCGCTGCAAGGCGACGGCAGCGCATCGACCGGCCCGGTTCCTCGAGCACAAACAATCCGCCGCCCGGCTTTGCGTCACGGCCATAGTATTGCGTCAACTGGTGGCTGAAGGCGCTGGGTACGCGTTTGACGAACACCAGCGGCCCGAACCGCGCAAGCGGGTTGGTCAGCACAATGCGACGCCGCAGAACGTGGACACGCCGCCATAGATCCAGCCGGCGACCCTTGGCCGCCGGGTCGGCCTTCGACAGCCGTTGCCACTCGCGGCGCACCGATGCCCATTCGTGGGGGAGTCGTCCCAGCGTCACACCGCATCGCTGAAGGTCGGCTACAAGGCTGTCGCCGCGTGCGAGCGTGCGTTCGATGGCGGCCGCGCAGGTGCACGGCTCGCGCGGCGTCTCGATGCCGTCGTGCATGCGCCAGTCGCGTTCGACGAGCGCCGCCTCGTCGGCCGGACAGGCCATGGCCCATCCGAACGTCGCCGCGATCGCGAGGGCTGAACTGAGACGGTTGATTCGACGCCTGCTTGCCATTCCCGCACCTGCCGCCCTCACGGGATCGTCAACAGCGCCACCGTCTCCTTGTCCTTCAGGAAGACCCGGTTTCCGGCGAGCACCGGATGCGCGTAGGTGGGCGTGTCGGCCACCTTGATCCGGGCCAGTTGGGTGTACGCCTTGTCGCTGGGCTTGAAGGCGATCAGTTCCGAGGTGCTCGGCAGGGCCAGGATGCAGGAGCCGGCGTCGAGAACGGCTGCGAAGCCGCGGCCGTGCGCGGTCGTGTCGGTCCAGGCCGTCTTGCCCGTCTCAGCGTTGATGCAAAAGAGGTTTCCTCGGTCGGTGAGGCCGAAGAGCAGGCCGTCCTTGAGGACCGGCGTGTTGTACTGCACGGCCACCTGCGGGTTGCTCCAGAGTTGCCTGGCGGCAAAGCCGTCGCCCTGCTTTTCGATCTTCAGGGCCCTGGTGCCCCGGGCCGCCCCGGTGATGATCACCGTCTGCCCATCGACGATCGGTGTGGCGGCGTTGTAAGCCCTTCTCTGGGGCGCGAACGGGACTTGCCACAACAACTTGCCGTCGGCCGCGCCGATGCCCACAACGCTTTTCTCCGTCAGCGTGACGATCTGCTTCGTGCCTTCCACCGTCATGAGGACGGGCGATGCGTACTCCGGGGCCTCGCCGGCCCACTTCCATTTCCGGTTGCCGGTGGCAAGGTCGTACGCGATGATGCCTCCTTTGCCCCGCCCGCCGACGTGCGCGATGGCCAGCCCGTCAACGATGATCGGCGACATCGACGTGAAGAACACGGGCACGACCTGCGGATACGGGTCCTTGCGCCAGACGACCTTGCCGGTGGCGGCGTCGAGGCAGGAAACGACCCCGCCCACGCCCAGCGTCACGACCTTGCCCTGCGCGACGGCGGGGGAACTCCTGGGTCCCGGATGGCGTGCGGCGGCTCCGGTCACGGCCTGGGCCTCGTACTTGTCCTGCCACACCTGTTTGCCGTCGGCCGCGTTCAGACACAGGGTGACCTCATCCTGGCCCTGCCGCGCAAAGACGTAGAGTTTGTCGCCCACCAGGGCGGGCGTGGCGTCGCCCGAGCCCACCGTCGCTTTCCACTTCGGCGTCAGGGCGTTGGGCCATGTCTGGGGTGCAGTGAACCCGCCGACCTTCCCGTCGCGATTGGGCCCCCGCCACTGAGGCCAATCCTGTGCGAAGACATAGCCGGCGCCGATCAAGAGGACACAGGCCGCAACCGCAGCGATGATTCGGTCCACGTTCTTCATAGCGTTTCCCCTACCATCCTGGCTTGGCCGACGCCTCCCGTTCGCGTTTCGCCGGCCGTGGCTCATCTCCGGGGCATTCCAGCCGGGCGGCCTGGCCTGCCACCGACGGGAGCCGATCAGAACTCATACTTGGCTTTGGCCTGCTTGCAGGCCGCCTTGACGGCCTCCTCGTTCACCGTGGGTGCCGTCTTGATGAGCCCGAGCATCGCCTTGCCGAAGGAGACACCGATCTTGTAGAACGTGTCGGCACGCCCTCGGTAATGGTAGCCGCCGTCATATCCCTTTCCCTCTTTGACAACGTAGGGACTCGTCCGCGCGTACGCGACCGTGCCTTTGAACTCGGGCATTTTCGACGGGGCCTCCTGGGCCCCGCGGATGGCATAGTGCTTGTGGGCGTATCGTGGGTTAACCGTGACGCCGTCCATACCCAGTTCGCCGACGACGATGGGCAGTTTCGGGACGCCAAGATCCTTGCGGACGTCTCGGATGAAGGTGATCATGTTCTCGCCGTACTCGGCGCGGTACGCGTCGTTGATGACGTCGTTGAAGCCCTGGAACCACACGAGACCCGACAGTTCGTACCCCGAGGCGTCGTACTCGGGGAAGACGTGTTTGATGTCGGCCAGAACCGTGTGCACCTCCTGGATGACGTCGCGATACCGCTGGCCGTACGTCGCCTTGACCTCCTTCAGCGTGACCTCGGGCCGGTTCCGCTTCTTGTTGCGCTCGTTGGTCTGGTCCACGATCTTCTGAAGGGCTTCGTCGCTGGGCAATCCGGCACTCGGCGGTCGGAAGTCCCGGCCGAGGCTCTGGCCGCCCCAGGCAATCTTGATGATCAGGACCTGGTTCGCCAGTTTGGCGCCGATGACGTGGCCGAAACCGAGTTCCGGCCCGATCCGGTCATCGGGGCTGCCGTATCCGACGGCCAACTTCCCCTTCTTGTCCCAGTACTTGATCCACACGTCGTCGCGTTCGACCCACTTCCCGTCCTTCTTGAGGTGTTGGTACTGGGGGTCGGCAGTCAGTTCGTCAAGGTGCTGGATCTTGCCCTTTCCCTGCATGTTGGATTGCCCCACCAGGACGAAGACCCGCAGGGGGCCTTTTTCGGCGCCGCCTTCCGCCCAACTGCTCATGGCGGCAGCCAGGATCAGTGCCGTGATGGTCAACAAGACTCGTCTCATCGTGTGTTTCCTTCTCCTGCCGGGCGCGTCCGTCAGAGGTTAGCGAGAGGCCCGTAGAGGCGCAACCCGCCACGCTCACTTCAGTTCCTTGACCCGGATGTTCCGGAACCAGAGCGGCAGGCCGTGGTCCTGGAGGCTGACGTGGCCGACGAGGGGGCGGTCGCGGGCGGCGGTCTTGGAAAGGTCTACGTCCACGATGCCTTCGCCGTTCAGG
>Ga0307427_1000818_pt1 | contig 17722 bp, 27 predicted proteins | sample SalMarWE160190MG_FD_202162 | JGI IMG/M metagenome (GOLD analysis project Ga0307427, IMG submission 202162) | Salt marsh sediment microbial communities from the Plum Island Ecosystem LTER, Massachusetts, United States - WE1603-190 | ecosystem: Environmental > Aquatic > Marine > Intertidal zone >... | reverse complement strand
ATAGTGATGGTTATGTATCTAATTGGTGTATTATTTATACCTCTGAAAGTGAAGCACAAGGAGTACTTGATTTGTATTTGTCGACGCAAAAATTTCCACAAGAACCAACGGCAAAAGACATCAAACCTACAAATCCCAAAGACGCTTTGGCAATAAACAAAGCACCACTGTCAACACTTCCAGCCGGTCCAATGTACGAAGTTGCTTTGGCTATGTTAGAAGGGGCAAGGAAATATGGAAGACATAACTACCGCATAATGGGAGTAAAGGCTTCTGTTTACTATGATGCTGCAATGGGGCATTTAACATCATGGTGGGAAGGAGAGGACATTGATCCTGCCAGTGGGATTCATCATCTTGGTAAGGCAATGGCGTGTCTTGCTGTTGTAAGAGATGGGCAAATGATGGAAAACTGGATTGATGACAGACCACCCTGTTATCCGAACGGTGAAAAGTTGATGAGAAATAATTCGGCTGTGGAAACTATCTTGACAAAATATCCTGATTGTGTTGAACCGTTTACGGAATTAAATAAAAACCAGAAGAGATGAAACTATTTTGGATTATAATTGCAATATTGACATTGCTATTCGCTGTGTACTCGGCTATCTATAGCCCAAGTTGTAGCCTCCCCGAATACATGAGACCACAAGACCCATATTGGTATAGTGGAGAATAAGATGAAATTATACTGGAAACATATACTTTGGAATCACACAATTCGTCTATGGTATTTATGGAAGTACAGAAACGATAAGTGGAAAGATGCCTACTGTGTTAAGTTAGTTCAAACCGGTAAAGAGATGAAAGTGTGTGAGGCCAAGATAAAAAAGATTTTGACGGAATTGAGTAAAGAGCATCAAGTAAAAAGAGCGGATGATGATTATCGTAAGGCATTTATGAAGGCAGCAGGGTATGATGAGCGAAATTATAAACTGAAGACAATTTCTTAACAGGAGATTTAACATGGCGGTTTTACACAAAAAATATAAAATGATTGATACCAGACAGGAAATTTATCGAATGACTTTGGCCAGACAAGAGATGTTGGCTTTAATCAATATGATGAAAAACTCAGATGTTTCTCCTGAAACCGGTGAGTATCCCGTATCAGAAGAAGAGTACAAAATTATAACAGATTTACAAGCACTTATGAATGTGTCTGTTTTCGGTAAAAAAATATCAACAAACTTGAGTATAAAAGTAAGATGCCCAGATTGCAACAAAACACAGATTATAATACTTCCTCGTAATGAATTTAAGCTTATTGCATGTCATTATTGTAAACATGTGAATTATTACAATGAATGGAGTTCGGAATAGGTGGGTGATTACACAGACATTTTATTGCAGTATAGAAATGCCATAAGAGTTTGGGAGTATAATAAAGACACCAGACTTTTATTGAAGCGAAAGAAAGATATTATTGCTTGGGACACAGAAACAAGTGGTCTTTTGTTTCATACACCATCTGTGTTGTTTGATGACAACCATAGAATTGTAGATAATCCCTTTCCTTTTGGTATTTCACTTTGTTTTCCTCACAAAGATAGATTAGTATTAGTCTGGGGACGATGGGGTACAGATTTATATAAGGCTTGTTTAGAACTATTGGCAAAAGATTCTATGAAAGTTGCCCATAATTCCAAGTATGACTTGAGAGTGTGTAAGACCAATGGTATTAAGGTTAATGGAACTCAATTGTGTACCCTTACTATGTCCAGAATATACTGGGATCGTCGCAAAAGCCATTCTCTGCAAGCGTTGAGCGAATTTATATGCCCTGGGATAAGCGATTGGGAAGTGGATTTGAAAAAAGAGTTGACCAAATTGAGACGGCAATGGAGTAAAAGAAAAGACGAATGGAATCCTGCCTGGACAGACGACCCAAAGGAATATGTTAATTATAGTTTCCTGCCGAATGAAATGATTGGTAACTACAGCCAGACAGATGTGTTTGTGGGATGGCAATTGTTTCAAAAACTGTCACCATATATGGCCGATGAATATGGCAATATATTTGACAGGGAAATGGCCGTCACACATGTGGTTACGAAAATCGAAGAGGCAGGGATGGGATTCGATGCTAAGCGGGGACAGGCCGAACTTAAAGTATTGTTACCGAAGATTAAACTCAAGCGGAGAATACTGGATGAATTGTCTCCGCCTGATTTTACTCTTGGGCCCAAAAAAATTCTGGAAGCGTTGAAATTTCTGGGGGTTAAAAGTAAACAGCTTAAAGCGAAGGGTAAGGAGACAACAAGTGTTGATGTCCTGAACCAAGCTGTTAGAGACGGTGTGCCCAAAAAAGCGGAGAGGTTTATCAAGGTGTTGCTGGACTTTAGAGCGTATAGTAAGATTGCCAATACATATTTGAAGCCATTGACCGAACAGGCTGAGAGGACAGGGGGGACTGTCTATTGTAACATTAACCCGACAAATACTCGTACAGGCCGACCGAGTTGTTCGGAGCCAAACTTATTAAACGTCCCTGTACCGAATGTAAAGCAAAGAGGAAAAGAGAATAATGTTCGATATTGTTTCGTTCCGAGAAACAATAAAGCATTTTATTTTTTCGATGTAAGTCAACAAGAGATGGCTATGTTTTTAAGTTATGCAGAACAAGTCAATATGCTTCAGGCTTACTTGGATGGGGCAGATTTACATCAACACATGGCTGATTTACTTGGACGACCGGATAAGAGGAAGATTGTTAAGAACCAGAATTTTGGTGTTATATATGGTCTGGGCATTAGAGTAATGGCGGCGTCACAAAACATAAGTATTGAACAAGCCAAAGAGGAAATGAAGATTTACAATAAGGAATTTCCCTTTATACGTGAGTTGCAAAAAAGATTGGAAGAGGAGTTGCGGTTTTATGGTTACGTTCAGGATTACTTTGGTCGTCGCTATCATATACCACATGGACAGGCGTACAAATCGCTAAACGCCATAGTTCAGGGAGGTGCAGCACAGGCTTTTAAGGCGGGTCTTCTGCAAGTGGATGAAATATACGAGAAAGAATATCCAGACGTAAAAATCGTGTTGCCCGTTTATGACGAAATCATTTTGGAGCGAAAAATCCAAAAAGATGAAAAGCAGTTTTGTCTTGATACTATACAAGCAATGGGAGAAATACCGCAGCTAATGAAATTAGGACTTAAATTCAGAATTGATGTTTCACGTAGCACAACTGATTGGGCACATAAAGAGAAATTAGAATTATGAAAGAAATACCAGGGTTTTCAGATTATTGTATAACTAAAGATGGAAAAATATGGTCACGTATAAATAATAAATGGCTTAAACCATCAATAAATGGACGCGGTTATTTGCTTATTCAGCTATTCAAAAATAAAAAAGCATATAACAAACATATTCATCGTTTACTTCTTGAAGCCTATGTTGGTAAATGCCCAAAGAATATGGAGTGTAGACATTTAGATGGAAATAAACTAAACAATAATTTATCTAACCTGAAGTGGGGAACAAGGAGTGAAAATAGGCAAGATGCAGTAAGACATGGCACAGCAAATGTTTGTAAAATTGGTGAAAACCACCCTGCTGCAAAATTACCTGAGCAAAATGCAATGACAATTTATTGGTATTATAAAACTGGTATGTACACACAAAAAGAGCTTGCCAGTAAATTTAATACAACGAGAGAAACGGTTTCTGCTATTTTGAATAAAAGAAATTGGAAACATATTGAGGCATAAAAAAATTAAAAATTCTCTTGACAATGGTTGATTGGTATGTTATAATAGAAAAATGAAGGTAAAAGAGTAAAAGAGTTGAAGAGCAAAAGAATCACCAGAGACATTGCTATGGATAGATGGGGAGCATCAGAGGAATGTGAAATATGTGGCCGACCACAGAGTTTCGGCCATTTTGTCGTGTGTCCTATATGTGAGAGGACGATGTGTTATTTATGTATTTACGACCACGATTGTCACGATGTTTGTGCCGATAGAGAAGATGGACAAGTCTTGGGAGATGTTGATAATGAACAAAGTAGATGAAGTTATACAATTATACAAAGATTTGTGTAATAGATATGATTCGGCAAAAGATTTTTTCACCAAAGAAGAAATCCATTTACTTATAGAGCATGAAGAACACCTAAGAGCAGAGATCATGGAACTCAGAGCCAAGAACGCCAAACTGAATAAAACACTTAAGACGTTTCCAGACTTTTTTGCATACGAAAGAGAATACGAGAAACTCAAAGCCGAGAACGCCAAGTTGAGGTATCTACTACAAAACGCCTTGCCTCATATTGAATGTATTAATATCGAACAGTCAAATTTAATAACAGAAATTGGTAAAACTCTGGAAGGAGAAACAGAATGAGGCCATATAGAGGCAAAAGGAAAGATAATGGTGAGTGGGTATATGGATGGTACGTTCATATAGAACCTGTATATAAGGATGTACGTCATCCAAAGGGAGTCCCTCATATAGATAAGATTGTTTTATTAGATGGAAGTGAATATGAAGTCATTCTTGAAACCGTAGGCCAGAGTATTGGTCGCAAGGATAAGAACGGTAAGAAGATATACAAAGGAAATTTGGTAAAATCGAAAAATAGCCCTATTTGGGAGGTTAAATATCAAGAGGAATTTTGTAGATATATTCTATGGTGGAACGATCCAGAGGACGGCTCGTCGTATATTTTGTTTAGTCCTGATTTGGAACTTGAAGTCATTGGCAACATCCATGAAAACTCAGAACTATTGAAAGAACAACAATGAGATATTTGAAGCCCAAAAAAATTCCCAAATCATTTACAATTATCATGGATGACCGTGAGAAGAAAGCTTGGGATTTGCCATATAAGATTGAGAGGAAAAGGTTGAAGACAGGGGATTATACGATTCGAGGTTTTGAAAAGGTAATCGCCATTGAAAAAAAGTCTGGTCTGGTTGAATTGCTGAATGACTTGGCCAATGGCTATCGTCCTACATTTGAAAGGTTCTTGAAACGCTTGAGCAAATATCCGGTTAAAGTTATTATTGTGGAAGATACCCTAAGCGAGTTAAGTATTAACCGGGCGTTGATGTATATAAGGAAAAAGAGTAGAGGTAAGGCCAGATTAACATCCAGAACGATTTACTATTGGTGTTCAGACATAGTTCTTAAATATAACATTCCAATTATTTTCGTAGGAAAGCGTGCCAAATTTGACCTTATTTCTGAAGTCTTTCGTGCCGCTTACGAAAAGGCTAATGAACTTTGAAAGGGATAAATAATGAATGAATTTTATGGTGTACCACGAGAAAAACTACAAGAAGAGGCTAAGAAAAAGGGATTAAAAATAGTGCTTCCGAAAAAGAATCAATTGTTTGTAGATATTGATGATAAAGAATCAATGGAAGTATTTAACAAAAGATTTGAGATGTTGAAATCCTTGTTTAAGTGTGTAGCTAAAAAAGAAATTTCAAGATCAGGATTTCCACATTATCATATTTGCGTTAACACAGAGAAAAATTTTACTGACACAGAAAGGATTTTGTTGCAATTGTTTTTGGGTTCAGATATAGACCATGAGTTTCTTTCATACAAAGATTATACAAATGGAGAAGCATATCCTGTTTTATTTTTTGAAAAGGCGCCTGAGTGGGTTAAAAATAATATGAATGATGCACTTGGAGAAAAGTAAAATGGCTAAAAAGAAAACTAATACATCTATAGTCCCTGTTGAGGTTGTCCAGAAAGCTGAGAATGATGCCGCTTTACTATCACAACAGGCTGACGCAATTCAAGTAACAACAACAGAGCAAGAGGAAGAGGCATACACAGCTTTGACACAAATCAAACAGGCGATTAAAACTATCGAAAGTAAGAGGAAAGAGATCACTAAACCGCTTAATGCCAGTTTGAAAGCTACTAATGCCATGTTCAAGAAGTTAAGCGAACCATTTGTAGAGGCTGACAGAATAGTTCGTGACAAGGTAATGGATTTTCGTCAACTACAAGAGGAGAAGGCACAGAAAGAGTTGGAACGAAGACAGAAGATTCAGGCAGCACATGAAGCCAAAGGACATGAGACACATGAGATTACACAGCCCGAAGTTGAAGTTGCCAAGACAACTGTTACAGCTAAACGATGGACGTTTGATGTTGTAAATGTCAACAAAGTGCCGAGAGAGTACCTTGTTGTAGACAATGCTGCCGTAAATAAGGCTATACGAAATGGTGTAAGAGAGATAGATGGTTTGGACATTTTCCAAGTTGAAGGATTAAGAGTATAATTAAGGAGTTTTATTGATGAATATATCTACCACCAAAAAAGTATGTCAATTACTTCGATCAGGTATGATGAAAACTGAAGTTGCCAGACGACTTAACATTCATGTTAGTTCTGTAAAACGTGTTGTTAAAAAAGGGCGGATAAAACGAGTTCTTTTATTTGCAGATACACATTGTGGCAGCGATGTCGGTCTTACTCCTCCATCTTGGCAATGGAGTTATATTCCTAACCCTCCCAGTGAAGAAGTTCGTATCAGAAATAAATTCGCCAAGACTCAAGTTGAATGTTGGAATTGGTATACCAAAACACTTGATATTTTGCGTCCCATAGATGTGTGTCTTATAAACGGTGACATGATTGATGGTGATGGCAAAAGGTCAGGCGGAACAGAACAAATAACTACAGATAGGAAAAAACAAGCGGCTATGGCCATAGAATGTATTAAACAAATAAAGGCCAAACGTCACACAATGACTTTTGGTACTGGGTATCATACTGGCGATGCTGAAGATTTTGAATTGGATATAGCTAAACACTTTGGTTGTAAGATAGGTAGCCATGAATGGGAAAATGTAAATGGATGTGTGTTTGATTTGAAACACAAACAGAGTAATACTGTAAACCCGTCAACCAGCTTGTTTAACGAAATAAGAGACAACAAAGACTGGGCGGCGGTAGGAGAACAACCAAAGGCTGATGTTTTAGTACGATCACATACACACAGATTTTGTGTTCACGAAACAGAAGATGTGATTGGTATTTCTACACCGGGGCTTCAAGCCTACGGAACGAAATTCGGTTCTCGTCAATGTTCACGCAAAGTTCAGTTTGGTCTGGTAGCGTTAGATGTTTGGCCGGATGGAGAAGTTGTAATACATAAACATATTGCACGACTTGGGGTGCATAAGGCCCATACTAATTAAGATATTATTTTATGATTGAAAAAGAGGAAAATGAAAAAATCAAATAAAATTGTTCCAAGTACAAAGTTAAAATGTGTCTCAGTTCATAAAATGATGGCGTTTGCTTGCCCACGAAAATATTTCTGGAGATACATATTAAATTTACAAACCAAGAATATTAATTTGGCATTTTGGTATGGTTCTGTTCTTGGAGCAGGCTTTGAGGCTATTCTTCTGGGCAAGAAAAATTGGAAACAATTGATGAGGAAAGAGAGCATTGCCAGTTTGAAAGGCTATGACACAAGTCATTTAGCCGATGAGATTGATTTGCAATACCGTCTCATTGAAGTCATATTAGAACAGGCAAAAGTACAAGCTATACAACATGGAATGTCACTTACCAAGTCGCAAGTGCCTGTCAGCACTAAACTTAGGTGTGGTGTCACTTATTTAGGCAGCGAAGACGGTGAAGGTGTGTATGAAGGTAAGAATAGTTTATACGAGATTAAGACTGCCTCCAGAGTTAATCAAGGGTATTTGGACTCATTGAAACTTGACAAACAAATCAATAGCTACTGTTGGGGCAGTAGAAATAGTAAGACAAAACACTATGGTCAATGTACTTATTGTATCTTCAAGAAACCTCAAAAGAGGCTAAAGAGAAAGCAAACTGTTGACGAATTTGTTGAAGAGATTAGACAGGATTGTATTGATCGGCCAGAGATGTATTACGTTTGGTTACAGTTGTCACTTGTCAAACAATTTGTAGATTCGGTTGGCAACAGCATTGAACGTATGGCCGAAATACTTAAAATGATTTATGATGGATTGACGAAAGAACAATTACTTGATCCTAACTACTGGCCGCAGATGGAGACTAAATGTTCGGATTATTCTGGTTGTGAATTTCTGCCGTTGTGCCTGCACCCAAATAATTATGAACTTTATCTACGGTTCTATCGTCAACGAACCATGTTATATCCACTTGAAAAGGAGGAACTTGCCCAATGAAAACTGTAACAATAGAAGAATCAAGAAACGAAATGTATCGTATGAAAATCAATGAAGAAATTAAAGTAGATGATGTGTATATAAGATGTGTTCCAGGAGGATGGATATATTTTGTGTATGATAGTGATTTTGGTATAGCTTGTTGTTTTGTACCAACTGTGATCAACATTAAGGAGAGGACAATGTTGTATGATTTGGGAGACTAAAGAGAAAGCAAACTGTTCTTGAAGATACAAGAGGAAGAGTTGGAACAGTGAAATTCAAAAGAATAATAAAAGCCTTTGAGATAACCAAATCAGGAATATGGTTTTATTATAAAGGTGACACAGTATTATGGCGATGGTGGTGGAGAAGAAATCTACCTCAACCAAAAAATTACATTATGCCACAGCAGGGAAAATATGTGAGTACATCATGTGAGAGTTGTTTTAATTCGTTAAAAGAAATTGATAACTTTTGGAAAAGATATAATCAATATTGTATAGAGGAGCAAGAGAATGAGAAAAATAATTAGAGGCCAAATAAATAAAACCGGCACGGACAAGAAAAGCAAATTCGTCTCTCGTCTAAAGCGTATTGAGAAACAGCAAACCACCCATGAGGTTGTATTTGAAACAGAAGCGTCTGCCGCTACTACATGTTTTGAAGAGTCAATCTCCGCTGTATTCGGCATGCCTGGGGTGGGAAAAAGTAAGTTTGCCGAGGAAATGGGATTTGCTTTACAAAAGAAATATAACTTATCTCAATCCGGTGCTTACTTTATCCAGTGTGAACGGATAAACCACAGTTGGAACATTCGTAAAACAATGTGTCCGACATGGCCGACCTTCCGTGCGTTTGTTGACAAAATGGAGCAATCACCCGATTTGGTTAAGACGGTCAAAATGTGGGTGATTGATACTATTGACGCTTTAGCCCCGCTTGGTATCAGTACAATCTGCCACGACATGGGAATAGCGGATTTGCGTGAGGCTACACGTAAGGTAGGTGGCGACGGTTGGTTTGCCGAAGCCTGGCAAGAGCTTAGATTTGAATTGGAGTATCAGATTTTAAGATTAGCAGCACTCGGCCCCGGTGTTTTAATCCTATCACATGAGCGTGAGAGGAAGAGAACAGAGAACAATACAGAGGTGAATAAAGCCAGTATGGATTTGTCAAACTCGATATACAATTCAGTCGGCGATGCTTGTTCGATGATACTTCACATGAGAGTGGTGAATGGTCTGACAAGGAAAGCAAAGAGTAGACCGATTAGATGTTTAAGCTGTTTGAGTTCTGAATCTGAGGAAGCTAAAGATAATCTCAATGTGTTGTTACAGAAGTATCCAACTGGAACAATGCAATTTGCAACAGAACGGGAGGCGGTTGATAATCTTTTAGGGTGTTTTGGCAAACAAAAAATTGTTAAGAAACACAAGAAAGTTAAGAAAACAGCAAGGCGGAAATGAGCGAAAAAACACAAGTAGCAGCATATCGAGCCAATATTCCCAATTTATTTGGTGGGTCGTATCGTAAACAATATGATAAAGCCATGAAGAGGCATAGTTTACGTGCCGCAATTAATAGTAAATGTCTCGATTGTATGTGCTGGCAGGCTACAGAAATAAAAAAATGTAATATTGTTACCTGTCCGTTACATCCATATCGGCCTTATCAAACTGATTTAGATAGTGATTCTGCAACACAGCTTGCCCAAGACGGGGTAGGTACGGAATAATCAGGCAGTAATGAAGGGGATAATTAGATAGGAAGGGTGTTTTTGCTCCTATGGCTGTGTTGCATAAGATAGAAAGGAGGCAAGCTCGGCAAACATAAAATCGTACAGTGTAGTAGAAACAATATTATTTATTTTTGAAAGGATAGGTGTATGAATACAGTTAGTGTGGCGAGCAAGCTGCGTGCATTGAAAAGTACGTGGAAAAAGGCTACACCACGGACAGGTGGCGGCCTTCCTGACGGAGAGTACGAGGGAGTAATCAGAAGTGCTGTTGTTGGCCTGTCCAAGTCTGAGACACAACGACTTCAGTGTGTATGGACAATGGAAGTTACAGCACCGGAAGGATTTGAAGGCCGTAAGCAGACTAAGATTGCCGGTCTTGCAACAGAAGACAACCTGTGTTGGTTCCAGGGTGACTTGGCTGTTCTCGGTGTCGATCCTCCCGATGATGTTGACGACATTGCCGACGCTGTAGGCCAGACTGAGGGATTGCCTATCGCTTTTAGAGTCCGTACCAAGCAGGAGTTCACCAACGTGGACTTCATTGGTTTGCTCGAAGATGAGGCGGTTGAATCAGATGATGATGGTAGTAGCGAGTCGGATAACAGCAACGAGGAAGAGTTGACAGCAGAGGCCATAACAGCAATGGGTGAGGCGGATGATGAAGAAGCACTTCAAGCGGTTATTACTGAACATGAGATAGACATTGTTCAGGACGACTATGAGACGTATGCTGAGGTGGCCGAACTTATCATCGAGGCATTGTCACTGTAACTGTAAGAGAGATTAATATGAGATTTGTAGAGACATAGACACATATCTCTTTTGCTTCCGATAGATGGCCTCAGTACACTACTGGGGCCGTCTATCACTTTTGGAATTATAGATATGGAACATGATCCGAATCCAGTAAGATTTGAAGACGGTCAATGGTGGTTTTGTGATGAAGTATGGGCAAATAGATATGGGCCGTTTGAAACAGAGAAAGAGGCTACTGATGCCTGTATTGAACACTGTAAGAGAGAATTAAATTAAAAAAGTTTGAAATGAAAGAAGCAATCTGTATCGTATTAATGTTGTATTGTATTTTTAGAATTTGCTGGATAATAGGAACATGGAGCAAACGATGGAAGTAAAACAAAAAGTGGGAGAACGCTGTAAAAGATGTGGCGGCGTCATAGGTGAGAACATTGATGGTAAGCCAATATGTTCTTGCGAAGTATGGCCTGGAAAGGATAATACCGAACCATTTACTCCGATGGTGTTTAAGCCTGAAAATGAAGGCAAACAATGGCAAAAATAAATCTTTGGGGTACTATACAGATGAAATTAAAGCGGCTAAGGCTTATGATAAGGCTGCTAAAAAATTATTTAGTGAATTTGCTTTTACAAATTTTTAGGTAATAGTATGACAATAAATGAATTTCAGAAACCATATTCGATAACACAAGCAGAACTAAACTTACGCTTTGATTGTAAGGAAGGCAAAATAACTTTGAAACAATTCGAGAGAAGATATAAAAAATTATTGAAACAAGGATTAATAGTTAGAAGCGGAAAGGCGGCGAAATAATGAAAAAATCACATCAATGGGATGTTATGTCAATTTTAATTGTTAGATGTCCTCATTGTGGTAAAGAGATTCGATCAATAGGGTCAGACAGTTGGGTTGGGGATAAAATAATATGTAAAAAATGTAATAGAAAATTTGAACTTGGAGCAATAAAGACATGATACTATTTCAAACCAGCCGTAAAAAATGGGACTTCACTTGTTCAGTCTGTTGCAACATAGGTGCGTTTGGCCATACAGCATTGCCATTTGAAATTGCATGGTGGTTTTTTTCAGATGCAGAAGATAATAGATGTAAGGAAATTAGTTTAAGTCTTTTGTGTTTCACATGTTACTTTGAGTATTGGAAATGGCTGAAATGAAATAGGAAATCGTAACTTTCCTATTATAGCTACTTTCCAAGATCGGAAAACAGTTAATTCTGGGAAATAAATGTCTCGTTCACGTAAAAAGCCACACATTAATATTTCAAAAGTGTGGGACAAATTCAAAGAGAAAATGTTTCGTCATAAGGTTAAGAAAGAGCTACGAAATATTGAAAAGGAAATTACATTTAATCCCGATAGAGATTTTGAAGAGGCTTTAGAATATAATAAAATGGGCAGCTGGGGAACCCGTTTAGGATGGGATATTCCGCCACAGGAATCAGACGATACTTGGATGCAAGATGATTTTGAAAAAGCAAAACGTAAATGAATATTAACTTTAATGAAAGAGAAACAAAATGGAACAAATAGTAGAAGTTCTTACACAAATAGATTATACGCTTTGTGGAATTGGTTTTGTATTAATGGCCGGTGTACTTGTTACTATATTCAAATAAAGGAGAATTAAAATGAACAAGAAACAAAAACTATTTGCAGGATTTTTGGTACTATTCTTAATTGTATTCATCGGTGTTGGCTGCATCCAAAACGCTATTGTGCCAATGGAGATTGACCAGGATGCTATAGCATACACTGGTGAACCACCAACAATGTATCTACCCTGGACAACCATTCACGATGGCAACAGGATACAACGTAAAATGGAATACATTCATTTGACAAAGCAGGAAACGGCTAAACGCTTGAGTGAAGACGACAGTATGTTCTACAATTATATTAACAACAACATGACAATTAACTTTGAAAATGCCCAACAGATTAAAGACGCTGTGTTCGATCCATCCGGGCCGTTAGCACTGGTGTTCCCTGCTCTTGCTGGTTTGGGTTTGGGGCGTTATCTCAAGAGTCCGAAAGAGCAGGAGTTGGAGAAGAAAGTTAATGGAGTTTCGACAACAGTATAATCAAGGTAATGATAAGTCCAATACAAGCTGTCCATGCGTAGAACGCATAACGAAAGTGATGCTCCAAATGGTTGTTAAATCCAATTTCAATGTTTTCCAATCGCTCATCTACACGAACCAGTAAGTCGTGGTCAGTTTGGTTGTTTGTCATTTTTAGTCCTGCCATTGGTCATAGCTCAAGGATGTAAGCTATGGCCTTTTTTTATTTTCCTCGTGTTTCTGCAATTCTTTTTATTCTAATGATATCTTCTTTTTTGGCACTTGCTACTATATCTGTTCGAACAGCGTTTTTAATTTCATTCATTACTTCTGTCAATAATTTAACCTTTATAGGAGGCGGTACGATATTCCATTTGGGTGCACGCACCAATTTGGTTAAAACTTTTTTATACGCCAGAGTAACTTTTTCTTCATACATCTTATATCTTTTTTCATTCAAATACCAATCCGAAGAAATTACTTTAGATATTCCACCGGGTTTGAGATTCAATAATTCCAATTCATCTCTGACATCTGATGGTAAAGCCTTCACCATACGCTGAATAGTTTTTTCTCTTTCATTACCAATTTTTTCTAAGAACGAAAAATTACTTCTGTCATAGGAGGCCTGTCGTTCAGCTTGTTCTATTTCAGGAAACTCAGACCGCAAGTATTTTTGAACTTCAGGGCTTAAATTGTCCCACTTTTCTCCCAACGCCCGCATACTTAGAAGATTCTTTTTTTGTAAAACCTCAGTAGTTTTACTGGTAGGATACGTCTGTACTCCGGCCCCAAAGAAAGCTAATGGTGCGGCTCTCATGCCAGCATATAGTCCTTGATATTGCAGAGCATCAGCAATGTCTTGAATAAAGAAGGGTGTAAATCTTTGATAGAACTGTTGGCTCAAACTATCGGCGTCCAATCCAACATAATCGCCATAGAAAGTTTGACCTCTCATTAAATCAAGTAAAAACGCCGGTGCTGGCCCTAATTTACTTTGCAGGAAAGACCATATTGTATCCTGTCTTTCACCTTCAATTATTCTTCCTGATTGTGTTTTAATAGTAGGATCAGCCATTCTCATTACAAATCTAACTAATGGTAAATAACCTCCCCAGAAATCTATTCTTTGTTTTCCAATTTTAATTTTACCAAAATCTGTAGAACGATAGTCACGCTCGACTTCAACACCTGGTATGGCAGACATCATAGCAAGCATGCCCATATTTCCCGCAACAAATGATACAACATGATAAGCTAATATTTTCCTGGCAGCCCACGACAAATTAGGATTAAACAAATCAGTAAAAGCTCTTATGCGGGCTTGTAACAAACGTGGAGCAAAGAAAACAGCATTAAGAGTAGGGCCATAGTTACCGAAAGTTTTTGGGTCTCCCTCACCCGTTAAAATATTCAAAACATGCCCTATATCGGCCCATTGTTTATCTGTAGTTGGAATACCCTGTCTCTTATGGGCTATTTGTTTTAGATACTGCATACGAATTAAATTACCACCGGCAGAATAAGCCTGTTCTGAACGCTTAATACCGGGAATTAACTTGGCAAGTTTAGAACCAAATCTTTCTGAGCCTTCCTTATAACCTATATTCTTTCCCCATTTGTTTACTCTCAATCCGGTTTTGTTAATCAAGTCTCCGGTGTTAGACAATTCTACATATAGATTGTTCTCAAGTGTTCTTGCCACATTTTCGTCAGAGGCAAAAAGTCTGACATCATTAGCTACACCTTTAGCCCATAAACCTGGTTTTCCAATTGAAAGTAAAACATTTTGCCGTAGAGTACGAGATAAATCCATTGACGCGGATGTTACTTTAGGTAATGCCAAATAATCCGCTAATGTCATTCCCTTGTTACTAACTGTGTCACTAAGTTGCTCAAGTGTATTGGCAAATTCATCTCCCCACATTTTACGGGCGTATTTAATCTCGTGTGGCCTTAGTATTTCACCTTTCCTGTATAATTTTTCGAGAGCGTCACCAAGATTAACGGCTTCTATACGAGTTATTTTGTCGGTGGTTTTAAGCTCCTGGTCGAGAGATTCGTAAAACTCTGTTGGGATAACCTCTTGCAAAGGCTCTATGCCAAGTTTAACATACTCTCCTTTTAACTCTCGTTTGAAGTTCTGTCTCCAATTACCTTCTTTTTTAACGGCCTCTTCACCTGCTGAAAGTCTTCGTCCCCGTTCTTTCTTCCTTATCTTCTCCTGACTTTCGTAAGTATCAATGGAGTTATTAATAGCTGCCGTAAATTTACTAATTGGGCTGTTCAAATCTTCCGGCCTAATCTGTGATTTACTGTCGGCTTCGCTTTTAGCTTGTTCTATCTCCGCATTGACTTCGCTGTTGGCAACAGCCAATGATGTTTCCATTGCCGCTCCGGGAATAGGCAGTAATGCAAATCCCTGAGTGGCCTCCTTAGCTACATTCAACACTCTCTTTATTCTGTCTTCTATATATCCTTTATCAACTTTGACGCCCTTTTTATCGAGATAGGCGGCAGTATCTTCGGCGACAATTTGAGTAACCTCTTGTGCCATTTCTTCGACAACTTCTTTGGTTAGATTTCCAGCGTATTTTTTGGCAAACTTACTAACCACTTTCATCGTGCCTTTTTGCACAACTTCTTGTGCGCCTTTTTTAATATTGGGTGTAAGCGTTTTTAGTTGCAACACCTCGATAAGTGAATAGGGTATTCCGGCAATATGTGACACTGTACTGGCTGTTTTATGGTCTATACCCTGTTCAATCATATCGGCATACATACCCCCAACACCTTCTTCATAGGAGAATAAAGCGGCAGCTTCGGTGGCGGCCAACTTAAATCCTATCCTTGCACCAGCGCCTATTAAAGATGTTTCTTCACCAACAGTGGGAGTAACAGCACCTACAATAGCGCCACCAGTACCTCCGACAATAGCCCCGGCAGCACCTACAACACCGGCACGCTTAACTGATTCTATTAGTTGCCCGGTAGTCGTAGCAGATTTGTAAACCAGATTGGATAGAAAATTACCTTCTATGGGGTCGAGTATTTCTTTTCTACGTATCTTCCTATGTGTGTATAAAGCGCCCTGTAAATCTTCTTCGGGGTTTTTCAACGCCTGAAAAACACCTACACGGGAAAGGACACTTTTATTCCCTCTTCTAAAAGACTCTGCGACTTTGTCAAAAAACCCACGTTCAGGTTTTTGCATCGGTTGAAAGCCGTATTTATCAGTTTGTTCATCTGTGGATTTCGTCTCTAAAGGGATAAAGCCATAATTGTCAGGCCGTGTTCCTACAGATTGAATATTCAAAGGCTCAAAACCATATTTGTTTTCATTGGCCATATTATTATCTCATCAAGTTAGATGGATTTCTGGAACGACTAAATGCCGATGTATTGATTGTGCCATATCTTCTTTTGGAAGGTTTCTTTGCCGCATCTATAAATAATTGGTTTTCATTAACCAAAGTGTATCCGCCTTCGGCAACAGCTTCTTCCACTTTATCGGCAGGAAGTTGTCCATAATTACCTCCTGCATCTTTAACCAATACATACCCAGGTTTAATCTCTGGAATATCCTGCTGAAGTATTTCGGGAGGTGGTGACTCTGATGGTGTTGCTGTTTCACCAAGTATTCCTTTAAGAACATCCGCTAACTCATTGTCACCTGTTCGTCTTTCCAAACCTAAAACATCTTCATATCCACCGACATCAAGAAATTTCATTTTTAGTTGAAATCTGGCTCTATCTTTTTCTCCGTCAGGGGCATCGCTGTTATCAATAGTTTCCATGCCAGAACTTAACATAGCTTTTTTACGCAGTCTTTCTTTCTCATCCTGCTCAAAGTCAAACTTGGAATGAAGTTCCATCTTCTCAATTTCCCACTCTTTAGACCTTGCCTCACCCTCTAAATCAGCTTGTTTCATTCTCATCTCATGGGCAAAATCCTGTTGGGAGTTCATCAACATTTTTTGCAGTTCCCACTCTCTTGCGGCCTGTGCCTGTTGTTGCCTAAAACTCATTTCCTGTGCTCGTCTGGCTTCCTCTCTTGCCGTTTCTCTCGCTTTGGCCTTACCTATTGTCGTACCTGCGGCGGCAGACGCTTTAGCTTCTCCAGACGGACGAATTTCAATTCCCACGATTATAGCTCCTTAATATTAAATCTATGAACAGCTTTAGGATTATCAGGTTTGCAAAAACAAGCCCAACAGCATTTGTCTCGATAGACACAATTGACTTGACCTGTCTTAAAACACGGAGAATGGCCTTCGGCTTGTTGTAACCATCTAATCTTTTGTACCGCTTCCTTATTCATTATACCCACCAACCTGCAACTGTAACATTGATATAATTGAACGTTGTATTTGTAGCCCTGTACTCAATAAGACGATTAGAATCTGGGGCAACATACATATCTTGTTTATTAGAAATGTTTGCTACATAGGTTTTAGCCGCAGTTATATTATAGATATTTGAATTTCCGTTTGTTCTAAAACTAATCTCACTACCTGCTGCATTGTCTGAAACCTGTACTCTAAGATGAACAAGAACTGTTCCTACAGGAATAATACTACTTAAATCTAAATCGTGATAAGCACCATCGGTAGTAAAAACACTCTGGTCTCCAGTTTCTTCATAATCAAAATCTGTCGCGTCTCCCCTATTTACATATCTATGTCCCAGATTAGTTGGGGCTATTTTTTTAGCTATAGATGCAGATGTATCCCACATAAAAATAAAATCTGAGGAAGGAGCTAAGTGCCCAGTAGTAAGTGTATCTAAACCATTAACAGTTAATCCCAAAGATACAAAATCCCCACCATCAGTATAAGATATACCAGAATGTTCAATAAGGCGTAGGACACCATTAGCACTTGAATTTCCAATATAACCAGCAGTTGCATCGGCGTCTATCTTGACTGTAAAAGCATCTGCACCGCCACCAGCAACTGTATCATCTACGTATTTCTTATTGGCAATCATGGCATCAGTTG
>Ga0307427_1000815_pt1 | contig 17837 bp, 20 predicted proteins | sample SalMarWE160190MG_FD_202162 | JGI IMG/M metagenome (GOLD analysis project Ga0307427, IMG submission 202162) | Salt marsh sediment microbial communities from the Plum Island Ecosystem LTER, Massachusetts, United States - WE1603-190 | ecosystem: Environmental > Aquatic > Marine > Intertidal zone >... | reverse complement strand
ACCCGACTTAAACGCTTGCCAGACACCTTGCCCTATCTCTCCTACTATATATGTAATGGAGGATGTGAGTTTTCCAGTATCTTGAAAACTCTGGCTGGTCTTTTTTATTGCCGATTGTCCTGTTTGCTCAACGGCTTCAATTCCGCCGGAGAAACTTTGAGAAACGCTTTTTGGAATTCCTTTTATCTTCTTGACAGTTATTCTGTTAAAATTAGAAACTCCTTGATTGAAAGTAAATAGTTTATTTTTAAAAGTATAGTTTAACCAGTGAAAGTATTCTCCAAAAGAATTTGTCGTGTCTTTAGAGATATCTCCAACGGCGGAAAGAGCTGAAGATAAATTTCCGCGAACCGATTGTAAGGACAATTGCGTCCATCTTATGTTTGCGTAGATACTTTTAGAAACTTCCCCGCCACTTTTAATGACAGCGTCGGCAATAGAATCAGCGCCGGAAGACAAGTCGCTGGAAATTTTAGCGATATAAGGATTAACTGTTTTAAAAGTTTCTCTAAAAGCTCCTTTGCCAGTCCATTCGGCAAGCTCAGGATTGCCCTGAACCTTTTGAAGGGTAATCCATTTGGCAAGCTCAGGATTGCCCTGAACCTTTTGAAGGGCAAAAGCCACTCCAGCAAACAATAAAATAATAGTTAGAACTGTTATAAAACTAAAACGGAACTCTTTGGAAAGTTGGACATATTTTAGCGGAAAAAAAACTGTTTTTTCCACTTTTCCAAAAAAATCAAAAAGCCACTGCCGAAGGTCGCCCTCGGCAAATTCTTTCTTCCCGTTAAAAGCGGGGTCTATGGGAAGATTTTCGGGAGGGTCTGGCCGGGAAATTAGCCGGATTAGTCGGGGTCTTACCCCGACGGTCCCGGCGGTTTCTGACCGGTCTGACTTTAGCGGTTCTGACTCCCTTATTTTAATAATCCGCTTTTTCGCTTCTTGGATTTTTTTATTTTTAAAATTATTTTTATGCTCTTCTGTTTTTCTTACATATTCTCCCACCCATTCTTTTTTCGTTACCCAGTTCCTGCCAATTTTTATCGCTTTAAATTTTCCCTGCCGCGCTCTCAAACTCAAATACTCCTGCGAATATTTGCAGAATTTGGCAGCTTCATCTAAAGATATATATTCTGTTGAAGATTTGGAGGATACCATAATATAAATTTTGAATCCAAGATTCAAAATTTAAAAGAATTACGAATTACGAATTACGAATTAAGAATATCTTTAGATTTCTTAATTAAGCCGTTTAATAATTTATGGACATTGACTGATTGTTCCGCAATTTCCTTAAAATCTTCTTGAGAAATATAGCCAACATCTTTGGCTATTAATAATTGATTCTGAATTTCAGTATTTGACCCTTGGGATATAGAGTAAAATTGAATTTTTTCTTTATAGGATTGGCGTGAAAAACCCTCTGCGACATTAGAACTGATTGATACTCCTGCTCTCTTCATTTGATTAACCAAAGCGAATAATTCTTCTTTTGGAAATTTTTTAGTTATTTTGTAAATCATCAAGACCAATTTATGCGCTTCCTGCCAAGATTTTAAATCCGTAAATGTTCTTATTTTTTTATTCATAATTCGTAATTCCTAATTCTTAATTCTTAATTCTCGTTTCAGGTTTTGGGTTTAAAGAACAAATCGTTTATCCGATACAATCATTTTTTAATTTAGAACCACATACGAGCGGGCGGGCTACGGGTCGCCCCTACGATTTTTCCAAACAAACATTGTCTATTTTCAGCGCAAACGGTCACGTAATAATAACCTGGTAACGAATAATCATATTTTTTTAATCTGACAGATTTGCGTCGTGGCAGTTGATGGCGCATCGTATTGTTTGACATTTGGATTTTGGATTGGCTTTGACATTTGTCATTTGGGTTTAAAGAACAAATCTTTTATCCGATACAATCATTTTTTAATTTAGAACCACATACGAGCGGGTGGGCTACGGGTCGCCCCTACGATTTTTTTTAATTATATTATTTTATTATCGCCGAGCTAATAGATACTGTCAACACTCTAATCTGTGCATAACTATCGGATACGCAATAAAAAAAATTACGCTCTTTGGAGGCGTAATCTTTCAATATACGAAAAACAAAGATTAATAATTTTAATTCGCTTTTATGCTTTGTAAAATTCCCAATCCGATACAGGCCGCTATTAACCCGGAACCGCCGTAACTCACTAATGGCAGAGAAATTCCAATAACAGGTAAAAGCCCTGTGTTCATCCCGATATGGATAAATATCTGGGAAAACAGAACAATGGCAAACCCGGAAGCAAAAAGGCGGGAAAAATTTGAACGGGAATCTAAAGCGATTTTTATAATCCGCCAAAACAAAATTATAAACAAAGAGAAGAGAACCGATACTCCCAATAGGCCAAATTCTTCGGAGATTGCGGCGAAAATAAAATCGGTTTTAGGTTCTGATAAGAAGCCATATTGGGTTTGAGAACCCTTGCCAAAACCCTGGCCGAAAAAACCGCCGGCGCCGATAGCGATTTTTGACTGGGTTTGGCTCCAGTTTACGCCAAGAAGTTCAACTTGAGGCGCTAAAAAACCCATAACTCTTTCTTTCTGGTAGTCCTTTATAAGAAACGACCAGCTTAGAACCAAGAGCAGGAGTCCGCAAAAAACCAAGAACAAAAAATGCTTTAATTTAATCCCGGAAATAAACAAAATGCCGAACCATAAAGCGACCAAGATTATAACTGAGCCGAAATCGGGCTGGAAAAAAATTAAAGCCGAAGGGAAAAGGACATAAAATCCAGAGAGAAAAATGTGCCTTAATTTATACATTTCTATATGCCGCATTGAAAAATATTTAGCGAGTAAAATTATTAGAACAATCTTTGTAAGCTCTATCGGGTCAAGAGAAACCGAACCTATTTTATACCAGCCCCTTACTCCTCTAATTTCCGGAGCGAAAAACAATAGTCCGGCCAGAAACAAAAGACAAAAAAAATAAAAAAACAAAATAAGATATGGGTTCTGTCGGAAATTCCTCCAATCTAAAAAACTTAAAAAAAACATTGCGAGAAAACCAATAACAAAAAAAATGATTTGCTTTTTAAAATTCAAAAAACTCTCCCTGCCAAGAGAACTGCTATAAATTGACAATAGGCCAATGGCACAAAGCAAAAACACGGCAATAATTAATACCCAATCCAGCCGTTTAATATGAGAGATGAATGAATACATTTAATTAATTTTCAATTTTCAATTATCAATTTTCAAATAAATTATCAATTTTCAATTTTCTTACTTTTACTGCTTTTAACTATTTTTGAAAATATAAACAATAATTCCTGTGCCTCTTTCCATAAAATTTTTATCTCGTCTTTTTTTTCTGGATTTGATATGGCTAATAACCTTAACCAATGCCTTGATTCTTTTACTTCTTTTTTGCTTATCCCTATCTTATGAATAAAATCTTTCTTGCTCTCCGCTTCGGTTGCTTCGCAATAATTAGCGCCAACCGAACCTCCGGATCCAACTAATTGACCAATAATTCTTGAACTAACCGCATCAATTTTTATTGATCTTGTCAAAATAATAATATTTTCAGCAAATTTTGCTGTTCTTTCCTCTAAATTGTAGTTGTTTGATAATTGATCCATTGAAAATTTATTGAAAATTGAAAATTGAAAATTGAAAATTAGCGGGCGACCCACAGGTCGCCCCTACGATGTCATTTCTAAAAATTCCTTTTCGTTTATTATCTTTATTCCTAATTTCTTTGCTTTATTATGTTTAGACCCGGGGTTTTTGCCAATGAGAACGAAATCGGTTTTTTTGGAGACCGATTCTGAAATTTCGCCTCCTAATTTTCTGATTTTCTCTTTCGCTTTTTCTCTTGTCGTAGAACCTAAACTGCCTGTTAAAACAAAAATTTTACCTTTTAATTTTTGACTTTTGCCTATAGCTCGAGAGCTCGGCCCTATAGAGACTTTTGACTTTTGACTTATTCTTATTCCCTCTTTTCTTAATTTTTCCAAAAGTTCTATGTTCCGCTTTTGGCGGAACCAATGATGGATTGATTTTGCCACAACAGGGCCTATGTCTTTAATCATTTCTAAATCTTCCAGGCGAGCGGTTTTAATTTTATCCAAATCGTTAAAATGTTTAACCAAATCACGAGACGTTTCTTCTCCAACATTTCTTATGCCCAGGGCGTAAATAAATTTCGGCAAAGCAATTTCTTTTTTTAACTGAATGGCTTCAATCAAGTTTTTTGCCGATTTTCCGGCAAATCTCTCTAAGAGCGTAATGTCCCCCTCTTTTAATCCAAAAAGGTCAGCCGGGTTGGCGACTAAGTTGTTTTCTGTTAACTGACTAATGATTTTCGGCCCCAACCCTTCAATGTCAAAAGCGCCTTTAGAAACAAAGTGGCGTAATGACCTGCGTTTTCTGGCAAAGCAATTCGGATTGGGACAGCGATGAATCGCTTCGCCGGGAAGCTTTACTACTTTATTTCCGCAAGCAGGGCAATATTTCGGCATTTTAAACTCTTTCTCTCTCCCGGTTCGCAGTTCCGGCAAAACCCTTATTATATCAGGAATAACATCCCCTGCCCGGCCGACAATCACCGTATCGCCGATTTTCACCCCTAACCGTTTTATTTCGCCTTCATTGTGTAAAGTCGCCCGGGAAATTGTTACTCCGCTTATTTCTACCGGTTTCAAATAAGCAACCGGGGTCAAGGCGCCAGTGCGGCCAACCCGAATTTTAATATCTTCAACGATAGTTTCCGCCTGCCTTAAAGGAAATTTAAAAGCAACCGCTCCGCGCGGCGCTTTGCCAACCACGGCTAACTTTTCAAAGATTCTATTTGAATTAACGAGCACAACAATTCCATCTACTTCATAGGGAAGTTTTTCTCTTATCTTTTGGCAATATTGGTGGTAATCAAAAACTTCTTTCAAATTACGGCAGCGCTTACTGTGAGAATTAACCTTAAAACCAAAAGCTCTTAAAATTTTATGTTCCTCGCCATGAGTTTTCTGTCCAAAATCGGTAATTAAATCGTAAATAAAAGAGTCCAGACGCCTTGATGCGGCAATTTTTGGGTCAAGCTGCCTTACCGAGCCGGCGGCAAGATTACGAGGATTAGCATAGACAGAAAGTTCTTTTTTTTCTCGTCCCTTATTAACTTTCTCAAACTCTCTTTTGGAAATGAAAACTTCTCCTCTGACAACAACCGGCTTTTTAAAATCAAACTTCTTTATCGCCTTAATAATACGCGGGTCGGACCCGTGTTTTTTTAGATAAGCGATTACTTCTTCTTTTTTTCTTAGCCGCAAGGGAATTGCCTCAACTGTTTTAAAGTTTTGGGTTACGTTTTCACCTATCCGGCCATCGCCTCTGGTTGAGCCAGTCTGAAAAATCTCATTTTTGTAAATTAATTCAATCGCCAGTCCGTCAAATTTTAATTCGCAAAAAAATCCCTCTTCATCTGTCCCGCTTTTAGTCCCGCTTTTAGCGGGATGGCGCGAAGGCGCAGTCAAAACTTTGACTTCCTCAAACATCAGAAGTTTTGAAACCCTTTCCAGCCAATTTTCAATATCTCCTCTTGAAAAAGCGTCGTTAAAAGAAAGCATCGGCCGAGAATGCTTCACTTTTTTAAATTCTTTTAAGGGCTGCCCACCGACTCTCTGGGTTGGCGAGTCCGGAGCAATAAACTCGGGAAATATCCTTTCTAAATCAAAAAGCTCTTTTTTCAAAGAATCAAGAGCAGAGTCAGAAATCTCCTGCCGGTCTAAAATATGATACAGGTAGCGATGATAATTTATTAGTTTCTTTAATTTTTCAATGCGTTGATACGCCTGTTGTTTGTCCATTTACTCCACGCTCTTTTATTTTAAATATGATTTTCACCTTTAAAATTTTAAAATCCTCCGGTAATTTGAACTGTCCTCTTGGTATTATAGAAACTCCCAGAGGAACGAAAACCGTTGCCGGGACTGGTAATAAATTCAACGTCGTATTTTGCCCCGCTAACCGCTAAATTGACCTCGCCAGTATCGTAATCTGTTTTTACTCCATCGCAAAATCCATTGCCGTCGCCGTCGTTTCTACAGTCATACGACCCGCAATTAGCAGTATCTGTCTGGAGAAGACATTGGACTTCATCATATAAACCTCTCTCCATCCCAGTATCGGCGGCGTAAAAAGCAACTACAGAATTTCCTGTTTCTCTCGTCATTCTCAATTGGCGAAAAAGAATGGTGCCCATAGCCAAAACCATAGACATCATAATAGACATTATAACGACTGCCAAATATAGAGAAACTCCTCTTTGATTTAAATTAGCCATATTTTTAGAGATAGCAAAAAATAGCGCGATTCTGAAAATTTTCCAGAGTAATTGCCATCTTAATATTTATTACCTTAATATTTATTACCTTAATATTTTTAACAATTCCCACAAACTAAGCGGATTTCCTTTGGGTTCTCCCTTCTTGTTTTTTATTGCTTCTAATAAATCTTCCCTTGATTGGATAGCGTCGGGGAATTCAAGGTAACCCCTCCCTATAAATTCAGGCCGGTGGGCGTCAGAACCGGCAGTAAAACTAAAATTATTTTTTCGGGCGAAATCAAGAGCTTTCTTATTTGAAGATTTAACAAGAACGCTGGCATTAAAGACCTCTATCCCGTCCGGAGAAAGAGCGCGAATTTTTTCTCCCCCTCCTATAAAATTCTCTATCGGCCAATCAAACGGATGAGCGATTATTGCCAGCCCTCCCTGTTTTCTAATTTCTTCAATAGCCCTTTCCGAAGAAAGATTTTTTGGAATTACTTTTTTAATATTAATGCCTAAAATATGGCCTGATTGAGTAGATGTTTCAATGCCTGGAATAACTAAAATATCCTTATCAAAACCGAAACGCATCGCCTCAATAGCTCCTTCAATTACATCATGGTCGGTAATGCAAATACAGTTAATTTTTTTCTCAATCGCTCTCTCCACTACTTCCCGGGGCGAAGAAGAGCCGTCAGAAAAAGTTGTATGAATATGTAAATCTGCTTTCATAAATTACCGAAGTCGCGCTTTCGGAGGCCGCGCCTCTGAAAGTTGGTTAAAATAAAGTTTCTTGTTTTGTTGAAACGCTTTCTGTGTCTCCTTGAGGAAAAATAATCACCTTTCCGAAAACCCCGTCATAGCCCGGCTTTAATCGCACTTTACCCTCTCTCACTCTTGTTATCCCTTCAGCCACTTCGGGCGAAGCGCCTGCTTCCAAATCCGAAAGGGAAACATCTAATAATATCTTAAACTCATTTCCAAATCTTTCAATCAACTTCTGATACTCCCTATTAACGGTTTTGCTTTCTCTCCCCATGTTTAAACTTCCGGCAATCACTTCCGCTAAAGGAACCAACCTTTTAAAAGGAATACTGGCTTTTGGCACAAATCCTTTGCTCCTGTCTGCCAAACTCTCTACTCTATTTAAAACTCCAAGAGTCAAGGGCTTCCCGCAATTAGGACAAACGTTGTTATAATTTTTAGATTCTCCGGGAGAGGTTCTCACGCCGCAAACCCGATGCCCGTCATAATGATATTTTCCTTCTTCGGGAAAAAATTCAATAGTATAAAGAAACTTTTGAGGGTCCCTGTCCTTTATTGCTTCTGGGATAGCTAAGTTCGGTCTTAAAAACATTCGCCTCTCTTCCAATTTTGGCCGGGCTGTGAGCGTCAGAATTACTAATCAAAGTAATTTTATCTAAAGATGATACCTGCCAATTCATTGAAGGGTCTGAACTGAGTCCAGTTTCACCGGCATAGATATACTTTGAATACTCCTCAAAACATTCCTCTATTGAGTCAAAACCAGACTTAGAGCCCAAAATGCCGAACCATGGCGTCCAAAGATGAGCCGGGATAATCAGGCAATCTTCGGAAATTCCTAAAACAATCTTCGCCAATTCTTTGACGTCCAAACCCAAAATTGGCCTGCCGTCGGCTTTGAGGTTCCCAATCCAGCCGAGATGGGCGTTTATTTTTTCAACCGTTTCAAAATCCGGGGCAAAAACTAAAATATGAATTTTCCGCACTTTCTCCCGCTTTGAATAAATACAACTAATTTCTGAGGTTAAAATGAAACGAGTCGTCTCATCGTCTTTCAGTTTATATAAACCCGGCTCCGCAGGCTCTAATTTCTCTCTTAAATTTCTAAACCATTCCGGGTGGGTAAAATCGCCCGTTCCCAAAACCTTTATCCCTTTTATTTTCGCCCATTTATTCAGATTTTCCAAATCCATATCTTTGCTGGTAGCCCGCGAATATTTAGAATGGACATGAAAATCGGCAATAAACCTCATTCGCAAAATTATACTTTTAATTACTTTGTTTCTTTTTCTATATTATCACTTTTGATAGATAATTTAAAGTTTCTGTACGATGCCACCCTATTTTGCACTCCTGAGGCATTTTAAGAATTAATCTGTCTTGCGGGATTGATGTTATGAATTGTACAGGAGATAATTTGTTTTGAAAAGCTTTGTGGACCCTTTTGGTGTTGTAGAAAATCAAGTAATCAATGAGCTTCCGGTTAAAGCTGTCAGGATCCATTAAAAGGAAAGAATGGTAATCAATGAATTCTTCCTGGATTGTTCTGTTGAATCTCTCAATGTGGGCGTTCATCTTAGGGGTTCTTGGATAGGTATGATAATGGACAAGATGAAGCTCTTTTAATCTGTCAGAGAAGTGTTTTTTAAACTCTGATCCGTTGTCGGTTAAGATATAAAGAAAATTGAAAGAAAGAGGGAATACTTTGAGGCATAATGCAAAGAATTCTTTTGCTGCTTTTGAAGCGTGAGATTTAGTGGACCAGGCAAAGCTGAATCTGGTATATATGTCTTCAAAGGTAATGATATACCTTCTGTTGCCATTGACTATCCTTTCTATTGTATCCAAAGCAACTAAGTGTCCTGGATATTCGGGTTTTAGGCCTTTTGGCTTTCTTAATACCTTCTGTCTATTCGCTTTCTTTATCTTCCCAAAATGAGATATTTTTTTAGGGAAGATACGCATCTTATCAGGAGCATCAGAAATGATTCTGGCCACTGTTCTGGATTTGGGACATTTGAGATTCTTTTCCTGACAGAACTTCAATAACAGAGGATGTGTCTTTTCAGAACCCAGATTAGGATGCTCTTTCCTTATTCTTTTAATCTCTTGGATAATTTCGTAAGGCCAAAGACGTTTTCTCTTTGTCTTTGGGGTTCTGGATTTTTCATTCAAGGCCTCTGGCTTCTGTTCTTTTTTAAACTGCTTTTTCCAGTAAAAGAGGGTTCGTCGTTTGACCTTGAAAGCGTCCATTACTGCTTCCAGCCCGTATTTTTCCCAGAAAACTAAAACTCTTGTTTTGTATAATGCTTTTTTAGTAATCATATACCGGTATCTTAACGCATCTTCATACACAGTCAAAAATCCTTTGATACCGGTATATTTGCAGTGGATATGATGATAAAACTCCATGAAGCTAAGGCTTCAAGGAGTGCAATATGTTAGTGGCATTATGCAGTTTCTTACTTAAAAATGCGAAGAATTAGTCCGCCATAAGCCCAGAGTATCTTTAATGGGGTTGACCCTGTAGAGAAATTTCAAAAACCCCTTAAGGGGAAAAATAGAAAGTTTCTTCTAAACTTTCTATTTGAAATTCTTCTACGGGGTTGACATAAATTATCAAAAGATTATAATTAAAAATGTGGTTAAAAACAGAGGTTAAAATTATTATTATAAAAGGTCGTGGAGATTCACCTTGTTAAATATCGCTTTGCAACAACCGAAGCACTCAATGATTTGAGCACTCGGTTATTTAACAGGATAAAAATATAACAAATTAGAATTATGATTCAAGATAAATTATATCCTTATTTTACTTGCCAAGAGGAAGGGACTCCCGACGAGGAGACACCTGAAACTCCGGAAGAAACACCAGAAACTCCAGGAGAAACTCCTGCTGAACCCGAGACACCTGAAACTCCGGAAGAAACACCAGAAACTCCGGAAGAAACTCCTGATGAACCCGAGACACCTATAGCATAAAAAAGTAAAATATTTATTCTTACAAAACCATCCCGCCAAAAGCGGGATGGTTATTTGTTTTTTCGATTTACTTCCTCTCGTCCTGGTATAGGAGTTATTCGTCAGATTCTTTAAAAAGAGACGACTTCTTGATAATAATTTTATATATGTTTTCTAAAAAATCTCCGCCAGCATAGCCGATAATAAGAGCCAAAGCGGGGCTAAAATAATTCAAACCCAAGAAAGTAACTCCTGTTTCTTTAACAGCAACCGCGGAAAGAAGGCCAATTATCCCCGACAAAAAAATCATAGATAAGAAATAAGGAAGCTCAAATTTAACATTTTTATAAGCGAATTGGTGTTTAATAAAACCAACCAATCCCCGAATAGTTCCTCCTCCAAAACCGGCGATAAGAATTAAAAGATACATAAACTTAATTTTCAATTTTCAATTTTCAAAAAAAATAAAGAATATTGATATCAATTTTGAATTTTGAATTTTGAATTGACAACTTAATTTTTATTTCTTCACGCAAAAACGGGATTAACTAAAGTTTTAATTTTTTCTGCCTAAAAATTTTGGCAATTTCCCCGGCCGTTTTCCTGCCGGCTTTAGTTAAGGAAAAAAAGGTTTTGGGGCTACCGATAATTAATTTTTTCTTTCTGAGCATTCTCAAAGGCCTGTCAAGTTTTCGGGAATCCGGCCATTTTGAAATCTCTGGAAAAGAAAATCTCCTTGGGAACAAGACAAAACTTTGACTAACTAATTTTTCAAAAACGCATTTACCATCATCTCCTACAGCTAAATAAATACTAAAAAGAATTAAGTCGTTAATTCCAAATCTCCCGTATATTTCTTCGTCAAAAGATTTCTTTTTCATTAAAAAATAAAGATAATAAATAATTCATTTCGGAAAAAATTGTTTTCTGAGTTAACTTAAAAATTTTTTGGCATAACGTCAACAAATTTTGGCAAGACGTCAACAATAACATAAGAAAACAAAAAAATAACAAAAAAAACAATTGTAAGGAAATCTAATGTCTTTGTCATATTTTATTCGCAAAATTGCTTAATTGAAACCGCTTAACCGAAGTTGCTTAACCGAGTTAAGCAACTTATTAGGCAAATGTGCTTAACCTGATTAAGCAACGTTCTAATTTATTTTAGCAAAAAAAGAGAAAATTGACAAAGATTGTTATGGGATTTACCATTGTTGCGGATTTAATATTGCGGACTTAGAAAAAATGGACAATTTCAAAAATAATCCCAAAAATAAAAACCGGGATTAGAAGATAAAAAGCTTTATTAACGCTCCTTTTGAATTTCTTTTTTAAGAAACTCTTGTATAAAAAAACAATAATTATCCCTTCGCTTCCGATAGCCACGGCGCCGGTAAAACTTATTACTTCAATAAATTCTTGTATTCCAAGAAAGAAAAGAATGAAAGGAAAAAAACAAGTTAAAAACCAGGAAAAATTTTTGGATATGCCGAAATCATACCAAAATACTTTCTTTAAGGTTAAAGCAAGAGTGATAAACGAACTAAAACAGCATATCACTCCGAAGACAAAAGCCAATTTTATAACATTTGAATTAGCTCCTAAAACTTTCCCCATACCGGAAATTGCCTCTCTGGAAGTGTAAGAACCGGAAGCGCCAAAAATAACAAAGACAAAAAGAAGATAGATAGCGGTAGAAAGGATAAGCCCTCCGGCCATTATCGTTTTTAAATTTGACCGAACCTTGTTTTTATTGAAAATTGAGGACGCCAATATCTCTTTTATTTCCGGGACTATAGCTGTCCCCCATAAAGAGAAGAGGACTATTCCAAAAGGAAAAGTTAAATAATTTAAATTTACGGCCTTAAAGTTATTGAAATCAATAAAAGGGAAAGACCTGGCGAAAAATATAGCAGTAATAGATAATAAAATAAACAATAAAAGCATTTCAACTTCGGAAATGCTTTTTATGCCGCGGAAAACAAGACAAGAGCCGGCGATAAAAAACAAAAAAGTATAAAAAAAGGCGTTGCCTCCGAAATAAGGACTGAAAAGTGAATTCAAAAATTGTCCTCCGATAATCAAATAAGCAAGAAGGGCTCCAAAAAGACCTGCCGAAATAACAAAAAAAGAAATCTTTTTCCATTTTTCGCCGAGATATTCTCCCGCATAACCGGGAAGCCGGTGAATTTTATCAGTGCCTAAGACAACCTCTCCAAAAAGAAAATGAACTAATATAGCCACTAAAACCATCAATAAAAAATAAGCTGAAATAACAAAAAAACCGGCTTTTTGGGCCACAAAAGGCAAGCCGAATATCCCTACGCCAATAACTGTTCCCAGAAAAACAGACAGGGCTTTTAAAAAGACAATTATTTTCTTCATTCATCTAAAAAAATTACCTGTTTTTAAAAAACTTCCTTTCCATAAAAGCAAAACCGCTCAGTATAATAAGAGCAAGAATAGTGGTAAGGCAAGCCGGTAAATAGAGCCCGGCGCCAACCGCTACTCCGATAGCCGCAACGCACCATAAGCCAGCGGCGGTAGTTATCCCTTCAACATGGTCTCGGCGGAAAATAACAACTCCAGCGCCGATAAAACCAATGCCGGTAGCCACCGCTATGATTACTCTTGCTGGGTCAAAATTAACGCCCGGTTTTCCGACAAAGAGATTAAAGGACTCTAAGCTTATAATAGTAAAAAGGCAAGCGCCTAAACTAACCAAACTATAGGTCTGAAGACCCGCTTCCTTTCCTTTCCGCTCTCTTTCCAACCCAATTAGCGCCCCTAAAACAACAGCTAAAATTAACTGAAAAACAATTTGGATTTGATTATTATCCATAACATTAAATTGCTACATTGTTAAATTGCTATATTGTTAGAAACAATATAACAATGAGCGAGCGAAGCGAGTGATAACAATATAATAATTATATCTTATATACCCTGTATCCTTCTCTGGCTTTTTCTTTAATCTTCAAACCAACCTCATCGCCGGATTTTGCCTTCTTTATTTTCTGATGTTCAACTTCCATTGATTTAACTAATTGAGTAAAGTCGGTATCTTCTCCACCGGCAATCCGAATCGTATCTCCTTCAGCCAAAGGAGCAGATAACTTAATAACCGCTACTTCTATGTTAGAAAAAAAATGAGCAATTTTTCCAATCAGTTTGCCTTCTTCTCCAGATTCCGCTTTTAGCGGATGAGAATTTTTTTCTGCCATATTAATATTAATACGATATATTAAAAATTAATGGGGTAAATTCGACCTTTGAGAACTATTTTATTCTATTAAACCTAATGCGTGATAATCCTTTCTACTTTGAAATTACAAACCGTTCGGCTCCGCTCACTGTAATTGCTTCGCAATTAAGTGACTGCAAATCATTCAGAACTCGTCAATCCCGCTATAAGCAGGACCCTACGAAAAATTATTACGCATTGCATTAGGTTTATTATAACATAAATAAAGTAAACTAAAAATCCCCCGATAAAAGCGGGGGATTTTTGGTGAGGGGGAACTGATTTAACAAAATCGGTTAATTCTTCAAAGCTGGGTTCGGACATAACCAGGGATATCCATAAACCTCCTTTATTAAATCTTTTGTCCTTAGGGAATTTTATCCCGCACCCCCTCGTTTTTTATATTAGCCAATAAAATATTTTTGTCAAGACCATGTACGATACCACCATATTTTGGACTTAGATATACTTTTAATATCAAATTTTTCCGGTAGTGAAGCAAATTAAAATCGTAAATCCATCGTGGCAAAAAACTCACGATCGTGAGTTTTTTGCCACGACGTTTTGTTTTGGTGCCCTCAGCAGGACTCGAAGGAGTTGCCCCTCCTGCATCGCTATGCGAAGCATTGCGGGCAGGCCGAAGGCATAAGGGGAACAGATTCTCGCTACGCCAAGAATACCAAAATAAAAATATCCTCAAGGGATATTTTTGTTTTGGTGCCCTCGGCAGGACTCGAAGAGTTTCCCGAAGGCATAAGGGGAACAGATTCTCGCTACGCCAAGAATACCAAAATAAAAATATCCTCAAGGGATATTTTTGTTTTGGTGCCCTCGGCAGGACTCGAACCTGCATTTAAACGTTAGGAGTGTTTTGTTCTATCCATTGAACTACGAGGGCGAATTTAGTATGTTAGTATGTAAGTTGTGCTTAACCGGATTAAGCACACTCTCCGCAGTTTCTCTAGTTTTAAAATAGCAGGTTTTCCACTTGCCCCGTTAGATAAAAAAACGTATTATTTTATAATAATACCCGATATTAAGAATAAGTTCAATGCGTTTATCTAACGGGGCTTGTTAGCAAGACGCTATGATGATAAAATATAAAATACGTAATAACGCAATATAAATATGAAAGACACTTCGCCAATTGTTGAAATCGCCAAAAAAACCTGCCCGGCCGTGATTACGGTCGTCATTTCAAAAGACATGCCCAAGGTAGAGGGTTTTTATTTAATGCCGTTCGGAGAAAAGGGAATTATTATGCCGAAATTCAAAAAAGGCAAAAAAGAATCAACAAAGATAGGAGGGGGCTCGGGCTTTATTGTTTCTCCCGACGGATATTTAATAACTTCCAGGCATGTGGTATCGGATTTGGAAGCCGATTATACCGTAATTTTAGGACCCAAAAGGAAATACACCGCCAAAATCCTTGCTCGCGACCCGATTAACGATATCGCTATTTTGAAAATAAAAGCCAAAAAATTTCCTTTTCTGGAATTAGGCGATTCTAACGAAATTCAATTAGGAGAAGAAGTGGTTGCCATAGGAAATGCTCTGGGAGAATTTAACGATACCGTAAGCTCCGGCATTGTTTCAGGGCTCTCACGCTATATTCAGGCAACTGACCATTTCAATCTTCGGCAAGAGAGCTTAAGGGGACTTATTCAGACCGATGCGGCGATCAATCCCGGAAATTCCGGAGGTCCATTGGTAAATATGGAAGGAAAAGCTATTGGAATTAATACCGCAATGGTAATAGGGGCTCAAAATATCGGATTTGCCATTCCAATTAACTACGCCAAGAAGGACTTAAAAGAAGTGAGAAAATACGGAAAAATAATGGTTCCTTTTTTAGGAGTTAAATACATCCTTTTATCAAAAGAAACAGCTCAGAAAAATAAATTGCCGGTCAACCACGGCGCTTTAATAATCAGAGAGACATTAGGAGAGCCGGCAGTGATAAAAGGTTCTGCCGCTGATAAAGCCGGGCTTAAAGAGTTTGACATTATTCTGGAGGCAAACGATAAAAAAATTACCGTTAAAAATCCTTTATCAGGTATCTTGCAAAATTGCAAAATCGGAGAAGAAATTAAATTAAAAATTTTAAGAAATAAAAAAGAAATCCTTGCGAAAGTAAAATTGAAAGAAAAAAAATGAGTTACTCCGTCCCGCTTCCAGCGGGACGAGATAGTTATGTTCCGAAACAGAAATAACGATTTCCGTAAAAAAATATCCCGCCGCGGCGAGATATTTTTTTATGGGGTAGCTAGTCGGATTTGAACCGGCAATGGCTCTTCCACAAAGAGCAGTGTTACCATTACACTATAGCCACCATTATTAGTAATTAGAAATTAGAAATTATTATATGTTGTGCCCCTGGGAGGAATCGGACCCCCATCTAAAACTTAGAAGGTTTTTATTCTATCCGTTGAACTACAGGGGCGAAAAGATATAAATCTGAATAAATTAGATTATACCCTAAATAAACTCTTCGGTCAACTTAGTATGCGAGATACGAAACTTAACTTCCGCTTTCAGGCGCCTCTTCAGGAGCAACGGTTGGTTCTTCAAAGGGATTAATATACTCTTTTGAATCAGCGTCTTTAAATCTTTTTTCATTTTCCTGCCAAATGTCCATAACTTTTTGATAATCGGTCTTTTCTAAAAGGAAAGAGGGTTCAAATGGCTTTGTTCCGGCTTTTTGGGCCAGAATATCGCATTCATGGTAAAAAAAACCAAAAAGAAGCAAAACGAGAAGAATAATAAAAAGACAATCCAAAAAAAGATGTTTTGCCGTAAATAAAACAAACTTTCCTAAAAATTTTTTAATCTCGTTGACGCTTGTTTTATAGTTTTTTATTTTTTCAGCCATATTATTTGGCAAAAACTCTCGCCGATAAATTAACTCTGACACCGCCAATCCCTTCTTCCTCGTTATCCTTTAATTTGCTTAAAATTAATCTTTGAATTTCAATGAGATAGGGACCTGATTCTGTTTTTTCAAGAAATTTGGAAAAGTTAGAAAAAAGGCCCGTTAAATTTACCTGAAATCCTATAGAGTTCCAAGGAGCGCCCTTTTCGGACTTTAAGGAAACAGGAGAGACGGTGATTGAAAGGCAGCAGCTATTTGCCGTCTTTTCCCAAAATTTAATTAAATCAATAGGAACATCGGGGTCAATAAAAAATTGGTCAATTTTAATTAAATCAGATTCATTTTTTTCATACGTGTCTCTAAATTGTTCAAATTTTCCCGCTTCTTCTTTAGACATAACTAATTCTTTTTTTACGTTAATAAGTTCTGCAAGGTCTTTCTTAATCCCTTTATATAAAGGAAATGCCGCAAAACCAATTAAAAGGGCGGTTATGGCTCCAAAAATTATTGAAAGTATGATTATTTTCTTTTTCGCTTGCATAAGATTGGATATTGGATATTGGATATTGGATGTGATTATTTTTTTACTTTGAATGTTATGGAAAAATTAATATCAGTGGGTTTAACCCAATCCGACGGAGAAAAATATATTTCTTCAAAATAATTATCTTCTTCTAATTTTTTCCTTAAACCAAACAAAACTTCTCTCGTTGGAGAAAAACCGGAAAGAGAAATCTTAACTGACGGATTCTCTTCTCCTTTTTTGTCTTTTTTATTTCCTTCTCCTTCGTCTGATGAAGGAATTATTGAAAGACTAGTTAAAAAAACTTGTTGAGGGAGAATTTTTGAGATATTTTCTAAAATATCGGAAAAATAAACTTTCTTTTGATAAAAAGAATTTAATTTCTCTAAATTTGAGTTAGCTATTTCAACTTTTTCCTTAAAACTCTTGATTTCCTTCTGATTAAAATCTTGATTGGATTGCTCTAAAAGAATTTTTTCCGACCCTATTTCAATTTGCAAATAAGTTTTAATAGAAAGTAAAGCTAAAATCGCGAAAAAAATAAAAAATAAAACCAGAAACCAGAAAATTATCGTCATTTTCTTTTTCTTTTCTAATAAAAGCTTACTTTTTTCTTCTGGAGGAAGAAGATTCATCATAGATTAACTTTGAATTTTTTAATTTTAAAGGGTTGTTTCTATCCCTATCCCATATTTGAATATTATTTCTAATATATCCCCTAATTTTATTCAAATCATTCTCGTTACGAATAACGGTTTCGTAATAATTCTTCTGCCAAACGATTATATTAAAATTTTTAATTGCCCGGAGTATTTGTTTCGCGCATTGGGATTTAAACAATCCAATAATTGTTCCCAGTGTAGGGGCGGGTCGTGACCCACCCGTTAAAACAATGACAAAATGGACATGGTTGGGCATTATTTGGAATACGTCTAATTTTACCGGATGATGGTTGGGCAATATTTTCCAAACATTTACAATAATTGTTCCGTATCTATTTAGAACCATACGGGCGGGCGACCCACGGGTCGCCCCCCTACGATTTTTCCAAACAAACATTGTCTATTTTCAGCGCAAACGGTCACGTAATAATAACCTGGTAACGAATAATCATATTTTTTTAATCTGACAGATTTGCGTCGTGGCAGTT
>Ga0307427_1000814_pt1 | contig 17851 bp, 29 predicted proteins | sample SalMarWE160190MG_FD_202162 | JGI IMG/M metagenome (GOLD analysis project Ga0307427, IMG submission 202162) | Salt marsh sediment microbial communities from the Plum Island Ecosystem LTER, Massachusetts, United States - WE1603-190 | ecosystem: Environmental > Aquatic > Marine > Intertidal zone >... | reverse complement strand
CTTCTCGTGTCTCTGTGACGATCAGCGATTCGGTTTCGCCATTGCATCTTGGACAAGTTGCGCCAGTTCTTTTCCATACCTTTTTCATCTCACCCTCCAACCGCCAGCGCCAGCAGCACGAAGCAGAAGATCGCAATCGCGGCATGTGCCCAGAACAGCGCCGCCTTGTCCTCTTTGCGCGCCATGAATGCTTCTCGTTTTTCGGTCGCTTGCTTGTCGGAATAGAACTTTTCGAAGTTGTTCATTGTGTTCTCCATTGTTTAATTACTTCTGCCCACATTAGCAATGGCTCTCCGTCCGATCCTTTGCTAACAGTGTTTAACCATCCGATGACTTCAACTTTATTTCGTCCGCGACTTAAGAATAATGCAGATAAATTATCTTGCGTTGCCTCACCGCCGTAGACCTCCATTACAGACACGCCCATTTCTCGCTGGTTGTCGGCGTAATTGAATGAAAATCCTCTCTGTGGGATATTTCCCCATCGCCAGCCATTTACAATCGTTGGTATTTCGGCGCTGATAAATCCCGCTTTTGCCACTTCATAATCTTCCGGAGTCCACCAAGCGGGTATTTCGTCGAAGCCCCAATCAATCCACTCGCGCATCGTCTTATATTCCTGCGCTGCGGATTTACCTGCGTTATAAATTTCCTCGATTTCTTTTTGGGTTCTCATGATGTCTCTTTTTTTTAGAAGTTTATTGTAATGTTGCTGGGGCAGACAATCCCTTTTTTCTCCGCGAGCCAATTGGGGATTTCGATTGTTGTAATTTCGCTCTCGTCTGTCTCACCGATTGTGATTTGTGATTTCGGGAGCCAGCAATTTCCATCGATCAAGATTGCTTTTTCTGTTTCTCGGGTGATTTTTGCTTCTAGCTTGTGCATCTTTTTTCTCTCTCTTTCTGACTATAGTATATACTATTTGTATATACACGTCAAGTCCCAATCTGACAATAACCTGACAGTGTATAGACGACTTGCAAGGTGTATATACTTTAGTGTATAATCCAGATATGGCAAAAGAGACAATGATAATTCTACGGGCAACCGACAAGGACAAAGAGGTGCTTCAGTATGTCCAGAAGCGCAGCAAAGATAAGAGTATGTCTGCCACCGTGCTGCGCCTGGTTTATGAGGCATATGAGAAAGTGAAGCAGAGTTAAAACGGCAATGGGTCGCTAAAGGCGAGCCTGTACGGATGGGATGTCGGGTAAACATCCAGCCCACTTGTCAGGGTGAAGTGATAAGCGTTGGTGCACAACGAAAGCACCCGCACGCGACCGTTATGGACGTAGAGATGAAGTTTGAGATGGCGCAGCCGAAGGCCCGACTATAGCTGCGCCAAAGCTTGCGAGAAGCGCGATGAACACTGAAGAAATTCAACAAGTGTTGGACTGCACCCAAGAGCAGGCCGAGCAGATACAGCGTATTGCTTTAGATGTTGCGGTAAGTGGAGGTCCACAAGATGGATCTCGCTGCTTGGTGAATGCTTTATTACGTCAAAATACCACGCCGCTTTCCAATCTGAATTTCGTTGATTCCCTGGGGGAGGCCGGAGAAGCGCCCATATTCGGTACGTCAGACTGAATCAGGCGGGATACCGGACATAGCCATGAATAACTGATGATAAAAACATGGCCCGACCTTCCCCAGAGAGTCAATGAACGAAATCTGAACAGGAGGAGTGATGGCAGCTACTGAGTATGCGCTTTATTTCAAGGTGGTTGTGTCTGGGAAGCCAACGGAACGCGATGATACCGGATGTGATGGATTGTATATCGAAAGCGTTGACGATGTTACCTGCGACATAAAAAAGCTGAAAGACGAACTCCACGCCCTGCACAACTGGAAAGAGGACTATCGCAATCAGATTGAGGTGCTGGAGCAGAATGTCAACTAAGGATTATTTCAAATCAGTAGCATCTGCGCTGTTTTATATTGACCACGATGCGATCCGAAGCGCAATCACTATTCTAGGCGAAGCAAAGAGACGCGGAGCAAATGTGTTCATCTTTGGGAATGGCGGTTCTGCCGCTACCGCCATTCACTTCGCCAACGATCTTGTGAAGATGTGCGGGATCAAGGCGCAATCGCTGATGAACATCTCCGTTCTCACGGCTTACGCCAATGATGTCGGGTACGGTAACACATTTTATCTTCCGCTTTACACGCAGATGGACGAGAACGACGTGGCAATTGGAATATCCTGCTCTGGCAAATCGCTCAATGTTATCGATGCAATGAAATTTGCAAAGAGGAAAGGGTTTACAATAGGATTAACAGGAAATGACAAGAAAGCGCCCGTCGTTGAATTATCCAATTGTTGCATCCACGCGCCGAGCAAAGACATCAAGGTTCAAGAGGACATTCACATGATGATCTGTCATGCGATTGCCGGGGAGTTGAGTAGATGAGCTTGGGTATGTATCTTGCAATTGGGTTTGTTGTGGGTGGAATTTTTGCCTATAAAGGATTGCTGATTCAGCCACTAGATGCAGTTGAACCATACATTATTGGAATGGCTTGGTATATTGTAGCCTGTCTGTGGCCGCTTGCTGTATTGATTGGTATATGTCATTTTCTTGGGTGGTATGCTAATGGCCTCCGAGAGGCCAATGATAATGGGGAAAACTTGAGCGCCGAACGTATCCTTGCAGAAATATTGAGAGACATGGACAACAGATGAACCGTAAGCGCCAGGTGTTTTGCGAGGAGTATTTGAAGTGCTTCAATCAGACTGAAGCAGCTCGTCGCGCCGACTACAGGCATCCTCATGTTATTGGTTCGCGGTTAATGAAAGTTGAGGAAATCCGCAGTTATATTGATAAACGCATCAAAGAAACACAGATGGGCGCAGATGAGGTTTTGACTCGTCTTTCACAAATGGCACGAGCTGACCTGTCTGATTTTGTAACCGAACACGGAATCATTGATTTTGAGAAGGTTCACAAGAAGGGATATCTTGTAAAAAAGATAACACACACAAAGGGGAAGAATTCAACGATTGAGCTTCATGATTCACAGAGCGCTCTAAATATGCTTGGTCGGCATTACGCGCTCTTTACAGATAAAGTACAATTGGATGCAGGGCAGGAACTTATCAGGATTATGCAGGAAAAAGGTCTAACAGAGAATGACATCCGATCCCACCCGCTCCTTGCTGAGCTCTTTATCGCCTCAGACGCGAATATCGTTGGCGTCGCGCCTGATGGAGCAGATAGCGGCGAAGAAGAAGCTGAGTAGTTGGCCTCTCCAGTACCAAAACTCCGAAACTAAAAAAATCTATCAACCGCACCACGACGCAGAGCGCGCTTGGATTGATGATAATGTCAAGCGCTATCTTTTGGCGAAAGGGGGCGAAGGTGGGGGCAAGTCGGTAGCAGGAATCGTCCGTGACCTTGAACGCATCAAGGCGGGATGTCACGGAATCATGGTCTCCCCAGATTTTGAACACTTCAAGCGGTCTCTCTGGCCTGAGTTCCGACGTTGGTGTCCCTGGGAGTTCGTGGTAGAGAAGCAGAGGTATCGACAAAGCTCAGATTGGGAACCAGGCAGACCGTTCCAGCTCGCATTTATCACTGGTGCAATCGTCTATTGTGGTGGAATGAAGGAAAGCGACATTGAGGCGTGGGAGGGTCCGAACGTAAATTGGGCGCACTTCGACGAGCCACGCCGACACAAAACCGCCAGGGCAATCAAGGTGCTTGATGGGCGCGTTCGTATTCCGATGGGCGGGTATATGCCGCAGTTCTGGCTTACGTCCACGCCTCGGATGAACTGGCTGTTCAGGTTCTTTGGCCCGTGGCGTAGCGAGGGCGTAGATCCACGAGCTGCGTTCAAGGCAGATTCCCATGTTGTAACATTATTGACAAAGGACAATGAAGAAAACCTTGAACCTGGATTTGTGCAGAAGCGTAGTCAGACGCTTACTCAAGCAGAGATAAGGGTATTGCTCTTGGCAGAATGGGAAGACATAGACGAGACGCAGCAGTTCCTACCATCCATGACGTTGTGGGATTTGTGCGAGGGTGGACTTCCCGCGCTGACGAAAGAAAAGCCGATGGTGCTTGCACTGGACGCTCCAGAGGGAACGAACGAGGCCGGCAACGCGTCAAGTTTTGGGATGGTCGGCGTGACGCGCCATCCAGACAACAATGAGTGGGTTGCAGTTCGTTTCGTCAGAGAATGGAAAGCGCCCGTTGGTGGCATCCTTGATTTCAAAGCCGAAGACGGTCCCGAATATTGGGTAAGATATTTATGCGCAAATTTCAATGTTGTACAAGTTTGCTACGACGCGTATAATTTACATAGTATGATAACGGAACTCAACAAGCTAAACATCGCTTGGTTCAACAAGTTTCCACAGACAACGCAGCGTCTTGAGGCGGACAAGCAATTGCTGGATTTGATACTACAGCGCAGGATCACACACAAGGGGGACGAAGCACTGAGAACGCACATTAAAAACGCAAACCGCAAACTGGCCGACGACGGTAAGAGATTGCGGATCGTCAAGAGGGAGCCGGGACTCAACGTCGATCTTGCTGTATGTCTGTCGATGGCGTGTTTTGAGTGTTTGCGCCTAAACATATAAAAGGAGTTTCACATGGGCGGCGGGAAAAAGACAGTATCCGGTTCAGATGTACGAGTTGAGCTTGCTCCATTTAATCCGATTGGGTCTCACATACAGAACGATTCAATTGACGTTGCTACTCCTCTCACTCCTCCCAATACGCCGATACTGGCGACTAAGATCATCGTCCAGGCAACGAGCCAGAACAATATACGATATACGGTAGATGGCGCAATGCCAACGCCGACCTTTGGGTTTCGCCTATTGGCCGGTAGCGATCCTATAATGATAACGATTGGATCACATACAGCGATACAAGTTGTCAGCGAAGCTGCCGGGGCAATACTTGATTACGTTTGGGGGCAATGATGCAGAGGAGACTTGGCTGGAGGTTCCATCGCAGCCTATCTATCCCCAGTGTGATTGAGCCGCTATCCGATGGGCAACGATATGCGCGACGAGTTCTTGCAATCGCTCCGAATAACATCGTAGCTTATTGGCCGTTGTGGGAAATCGGCGGGAATATCGCCCATGATCGTTCTCCACAAGGAAACAATGGAACTTATACTGGAGTGATACTTAACCAACCCGGGATTGGTGACAGTCGTGCATCGCCGTTCTTCGACGGCGTGAATGATTTCGTAAATACCTATAGTGCCGCCCTTAATGCAGATTTTGACGGTGACGAAGGCACAATATCGGTATGGGCAAGAGTAGCCAATGTGGGCGTATGGACAGATGGGGTTTCGCGTGAAATTGTTCGTTTCCTTGGAGATGCGAACAATGATATCTTTATTCAAAGAACTGGTGCACCAAACAATACTCTCGGGTGCTATCGAAGAGCGGGCGGAGTGAACAAGGGAAGATTCCCAGTATCAACAACGACTGATTGGTTTCATGTTGTGATGACATGGAGCGTGACGAGCGATCAACTACGTGTATTTTTCAATACGATTGAGAGTCTTCCAGCTCAAGTTGGATTGAATGTCTTCGGATCGGCGTTGAACGCCAATCAAACACTTATTGGGGCTGGATCGCAAGTGCCCGTCCAGGTGTGGCACGGATGGATTGCTCACTTAGCGGTGTGGAATATTCCACTCTCTCCAGCGCAGATAGAGAGATTGTACGTCGTTTGATGAAAGGATGTAACGAATGACAGACAATAAAGCACTTGCGGCTCCAGCACAGCCGCCACAGAAGGAAATTCAGCGCCGTAGTGTTCAGGTAGAACCCATCACGCTTGAACAGGGGCCGGGCGGCGGGAATTCGTTCGTCGTTTGGATGGCGTCAATTGCCGATTCATTCATTCCGTGGGGATCAAATGTTTCTGCAAGAGATACGCAGCTACGAGATTGGTGGCATACCGAGTCAACGCTTGCTAGTGCGATTTATAGTGTATGTATGTCCAATGCCGCAATGAAATGGGTTGTTGAGGGGCCAGAGCGGACGGTAAAGGCAGCTCAAGACATTTTGACTTACGCAAACAAGGGTAAGGGATGGCGCGATTTCTGCGTCAAGGGAAGCACTGATTTTTATACACAGGACAATAGCTGGTTTGTTGAGATTATTCGCGCAGACGATAATCCTAGTGCTCCAGTATTAGGAATCAATCACCTGGAGTCTGCAAGATGCCAGCGAACCGGGAATTGGGAATATCCAGTTATTTATCAAGACATGGATGGGCGCTATCACAAGATGCCTTGGTATTCTGTTGTTACTCTTGAAGAGTTCCCCGCGCCAATTGAATCAATGTATGGTGTCCAATATTGTGCCGTGACAAGAATTCTCCGCGCCGCACAGATTATGCGAGATATTGAGATTTACCGCGGAGAGAAAGTCGGCGGGAGGGACACAGAAGCAATTCACATTATTGGCGGCGTTTCCAAGGCGAGTATCGACAACGTGAAGACAAGAAAGCAGGAATCGGCGGACAACAGAGGACTGGCGCGCTATCTAGAGCCAATCATTATCGAGAGTCTTGATCCGCAAACTCCACCGTCACATATTACAGTAAACATGAAATCACTACCTGAATCATTCGATCTTGAGCAGACATTTGAGCATTACATAGCTCAGATTGCTCTTGGGCTTGGCAGGGATTATCAAGAGTTTGCGCCCCTTCCGAGGGGGCAAATGGGGTCAGGCCAGCAGAGCGAGATACTGCATCTAAAAACGCGCGGGAAGGGACCGGCGACGTGGATGGATATTGTGAGCCACGTGATAAACGCATATGTATTCCCCAAGAATGTTGAGTTTCGATTTGAGGCTCAGGACATCCAGCACGAACAAGCAGAAGCCGAGGTGAAGAAGACGAGAGCAGAAGAAAGAAAGATAAGAATTGATTCTGGAGAGATCGGTCCTGTTATAGCCAGGCAGATTGCGCAAGACGAAGGCGATCTTGACATCAAATACGTTGAGCTGATGGGAGAACAAGACCTTACGCCAGAAATGATGATGGAAGAAACAGAAAAACCAGAGAGTCCAAACGAGGAAACAATTGGAGAAGGCGAAAAAGATCGCTCGGGGGTCGGTCCGCGCTTCCCTTTCTCGATGTGGCGAAAGGGTTTGTAACCAAGCAGCTCAATCGCCGTGCCACGCAGGATGCCCACAAGAAAACGGATGCCTACCAACAGGAGCTGGAGAATATCGTCGATGCGTGGTTTGTCAAACTGAAAGGAAAAGACGCATACGACATTGATGCCGAGATTGCACTTCTACTTCCATTTTTGCAGAACGCGGCTATAAGGCATTACAAGATCGCTTATCAAACAGGACTGAATGAACAGAATCTGGACGCCGAGGATTTACGAAAACTGGACAGTGCCCTGGCGAGCAATCTTGCTTATCTACAAAATAGTTTTGCACCAGCACTCAAAAGAAGGATTAACAACTTTATTGACGAGGGATTGCCGTTTGACGAGGCAATTGTGGAAGCCAAGCCTTCCATGTTGAGCAGAATAGGACTGTATGCTGGTGCGGCGTGGGTTCTCACTAATGTCGCAAAAGGCGCTGGAATTGTAAGACAGTTTGGCCAGAACGCGTTGGATGAAGTGCCAGTCAGGAGAGTATTAGACCCTCGTGCAGATCACTGCGACACATGCCCTGACAAAGCTAGAGAATATAATTCGTGGAATGAAATGCTAATGTACTGTGGTGGCCTTCCGGCAGATGGTTCAGATCAATGTCATTCCAATTGCCGCTGCACGATTGAGATATTGAAAGAAGGGAACTGGATTGCCGTAGTATGAAAGTAACACTAAAGCCGATATTGCCGGACATGAAGCAGTTTCTTGATGTGAACGCTTTCGAGCGCAACATGAAGGACGCATTAGATCATACGATAAACATTGTCCATGATGATTTCAAGGCTACCGTGAAATCGTGGAAAAAACCAGCGAAGTTCGATAAGAAGGATGCGCGCAAGGTTGGCGGCAGGCTGGAGGCAATAACGTCCACATCTGACGAAATCTATTTCTATGTTACAAGAGGCACGCGTCCACACATCATCGTTCCGAAGAGTGCCGGCGCATTGAGTTTCCAGACGGGATACAGGGCCAAAACGAGAGTACGCGTTATTGGGTCTAGGTCTGGCGGTTCGTATGGGCCACGCGTTACAGCAAAGAGCGTTATGCACCCTGGCACAGATGCTAGAGACTTCGACAAGGAAATCGCTAAACGTCGCCAGAGGAACATGACCAATCTTGTAAGGTTGGGTATAATGCGCTCGTTCAGGTATGGAGGGATAAAGTGAAGGGTGATCTCTCTGACGATTGCAAAAAGAGTTTTGAAGCATGGGAAATCCAGCTTTTACAGTATGCCAATGAATTGCGCCGAGGTCGAAAACCTTGTATGATGGTTGTTAGATGGGACGGGCTTGCGTTCCACGTTCATGATTGCCTGTCGCCACACGTTCGTATTAAGGCTGATTTATAGTACAATCACTATGATGAATTTACCCCCTACTCGGTCAGGCCGAGTCAGGGGGTCTTTTTATTTGAGGTCAGAATGCCGGAGCCGAAAGCAGGAGAATCGCAATCACATTTTATGAACCGCTGCGTCCCAATTGTTATTGCGGATGGAGCAGCAAAGAATCAAAAACAGGCGGTTGCGATTTGCATGAATATGTATCGAGGCAAAGACATGAGCAACGCACGGAAGAAACGGAAAACTCAAGTGGCAGACGATCCACAAGCCGATAAGGAAATGGAACAACTCACGGACGATGAAGCGGAAGCCACGGCGAAATCGTTCACCGAGGACATCCCCAATATGTATGCACCGCACGCTGCAAAACAAAGCACACCAGAAGAAACCATTAAATTTCCTGAAAACGAAAAGATGGTCATGATTGCGGACGAAAAACCAATCATGCCGTTCGGCGGCGCGCAGAGCTTAAGCGAGGTCAAGGAATATATTGAGCGCGAAAACGTAAAAGACGCGGAGCGTAAGATGGAAGATGCGTTCAATGCTGTGATTGACAATATCCGCATGTCGGACTTGACGCTTGCCGAGAAAGCAGAAAAGATCGCGCAGTTCACCAAAGATTTCAACAGCGACGATGAGGTAGAGTCAGAACCCGATTTTCTTGCCAAAGTGCTGTCCGCTATTGGACTCGATAGCATTGCGAAAGCCCGCATAACCCGCGCAAACATCAACGATCTTCCAGATTCCAAGTTTGCTTACGTAGAACCGGGAGGGAAAAAGGATGATCAGGGAAAGACAGTTCCGCGAAGCCTGCGCCATTATCCGATCAACGATGCTGCACACGTCCGTAATGCCCTTGCTAGAGCAGCCCAGCAGATCAAGAAAGGCGGCAAGAGCGCGGAAGTCGCGCGTAAGGCCATACCAAAGATCAGGGCAGCGGCCAAGAAGCTAGGAATAGGGAAGTCATCCGACTTCAGTATATTCAAAGACTTGCAAGGGAATGATCGCTGGCTTGGCCGGGTAAGCAACAAGTGGCGTGACCGAGAGAACGAAATCATCTCCGAGGACGCCCACAAGGAATTTGTTGAGTGGGTGTATGAGGACAAAAAAAACCGGATGCCGCAATTGTGGTTATGGCATACACCCTGGACCGCAGCAAAGGCACGTGCAGACTTCCTTGATTATGCCGATGGATTCCTGATCGCATCTGGAACACTTACAAAGGACGAAGCGGCCATGTATAACGCACTGGCCGAGAAACACGATCTCGCAATGTCGCACGGATTTTTCCAGGACGAGAAATCCTACGACAAAGAAAACAAGATCATCAATAGATATGTATCGTTTGAGGGTTCCGCTCTACCGATAGAACACGTTGCAAATGAGTGGACTGATTTCACAACGCTACAGGAGGTTAAAGATATGGGACTCACAGCAGAACGAAGGGAGTTTCTAGTTGACGCGATCGGCGAAGAGCGGGTTGCCCAGGAAGAGGGCAAGAACAAAGACCTCGCTGAAGCGTTGAAGGAACTCAAGGTTGATTTCAAGGAAGCCGATGAGGAAGAAACGCAGCCAGTCGAAGTAGAACAGCCCAAAGAGGAGGAAGTTTCCGAAGATGGTAAAGGGCTTGATGTCGCTGCCCTCAATAAGTTCCTTGAGGGTCAGAGCACAGAGATCAAGGACGTCAAGGAAACTGTCGATGGTTTGACGAAGGCGATCATTGAACTCGCCAAGAGCGATGACCAGAAGATCGCAGAGCAGATCACGCCACGTGCCCACGTCACGAAAGATGCGGCCCCAATCTGGTTGCGTGCTGCATCGCAATCTGACAAGAACGTGATTGATGACGATGACGAGAAGGGCAAGAAACTTCTCGAAAACAAACCGACGAATAACAAAAGTGCCGCAAGCTGGGTTGGTGAGGCAATGGGAGGCCAATCCGATCCAAACGCTGCGGTTCCAATGTAGGAAATAGGAGGTATTTATTATGGACACAAACAAACAAGTACTTGATGCCCTTGCATCTTTGCTTGCTCCGGCAGTTCGCCAAAAGGTAACGGCGAGCGGAACGCCAGTTGCGCCATATCTTCACGGTCCAGGTGGATTGTTCGGACAGGAAGGCATCGAACGTGATCTTATCCATACCCGAGTGAGCGGTATTGGATTGGCGGCAGCGTTGCCTGTTCGACCGTCCGTATACACGCATCCGCTGTTTGCCTATGTCACTGGATACCAGGACGTAAGCGGAACTGTCCCAGACGGTGTGTGTGAAAACTGTGAAGTTGCGGGAGCTGAAAAACGCTGCTTGCAGACCGCGCCATTCGGACGTTACTGCTTCATGACTCGTGAGTCGGAAGTCAACCGCATCGGTCAGTTGGTTGATCGTGGCGAGTTTGATGATCTCACGCTTTTGAATGATCCCATCGCACCCGAGCTTGGGCGAACGATCTTCCCCAATATCTCACCTAACAAGCAGTTGAGTTCAGGCGCTGAAATCCTAGCACGGATGCTCGAGTTGGGCGTTGCGTTCTCCAATCGTCTCGGGCGACAGCTTTATACTGGCGATCCAGCAAACAACAGCGCTGGCGGCGGCTATGAGGAATTCATGGGCCTTGATCTACTCATCGGCACGAACAAAGTTGATGCAATAACAGGTCAGGCGTGTCCGTCGCTGTACTCTGACGTGAAGGACTTCAACTATACCAATGTGTGTGATGAGACCGCCAATCCCGACATCGTGCGCGTTATGACAACCATGTGGCGTTTTGTGAACCACATCGCAAGCCATACTGGATTGAATCCGGCACGTTGGGCGCTTGCAATGCGCACTTCCCTTTTCTGGGAACTCACCGACTGCTGGCCTTGCAGCTACCTGACGCATCGATGTGACTTTGGTAATGCGCAGGCAGGTGTCACGATCAACACGCCGGATAATATCCGAATGCGCGATGAAATGCGCAATGGGAATTATCTTGTGATCGACGGCGTGCGAATTCCTGTGATCCTTGATGATAATATCGTTGAGGAAACGAGCGGTCAGAATGGACAAATCCCGATTGGTTGCTTCGCATCAGATATCTACCTGGTTCCTATGATGGTGCGTGGCGGAACTCCAGTGACCTATTGGCAGTATTACGACTACCGCGCTGGAACGATGCAGGCTGTCGTGAATGGGCGGCTGTCAACGTTCTTCTGGACTGATGCAGGGATGTACCTGTGGACGTTCGACACGCTGAACTGGTGTGTTGTTCACGAAGCGAAGATCGAGCCTCGCTTGATCTTGCGAACTCCGCAGATCGCAGGCCGATTGCAGAACGTGGTTTACTGCCCGTTGCAGCACCCGCGTGACCCGCAACCCGATGATCCTTACTTCGTAGACGGTGGTGTGACTGAACCGCCTGCGCCGAGCCTCTGGAGCGACTGGAACGCTTCAACTCGGTAAGATAGAGTAAATAGCGAGGGAAGGTGAAAGCCTTCCCTCTTTTTTGTAAGGATACGGCTAACCTGTAAGGGACAGTCGTTTCGTCTCCCGGCGCGATTGCCGTATCCTTGTTTCCGGGAGAGTGGAATTATACTATTCTTTTGATACCATCTCGATCCTCCATTCCCCTAAAGAGAGGCGGCCTGATTCAGCCGCCTCTCACCACTTGCGCGCAGGATGATTTTGCTGTAAGATAAGTGCGTCGGACGACTGGAGCTGGGAGATGAGACCGTATTTATTCCAAACTGAAAACCCGTACACGAGGCGGCACAGTCGTCCGAGATTGCGCCTCATCCCTCGTGTGCGGGTTTTTGCGTTGGAGGATTGAGATGTACCCAGCATTTGAGAAAATAGAAACGATTATTATCATGACGAATTGTGGGGCGGTGCGGAAAATTAAGGCAGACAAGGCACTGAATAACAGTGAAGGTTTGATAACGTTTTACTTAAATCGGCGAAAGATTGCCCAAGCTGGCGTTGCCAATCTTCTGTTCTGGTGTGTTGTTGATGATGAGGCGATAATGACTGACGACTTGGAAATTATCAATGGCTTTGAACGCATGATTCGCAAGGATGATCGTTATTGGGGGTGGTTCTCGGAAGAATTCACTGAAGATGATCTGTTGGATTTCTTTCAGCGCGTTCGCAAGTTGATTAACGCTAAACAGATAGAGGAATCGGAGAAAGATGACTGACAACAATCTTCTCCTCGGATGTGCGGCGATCATCGTGTTTTTCGTCGTTGCGCTGATTTGGGAGTTGTTATGACTCTCGACCTCACCAAAGAACAATGGATTGAGAAGCTCGCACCGCTCGACAAGTGGAACGAACAGATACTTATGGCTACATTCTCCATTTGGGGAATTCCGCTGTCAATGCTTGACGTAGGATGCGGTACAGGTGCGATGTGCAATCTTGCGCGCAAGCTCGGAGTAGATGCTGTTGGTGTGGATAAGATTGCGAGAGAGCCGGACAGCGTTCACGATCTCAGGTTGCCTCTCAACCTTGGCAGGACGTTCGACCTCGTGATTTCACTGGAGGTCGCAGAACATATCCCGACAGAGAACAGCGGAATATTTTTGAACAGCATGACATCTCACGTGTCACGTGGAGGGAGGTTGATATTCTCGGCAGCTCCCCCGAACCAACCCGGAAACGGGCATGTGAATCTGAAACAACCGTATTATTGGAGATCGATGATTGACGAGAGGGGACTGTCGTATCAGGATGAATTTACCGCAAGACTCAGGCTGGCGTGGCAGTGGGTTCCAGCGCCGATGATGTGGCTTGTGGGTAACGTTCAGGTGTTTGAGAGGTGAGGGATGTTGCATTTTTATCGAAGCAAGTTGATATGCTCAGGGTGGGGTTGAGCAGGAGGAATGTGAAGTGAGTATTATTATCGAAGAAGATCACAATGTTGTAGTGAATAGCGCGGAAGATGTTCTTGTTTCGGTTCAAATCGTAAACGGGAAGGTAACAAGAATAACTATATCTGAAATATTTGAGCAGGAGGGATTTAAACCAGAACCAGATTATGATGTTAATAGGGTCGTAATTCCTAGCGATGGTTCACTTATGAGTCTTATGAAGTTAAGGAGACAGATCGCCGAAGTAATTGATAAAGCAAAAAAACATGTGAGGATTGTTGATGCCATCGAAAATTGAACCCCAAGATTGGTTCCAAGCACGAGGTGACGAAACGTTGGCACTGGATTGGCCCGGCGTTGATGAAAACTCCGTTGTGTGGGAGATCGGAGGGTACAAAGGTCGCTGGGCGAATCAGATGGCGATGAAATACAATCCCACGGTTTACGTTTTTGAACCGCAGGATTGGGCATTCGATGAAATCAAAGTACAGATGGGGCACAATGCGAAGGCGCATCTATACCAGTTCGGATTGTGGACACATGCGGCAAAAATGACGCTGAATGAGTACGGCAGGGATGGGGGAACTCTTATGCAGCCAGAGGCTAAAGACCCGCATCCTGTAATGGTTACAGATGTGTATTCATTTTTTATCCATGAGCATCTTGAAAATATCGACGTGTGCCTGATGAACATTGAGGGCGGCGAGTTCGTCCTGCTTCCCTACATGATCGGAATGGGCATGATGCCACATATCAAGTACTTCTGGTGCCAGTGGCACTTGTTCGTCCAGTCGTCAGCAGAGAAGATGATCCGACTACACAAGATGCTTGCTCAGACTCATGATATGTATTGGGATTGCGGGAGTACCGCGCAGGCATGGGTGAGGAGAGATTGATGAAATGGAATTCGATTGACATTCACAACGCAGATGCAAATGTTCCAGAAATAAAACAAAAGGTATTGGCATTTATTGCAGAGACAAATCAAATGTATGTTGTTGAATATCATGGGCTTGCGAAACGCGGTTTGCCATATCATATTTTTATAGAAACGTGGGAACATTATGAGGCGCTAGCCATTACTCATTGGATACCATTGCCGGACGCACCTGGAGAGAACAATGCACAAGATAATAAAAGAGTTGGATAACATTATTTCAAAATTGTCCAAAGCTAGCGGAATTGAAGCGTTGGAAATTCACTTACGTCATGATCTTGCCGTTTCGTTGTTTGGTAACGAAATTCCGGGCGAGTACAAGGGACATAAAATAATTATTGCAAATGACATTGAAGAAATAAAAATTGATGGAAAATCATCTTCGTCTATATATATACTTCCACCAGGAGCGTTAGATGCACAAGATTGATATTGTCATCGGCCACGAACTGCAATACACTGAGTTTGCAGAGAACTTCGGTAAGGCGCGCAAGCATGGGTGAGGAGGGACTAATGAAATTATCAAAAGAGGAAAGGGAACTTCTAAATCAACTGGCAAAAGCGCACAGTATTTGGTGTGGATTGGTCAGACAACATCCCCAAGAAATGGACGAATGGGTTTTATCTTTTCATAGATTGCAGGATTTGGTATTGGCAAGGCCAACGGTTCGGTGCGAAGGGTTAGTCAAAAGGGTAACAAAGACAGTAAGTGTAGGGAGAGAATGAAAACATTTGCGCTCGTCACCAGAACAATAATAATTATTTTGTTGGCTGTTATGGCTTGGGGAAATTGGCTTGGCTTCATTGATTACGATACTTCTAAACTTGATGTTGTTGGTATTGTTGCGATGCTTATATGGTGTGAGGTTGTATTAATTAGGGAGGCATTAGATGCACAAGATTGACATTATCATCGGCCACGAATTGCAATACACTGAGTTTGCAGAGAACTTCGGTAAGGCGCGCAAGCGGAAAAACCAGATCATGAAACAGGGGTTTGAGCTGGTGGAGAACAAGAGCGAAGTGGCAACTCATTACCCTCCGCATCGTATTGTTCGCATTGACATCTATCCGGTGAAGGAACCTGAGGAGAAACCACAAGAGGAATAGGATGACTAGACGCGCATTCTTCGTTCTTGGTGCGGAAGGGTCTGGAACCAACATGCTAGCCGAAGCTCTTGTGTCTGCCGGATGCTACGAGGACCCCCGTCATCGGCAGTACATGGACGATTACGAGTTTGAGAAGTGTCCTGACCTACTGATGTTCAGGCGGTCACTTCCTCATCGGGGGGAGTGGCCGGATGTTGATTTGATGATTTCAAAGATGGTACAGGCAGAATATTTCGTTGAGTATCTTGTTATTTTTAGAGATTCAGAATGTGTTTATAGGTCTGTCAAGAGGAGAGACCCTGATAGATATCCAAAAGATATATTATTTAATCTGGTCAAAGCAGTTGATTATATATCTAATATCTTGCACGATGCACACCTAATCTCGTACGAAGCATTCTGTCTTGATCCGGCATATCGTAAATGGCTGTTCGTTGATCGGCTTGGTTTGAAGGAACCAACTATTGAGATCAAGTATGCGAACCCGAAGTATTATGTAGAACAGGAGAGTCTAAAATGAATAAGTACCGAAATGCGCTCATTGTTTGTGTGGTTGTGATCGTGTTGCTGTTCGGAGTCGTCATCAACCAAAACAGCAAAATCAATAAGTTGAATTACGAGAACGAAATCGCTTCTATCAAACTTGGTGTTTGTTGGGGACAGATCGAGGACATGGTTCGTGCCAATGTCGCCAATGAAATACAGTATGAGCCGAAGGTGTTTTACGCACGACATTAACAGAAGACTTGGCTGGCCGGTAAACAGGTGGGGTGCCGCATTCATCCCTGGGCTTTAGCAACCCTAAATGACCTCTCGCCGTCACGTGTGCTACCTGGCGTAATCGTGGTCGCCAGCCAAGTCGCTTTTTGAGGAGTGGATGAAAATACTCGTCTACACGATGGGCAAGGTTGGGTCAACCACGGTGATGCGTGCATTGGAATCTGTTGGATTTACTGCCGGCAGAGCTTATCCAGGGAACATCAACACAATCAATCTCAATGAATATGATGGATTTATAACGATGGTGCGCGATCCCGTGGCGCGCAACATATCGCAGTTTTTTGAAACACGAGCTGATCATATCAGATCAGCACTTGACCCGATTTATCTGTTCCTGAGTTCGTTCAAGCATTATGAAGTTTTGACATGGTTTGATGATTGGCTTCTCCCCATTCTTGGTGTCGATGTCTACAAAGAGCCGTTTGTAAGAACAAAGGGGTGGAAGACATACGGAAATTTACTGGTTATCAAGACTGAGGTCTTGAGCGGTGGGCTTGCCGATGCGCTGCGTGAGTTCACTGGCGATTATGATTATGTTGTAGATCATCGAGCAAAGGGTATAGAAAAATTCCATGCATCGGTTGGCGACAAGTACGATGGATTTCTAAAAAGCGCCAGGTTCTCTACCGATTTCCTGAATACACTATATGACACAAAGCACACGAAGCATTTCTATACACAACGTCAAATCGAAGCACTTGTAAAGAGGTGGGCGAAATGAAAATCTGCGTCACTGGTGAGGCTGGATACATCGGAAGCGCGCTTGTGCAACGTCTTATGGTCAAAGGTCATGACGTGGACGTGATCGATTGGGCTACTGGAACAGATGTGTTCCACGTGCGCGAATTTGATTATGATGTGGTATACCACCTTGCTGCTGTTTCAGGTGTTCAGGCGTGTGAGAAGGAAGACCGTGATTTCGTTATGCGAATGAACATCGATGCCTGTAGTTATGTGGCGAAGAATTGTAGAGAAGATACGCTTCTAGTATACACCTCTACATCTGCCATTTATGCAAAGTCAAATAGCATCTATTCAAACTCAAAATTCTCAGGGGAATTGCGGATAAAAGAATACCATCAAAAATCAGTAATCTTGCGCTTGGCAACCATTTATGGCGTGAGTCCGTTTATGAGAAGAAACCTGCTTGTAAATGATTTCGTTCGTTCCGCCGTCATAGACGGGTATATTGTTATTAGAAATTTAGACGACTTGCGTCCATTTGTGAGCCTAATAGATTGTGTACATATGCTTTCCATCTTTGCAACTGGCAAACCAACTGACAATATACTGAAAGCAGATTATTGGGATGTGTTTGATAGTCGATTATTTTGCAGTAAGAGGTCAATCGCAAATATTATTTCTAATCTTGCGAATTGTGAAATTTACTATTCACTTCATAAAGACAAGCATCCACAGGATTTTGGAGAAATTACTGCGAAGCCATTGTGGACAAGCGGAATGAAGCCAATATCAGAAGAAACCATCCTGCCCATTGCGAAACATTATGAGCGTCAGTATACTCCTACCTTCCATCGGGCGTGAAAAGCGCCTGAAACAACTGCTGCACGACATTGAGCAGGAAGTGGCTGATGTCGGTGCTGAGATCGTCCTTGTTTTTGATGAAAGCGAACGAGGGTTATATAATGATCTCGAAGACAGATACACAGTGTTCTACA
>Ga0307427_1000810_pt1 | contig 17918 bp, 20 predicted proteins | sample SalMarWE160190MG_FD_202162 | JGI IMG/M metagenome (GOLD analysis project Ga0307427, IMG submission 202162) | Salt marsh sediment microbial communities from the Plum Island Ecosystem LTER, Massachusetts, United States - WE1603-190 | ecosystem: Environmental > Aquatic > Marine > Intertidal zone >... | reverse complement strand
CCTCTTGCGGGTGCACCGGGTGGAGTTCCTTCAGTCCCTCGACGACGTGCAGGGGTGCGACGAGATGGGTCTGCGCATCCTCCTTGAAGATTGCCCGGGGCTTGCGCACGCCTCTTCGGCCTGCGCGCCTCCCGGCGGCGCCGGCAGGGAATTCCTGGAAGGCCGCCGGGCCCATTACGCCGCCGAGGAGTGCGATGAAGTGCTGGCCGCCCAGGCGGCCGCCGAGGCCCGCGGGGCGCTTGAGGGCCTGGCCGTGAAATGCCGCGCGGAGCGCTGGGGCGCGGCCGCCGGCCGGCTCCTTTCGCTCTTCTTCCTCGTCCGGCGAGAAAACGTGGAGCGCTTTCGGGAAGCGTTCCGGCAACTGCAACGGGAGACTTCCGCGAAGATGCTCCTGACCGGTCCTTGGCCGCCCTATAACTTCGTCGGCAGTCCGTGTCTGGACGGCTGCGCGGAGCGGGACTGAACCGTGGAGGTCATTGCGTATGTGGAATCACTTCCATAGAGGCAAAGGGACACCGGCAGCCGGCCGCGGCTCTCGGCAGACCGGTGCGGTGCCGGGAACCGCTCTCCCAGTATCGGGAACGGGCCGACCGTAGGAATAAGAATTCCCGAAACGAGTGGCACGGGGTTTGCTGCATAGATTGGCGCGAGAAAGCGGCAAGGTCGCTCTTTCGCAATCGGATACCGCAGGAAGCAGCAGCCCGCTAGCGCGGCGGGCTGAAGCAGTGCCAACCACGGTGGCTACTGTTGGTGCGTTGAGGTGAAGGGATGGGTGCCCCCACACTATCTCGGACCCTCTGGAACGATGTGATTGGTGTTCACACAGGGAACCCCTAGAAACAGAGGAGAGCAAAGATGGCACAGGTACAGAAGTCGACGGACAGCAGCAGTCTGGCGGAGGTGGTGGACCGCATCCTGGACAAGGGCATCGTGATCGATGCCTGGGCGAAGGTGTCGCTGGTCGGGATCGAGTTGCTCTCGATCGAAGCCCGCGTCGTCATCGCATCGGTCGAGACGTACCTGAAGTACGCCGAGGCGATCGGTCTGACGGCCACCGCCGCGACGCCGGCCTAAGTCGGCCCCCTGCGCTGGGGTGGACGTTGTTCTCCGGACTTAGGCTCAGCGCCTCGCTGCCAGGGGGGCCAATCGCGCCTCCCTGGCAGCCGCGGCGAACTTGAGAAACCAGAAAAAAACCACAGTGAAAGGAGCGTTACCATGGGAGTGCTAACCGACGACATGACCCGGTTGAACGGCGAGATCAACGCCGCGCGTAAGACACGCGGGGCGCTGATGGAAGACCTCAAGCACCAGATGAAGGCCTTGCAGAAATCGGTCGCCGGAATGCAGGCCCGGTTCCGCAAGGCCCACAGGGAGATGGCCGACAGCACCGCGGCGGAGCGAGCGGCGTTCGTGGCGGACCTGACTGGAACGGTTGCCGGCCTGTGCACAGAAGTGGCCGCTGACCTGGCCGGCGCCCACCGGGCCTTCTTCGGCCGGTCCCCCGCTCAGCGCAGGCCTCGACAAGGGGCTCGACCGGCAGGGCGAAAGACGAGACGGCCAACCGCCAAGGCCAAGTGAGACCGCGAAGTCGTACACACCGAACCCCATGAGGCCGCCCTTGGCTGCCATGGCACAGGAAACGCCCGGCTCTGAATGAAGGGCCGGGTGCAGGAAGGAGCGACGGAATGAGCGGCGACAATGGCGACACGGCACTCGCGACAACCGTAAGGGTTCAGACCGACGGCGACAACATCCTGCCCGAGCCCGGCGACGGGTTCGTCGTGACGCCCTACGTCGAGGAGATCACGGAGCGGGCGCTGGCCTACCTGAAGGCGGGATACCCGGTCCACTTCGCCGGTCCCGCCGGCACGGGGAAGACAACCCTGGCCTTCCACGTGGCCGCCCAACTCGGCCGGCCGGTCACGCTCATCCACGGAGATGATGAGTTTGCCGGCTCCGACCTCGTGGGCCGGGATGCCGGATACCGCAAGTCCAGACTGGTTGACAACTTCATCCACTCCGTCCTGAAGACCCAGGAGGAGATGCAGAGCGTGTGGGTGGACAACCGCCTCACCACCGCCGCCCGCGACGGCGACACCCTGATCTACGACGAGTTCAACCGGTCGCGGCCGGAGGCCAACAACGCACTGCTGAGCATCCTTTCCGAAAGAATCCTCAACCTCCCCAGGCTCCGAAACGCGGCGGAGGGCTATCTCGAAGTCCACCCGGAGTTCCGCGCCATCTTCACCTCGAACCCGGAGGAGTACGCCGGCACGCACAAGACGCAGGATGCCCTGATGGACCGGCTCATCACGATCCACCTCGGCCACTACGACCGGGACACGGAGGTTCGGATCACGAGGGCGAAGTCGGGCATTCCCAAGGCCGACGCCGAGGCGATTGTGGACGTCGTCAGGGAACTCCGCACGGTCGGCGTCAACAACCACCGGCCGACGATCCGGGCGTGCCTTGCCATCGCCCGCGTGCTTGCCCACCGCGGCGCCCGCGCCCGATGGAACGACCCCGTTTTTCGGTGGGTCTGTCGGGATGTTCTTGACTCGGACACCGCCAAAGTGACTCACGGCGGCGAATCGGTTATGCCCCAGAAGGTGGACGAGGTCGTCGGGAAGGTCTGTGGTCGTCCAACGAAACGTCCGGCGGGCGGACCAAGCCAACCGCATAATTGAGGACCCAAACGATGCCAACTTCCCAAAGAACTCGACGCGGGGTGGAGGATATTCAAACCCATTCGGGCATGGCCGAGCAGGGGTTTATGCCGCACAAGACATTCCTCAGGATTGCGTGCCTGGAGATGGAAAAAGCCCGCCGGGGGCAGGAGAGGCGAAGCGCGATGTGCAGGGTGCGGAACATCGACAGGCGCTTCCAGGAGATCGAGGCCGAAAAACGCCAACTGTTGCAGGCCCTGCGCCGACACGACGCCGGCGACAGCGCCCCGAAGCGCCCCGCCGCCGTCGCCAAGGCCGCAGGGTACTTCAAGCACAGATACTGAGGAGACAGGAGCAGCCCGGCGCTTACTGTAAGGAAAGTGATATGAAGATCAACTGTCTTTCCTGCGGCCACAACGTGGACCTGGACGACGTTTATGACGACTACGAGGGCGCGGTCAAGTGCTTCGCTTGCGGTGCGATCCTGCACATCAAGACGCAGGAGGGCCGTCTAGAGTCGGTCAATCTGGCCGCGGCCGTGCCGCGGCGTTCGTTGGAGCACGTTTAGTAGAAGCGTACGCGCGCGAGAGTCCGTGCGAGACGCGGAAGAGGAAACGGACATGAAGATCGACGGTCTTTCCCGCAGCCGCAAACAGGTGGTGCTTCTGTGCTCGCCGGCGTGCCTTGTTCGCAAGACGAGAAGCGACAGGCTCCACCGGAACCCGATCTTCGTTTTACTCCGTACGCTGGCCCGACGCCTGGGCCTTCCGATCCTGCGCCGCGTGGCCCGGCTCTTCGCTGCGCCCGAGCCCGCCGATTTGCCGCTCCTGCGCCTCGGCCCCGGCGGCGACTTCGCGCGGCACTGGCCTGAACGGCTGCCCCAGAAAAGGACCGTGCAATGGCACGAGCGTCGTCAACGCGCCGCTTGGTCTGCCAAAGGAGTCTTACGCCCATGGTTCCACAAGTAGAAACCCAGGTCTGCAACTACCTCTATGCCATTGTAGCCCACTCACAAGGGTGCGGCCGTTATGGCCCGATCGGCATCGATGAGGGGGAAGTCTACTCCATCCCGGCCGGCCAACTGGCCGCTATCGTCAGTGACGTGCCCAACGCCCGGCTCCGCCCGGAGCGCCGCCACCTGGCGGCCCATCACGCGGTCCACAAGTGCCTGATGCGAGGAGCGCGGGCGCTGCTGCCGATGTCGTTCGGCGTCGTCGCCGACTCTGCCCAAGCCGTCCGCCGGATCCTGACCCTGAACCGGGACGCCTTTCTCGGGCAGTTGCGGCGGGTCGAGGGCAAGGTCGAGATGTCCCTGGTCGTGACGTGCGACGTCCCGAACATCTTCGAGTACTTTGTCCGCACGCACCCTGAACTCAGGGCCTTGCGCGACCGGCTCTTCGGCGGCGGGCGTCAGCCGTCCGAAGACGACAAGATCGAACTGGGCCGGCTCTTTGACCGCATCCTGGGCGACGACCGCGCGGAACTCGCTCAGGCAGTCGTCGAGATCCTGGCTCCGCTTTGCGCCGAGATCAAGGAGAACCCGCCGCGCGGCGAATCCGGCGTCATGAACCTGGCGTGCCTGGTCGCACGCGACGGCCGGGAGCGGTTCGAGCGCGGCGTCTTCGAGGCGGCCGGCCGTTTCGACGATAACTTCTCCTTTGACTACAGCGGCCCGTGGCCGCCCTACAACTTCGTAGAGGTTGAACTGCGGACCTGAGCGGCGCACGGAACAGGACCGACATGCTGGTCGTGGACAACATCCTGATGGCCCCGGCGAGCGGCCTCATGTTCATCCTGAAGCAAATCCTTCATGCCGCCGAGCAGGACCAGGCGAACGAAGCCGACAACGTCCGGGCCCAGTTGAGCGAACTGTACATGATGCTCGAGACGCACCAGATTACGGAGGAAGAGTTCACGGCCCGGGAGGCGACGCTTCTTGACCGCCTGACCCGGCTGGAGGAAGAAGACACGGATGCCGACTCTTGACCGCAAACAAACGCCTAGCGCTGCCGCGCGAACGGCCGAGGGCGTCGCCGCGCTCCCGCCGTTTCTCGGGGCGACGGAAATGGAACTGCTCCTGTTCGGCGGCAAGGGCGGCGTCGGCAAGACCACCTGCGCCGCCGCGACGGCTCTGCACCTGGCGGCGCAGCGGCCGGACGAACTCTTCCTGGTCGTCTCGATTGACCCGGCCCACTCGCTCCTTGACAGTTTCGCCGCGTGCCCCCTGCCGTCCAACCTCAAGGTTCTCGAGGTCGACGCCCGCCAGCGCCTCGAGGAGTTCAAGGCCGCCCATTCGCGGTACCTGCGGGAGATCGCCCTTCGGGGCACCTTCCTGGACGACGACGACGTGGCGCGGCTCCTGGACCTGTCGATGCCCGGCCTCGACGAGGTCATCGCTTTCGAAGAGGTTTCCGCCCTGGTCGACCGCCGCGAGTTTTCGTGTGTCATCGTCGACACGGCCCCCACCGGACATACGCTCCGGTTCCTCGAACTCCCCCAGACGCTGGGCAAGTGGCTCGAGGCGCTCGACGCCATGCTCGCAAAACACCGCTACATGGCCAAACTCTACTGCGGCACGTCCCGCAAGGATGAGACCGACCTCTTCCTCGCGCGGCTCAAGGCGCCCATCGAGCACCTCGCCACGCTGCTGGCGGACCCCGAGCGCTGCCTGTTCGTGCCGGTCGTGATTCCCGAGCACCTGAGCGTCAGCGAGACGGATCGCCTGGTCGACCGGCTCGAGAGCCTGCACGTTCGCGTCTCGGACATCCTGGTAAACCGGCTCCGCCCTGCCGCCGGCGACTGCCCTGTCTGCCGTGGCGCGCTGGCGCAGGAGCAGACCCAGGTGCGGTTGCTCCGCAAGCAGTTTCCCGGCCATCGCCTGTGGGCCATTCCGCTCCAGGGCGCGGAAGTGCAAGGGCAGGAAAGCCTCCGCCGGTTCTGGCGGAACGCCTGCCCGCTCGAAGAGCCGGTGGAAGAGCCCTTGGCGGCTGCGCCGAGCCCCCCGCGCGTGGAGCGTGCCGCGGCCCTGCCGCACCCCGGAGTGTCTCTCCTGCTGTTTGCGGGCAAGGGAGGGGTGGGCAAGACGACGCTGGCCAGCGCGACCGCGTTTCGCCTGGCCCAGGAGTATCCGGACCGGGAAGTCTTTCTCATCTCGACCGACCCCGCGCACTCGCTGTCAGACTGTCTCGGGGTGAGCGTCAGCAGCCTTGGCACCGGCGTGGGCCCTCGCCTGACGGCCATGGAAATCGACGCCCAGGTGGAGTTCGAAGTGTTGAGAAGACAGTACACGGACGAAGTCACCGGGTTCTTCGACCGCCTTCTGGCGGGGCCGCAGATGGTCGACCTGGAATTCGAGCGGGACGTGCTGGAACGCATCCTGGACCTTTCCCCGCCCGGGCTCGACGAACTGATGGCTGTCGCCCGGGTCGTGGCGCTGCTGGAATCACCCGGCCGCCGCCTCTTGGTCGTCGACACGGCCCCGACCGGTCACCTGATCCGGTTGCTGGAGATGCCCGCCCTGGTCCAGGACTGGCTCCAGGTCATGTTCGGCCTGTTCCTGAAATACAAGGACCTGTTCCGCCTGCCGAAGGTCACGGAATTTCTGGTGGGCCTGTCGAAGAAAACCCACCTCCTGCGCGCGCTGCTGGCAAGCCCGGAGAAGGGGCAACTGATGGCCGTCAGCATCCTGACGGAGATGGCCTTCGAGGAGACCCGCGACTTGTTCGAGTTCTGCCGCCGCGCGACCGTCCACGTGCCGGCCCTGTTCCTGAACCAGGCCACGCCCGACAGTGAGTGTGGCTTGTGCCGCAGTCTCTTTCAAGCGGAGTCCGCCGTCCGCAGGCGCTTCAAGACCGCCTTCAAGCAGGTTCATCAGTGCCTCGTGTATCGTTGCGGTGAACTGCGGGGCGCCGACCGACTGACGGAACTCGGCCGCGCCCTCTACGAAGCGTAAGTCTCCTTGACACGAAGGAGAAGGCAATGATTGCAGGGAACACCCCTCCGGCGGCGACCGACGTGGCTCCCCCGCCGGCCCCGGCGCCGCCTCGCACTGTAATCATGGCACAGCCCGCGGCCGATCCGGCCTCGCAGATGCTCGCGCACCTGCTCAAAATGGCCGACGGCTACCTGGCGCAGGGCGCCTTGTGGCAGGCCATGGAGATATGCCTGAAGATGGTGAAACAGCACGACGAGACCCCCGAGGCCAGGCTGGCGTGCGAACGCCTCCTGAAGATCGCCGAAAGGCACGAGAAGAATGGCAAGGGCCACTTGGCAAGAAGCATCTACGAGCAACTGCTCTGAACCGCCCCGGGCAGACAGCGCGACGGATGCCGACCTGTCCGATGAGGACAACGTCTCCCTCTGCGAGGTCCTGGACCGCGTTCTCAATAAGGGCGTCGTCGTCGCGGGAGAGGTGGTCATCTCGGTCGCCGACATCGACCTGGTCTACCTGGGTCTCCACCTCATCCTCACGTCGGTGGAGACGGCCAGACGCCGGAAGAGCGGGGCGGCGAAGGCCGCTGCCCTCCACGCGGAGAGCCTGACATGATCGCCATGAAGACACCGTCGGCGGAGTCCCCGGCCTTGAATGACTTCGCGAGGGTCATGGCCCCCGCGCAGGCATTGGCTCCGCAACGCATCGCCCTCGACCCGGCCGACGTCAAGACCGGCCTCGGCAAACTGGTCCTTACGGTCGTCGCCCTGGTTCGCGACCTCCTGGAACGCCAGGCCATCCGAAGGATGGAGGCCGGCTCCCTGACCGACGCCGAAATCGAAAGGATCGGGACGACCTTCATGCGCCTCGCCGAGGAAATCGAGCGCCTCAAAGTACAGTTCGGACTGGAGGGCGAGGAACTCAACATCGACCTGGGCCCCCTGGGCAGGCTCCGTTAAGGACGAGTTTCCATGATCGCTGAGCAGCGACCCATGCAGCACGCCGTCTCAAGCGCGACGCTGGCCGACGTCCTGGAGCGCGTGCTCGACAAGGGCGTGGTCATCGCCGGCGACATCAAGGTCAAACTGGTAGACATCGAACTCCTGACCATCCAGATCCGCCTGATCATCGCCTCGGTGGACAAGGCCAAGGAAATCGGCATGGACTGGTGGCTGTTCAACCCGGAGTTCAACTCGAAGGCCCGCCAGCCGCAAGAGGATGAACTCGCGGCGCTGAAGGCCCGGATCAAGAAACTCGAAGCCAGGCCCCCCGGCGCGCGGACTCCCCCCCCGACCCACAAGAAGGACGCCTAGGCAGATGCCTGCGCCCGCCGGGCTTGCCTTTGACGAACACCTGCGGCTTGGCGCACGGCGAGCCCCTTGGCCAACGTGTTCGCGGTTCGAAGCCGGGAGCCCCGCGACAAGGGGGGGCGATGCCGAACAGGTAATGGCTCACCAACTGCTGAAAGCCCCGCGTCAGCCGCCGGGCCCGCGGCCCCAGAATCTGCGCCACCGCCACCTTCGTGTTGTCGTAGGCAATCCGACGCGGCACCAAACCGAAGAACTCGAACACCCGCACGTGGCCTTCCCAGAACGTCTCCGTGCACTCCCGCGGGAACGCCTGCACGAACAGGGCGTCCGAGTGGGGCAGCGCCATCACCAGGAACGCCACCTTCCGCCGAACGCCACCCATCCGGACCAGAGCCTCGCCGAAGTCCGCCAGTGGATGCCCGTCTCGCGGAGAATCTGTCGCTTCGGGACCCCTTCCACCAGAACCCGTCGTTGAATTGAAACCCACTCGTCCATGTCGCGCCTGCACCCCGGTCCTCCGTGAGACTCAAGGGGTTCAACCGGACACTTTCATCTTGCACGAAACCGGAGATTTCCACTTTGCGCCGACAGAACCCGGCCCGATGATTGACAACCCCGGCCCGCCGGGCTAGACTCCGCGGCGCCCCATCTGTCCTGTCAGGTGCTACCCGGAGATAGTTATGCGCTCTGCTACAACCGTTTCCTTCGCGTTCCTGTTGCTTGCGCTTTGCGCGACGTGGGCGCATTCCGCTGAACTTCATCTGACTCACATGCGTTTGAAATACGCGTATACCGACAGGCGTCGGGCGACCATCTTTTCGGAAACGAACCGGACCGCGCGGCGTTTCAGGAGACGCTGCCGGAACTCGACATTCTGTCGGTGGAAATCTACGCGCCCGAGCACTTCCGGCAGACCGAGGAACGGCTCAGGGAGTTCGGTCACCCGAACGAGACCGGCAAGACCTTCTGGATTGCCGAGACCTATAACGGATGGGCCTTGTGCGGCGATCGGCGATGGGACCAGGACGTGGCGTGGTTGCACGTGGCCCGGGACTTCGCCCGCGTGGTTCGAGCCGAGGCGGTGCTCGTCTGGACCTTCGGGAGCTTCGTCCGCGGGGGGAGCTTCTACGACTACATCAGAGGCCGGCTCCACCGGCGATGGGATGCCGGCGGCAGGCTCTCGACGGTGGGACACGGCTTCGCCAGCCTCCAGGCCGGCAGGTAAGGACTGACGAAAGCAGAGCCGTTACGCGTCAGTTTGCCCGCTAGAGCATCCCACATGTCTGCCTACCCTGCGCTCTACGTTTCGAAGAGGGTTACGTCTGGGACCCCACGTGCGATTCTGCTGTAAACCACGTTGGCCGCGCGGGGAAGAGAGTTTGAGAGGTTCGACCAGCCGGCTGTGTTGGCTAAACCTCTCGGCCCTCTCCGTCCGACCGCGCCGCCGGTTCTCCGGTTAACAGCCACCGCCGGCTCGCCATATCTCGTGACTGGGCAATACGTTGCGAACCGTCCAGCCGCACGTTGACGTTGTGGGAACACTCGACGGCGTGGGCCGCGCTGCCGTGCGGGGCGTACTCGGCGCCGATGACGATCGGATCGCCCACCTGTTCCGGGTCGCTCGCGCGCCCGCCGGGATTGTGGACACGGATGCGGCGGGGGCCGACGACCTCCACCTTCGAGGGATACCGATCGTCCGAGCGCAGCGTGCGCGTGTCGGGCCGGAACATCTCGTACTTGAAACTCCGCGCCGCCTCGGCGCCGGGGTAACCGTCGAGCAACTCGATCTCGTGGACCTTCTTGCCCTTCGAGAAGCCCGTGATACGCCCCTGCGTGAACGGCAACGGATCGTAGTCGATGGTCAGTCCGCGCACGGTGACGTTGGTGCAGCGGGTGACGGTCAGCGCGCGGGTGGTCTCGGTGCAGATCATCTCCACCGCGTCGGCGATGACCTGCACGTTGCTCAGGCCGCGCAGCACCAGGTGTTGCCGGTGCCTGGGGGTCACGCGATAGCGCCCGGGGGGCACGACGATGCGCTTCCGCCCGGCCTGGACTTCCGCGTCGATGAACTTCTGAAGATCGAAAGGGACGCCGGTCGCCGCAGCGGCCGGCCCGCGCGGCAGGCAGAGGCAGAACAGGCACAGCCACACGAGGGCGTGTCGGATCATCGGTGACCTCGCTCGTTCTCGTGGCGTTCATCCGAGCACACGGCCGGCCCCTGTACGTCTTCAGCGCAAATGGCACAATTGAGCCTTCGGCGCGAATGAGGGGTTCACGTCGCCGGTTTGAATCGCACCGCGATGCTCACCGCCTTGCCCCTGGGCAGGACGAGATTGGCGCCGCGCTTGGCCACGCCCTGGTCGACGAGCGCCTGGGCCTTGCCATCAAGGCTGATGGATTCCACCACCATGTCTCGCGGCATGACTAACCTGATCTCTTGCTCGATGTCCGAGGTCACGGTCGCCTGGCAGGTGCCGGCTTTCATATCCCAACGGACGGTCTCCAGGCCGATCTGCCGGCGGGCCCGGGTGCCACTCAGAGTGCCCTGCGGCAACGCATCCGGAATGGCGGGCAGAAGACGCAGCAGGCCGGGTTGGGACTGCACCACCATGCGGTTGACTATCTCGGGTATCGAGCCGTTACCGTCATCACAGAGAATGGACGGGCCGTCGTTGTGCGCGGTCACCATGCTTGGGTACATGGAGCGGTCGGTCGCCATGAGTTTGAGGCGGCCGTAGGCCTCGTTGGCCATGCCCAGGCTGGCGGCCGCCAGGCCCATGTGCATCCGGCCATGGGTAGCGGTTTCCTTGGCCGCGTTGAGGCGATTACGCAGGGCGACCCTGGCGGCCTCGAACAGCCTGGGGTCGGCCTCCTCGCTGAACTCCTGGCTTTCAAACGCGCCATAGAGGTGCATGAGGTGGCGATGGTTGTTGTTCTCGCCTTTACCCGGGATAGCCCACTCCTTGAGCTGGCCCTGGTTGTTGATGAGATACGGCGGGAGTTTGCCGAGAATCGCCTTCCACCGCTTCACACCTTCGGGTTCGATGCCGAGGGTTTCGCAGGCGACGATGAGATTGGTGAGCAGTTCGCGGGCGATGGAGATGTCCTGAGTGGCGTTGTCGCCGGTGCCGTTTTCGGCGGAGTAGGAGGGTGTGAAGCGGTATGTGCCGCTACGGTCTTCGGTGCCTTTGAGGAAGTCTTCATAAAACAGGGCGCACTGCTTCATGAACGGCACGGCCCGCTCGGCAAGGAACGTCTTGTCACCGGTGTACTGGTAGTAGTCATGGAACCAGTGGGCGAGCCAGGGAGCGCCCGGCATCCAGAACTGGCCCGGCCAGCCTTGGCCCCAGTGCAAGTGCAGGCCGGTGTTGGAGGCGCGAGTGCCCGACAGGATGCCGCGGCAGCCGTAGAGGTTCCTGGCGTTGACCTGCATATCGGGCACAAAGTTCTCCAGGAGTGTGAAATATCCTTCCATGCACTCGGCCATGTTGCCGCTGAAGCACGACTCGATGTCGAGTTGGATGTTGGTGTCGAGCGTGTAGTCCCCCGACCAGGCGGGCTTCCAGGTGCCGGTCCAGATGCCGAAAAGATTGGGCGGCGTTTCCGGTCCGGCAGAGCACAGGAAGACATACCGGCCGGCATCGTACATACGCTCCAGCAGCGCCGCGGGCAGGCGGTTCTGCTTCTTGGCGATATCCAGCAGGGCCTCGGAGGAAAGGCCGCGTTCGGCACCGCCGCCCAGGTCAAGGCTTACACGATTGAAGATCGTGCCGTGAGCAACGGCGTGGGGCTTGAGCAGTGCATCGTAGTCCATCTTGTGCGCGCCCAGGGACGCCATGAGTGTCGCGAGGCCGTCGGGGGCAACGATCTTGTAGGGCTCAATCCGCATGATGAGCGTGACGCGGTCCGCATTCGTGATCGAAACGCCGTCGGCGTCGCTGGTTACAGAGCCGCCCAGAGTCGCAATGCGAACCGCGCTGTCGTAGCCGCCCTTGCCGTTTACATAGGTGTTGTGTGAGGTGATCCATTCCTTCTCGTGGACGAAGGCGCCCTGAATCAGTTTGTTGCCGATGGGGGGTATGGCGAGCCTGAGGGAGAGTTTGCCGGCCGGCCCGGTGAACTTCACCGCGATGACGTTGCCGGTTCGGGAGACAAACATGCGGCGGGAGAATTCGCCCTGCCCGGTGCGCCACTGGGTCCGGACTTCGCCGGTGCTGAAATCTTCGATGCGGGCGTAATCGGTGATGGGTCCGTTGGCGGGCTGATCGATCTTGAGGAAGAAGCCGGGATGAAACGGGTCGGTCCAGATCAACTTGCCGTCCCAGCCCTGCTGCCGGGCCTTACCCTCAAAGAACTTCTGGGCCTCGCCATACCCTTTCTCGGCAATGATCTTGCGAAGTTCAGGAAGGAAGCGACCGACATCGGGCACAACCTCCCGCGAGCCCAGCGGAAGCCAGAGTTTGCAGTGGTTGGCGATAAGGGTGTCCTTACGCGGGTCTCCGGCCAGCAACGCGCCCATGGTGCCGTTGCCGGTAGCCAGGGAATCCTCCCACTTCCTGGCCGGTGCGACGCTCACGGTGCCGTGTCTGGGCATAAGGGCGGCGGTGTCGGAAACAGGCGCGATATCTCCGGAGCCATCCGGAACCGCGGCACAAACGGTGCCTGCCATGAGGATGGCGAGAGAGACAACCAGGAGTGCGGTGACCCCTTCCCGATCCTTGTGCCAGGCGTCATGAGAGAATCGGTTGTTGATTCGCCGGCTGGGCCGGAGGGAGGGGCGGAGCCCCGACCGAAGGACCAGCCGGCGTTGCCGCCGAGAACGCCTCGACGGGATTGCCTTCCAGGGTGGCCGCGAACGCCGCGGGCGTCTGCCAACCGATCCCGCTGTGCGGCCGCGGTGGTTGTACTCCAGCCGCCATGCGTCCAGCACGTACCGCGCCTCCGAGAGGCTCAGGAACAACTCCCCGTTCAGCAGTTCATCCCGCAGCCTGCCGTTGAAACTCTCCACGTACCCGTTCTCCCAAGGGCTGGCCTTCTGGATGTACAGCGTACCCACACAGGCCCGCTGGAGCCAGCGCCCGAATCTCCTTCGCAACGAATTCCGGTCCGTTGTCGCTGCGGACGTGCTTCCTGAAAGACTACCGGATCGGGCCCTGCGAGGCATGTCACCGGTGTGAAGAGGACGGGCGATGCGTCCTGGACGACGACGTGCAGGCCCTGTATCCGAAACTCCAAGCGGCCGATGTGATGATTCTGACCAGCCCGGTTTACATGGGTGGCCTCACGAGCCGCATGCGCGCCTTCATGGAACGGACGTGGCACCTGCGGAAAGGCCAACTGGCCGGGAAGATCGGGACCTGGATCGTGGTCGGTCGGCGGAAGCCGGGGGCCGCGATCTACGCCATGGAGGACTTTCTGTCGCGGCTCGGGCTGACCCGCCTGCCGGGCGTCTTCGGCTACGCCCTTCACAAAGGGGATATCCTCGGCGACGAGGAGGCCCTCCGCGACATCGACCGCCTTGCCGGTGACCTCCTTGCCCAGTGGCCCTCTCCGGGGTCAGAGGCCCCGGGGCGGTGACGGCTGCGCACTGGGAAAGCCCGTCAGACGTTTGAGGCCCGTTCCGAAAAGTGGTAGAATGGGCCGGCCAAGTTCCGCCTGGCCGCTCGGATGATCGCGGCAGGTAACGCGCCTCCGCAATGCCGCTTCCGGTCGGCGAGAGGCAGGGGCCGTATCGGGCCTTGGCCATTGGCGGGAAGGAATCGGAGCGCCGGCCGGACGATGCCGTCCGGCGGGCACTCCCCAATGACATCTATGGCAATGAACCCTTCAGACCAGGAACGTTCTGAACGTCTGCGGTTCGCAGCCCTGGCCGCACACCAACTCCGCTCGCCAGTCACGACGGTCGATTCTATCCTGCGTACGCTGCTGGGGGGTTTTGCCGGCCCCCTTACCGATCGGCAGCGGGACCTGCTTACCAAGGCGGATGCACGCTGCAACCAGGCGCTGGAATCGGTCCGGCGGCTGTTGGCTATCGGGGGGGGATTGGAAAGGCTGGGGGGCGGCGCTGAAGCCGCCGACGTGGTGGATGCGGCCCGCAGAGCGGTGCAGCGGTGGGAAGCCGAGGCGTCCCGGCAGGAGATCACCCTCCTCGCGTCTCTGGACGTCGACGCGGCCTACGTGGCTGCTCCGGCAGATGCCCTGGCGGAGGTGCTTGACGCGCTTCTGAGCAACGCCATCAAGTACACCCTGGCGCACGGGCAGATCCGCGTGGTCGTTGCCCCCGATCCCTCCGGAAAGACGGTGCGGGTTTCGGTGGCGGATTCCGGGGTCGGGGTCGCTGAAGAAGATCGGGACAAGGTCTTTGAGCCGTTCACGCGGGCACCCAGCGCCAAGGCCTCCAGCCGTCCGGGTGCGGGGCTCGGCCTGGCCTTCGTCAAGGCCGTGGTTGAGGCGTCCGGCGGCCTGGCCGCGGTGCGGAAAGCCGATTGGGGCGGGGCGGAGTTTGTCCTTGACTTTCCCCTGGCCGAGAAACCTCAGCAGATCGAGAAGGGAGAGGAGTCCGTGCGCAACCGCTTGCGGGTTGTGATCGTGGGCGGTGTCGCCGCCGGGCCGAAGGTCGCCTCCAAGGTCATTCGCCTTCGGCCGGATGCAGACGTCACGGTCGTCGAGAGGGGCAAACTGCTCTCCTACGCGGGATGTGGCCTGCCGTACTATGTGTCGGGCGTGGTTAAGGAACAAAAGGAGTTGATGTGTACGCCTATCGGGGTAGTTCGCGATCCGGTGTTCTTCCGCAACGTCAAAAACTTCCGGGCCATGAACCAAACGGAGGCCCTCCAGGTTGACCGCGGGGCCAAGCGCGTGCGGGTGCGCGATGTGATCAATGGGGACGATGCGTGGTTGGAGTACGACAAACTGGTGTTGACCACCGGTGCGGTTCCCGTGGTCCCCCCGATTCCCGGGGTGGAGTTGGACAACGTGTTCACGCTTCACGGCGTGCACGACGCGGAGGGTATTCGCACCGCCCTGGCCGAACCCAAGGCCCGCGACGCGGTGATCGTGGGTGGGGGGCTCATCGGGGTCGAGGCGACCGAGGCGCTGGCCGAGCACGGGTGCCGCGTCACGATCGTGGAAATGCTCCCGCAGATCCTCAGTATCCTCGACTGGGAGATGGCCAGGCTGGTCGAGCGGCATCTGGAATCGCACGGCGTGCGGGTGCTGACGAGCACCAAAGTCACAGCCTTTGAGGGCGAGGGACGGGTCCGGCGTGTCGCCACTGAGGCGGGTTCCTTTCCTGTCGACCTGGCGATCCTGGCCATCGGCGTCCGCCCGAATGTGCGGCTGGCTCGCGAAGCGGGGCTCGAGGTCGGGGAAACGGGCGGCATCAAGGTCAACGAACACATGCAGACATCGGACCCGGATATCTATGCAGCCGGCGATTGCGTCCAGATGCACAACCTGCTGACGGGCGCCCCCTGCTACGTCCCGCTCGGGTCTACTGCAAACAAGCAGGGCCGCGTCGCTGCGGTCAACCTTTGTGGCGGCGAGGAACGGTTCCCGGGGGTGGTCGGAAGCACCGTCTGCAAGGTGTTCGACTACTGCGTGGCCCGAACCGGCCTGACGGAAAAGGCGGCCCGAGAACTCGGCTACGACGTCGTCACGGCCCTGGCGCCCGCGCCGGACAAGGCCCACTTCATGCCCGCGGCCAAGGTGCTGTTCCTGAAACTGGTTGTCGATGCGAAGACCCGGCGGCTCCTGGGCGCCCAGGCCACCGGGCCCGGCGACGGGTCGAAGCGGATCGACGTGGCGGCCATGGCCATCACCGCAGGCATGACCGTGGACCAACTGGCCAACGCGGATCTCTCGTACGCGCCGCCTTATTCCCCCGCCATGGACAACATCATTACGGCAGCCAACGTCGCGCGGAACAAACTCGACGGCCAGATGGTCGGCGTCACGCCGATGGAGGTGAAGCGGATGCTTGACGACGGCCGGGACATGTTGCTTCTGGACGTGCGGTCACCCGGCGAATACGAACAGGTCCGCCTGCCCGGCTCCACGCTCATTCCGCTCGGTGCGCTGCGGGGTCGCTTGCATGAACTGCCCCGCGATAAGGAGATCGTCACCTTCTGCAAGATCTCGCTCCGGGGCTACGAGGCGGCCTTGATCCTGAAGGCCGCCGGGTTCCAGGACGTCCGCGTCCTGGACGGCGGCATCGCCATGTGGCCGTACGAAACGGTTGAGTAAGCCGCCCGCCGGAGTGCTGGACCGAGCGAAAGCGAGGGAAGGGGAGAGATGGCGAGTGAGGCTGAGCCGGCACGGACGCAGGTAGCGTAGTAGCAGGCGTGGATGGGGCGGTATCCATTTCTCTTCGGCGGAAGGTAGTAGCCCCCAGCCCAAGTGTGTTTTGGCGAGCCTTCCACGTGCCGGGACGGCGAGCGTGTGCAGGTGGTCGCCCCCAGCCGGAACTGGTGAAGGAATGGAGGGGCCCAGTACTACTACGCTACCTGCGTAGTGCCCGGTTGTCGCTCGGCCGGGGAAAAAGCGGGTCAGGGCCATATTCAATGCCAAACCAGCCGTTCGGTTTGGCTTTGAATGGCTTGGGTTTGGTTGGTGCCCAAGACGTTCAAACGGCCTCTTGGCTGGTCAAACCGGAAACAGCCCCGGTTTGACCGCCAAGTGGCCCTGACCCGCTTTTTTCCCGGCCGGCGGGCGGCCTCGCTGAAAGGTCTCATAGCGTTGTAGGCCCAGGGGCAGGAAAAAAACCAGAAAAAACGCTTGCACCCGGTCGCTCTTGTGTTATTATTCACAAACTGCTTTGGGAAACCTTGATCTTGGCATGGACAGCCGGGCCACTTTGTGCAGACTATAACAAAGTCCGGGCAACTTCGTCCAGCCAAGCACAAGCCGCTTCTGCGGGGAGGAACGCATTGAGCGCGGATTCTGAAGATCTTGCCCTTTGCACCCTCAGGCGAGGTCTATTGTATCTGCGCGCCTTGGATGCCATGAACAAGCGGGACCAGGAGGTGGTCTCCTCAGACGAGTTGGCCAACTTTCTCTGCCTCGGCGACACCACCGTTCGCCGAGATCTGTCGGCCTTCGGGCGGTTGGGTACTCGGGGCCTTGGGTATCGCGTCGGACAGTTGCGGACCCGTCTTCTGGAAGTGGCGAGCCCGAAAGAGATCATATTCGGAACCGTGGTTGGCGTGGGTCGCTTGGGCCAGGCGCTTCTGCGGAGCGACGGCATGCTCCGGATTGAGGGGCTGGTCATCCGGGTGGCCTTTGACATCGACGTGCAGAAGATCGGCTCGGTCATCGGCAATGTGCGCGTCTTGGATGCGTCCCAGATTGCCGAAGTGGTGAAGCGCGAGAGGACTGCGGTGGCCCTGGTGACGGTTCCGCCCGAGGCGGCCCAACCAGTCGTGGACCGCTTGGCGGAGGGTGGTATCTCGGCCGTGCTGAACTTCGCCCCCGTTCACGTAACGGCTCCCAAGTCTGTACTGGTTTCGAACATGGACATCTTCCTGGAACTCGAGAGCCTGCTGCTGTCGTTGGCGTCGCGGACCAGCGACAAGCGGCCGGGGGCGGATGCGGAAACCCCTGATTCGCCGGCCTAGGGGAGGCCCACACGCCCCCCGCCGGCCACAGGAGAGGCGGCGGCATGGAAGCCGGGCAGAAAGCACATCCCGTCAGTCGGTACGCGGCCACCGCGATCGCGTTGTTCGGCCTATGGATACTGCTGACGTCGACGGTCTTCGATGAGTATCTGGCCGGGACCGCCGCCCCCGGGTCGGCGGTCCAGGAGATTGCGGCCGGCGCTCTGGTGTCGCTGATCCTCGCCTTCTGGGGGTACCGCTACCTGACGGCGAGGGGCCTCTCGATCTACTCGCCCAAGCGGTGGCTGTGCCTGCTGGTTTACATTCCTGTCTTCTTCTACGAGTGCGTGAAGGCCAATCTCGACGTGGCGTATCGGGTGGTGCACCCGAAGATGCCGATCCGCCCCGGCATCGTCGC
>Ga0307427_1000809_pt1 | contig 17950 bp, 15 predicted proteins | sample SalMarWE160190MG_FD_202162 | JGI IMG/M metagenome (GOLD analysis project Ga0307427, IMG submission 202162) | Salt marsh sediment microbial communities from the Plum Island Ecosystem LTER, Massachusetts, United States - WE1603-190 | ecosystem: Environmental > Aquatic > Marine > Intertidal zone >... | reverse complement strand
GGCCCTGCAACATGCCACAGCGCAGCAAAAAGGCCGCACCCGCTCACGCGCAGGCACAGCCCCGAGTGCTCAAACTTCCCCCCGTCGAGTGTAAGTCTACCTCAAGAATCGAACGAAGTCAAATCAAAAGCGTGCGAAAGCGAGCGTGCTGCGGGCGTGAGGGGCGCGGCATGGTGGGTGCCACGGTCGGGAACGTGCGCGGCCGCTTCCGCGGCCGGCTCTGAAATCTCAAATCGCGAATCTCACATCTCAGATCTAAGACCTCAAATCTGCCGTATGAAATCTCAAATCGCGAATCTCACATCTCAGATCTAAAACCTCAAACCTGCCATCTGAAATCTCAAACCGGCCGTCTGAAATCTCAAATCTGCCATCTGAAACCGCCTTCGCCGTTCCTCCACTTGCTTTGCCGCACGGTTGTGGTATACTCTCGGAGTGTGTGGCAAACGTCTGGCTCTGGTGCGGCGTTTGCACGCACGCTTGTTCTCGAGTGGGAAAAATGGCCGTGCTAGGCGGGGGGTTAGCGGTCCCCTGTACCTGCAACCCGCTACAGCAGGGCTGAATCCCTTCTTGAGGCTCGAGGCGTCCGCACGGGAGCGGGCCACCGGGCGTTGAGGGTTGGATCCCATGCGATGGGTCGCCGGCGAACCGGGTCAGGGCCGGAAGGCAGCAGCCCTAAGCCGGAGGGCTCAGGCGCCGTGGGGCTATCTGGCCGGAGCCGCGGAGCACGTCACCCGACGGAGGTCGCTTGTCGAGGGAAGGTGCACGGCCATTATCTTTTTCGATTCGAGATTGTGGATTTGAGATTTAAGATTCGAGATTCTGAGATTCGCGATTTGAGATTTGAGATCTCAGATTTGCGATTTCGGATTGCGGATTTCGGATTGAACGGCGAACGGCAACCCCGTCGCGGCGACCGGCGATGACATGACTAGCCGCGACCGTAAGGGAGCGGGGGTGGTCTTCGGCATACGCCTCCGTACTGGACCTGACGCGGGGACGATTTACGCATGACCTACACTGTTCTGGCAAGGCGGTATCGCAGCAAGACCTTCGAGGAGGTCATCGGCCAGGAGCCGGTGGCCAGGACGCTTCGCAGCGCCATCGCCCACGACCGCGTCGCCCACGCGTACCTGTTCTGCGGGACGCGCGGCGTGGGCAAGACGACCATGGCGCGGATCCTCGCCCGTGCGCTGAACTGCGAGAAGGGTCCCACGGCCGAGCCGTGCGGGAAGTGCGATATCTGCGAGGCCATCCATCGCGGCGACGACATGGACGTGCTGGAGATCGACGGCGCCTCGAACAACAGCGTCGAGGACGTGCGGCAGATTCGCGACAACGCCCACTACCGCCCGGCGCGGGCGCGATTCAAAATCTACTACATCGACGAGGTGCACATGCTCTCCGCGAGCGCGTTCAACGCGCTGCTGAAGACGCTCGAAGAACCCCCCGAGCACGTCAAGTTCATCTTCTCGACGACCGAACCCGAGCGCCTGCCCCCCACCGTCCTGTCGCGGTGCCAGCGGTTCGATTTCCGCGCCGTCCCGACCGACCTGATCGCCGGTCACCTGACGATGATCTGCAAGAAGGAGAAGGTCAAGCCGCAGGCCGAGGCCGTCCTGGCCATCGCCCGCGAGGGGCGCGGCAGCGTCCGCGACGCCATCACGCTTCTCGACCAGGTCATCGCCGTCGGCGACGGCGAGGTCACCCTCGAGGCGGTACGCGAGACGGTCGGCGCCGCCCCCGGCGAAGAGGTCCTGGCGGTCATCGGCGCCTGTGCCGACGGCGACACCGGCGGCGCGCTCGGGCGCTTCGGCGACCTCCTGGCCGGCGGCATCGCCATCCGATCGCTCCTGGAGCAACTCATGCGCCAGGTCCGCGACCTGTTGGTCGTCAAGACGTGCGGCTCGGAGGCCGAACTGCTCGACGCCTTCGGCCCCGACCGCGAGCGCCTGGCCGAGGTGGCCGGGAAACTCTCCGTGCCCGCCCTGGTCGCCTGTCTCGGGTACCTGGGCGAAGCGCGGACCCGGGACCGGTGGGTGGTCGATGCCCGGCCGATTGCGGAACTGGCCCTCGTCCGGATGGCGTCGCTGTCGGAGATGGAACCGCTGCCGGAGGTCGTGGCCCGGCTGGAATCGCTCGAAGCGGCGCTGGCCGGCGCTGTGCCGGCGCCCGCGCCGCCGGCCGCGCCCGCGCCGGCGCCGCCCGCGCCGACGGGGCCACCTGCGCCGGACGAAAAAAAAAAGCGCCCGCCGGTCGTAGACGGGCCACCGGACGATGAGACGCCCCCCGAGACCGGGCCGCCGTCGCCGGCCGACCGGCGCCGCCAACTCGACGACGCCATGAACGACCCCGTCGTCCGCAAAGCCGTCGATATCTTCGAAGGCCGCGTCATCGAACCGTGACACGAGCCGTCGTTCGAGCCGTCGTTCGAGCCCGGACCGGAAGGTCCGGGGCATCCGGTGCCGCGGTGGCACGTTCCACCGCGCCCCGGGCTTAGTCCGTGCCACGGCGACGCGCCCCGCGGCGACACAGCGCACAAGGAGGCCTTGAACCGCATGGCAGGAATCGGCGACCTCATGGGAATGATGCGGAACCTGGGCGGGCTCCAGGCCAAGGTCCAGGCCGCCCAGGACGAACTTGCCGGACAGACGGTCGAAGGGTCGGCCGGCGGAGGCATGGTCGTCGCCAAGGTCAACGGGCGGATGGAACTCGTGGACCTTAAGATTGAGAGCGAGGTCGCCGACGACCTCGAACTGCTCGAAGACATGGTCAAGGCCGCCGTCTGTCAGGCGATGGACAAGGCGCGGGACCTGCAGCGGCAGGAGTTCTCGAAACTCCTCGGCGGGATGCCCCTGCCGCCCGGCCTCGAAAGCATTCTGGGGCAATGATGCCCAGGCTGTGCCACCTTGTGCACGTGGGCAAGGGGCTTACGTGGGTGACGAAAACGCACAACCAGGGCCTGAAGACCTTGGGGGCATCTTCAGCCCCGAGTGGGCTGGTTTCATGTTGCGCCAAGCCATCGTGATGTGCTGGGGAATGCTGCCTGAGGAGAGGCGGACGGCCACAGAGCTCCAGGCGCAGATCTGGCGGATCGTGGAGCGGGCCTTGAAGGACCAGCGCGAAGATGCTGATGCATTCGGCACGGGCAGGGCGCTGTAGCGAGGTGGGCCATGTTTGTCCGAACGCACTCCGGGTCTTTTGATGACATGCCGGATGAAATGCGCCGATTGATGGGGCCCTTGACGGTCGATGACATGGTGAGGCAGGCCGTTAAGTGGTGCTGGATAACCTCTCCCAGGGAGGTGGCGCAACTCGAATACGTTGAGGAGGAAATCCGCCGGCTGACCGAGCAGGCTCTGAGGGATTTCGGAGAGAACGGCGAGGGGTTTCAGATGGGTGAGCCGCCCGCCTTTGACGAGTAGCGTGCGGCGCGATGCCGTGTCGCCGCCTCCGCTCAGGGACTTAGGAACTCAGGTACTCGTCGTGGACGCTTACACCGAATCGATGCAGCGGCTTATCGCGGCGCTCGGCAAACTGCCGGGCATCGGCCGGCGGACGGCCGAGCGGTTGGCGTTCTATCTGCTCGACGCCGACCCCGCCGAGACCGCCGCACTCGCCGAGGCGCTCGGCGACATCAAGACCAAGGTCGGCCGCTGCTCGCAGTGCGGCGGCATGGCCGAGGGCGACACCTGCGCCATCTGCGCCAGTCCCCGCCGCGACCGCTCCCGCCTGTGCGTGGTGGAAAAGGCGAAAGATGTTATCCGCCTGGAGGCCACTCAACGGTATAATGGCCTTTATCACGTCTTGGGCGGACTCATCGCGCCGATGGAGGGCGTGGGGCCGGAGAAACTCGACTTGGCACGCCTCCAGCGCCGCGCCGCTGAAGGCAACGTCCAGGAAATCATCCTGGCCCTGAGCGCGACGGCCGAGGGCGACGGGACGGCCCTGTGCGTGGCCGACCGGCTGAAAGATTCGGGCGTGCGGGTGACGCGTCTGGCGCGCGGCCTGCCGACCGGGGCGAGCCTCGATTACGCCAACACAGGCATGTTGGCCGACGCCCTTCGGGGCCGACAGGACGTAGGGTCGTAACATGCGGTTCGACACATCACTTCACCAGCGGCTCGAACAGCGGATGATCCTGGCCCCCCGCATGATCCAGGCCATGGAGATCCTGCAACTGCCCCTTATGTCGCTCCAGGAACGCATCGACCAGGAACTTATCTCGAACCCGGTCATCGAGATGCGAGCCGCCGACGCCGACGGCGACGCCGACGCCGCGCCCGCTCGCACCGACGAGGCGTCCGCCTCGGCCACCGACGGCGAACGCGACCTCGTGGTCGGGCAGGACGGCGGGCCGGAGGAGTTCGAGCGGCTCTCGACGATCGTCGACCGCTGGGAGAACTACTTCGAGCAGACCGGCGCCCGGCGCCCCCGGCCCGCCGCCGGAGGCGAGGACCCCAAGGCCGAGGCCATGGCCAACACGCCCGACGCCGGCGACACCCTCCAGCAACACATGCTTAACCTCTGGCATCTCGAAGAAATGACCGACCGACGCGCCGGCCTCGGCGAACTCGTCATCCGCAACCTCGACGACAACGGGTACCTCCGGGCCACGCTCGAGGAACTCGCCGACCAGGCCGAACCGACGGCCACCGCCGGGGAGATCGACGAGGCGCTGCGGCGCGTCCAGACCGTCGGACCCGCCGGCGTCGGCGGACGCGACGTCCGGGAGTGCCTGCTCCTGCAACTGGCCGCCGACCCCGTCTACGGCGGCGGGCGGGGACGGCTGCCCGAAGACGCCCTCGAGGTCCGCATCATCCGCAGCCACCTCCGCGACATCGAGGCCAACCGGTACCCCCAGATGGCCAAGGCCCTCGGGGTGCCCGTCGACGAGATCAACCAGGCCATCGAACGCATTCGGCGCCTGAACCCCAAACCCGGCGCCGCCATCAGCCCGCGCCGCACGCCGTCCATCATCCCCGACGTGCGAATCGCCTGGGACGACGAACTCGGCGACTACGTCGTGACGGTGCTGAACGGCAGCACGCCCGAACTCTACGTCAGCCGGGCCTACCGCCGCCTCGTCAAACGCCGCGACCTCGACGACAAGACACGCGAGTTCGTCGCGAAGAACATCCGAAGCGCACGCTGGCTCATGGACGCCATCCAGCAGCGGCGCGACACGCTGACGCGGGTCACCGAATCGATCGTCACGTTCCAGCGGCCGTTCTTCGACGACGGACCCGACCACCTCCAGCCGCTCAAGATGCAGCAGGTGGCCGACGACGTCGGCCTGCACGTCGGCACCATCTCGCGGGCCGTCTCCGACAAGTTCGCCGACACGCCGTGGGGCATCTTTGCGCTGCGGGGCTACTTCATGGGCGGCACCGAGACGGCCGAGGGCGAGCAGGTCAGTTGGGACCGTGTCCGCGTCTGCCTGAAGGCCATCGTCGATGCCGAGAACAAACGGAAGCCGCTCTCCGACGAAGCCATCATGAACCGCCTTCACAGCGAGGGCATCGACGTCGCCCGACGCACCGTCGCCAAGTACCGCGAGGAACTCGGCATCCCTTCCTCCCGCCGACGCAGACAGTATTAACCGTGGGCCACGCCCGGCCGGCCGAGTCGAGCCCGCTGCGGCGTACGTGTTTAGCGTTGTCATTCTGAGGCCCGCTTGCGGGCCGAAGAATCTCGCTGTGGTCTTTGCTGTTTCGTCGTTTCCACGGCGAGACCCCTTCGGCAGGCTCAGGGCAGGCTCTTCGCTTCGCTCAGGGTGACAGCCACAACCGACACGCTAAACACGTACGCTGCGGCAGCAGCGGGTCACCTTTTGCCGGCGTGGCTCGTATAACAGGTCGAGGCCTCACCCTCGGGTGCCTGCCATGAACTCGCTCGTCGCCGGCCTGAAGCCCCTCCGCCGCCGCCTGATCGCCGTGCGCGCCCTGGAGTCGGGTCTGGCCGGCGCGCTGGCCGGCGCCGTCGCGGGGGCCGTGCTGACGCTCGTGCGGATCCTCGGACCCCGGGTCCTGCCCCTCTGGGCCGCCCATCCCGCGATGTCGCTCGTCCTGGTTCCCTTCGGCTTCATCGACCTGTTCGTCATCCGCCTGCTCGAAGGCGCCACACTGCGCGATGCGGCGTTGGCGGCCGACCGGGCGGGCAACCTCAAGGAACGGCTCGCCACGGCCCTCGAAGTGCTCAAGGGCGAGCGGCCCGGACTGCTGGACGATCTGCTCCTGGACCAGGCCCAGGAGACGGCCGACCGGCTCGATCCCCGTCGCCTGCCGCTTGCCACGCGCCTCGACCGCCGCGCGAAGGCCGTGCTCCTGGCGATCCTCGTCCTGGCGGCTGCGGCGTTTGTGCCGCCTCTGGCCGGCCCGCCGCTCGAGGCGCGGGCCGCCGAACGGGCGGCGATCGCCCTCGAAAACGTCACCCGCGACGGGACGATCGCCCCGATGATTCGCCGGGCCGTCGGGCGGACCATCGCCGGGCTTCGCGACGCCGGCGCGAGGCAGGGCGACGCGCAGCAGGCCACGTTGGCGGTGTACCGGGCGGTGGCCGAGGCCGACCGCGCCCGCCGCAGCACGCTTCGAGCCGTGGGCGAAATCGCCGACCCGGACATGCGGCGGCTGGCCCGCGCTGCCTCCGCGGGCGACGGACCGGGCGCCGCAGTTGCTGCGGCCGACCTGGCGGACCGTCTGGCCGCCGACGCCGCATCCGGCGGTATGCCACCGGAGGCCCGCCGGCGCCTGGCCGACCGTCTCTCCGGTGCTGCCGCAACGGCCGGTCAGGCCGAATTGCCCGACCTGCATCGCGACCTCGCCGCCGCCGCCGAGGCCCTCCGCAAGGGTGACCCGAACCCGGGCGAGGCGCTCGACCGCCTGGCCGCCGCCCTGACCGACGCCTTCGGCAAGGAACGCTCGGGCGGTGTGGCGGCGGTCGTCGCGGCCGTCGGCCAGGCCCGGCGGACGTTGGGCCTGGCCGAATCGGTTCCCCCTGCCGTGGCCGAGGCCGTCTCGGGCGACGCCGAACCGGCCCAAGGGTCGCCGGCCGTCGCCGGCCCGGACGGGGCAGCGGTGGGCACGAGCGGGCTCCGGATTCCCGCCGCCGTGCGCCCCGAAGACCGCGACGTCGTGCAGCGGTACTTCGGCGGATGAGCGGTTGACGCGCGGTTAGCCGCACCTGATCCATAACGTTGTGCAAGAAGAAGGGAGAAGGACCATGTGGACCCGTGAACGGTGGCAGGCCTGCCTCCAAGTCCCGCCTTTCTCCCTTGTTCTGGCAAAAGTGCGCGCGTGGAATGCCGTGCGGGATTTGAGGTGGCTGGAACGCATTGTGATGCGTTCTGGCGCAGGGGCGCCGTTCTTTTCAAATTACCCGTCAAGACGTGTCCGCCAGACGAAAGGAAAAGGGGTGAAGAGGATCGCCTCAATCGTGTGCGTGTCCCTCATCGCGTTTTTGATTCCGGCGGCTGCGCAAGGCGATGGGGTAGAAGACGGGTACCCACCCAAGGAAGAACGCCACGTCTCGCCTGGCAATACGGTCTACTATATCGATCCTGCCCAGGGGGACGACACGCATTCGGGTGTCAGCAAGCGGCTTGCGTGGCGGACGTTTGGCCCGGTCAATCGTTTGCTGCTTTCTCCCGGAGATCGCGTAGAGGTCGTTTCGCCTGGTTCGTTTGACCACACACTTATGCTTATGGGATCGGGGACGGCCGAGAAGCCGGTTGAAGTTCTTTTTGCCCCGGGTCGCTACGATTGGTTTCCCGCCAACGCCCTTAGGCGCACGTATCACATTTCCAACACGAACGCCGTTCCGGACGTCGGTAAGGCAATTGGAATCCTTCTGGAAGGGGCATCGCATTTCAAAATATCGGGCCCTGGCGCGATCCTCTACTACCGCGGCAAGATGGTGGAGGTTTGCCTGGATCATTGCGAGAACATCACGGTCTCGGACCTTTGTTTTGATTATCACCGGCCGACGGTCTCTGAATACAGGGTTGTGGCCGTCGATGCCGACCACGTCGATTTGGAAATTCACAAAGATTCGGCTTACAAGGTCGAGAACGGCCGCATTCTGTGGGTGGGTGAAGGCTGGAGTCACGAGTCGGGTCTTGCCCAAGAGCTTGATGTTGCCACCAATGAGATATGGCGTCTAAGGGATCCGCTGTCGAAGCTGCGGGTGGAAGAAATCGGACCGTTTCTGGTTCGCGCCCATGGTCAACATGGTATGAAGCCGGGACGGGTTTATCAGATACGCGCCACGCTCCGGGACTGCGCAGGCGTGTTTACCCGCCGGAGCAAGAACATCACCTGGCGGAACCTTGGATTCCGCTTCCTGCATGGGATGGGTATGGTGACTCAGTATTCCGAGAACATCACCTTCGAGGGCGTCACCATCGCTCCCAGCCGGGAAAGCCGTCGCACCTCTGCCGCTTGGGCCGACTGCCTTCAGGTTTCGGGCTGTCGAGGGAAGATCCGGGTTGAGAACTGTGTTTTCTCCGGGGCCCATGACGATGCCATCAATATCCACGGCACCTATCTGCGCGTTGTTGAACGGCTCTCGGCGCATGAAATCAAGGTGCGATTCTCGCATCGCCAAACCTACGGTTTTATGGCCTTTGGCAAGGGAGATGAGGTTACGTTCGTTCGATGGGACGCACTGAAACTTTACGGTCCGAACACAGTTCGGGACGCACGGTTGTTGAATCCGAAAGAAATCGTGCTGACGCTGGAAAAGCCCGTGCCGGCGGACTTGAGGATGAACGACGCGGTGGAGAACGTCACATGGACCCCCGAAGTCGAGATACGGGGGTGCACGATATCGCGAATTCCCACACGCGGGTTTCTCATAGCAACACGCCGAAAAGTTCTGGTGGAAAAGAACGACTTTCGGCGTACCCATATGTCCGCTATCCTGGTGGGGAGTGATGCAAAGGTCTGGTATGAGTCCGGCTGTGTTCGTGATATGACAATTCGCAATAATACGTTCAGCCATTGTGGAGAACCTGTCATCCGCATCAATCCTGAGAACAGCGTCCCCAATAATGCGGTTCACCGGAACATCCGAATTGAGGAAAATAAGTTTGTGCTTCGCAAGGGGGTGGCCGTCGGGGCCAAGAGCACGCAAGGCCTCAATGTGGTTCGGAACGTCATGTATGCCAAAGTGCCATTGGACGACAAGAGGGCCACGAGGATTCGCGATTGTTCCGGCGTCAATATAGAGAATAATAGGTTCTTGCCGTTGCCGGCGGAGGTGAACAAAGCGGATACGAGTGACGGCAAATAGCCGCCGCCCTTGCGCGGCGCGTTCACCGAAACAGCGCCGTGCCGACCCGCACGATGGTGGCGCCTTCCTCGACGGCCACTTCGTAGTCCTGCGTCATGCCCATCGACAGTTCCGTGAGCGGGTGCGGCAGGTCGGCCTGGCGGTTGAGTTGCTCGCGAAGTTGGCGAAGCGCCACGAACAACGGCCGCACGGTCTCGGCGTCATCCACGAAGGGGGGCATGGTCATCAGGCCCACCAGGTCGATGCCGTCCATCGCCGCCGCCTGGGAGGCGAGGGCGGGGGCGTCGGCGGGTCTGGCGCCGGCCTTGGCGTCCTCGCCGCTGACGTTCACTTCCAGCAGGCAGGTGACCTGCACGCCGTGGGCCCGGGCGCGCTTGGCGATGGCCTCGGCCAGGCGGAGCGAGTCGACGCTGTGGATCATGTTGCAGGTCGGCACGACGTACTTGACCTTGTTCCGCTGCAGCCGCCCGATCATGTGCCAGTTGACGCCCGTGTCTGCGAGTTCGGCGGCCCGGTCGCGGATCTGTTGGCCCCGGTTCTCGCCGATGTCGGTCTGGCCGGCTTCGGCGAGGACGCGGATCGTCTCGAGGCCCACCGTCTTCGTGACGGCGACGAGGCGGACGTCGGCTCCCGCGCGGCCGCTCCGCGCCGCCGCTTCCGCCGTGCGGTCGCGGACCTCGCGGAGGTTGGCCAGGACGCGTTCAGGGTGCGGGTCGGTCATGGTGCGGCACCTGCCGACGAGGTTCACCGGCTGTAGAGGCCGGTCAGTTTGGCCTCGGCCAGGATGTGGCCTTCCATGGCGTCAAGGAGGGCGGCCTTGTCGGCGCCGGGGGCGAGTTCCAGGGCCGTGTCGAGGGCGTGGAGATGGAAGTGGTAGTGGTGGACGCCGTGACCGGGCGGCGGCATGGGACCGCCGTAACCGATCTTCGGCCAACTGTTGTTGCCCTGGCAGGCGCCGCCAAGGTCGGCCACCGTCTCGGTCGCCGGGATGCCTTCGGGCAGGTTCGGCCGGTCGGCCGGGATGTTCCAGATGAGCCAGTGGTCCCACGTGCCGACGGGGGCGTCGGGGTCGTCGCAGATGAGGGCCAGGCTCTGTGTTCCGTCGGGCGGGTCGGTCCATTCCAGGGGCGGCGATGCGTCGGTTCCCTCGCCGGTATACTGCTTCGGGATGCGCTCACCGTCGGCAAACGCCGGGCTGGTCAGCGTAAAGGTCATGGCGGTCTCCTTCGTTTCTTTCGGTTTGTGTTCGCATGCGGCCGGGGCCAGGGCGACGGCTGCAAGGCCCATGGCCAACAGCATGCGGGGAACGGCCGCGTTCATGGTCGTCTCCTTCAATGGTCTATGATGCGCTGCGCGGGGTGGTGCTGCAAGGACAAAGGCCTGAACGACAACCGCTCCCTCACGGTCGCGGCTGGTTACACTCGCGCCCGACCAGCCGTGTGAGAAAACTAGCCGCGCACGTAAGTAAGCGGCGCAAGCCCCTGGGCTACGAGCCCAATCAGTTGTCGCCACGGCATGCACACGCAAACGTGGGCATGGCACCCGACAGCAAAAGATTTACGTAAGATTGTATCGCCGCTCCAGTGCGGGAGAACCGCGTCTTCTGCGCGGCGGGTGGGGACACCCGCCGCGCACACTCGGCTGGGATTGGTGAAATCGTTGCGTGGCGGCGCGCCGGCGGGTATCATACGTCGAGCGAGTACGGTAGCGAGGGGCGCCGGCCGCGAGGGGGGAGGAAAGCAAGGGAACCTGTGAGGAGGATCGTGATGCGCTCTAGCGCGTTCATCGCATTGGTGGTTGTGTGCCTGGCGACGGTGGCGTTGGGCTCGGATTGGCCACAGTTTCTGGGTCCCAACCGCAACGGCGTCTCGCCGGAGACGGGCCTGCTCCGCCAATGGCCGGCGGGCGGCCCCAAGGTCCTGTGGACCGTCGATGTCGGCCGAGGGTACGGCGGCCCGGCCATCCGCGACGGTAAGGTCTACCTTCTCGACCGCGTCGGCACCGAGCAGAACAAACTGCGATGCCTCGACCTCGCGACCGGCAAAGAGCAGTGGTCGTTCGCTTACGACGCCCCCGGCCAACTGGATCACGCCGGTTCACGGTCCACGCCGACGGTCGGTGAGAAGTACATCTTTATCGTCGGTCCGTTCGGGCAGTTCCATTGCATTGACAAGGCCACGCACCAACCCGTTTGGCAAAAGCACCTGGTGAAGGACTACGGCGGGAAGCGGCCGACGTGGGGCGTGGCGCAATCGCCGCTCCTCTATAAGAAGGATACCGTCATTGCCGCGCCCCAGAGCGGGTCGGTCGGCGTCGTGGCGTACGAGAAGGCCACCGGCAAGGAGCGGTGGCGGTCCGAACCGGTCGGCGGCATGTACTACTATTCGCCGTTTGTGACGACCGTCGGCGGCGTCGAGCAGATCATCATGCAGAGCAGGAGCGGCGTTGTCGGTCTGGACCCGACGAACGGCAAGGTCTTGTGGACGTACGGGTTCCGCGTAAAAGTGGCGGGCATCCCGGTCCCGACGCCGCTCGGCCAGGACCGGTTCTTCCTGACGGGCGGGTACGAGGCGGGTTCCGAGATCATCGAGGTTGCGCGTCAGGGCGGCGCCTTTGCGGCCAAGAGGCTTCACCGGTTTGATGAGGTCGGTTCGCACATCCAGCAGCCCATTCTGGTTGACGGCCACATCTACGCCGTCTGCAATACGAACCGCAGGGCCAACGGCATGGTCTGCTTCGGCCTGGACGGCCAGATCAAGTGGAAGACCGGCAGGGACCCAAAGCTGTGCAAAGGTAACACCCTTCTGACGGGCGACGGCGTGTTCTTCCAGATGGACGGCGAGAGGGGCGAGTTGCACATCGTCCAGCCCTCGCCGCAGGGGTTCAAGTCGGTGGGGAAGGTCAAACTGCTCGGCGGCAAGGAAATCTGGGCGCCCATGGCCCTGTCGGACGGCCGCCTTGTCATCCGCGACCAACGCCAGATGAAGTGTCTCGACGTCCGGGCGCAGTGAGCCCTGACCCGCTTATTCCCCGGCCGGGCGACAATTGGGCAGCCACACAGGTGGCGTAGGAGTACCCGTGGCGACCGGCGCGGAAGGGGTGAACCCCCGTGGTGTGTTTCATGGTCTGGTCGTCGGCGGTGAGCGTGGCCTTTCTGCCGCTGCTGTATCCCGTTGTGGGGCTGGTGCGGATTGTGGGCGGCTGCGATCCGCCGCGAGGTTACTGGCGCCGGCGGCTCATCCTCAACCTGCTCGAGACGAACCTCGGGATGTGGCTGAACCTGGGCCTGGCGGTGGCCGTCGGTGTCGTGATGGAACGGGGCCACGAGGTGGCCTGGCCGCTGCTCGGCGCAGCCGCCCTGGTCGATCTCGTCTACACCGTCTGGATCGTCGCCCTCACGCCGCGCGACTGGTGGCACGCCCTGCCGACGGGCATCGCGCTCGTGTGCTACGCGGCGGCGTTCATCTTGGCCTGAACGGCGGCACCCGCGCCCGGGAATGCCGAGCCCGGCACCGTCAAGCACGCCGGGCAAGCCCGGCGGCTAACCAGGTCGCTTCATTTCGCGTATCGCATAACGCCGAATATTCCTGCGCACCGGGCGTACTGCTGGTAAACCCATTGATACGACCGCTACGCGCCGCTGCTGGCGTGTTGACGGGGGGCGGGGCGGCGGTATAATCGTCGGCATACGCCGCGAGGCGCGGCGACCGAAAGGAGGCGACCCATGGGCGGCCTGGCTTTGGGTGGACTGGTGTTGATCGTGCTCCTGGTTATCGGCGGCCTCGCGCTGCTGGTGGTCGGGTGGCTCATCCTCACGTACAACGGCCTGGTGCGGCTGCGGAACGGCGTCAAGAACGCGTGGGCACAGATCGACGTGCAACTCAGGCGCCGCTACGACCTGATCCCCAACCTTGTCGAGACGGTCAAGGGCTACGCCGCCCACGAGAAGGAGACGTTCGAGAACGTGGTCAAGGCCCGGCAGGCCGGCATCGACGCCTCGAACGTCAAGGAACAGGGGCAGGCCGAGAACATGATCACGGGTGCCCTGCGGCAACTGTTCGCCCTCTCGGAAGCGTACCCCGACCTGAAGGCGAACCAGAATTTCCTGGCCCTGCAGGAAGAACTCGCCTCGACCGAGAACAAGATCGGCTTCGCCCGCCAGTACTACAACGATTCGGTCCAGACGTTCAACACGCGGCAGCAGATGTTCCCGGCGAACATGGTCGCCAAGATGATGGGCTTCGAGCCGCGCGATTTCTTCGAACTCGAAGAGCCCGAGATGCGCGAAGTGCCCAAGGTCGAGTTCTGAGAACCCGCGCGCCCGGCGCGGCGAATCGGGAGTCCGCGCGGCGGGTCTCCGTACGTGTTTCGCGCTGTCATTCTGAGGCCCGCTTGCGGGCCGAAGAATCTCGCCGTGGTCGTTGCTGTTTCGTCGTTCCCACGGCGAGACCCTTCGCTTCGCTCAGGGTGACAGCCTTGTCGAGCACGCTAAACAAGTGCGGGTCTCCTGACCCGCCGCGTTCGCAGCAGGCCGACGCCCACGGCCTTCTGCGGCGGAGGGACGCCAACCCGTGCCCATGACACCCCGCCAACGCTGGCTCGCCCTGCTCGAAGGCGACAGGCCCGACCGCATCCCCACCGATTACTGGGCCACGCCCGAGGTTACCGAGCGGTTGCTTGAGGACCTCGGCTGCGCGGACCGCGATGCACTCTACGATCGCCTCCACATCGACGGCATCGATGCCGTCGGCGCCCCGCCCACCGTCCGCCACCATCCGGACGACCCCGAGGCCGACATCTGGGGCGTCCGCAGCCGGATCGTCGATTACGGCGGCGGCACCTACGACGAGGACGCCAGCCATCCCCTGGCCGAGGCCCGGACGCCGGACGACATCCACGCCTTCGCGTGGCCCGACCCCGACGCCCACGACTTCGACGCCTTCCGCGAGCAGATCGCCGACCTCTCGGGCGACCGCATCGTCCGGTGCGGATGCTACGAGCCGTTCCTCCTCTACTGCCGCATGCGCGGCATGGAGCAGGCGTACGTGGACCTTGTGACGGAGCCGGAGGTCGCCGACGCCATCCTCTCGCACATCTTCGACTACTATTTCCAGGTGAACCAGCGGATGTTCGAGATCGGAAAGGGCGCGATCGACATCACCTACGTGGCCGAGGACCTGGGCGGCCAGACGGGCCTCCTGATGAGCCTGGACCTTATCCGCCGCTTCCTGTTGCCGAACCAGAAACGGATGGCCGACCTCGCCCGTTCCTGTGGCATCCACATCTTCTACCACACCGACGGGGCGGCGCGCGACGTCATCGGCGACCTGCTCGACGTGACCGGCATCGAGATTCTCAACCCCATCCAGTGGCGGTGCACCGGGATGGAACGCGAGGGCCTCGTGCGCGACTTCGGCGACCGGCTGGTCTTTCACGGGGCGGTCGACAACCAGCAGACGCTCGCGTTCGGGTCGCCGGACGACGTGCGGGAAGAGGTGCTCGATAACATCCGCATCTTCGCCCCCGCCCGGTGGATCTGCGCCCCGTGCCACAACCTCCAGCCCGTCTCGCCGACTGAGAACATCGTTGCTATGTACGAGACGATTCACCAGTACGGCAGGCTGTGATCCGGCGGCCGGCCGTTGCGGCGGTCGCGAGAAAGGGGGAGTCATGCGCCTGGCTTGCGAAATCGCTCGTGTCGTTTCGCTCGTTTCCCTTTTGGCGGTCCCGGCCCTTGCCTGGCAGCCGCCGCGCATGCCGGACCCCGCCAAGGAGGACTACGACTGGCGACCGGTGGCCCGCCGGCACGGCCTGGCGGATGCGGACGCCGAGGCCCTGGCCGACCGCAAGGTCCTCATGACGAACGAGGCGTTCAAGCAGGTCTTCGATCCGTATATTCACACAGACCTGCCGATGTTCATTACGTCCGATTCGCTCCTCGCCGCCTTCCACGTCCTGTACGAGGAATCGGTCCTGCGGTTGGAGGAGGTGAACGCTCGCCGCCTGCCGCAGATTCTCCGCTTCATCTGGGAGGGGCTGGAGGCCCGGAAGCCGCCGAACGACGCCGGCGGCCCGCACGCCCGTGCCTATCGGCGGGCCCGAATCCTGATCGGCACGGCGACGGCGCTTCTCGGCGACGAGCCAAAGGGAACGAGCGCCGAGGAAGCCGGCCTCATCAAGGAGGAAGTCCGCAAGGTCACCGCCGCCCAGACCCTTGACCCGGCGCACATCGAGGCGACGCTGCCGGCCTGGCTCGGCCCGCCGGACGAGACGTTCCTGGGCATCGATTACTCCCGCTATAAGCCCCGCGGGTTCTACACGAAGTCCGAGGACCTGGCGCGCTACTTCCGCGCCGTCGCGTGGCTCCAGTCGATTCCGTTCCGCGTTAGCAGGGATGAGGAACTGGCCGCGGCGCTGCTGCTCGGCCGCGCCGCCGATCGGGAACGCTTCGCGAACGATGCCGAGTATCTGGAGTTCCGTGAGTACTTCCAGATGTTCCGCCACTTCGTCGGGACGCTCGATGACTGGGACCTGCTGAAGGCGGCCGAGGCGGCCGGGCACGCCCGCCGGTCGGACGGCGGACTCGAGGTCATCCGGAAACGCCTCCGCGAGCGGGCACGCCGGGAAGGCGAGCAGCCGATGATCAACGACTTGGTCCGGTTCCCTCCGGTGGACCCGAACGTGCCGGCCTCCGAGCCGAACTTCCGCATCCTCTCGGCCTATCGCACGCCCGATGCCATCCTGTTCCACCGCACGACCGACCTGCGGCAGTTCCCGGAGCGCGGCCTGCCGAGCGGCCTGGAGGTCGCGGCCTCGCTCGGGTCGGACTATGCCCGGGCCCGCGTGCCCGGTCCGCAGCGTGACAGGGTACTGAAGGTGCTGGAAGAGACCCTGCCGCTCTTCCGCGGCCGCAGCCTCTATTACGATTACCTGGATTGTCTCCGGTGCCTCCTGGACGAGCCGGAGCCGGACGCCCCCGCCTTCCTCAAGGGTGAGCCGTGGCAGGCCAAGTCGTGTCAGACGGCTCTGGCCGGGTGGTCGCAGATGCGGCACACGTGGGCCCTCCAGGCCAAGCAGTCGGTCACCTATGCTGGGATCGCGTTCGTACCGGCCGGGTTCGTGGAGCCGGAGCCGGAGTTCTTCGGCTCGATGGCTCGGCTCGTGGAACGGACCCGCGACCGGCTCGGCCGGGCGGGCGCGCTGGAGGTGGACCTGGCGAAGGTGGCACGCGACACGCGCCGCGTCGCCGATATCCTCACCTCGCCGGAAGCGCAGAAACAAGGTCGCATGGCACTGCTGGAAGCCTGCCGCGACGACCCTTCCGAGGCTGAGTGGATGATGCTCCTGCTGGCCTGCCTCAAGGTCCAGCCCCAGCGCAACGAGCAGCAGGCGTACCTCAAGAAGGCCGCCGCCGAACTCCGACATCTGGCCGAATGCTTTGACGAGCGTATCGTTCCCGACAACGAGAGGCTTCGGATGTTCCTGGCTGAGCACCACGCCGACATCCGCCCTCTCTGGAACGGGCTCGTCGAGGTCTGCCGGCGGCTCGAGACGCTCGCCCACAAGCAACTGCGCAACGCGCCCCTCACCGAAGACGATGAGCATTTCCTGCGGTCGTACGGTACCGACATTGCCGGCGTCATGCTCTACGGCGGCAACGCGTACCTCGCGCCGCGCGACGACGCCCCGCGGGCCATCGATGTCCACTACCATCCACTGGCGGGTAAATACCTTGAGGTTGGCGTTGCCCGGCCGCGGGCGCTGTACGTCCTCTATCCCTATAAGGGCGGCGAGGTCCTGTGCCGCGGCGCCGTCATGCCGTACTACGAATTCGCCCACCGCGAGCGGCTGACCGACGATGCGTGGAAGGCGCTCCTTGATTCGCACGACCGCCCTGGTATACCGGAATGGGTCCGGCCCATCGTCGGATCGACAGGCGTCGGCCGACCCGTCCTGAAGGAGCATTAGCCGACCATGGCCCAGTTCGAGCAACTCGTCGCGGCCAACAAACGCAACAGCGTCGTGTTGGTCATCGCGTTTATCGTGTTTATCTGCGTCCTGGGCGGCGTCCTGGGATGGGCGATCTGGGGTGACTGGCGGGCGGCCGTTCCGAGCATCGCCATCGCGCTGGCGGTCTCGCTGGCGATGGCGCTTATCGGGTATTACTCCGGGCCGCAGGCCGTGCTGGCGCTGAGCGGCGCGCGGCCGATCTCCAGGCAGCAAGACCCGCAACTGTACAACGTGATGGAGGAACTGACGGTGGCCTCGGGTCTGCCGATGCCCAAACTCCACCTGATCGAGACGCCCGCCATGAACGCCTTCGCCACCGGCCGCAGCCCCGACCGCGCCCACGTGGCCGTGACGCGCGGCCTGCGCGAGAAACTCAGCCGCGACCAACTCCAGGGCGTCCTGGCTCACGAACTCGCGCACGTCAAGAACTTCGATATCCGCTTCATGACGCTCATGGCCGTCCTCGTCGGCACCGTGGTCATGGTGGCACATATCGGCACACGGGCCATCTTCTACGGAGGCGGGCGGCGCCGGAGCAGCAAGGGTGGCGGACCCCTCATCCTGATCGTCATCGTCGTCGCCATCGTCCTGGCGATCGTGGCGCCGATCCTGGCCAAACTCATCCAACTGGCCGTCTCACGCCAGCGCG
>Ga0307427_1000806_pt1 | contig 17987 bp, 20 predicted proteins | sample SalMarWE160190MG_FD_202162 | JGI IMG/M metagenome (GOLD analysis project Ga0307427, IMG submission 202162) | Salt marsh sediment microbial communities from the Plum Island Ecosystem LTER, Massachusetts, United States - WE1603-190 | ecosystem: Environmental > Aquatic > Marine > Intertidal zone >... | reverse complement strand
TTGTCCATCCCGGAAACCGTACCAGCTGCTGGTGCTTATGTCCCGGCCGTTCAGTCCGGCAATTTGGTTTTCTGCTCTGGACAAGGCCCCTACAAGGATGGATCGTTTGCATACGTCGGTCAGGTTGACAGTGACGTATCACTTGACAACGCTTATCAAGCTGCACGCATCGCTGCCCTCAACTGCCTCGCCGAGATTCGCACGGTGATTGGCTCTCTCAACCGAATTTTGCGTGTCGTACAAATCCGCGCATTTATAAACAGCGCACCGGATTTTCACGATCAGCCCAAAGTCGCTAACGGAGCTTCGGAACTGATGCTTGATCTCTTCGGTAACGCTGGGAAACACGCACGCTGTGCTTTAGGGACCTCCAATCTGCCCAGTAATATCCCAGTTGAGGTGGAAATGGTTGTAGAAGTAGAGTAGAGCAAGTAAGTAACTATGTAGGAGGAAACTTAGATGAGTAAGACTATCACAACAAGAGAGCTACGCAAGAAGATCGAAACTATGCCAAGGGTTGCCCTGGGAACCCTTCCCACCCCTCTTCACGAAGTGCCACGATTTGCCAGAGAGCTGGGCGGCCCACGGATATTCATCAAGCGCGATGACCTTACAGGCCTGGCATTTGGCGGCAACAAAACCCGCATGTTCGAGTTTCTTCTCGCCCAGGCTAAGGCAGAACGAGCAGATACAATCGTTGGTGGCGCAGGCGTTCAATCCAATTATTCCCGACAACTCGCGGCCGCTTGCAGCGCTCTTGGCCTCAAGGCACACCTTGTTCTTCGAAGAATTCGCGGGACAAAGGATGATGATATCCAAGGGAATCTTCTCCTGGATCTACTGGCCGGCGCTTCTGTGCACATCATTAACGCAACCGCAGAGGAACAGAATAAAGCGATGTACAATCTGGCGGAACAACTAGAGAAAGAGGGTAAACACACGTTCGTAGTACGCCTGGCACAAGATAACGATCTCTCGCCTGATGTTATTGCCTACGTAAATTGCTTCTGCGAAATCACTGAACAGTGCGAAGAGCTTGGGATCCAGCCCAGTCACCTGTATTGCTCTTCTTACGATAGTACCCAAGCAGGGCTGGAGCTGGGCAGAGCAGCGCTAGGTAGCAAAATGCGTATCATGGGGATTGCCCCTGCAGACTGGTGTCACGGTGTCGCCGATTCGGTCGCTCGCTATGCGAATCAGGCTGCCAGCAAGCTTGGCCTTCTCTGTCGCGTAGACGAGAAAGACATCATGAACACGGAGGACTATGTGGGAGAAGCCTATGGAGTGGTAACCCCTGAAGGAAACGAAATGATCAAGCTGATGGCAAGGACGGAGGGAATCTTCCTCGACCCCGTGTACACCGGCAAGGCAATGGCAGGCGTGAGGGATCACATCCGTAAGGGCTTGCTCGGTAAAGATGACCTCGTAGTGTTCCTGCACACGGGTGGAACACCCGCACTGTTTGCCTACTCAAACGAGATGGGGTTGGAAGAACTAAAGAGTCACCTTTCCTATGACTAGTCTGAGACCAACTTTCTTGTAGGCAAGTGACGTAAGATAACCGTCTCAACGCCCAGGAGGCGCAAAGAGAACGGAGGTACAGATGCATGCTAGTCACTACTATAACAGGGTATCAGAGGTTCTCCAATACCTTATTGAAACACAGATGGATGCCACTGAAGACGGTGCAAAACGCATTAGCCAATCACTTACCGATGGCGGGATCTTCCATGTATTTGGCTCAGGACATTCACATCTCATCGCGCGAGACATCGTAGGTCGTGCCGGTGGATTGGTTCCCCTCAACACGATTACCGACCCAACGGAAGGAGTTGCCGAACGCTGTGAAGGCTACGCCAAACAGTTGCTCGATGCTTACGCCAAGCGCGTTGATCTGCGTCCCACAGAAGGAATCCTCATTATCTCAAACTCAGGGATAAATGCTGCCCCGGTGGAAATGGCCATGGAAGCTCACGATCGAGGATTATTCACAATCGGGCTGACATCAATAAAGCACTCCCAGGCGATGCCTCCGCGACACAGCTCGGGCAAGAAGCTGTATGAATTAGTGGATGTCGTGCTTGATAATGGGGTTCCATATGGAGATGCTTCGGTGAAGCTGCTGGGTGTTGAGCAAAAGGTCGGTCCGCTATCAACAATTGCTGGGTCGTTTATCTTGCACATGATGATGATACGAGTGGCTGAGTTGATGACAGAAATGGGGCACACCCCGCCTATCCTGCTGAGTTTAAACACCAAAGGGGGAACCGAGGCAAACGATAAGTTACTAGCACGCTATCAGGGACGATTGAACTGGTAACAAACATACCAGGAGGTATGCGTGAGTCTGATCGGAGTTGATGGGGGCGCGAGTTCAACGCGGTGTTTGATCTCCAATCATCAGGGAAAGATCCTAGCGTTCGCTGTAGGTGAGCCTTCAAGCCACCCATATACAGAAGAGAGCCGCAAGCGATTACAACAAGGGTTGAGAAGCGCGATCATTGCCGCCGTGGAGCAACTTCCAGAGGAGGAGGCTACACAGTGCGATGCGATTTGCCTCGGGTTCGCGGGAATCCTCTTAGGTTCGACAGGAGAAAGGCAACATCACCTAATACGTTCATTCTTGGATCCCCTCGTTTCGTACCGAGACATCAGCATCCGCAATGACATGGAAATTGCACTTAAGGGTGCATCAGTATCCGGACAGGGCGTCGTGGTCTATGCGGGAACAGGGTCTCACGCCTACGGCACTGACGACCAAGGACGCTGGGCAAATGCAGGGGGATGGGGATACCTGTTCGGAGACGACGGAGCTGGCTTCCACATCGGTCGCAGCGTCCTACGCGCTGTGTTCCGAGCCTACGATGACCCACAGTTTAGTACCACTCTTACAGAGCGACTCCTTGAAAGATTCAACACCCAGGATCTCCAGGAGATTCACGCCCACTTGTTCAGGGCAGACAAATCAGTTGTGCCTCTGGTTGCGTCTTTGTCCAGACTCGCAAGTGAAGCAGCTACAGAAGGAGACATTGTTGCGATCAAGATCCTCGAACAAGCGGGAAGGGATCTAGCCATGATGTCTATTAGGGTTATTCGAAAGCTTGGTGCGGAGAACAAACCTGTGGAAGTGTACCCTGCAGGGGGTGTGTTCTCTGCCAATCGACGATTGAAGGAACAATTTGAGGAGATACTCACTCGACAGGTGCCGTACGCTCACATTTTGGGCGCTCGTTTTCCCCCGGTCTTTGGAGCACTACTCTTCTCCATGGAACAGGCAGGGGTAGTGATAAGACCGGAGATACTGACTCGCTTTGCATCCGCCCATCGAGACAGGAGCATCGGATGAAGTTGGTGTGGCCAAGGAAGACATTACCCCTTTGCAACGGGTACCTCTCAAAGGATTAGTAATCTTGATAGATTGTAGGTAAACACAATGACATGCAATCTTTGGATTCGCAACGGACAGCTGATCACCCCTAAAGGGGTACTTCATGGAGATTGCCTCATTAGCAAGGGTAGAATTGTAGAAATAGGATCGGTAGGGACCTCTGTCTCTAATTCAGGCTACCGTCCCCTCGTACTGGATGCCGAAGAGAACTACGTAGCCCCTGGTTTCATTGATTTGCACGTGCATGGAGGTGGGGGAGGTGATTTCCTGGATGCCGACCCGGAAGCCATCCAAAGGATCCTGGCTTTCCATGCAGCGCATGGAACAACTGGGCTTCTAGCGACTCTCGCAACTAGTTCAGTGCCGGAAATGAGACAGGCGATGGATGTTATTGATTCTCTCCAACTTCCGGGAATCCTAGGTGTCTATTTGGAGGGCCCTTTCTTATCTCGTGCTAAGAAAGGGGCTCAGAATGAGGACCATCTCCTCCCTCCTTCGGTTAGTAGCTTCCATAGGCTTGTCAACGACTTCCAGCACATGATTAAGATTGTGGCATTCGCTCCCGAACTTCGCGAGTCAGACAAACTCCTGGGAGAGATCTTGGCAATGCGGGCAATTCCTAGCATTGCGCATACGGCTGCTTCCTATGATCAGGTTATGAAAGCAATTGCATTGGGCGCTAGCGAGTTTACACACCTATTCAATGCCATGAGCGGTCTTCACCACCGAGATCCCGGTGCTGTTGGAGCCGCCCTTACCGCTCACCACACAACTCTGGAAATCATCGCTGATGGCATTCACGTACATCCATGGGTGGTTCAATTTCTCGTAGAGTGGCTTATCCAGAAAGGACAGCTCGATCGGTTATGCCTGATGACGGATGCTATCCGCGCAGCCGGGATGGAAAATGGGACTTACACCTTGGGTGGCCTGCTCGTAACATTGAACGGACGAGAGGCGCGTCTTGAAGACGGCACTTTGGCCGGGTCAGTACTCACGATGGATAAAGCGGTGAAAAACGTGATGGAGTTCGCTGGCCTGTCTGTACCAGAGGCGATTCAGCTTGCTACTGCCAATCCAGCCCGGACCCTTAGATTGGGTGCAAGGAAAGGGAGTATCCAGATCGGGGCTGATGCAGATTTTGTAGTCCTGGATGAAGAAATAAACGTGAAGGCTACCATACGAGCTGGCCAACCTGTGTTCCGCCGTGAAGGAGGATAAATGTTCTCGTTTGTCCTAACAAACAACTACCAGGAGATGAGCCGAGTTGCTGCTCGGTTTATCGTCAAACAAGTTTTACAGGAAGAGAAAAGCGTCTTGGGATTGCCTACCGGAGAGACTCCCAAAGGGGTGTACACCGCCCTTGTTCGTCTTTGCCGGGAAGGAGTTGTAAATTTCTCAAAAGTGACAACCTTCAATTTAGACGAATATCTGGGTATTGATCCTGATCACCGATCAAGCTTTTACTCTTATATGCGAGAGCACTTTTGGGATCACGTTAATCTGAAACGAGACAGAATTCACATTCCATCTAGCCTTCCTAAAGATGAAAAGGTGGAATGCACTCGGTATGAACAGTTGATAAGCCAAGAAGGGGGGCTTGACCTCATTGTTATAGGGGTTGGGATAAACGGGCATATCGGATTTAATGAGCCAGGAACGCCTTGGGGAACACTCACCCACGTGTGTCAACTCTCGACGGAGACACGCAAGCGAGAGGGTGCACGCTTCCAGGAAAACGATCGTTCTCCTGAACGAGCTATTACAATGGGAATAAAGACGATTATGCACGCACGCAAGGTCCTTCTTTTTGCAAGTGGCCGCGAAAAGGCTGACATACTTTCAGAGGCCCTCCTCAATGCACCGACTCCTAACATTCCGGCTTCGGTCCTTCAGCTCCATCCTTGTCTCACTGTGATCGCCGATCGTGCCGCGGCAGAAAAGTCAGTCAAGAAGCCCGCTCTAAAGAGCTTTCACACCCAAGAATCTATCCAAGAGTTTGAGCTGATTTGAGAAGCCCACACATTTAGTGAGACTTAAGAATCATGAGGCATAGAGTAAAAAGCATGGAAAAAAGGATTCAGTCTTTGCGACCAGTTGAAATTCAGCCGCTCGAGGACAAAAAGCACGTCAATCTCTTATCACTGTTGCCTGGGAGATCTAATATGGTCCAGGTTTCGCTAAATGGACATTTCGATACGGTACCTCCCTCACTTAACGTACAGCCCCCCAACATCCTCAACCGGAAGTTATACAGTGGTGTCGTTGACATGAAGGGAGCAGTGGCAGCAATGTCTCTTGCCCTCATTGCCATTTGTCATGCTGCGCTTCCTTTGAATCCACAGGGTGATGCTTGCCGCTGTCGCTTGAGAAGAGATCGTTCGCTCGACAGATCCTTGGTGTTCATGACAAACATTGGCGAGATGTCAGTGTGGTGCGTTAATATGAACATCTAAGGAGAGAATATGAAGAAACTGCGCTTGATGATCCCAGGACCTATCGAACTTGATCCCGAGGTGTTGGCCGTTATGTCAGAGCCGATGGTAGCCCATTATGGCGAGGAATGGACAGCATTCTATAAGGAAACGCTTGGTCTCTTGCAGAAAGTCTTTCAAACAGAAGGAGATGTTTTCTTGTTCCCAGGATCGGGAAGTGCTGGGTTAGATGCTGCGCTTGGCTCAACGGGCTTTCCTAATCGCAAGATACTAATCCCTCAGAATGGTTTCTTTGGCGAGCGGCTTGCCGAGATCGCTCGCACTCATACGCCAAACGTTCAGACCTTGAGGTTTCCAATCGGTCAGCCAATCGAACTGGAGCAAGTTGAGGAAGCCCTTGTAACTAAAGAATTTGAAGCCTTAGCAGTCACCCACTGCGAAACCTCAACAGGAATGCTGAATCCAATTCAAAAGATCGCTGAGATCTGTAGACGTCGCAACGTTCTATTCATAGTGGATGCCATCTCTTCTTTGGCCATCGAGCCCCTTGAAATGGACACCTGGGGGATTGACCTCTGTGTTTGTGCCTCGCAAAAAGGATTGGAATCGCCGCCAGGACTCGGGGTGCTAGCGGTAAGTAAGAGAGGATGGAAGGAGATCAAGCGAACGGAAACGCCTGGCTGGTATCTAAACCTCAAGGTTTGGAAAGAATACCAGGAAAAGTGGGGAAACTGGCATCCACATCCTGTTACCCAGGCAGTAAACAATGTACGTGCACTTCAGATAGGACTAAAAAGGATCTTGAACGAAGGGCTTGAAAGTCGATTTCAGCGCCACCTCGAGACGACGGAACAGCTTCGACAAGGGTTACAGAAACTTGGTCTTGAGCTCTATGTCCCCGATGAGTTTGCTTCTCATGGGGTGACTGCGGTGATTGGGCCGGAGGGCAAGGTAGAGGAGCTACTTGCCTACATGCGACAACAACACAAACTCCTACTTGCTGGAAGTCTTGGAGAGCTTAAAGGCAAGGTATTCCGGATTGGGCACATGGGGCCAGGAGCAACTACGGAAGCGGTGGAGACGGTGCTTTACGCATTGGATAAAGCGCTTTCCAGTAAGCGACAAGAAATAGAGTAAAGGAGTAACAATGGGGAATAAATGTGACCTTGTAACCTTCGGGGAGACGATGATCCGGTTATCGCCGCCGGATTTCCGGAGATTAGAGCAGACCAGTTTTCTAGAAGTCAATGTCGCGGGATCAGAGCTCAACACAGCGGTCGCTGAGCACGGCTATGCAATCGACAACGGAGAGCACGAAGAGGGCATAAAGTGTTTCGCTGCTCCACTTAGAGAATATGGCGGAGATGTTGTGGGAGCGATCAGCTTGACAGGATTAGAGCGCGAGTTTGACGAGCCAGAAGAAGCCAAGAGGATGATCTCTGTAATTACGAAAACCGCAACTGAAATATCACAGGCACTGGGGTACATGGGAAGACGAAGGAGACCGGATACAAACCTAACCAGTGAGCTACTTATGTTTGTTTGGTGCGCGTGGGCAAGAGAAGAGGTGCAAGGTGAGTGTGACAGTTCTTGACACATCCGACGAACAACGTCCTGAATGGCTCATTCCTAGCGGAGTCTTCGTAGTAACACTCCGATCCGGCAATAGAATCAACGCATACGCAGCAGGTTGGGTAGTCCGTGTATCAGAAGAACCGGTAATGATACAAGTGGCTGTTTGGGACCAGAATTACTCGCACGAACTTGCTCAAGATTGCGATCATTTTGTCGTTCAGATACTGGAGGAAGGGCAACAAAAGATAGCCCGTCATTTTGGGAAAAACTCCGGTAGGAACATGGATAAGTTCTCCGGTTTCCAGACTCACACAGGTCTCGCCGACCTTCCTATTCTGGAAGATTGTTTGGCCTACCTGGAGTGCGAGGTAATCTTCCGGAAACAGTTTGGAGATCATATGATCTTGGTTGGGAAAGCGGGCAATTCCGGAATCAATCGATTTGGAACTCCTTTGATCTATAACCATCAGGACTACCAAGACTAGGTGGTGGAGATGAGGCTGCGTCAAGTTTCGCGCGAAACCCATCTTCTTCAGGATGAGACTCTTGGTAAATCGTTTAAATATGTAAAAAGTTTTGTGGGAAATGCTCGGGGTGGCATGCGTTGTCTTAGCTCAAGCCATGGCTGTCGTAGACAGCCATAGGGGGAGGCAAAGTATATGGAGTTGGTCTTGCTGGGTACTCAGGGGGGGGTTTGCTTGTGCCAAATCGTAATTTGATAGCTGCAGTAGTTATTGTGGGAGGAGAACCATTACTCTTTGACCGTGGGGGATGGACACGATTTCGGCCGGAGGCGTAATTCAGTGGGCGATGGAGACTTATGAGAGAGGATTAGTACCAGAGGAATACACCGGCAAGCTCGATCTCCACTTTGGCAGCGAGCAAGCTGCCACAGAGCTTCCCTGGATGATCGCCTATCGAGAAGGTATTGGAGATCTGCTGGCCTACGGCGCAACACCAGAACGGTGCGCGCGTCTCTTCACTGCTCTGACAGGGATCCCAATGGAAGCAGACCAGATCATGCAGGCTGGCCGAAGGATTCTGACCCTGGAACGCCTGATCAGCCTCAAGCTGGGCTGGAGAGAAGATCCCTCTTCATATGCACCCTGGCAATTGATGAACGAACGGCAGGAATCACTCGACATGGACGATCCTATTTTGGACGTGGAGAAGATGAGATCCATGGTGAAGGAGTACTACGCACTACACGGTTGGGATAAGGAGACCGGAGTGCCTACAAAAGCTATCATAGAGGAACTCGAGCTATCGGATTTCGTATAGAGAGCAGAGAGGAGATATTCCATGGATGAGTACCAACTAATGATCCCTGGCCCGATTCAATTGGCTCCAGAGGTGCTTTCTGAAATGGGACGACAGATCGTGCCACACTACGGTAGGGAATGGACCTCTTTTTACAACGGAACCCTAGAGCTTTTAAAGCAGATCTTCCAGACAACGGGAGATGTCTACATCATTCCTGGAAGTGGGAGTGCTGGTTTAGATGCAGCGATTGGCAGCGTGTTGGGAGAAACGGACAAATTACTCGTTCTTCCCAATGGCTTTTTCGGCGAACGGATGGCAAGCATTGGTAAAAGTTACAAAACAAATACCACAGTTCTTCAAACTCCGGTTACCCAGCCTTTTATGCCCAGCCAACTAGCAGATACCTTAGACAAAGATCGTGAGATAACCGCTGTGCAGCATGTCATAGCGAGTCTTCCAGCGGACTCCTAAATCCTATCCAAGACCTCGCCGCTGTTTGCCAAGAGAGAAGTTTTGTTAATTGTCGACGCTGTCTCCTCATTAGGAGGCATCAACCTGAAAATGGATGAATGGGGAATCGGAATCTGTGTGAGTGCTTCTCAGAAGTGCCTCGAAGGTCCACCTGGGCTGGGGCTGGTTGCAGTGAGCAAGCATGCCTGAAAGACCATTGAACCAAAAAAAACACCCGGTTGGTACCTCAACCTACACGTGTGGAAGCAGTTTAGCGAGGATTGGGCGGATTGGCACCCATATCCTGTGACCATGGCGGTCCCCGCGGTACGAGCCCTTCGTCGTGGTATAGGACTGGTTCTTAATCAAGGGCTTGAAACACGCTTCAACCGTCATAAAGAGATGTCCAAGTTGCTCCGCTCAAAGCTGTCAGAGTTAGGGTTCTTACCTGTTTTTCCGTCTGACATTGCCTCTCCTACAGTCATCGCCTTCAACAGAAGGTCTGATCTGTCAGCAGAAGAAGTTGTTGTATACCTAAGAGGAAGAACATAAAATCAAGATAGCTCATGGAATGGGGGTATTCAAGGAAAAGGCGTTCCGTATTGGCAATATGGGACCGCAGGCGACACAAGATCATATCATTCGCCTTTCACATGCCATAGAAGAGCTTGTTGACAAAAGGGTTGGAATTCCTAAAGGGGATAACTCATGAGTTGCTGTCTCCCTTTACTGCATTTCCCAAACGCAGAACCTGAGAGTTGGATTGCGATAGTGAGGCCCAAGATGAGGGAATGGCTCTTTGTGAACCCAAGGAGACATTGAAGAATGTGGAATACAAAATGAAGGGAGGATACTATTGACGGAGCAGACTACTCCACTTATCCACATGGAGAGAATTAGCAAGCATTTTGGAGGAATTCAGGCCCTCAGTGAAGTGGATTTCCGCCTGAATGCTAGTGAAATTGTGGGTTTAGTTGGGGACAACGGAGCGGGAAAATCCACATTGATCAAGGTCCTATCTGGTGTTTATTCACCTGACGAGGGGTTAATCTATATCAACGGAAAGAAGGTCCGCTTCGAAGGGCCACGGCATGCCAAGGAGTTGGGCATCGAAACAGTCCATCAGGACCGCGGTTTGGTTCCTGCGTTTCGAGTCGCGAGCAACCTTTTCTTAGGACGGGAGAAGACCCGATTTGGTCTCCTGCGTCTGCGCTACATGGATCAGCTGGCTCAGGAATCAGTGGAAAGCTTGGGAATAGAGATGCAATCGTTTCGAGCTCCGGTGATGAATATGTCAGGGGGACAACAGCAAGCCGTAGCCGTCGCTCGAGCGCTCTCAACCAGCCCAAAAGTTGTAATCTTGGATGAACCAACCGCGGCTCTCGCTGTCAAGGAAGTCGGCAAGGTACTGGATGTGATGCGCCGTCTACGGGAACACGGGGTTGCTGTTGTATTCATCAGTCATGTCCTTCCCGAGATTCTGGCGGTAACGGATCGAATCGTCGTATTGCACAGAGGACAAAAGGTTGGGGACCTTATAACCCATGACTCTGACCAACACCTGGTCGTAAAGTTGATGATTGGAACGGAGGTGGTCGGCTGTGCTGGCTAGCAGAGCAGCTTGGCAGTTAGACGCAAGTAATACTGAGGCATTCCTGCGTGGTTTGGCAATCATGGGAACCGGTGGGGGCGGATCAGCAGCATTTGGCCGCGCAATCATCAGAAACGATATAGCGCTTGGGCGCAATTATAGCCTGGTCCACTTAGAGCAGGTTCCCGATGATGCACTTGTCATCAGCGGTGGAATCATGGGGTCAGTAAAGGTTCTCGATCGCTTCTCGCCTGAAGAGATCGTTGCTCAATGGGAAGAGCGGTTCGAACCGATCGTGGCACTACAAGCAATGGAGGATCACCTAGGCCGAAGGGTCGACTACCTGGTTCCCTTCGAACTGGGAGGACTGAACACCCCCGTAATCCTGTCCCTCGGTGTCCGCCTTGGGATCCCAGTGATCGATGGCGACGGGGTTGGTCGAGCTGCCCCGGAGACTCAGATGACCAGTTTCCTAGGACATGGTGTATCGCTCGTTCCAATGCCCCTGGCCGATTGGAAGAGCAATGTGATCATCGTCAAGGAAACAAGTTCCATATTTGTACCTGATGAGCTTGGACGATTGATTATCACCCAAGCCGGTGGACTTGGCGCCAACACCCACTACCCCATGGCAGGCCGAGTGGCTCGCGAGGTAGTCATCCCTGAGACAATTTCCTTTGCCTTCGATCTGGGACAACAGGTTGCCTCTCTTTCTGATCCCGAAGCTGTCTGCAAAATCGTTGCCGATCGCGTTGGAGGGCAGATTGCGTTTCACGGTACGGTTGACTCGATACGCGAAGAAGAGGCGATGGGTTTTCTTGTTCAGACAGTCTCTTTCATGGGGAGGGATACGTTCTCTGGGGACTCCCTGGAGATTGTGATGAAGAACGAGTTCATGATGGCAGCCAAAAACGGACGGGTAGGCTGTGTGTTCCCTGACCTGATCCTCATGATCGATGAGGACGGCAAAGGGATCATGAGTTCCGAGCTTGAGACCGGCCAGTTGGTGTGGACGATCCTGGCCCCCTGCCACCCACGGTTGCGTGCAGCTGTAAATACCAGCGAAGGAAAGAACGCGTTGGGACCTGCACGCTTTGGTCGCCCTAACGTCTTGTATCAACCGGTAGAAGTCCTGAGCCGTGACTGGGGGCTCACATGGTAGAAAAGCTAAGACTGGTGGGAATTTGTACCAGTCCGAGGAAGAAGGCTAACACACAGATTCTCCTGGAAGCGTCGCTCGAAGCGGCTGAGGGCATGGCTAGCTCTCTAGGTTACTTCACCGAGGTAGAGTTGGTCCAACTGGCTGGGCGTAAGGTTTCGCCCTGTCTGGGGTGCGATCAGTGCGCCCAACGGAGATCACCATGCATTATTAAGGACGACTGGCACGCCCTAGCCCGCCCGTTGTTTGACCCAGTGCCCGACGGGATCATCTTTGGTTCACCTGTGTACTTCTTCAACCAGAATTCCCTGGGACGCGCCTATATGGAGCGCTGCACGTCGCTTCTCAAGGGATTGTGGGATCCGGAATTCCCGATGGCGGCGCCCGATTGGTCGACAACGGCTGCCGGCGCCGTGGCTGTAGGGTTCGACCGCAACGGTGGGGTGGAGTTCACCTTGACCTCCATCCTACAGTGGTTCTTGGTCATGGGTTTTGTAACAGTGGGGGGGTTCTACATCGGTGGAGCCGGGTGGACAGGTATGCGCAACGGACGAGATGAGATCCTGCACGACACCCACGGCATGGAAGCGGCGCGTTTAGTCGGGCGGCGTGTCGCAAAAACGGGGGTACTACTGAAGATCGGGAGAACAACGCTGGGGGATAAAGCAAAGATCGACACATCGTGGGCGAGCATGCAAGTGCCGCTCGTCAAAGGGGGTGATCACTAAGAACAGCGCAAAACGAGTTTGTGAGGCACAAGATAGTTCTCAAAGGAGGAAACATGCGTAAGACTCTGTTTGTAGTGTTTGTTGGGGCTCTTGTTATGGGCCTCTCGATTGGGGCGCTTGCTGAGGATAACTTCAAGATAGGGATTAACAACTTCGGCCAGGCGAACTTCTTCGCCAGGATTGGGCGCACGGCACTGATCAATGTGGTTGAGGCACTTGGTGGTACTGCCATCTCGACTGTTACCGACAACGTCCCTGACCGAATTGCGGCGATTGAGAACTTTATCGTTCAGGGTGTAGATGCGATAATCATTCAGGAGGGCGACATCAAGATGGCTGCTCCTGCACTTGAGGAAGCCAAACGACGTGGAATCATCATCGCGTCGATGGACTCCGGGACCGCCCCGTTTGTTGATCTTGTTGTCGAGTCGAACAACTGGGTTATGGGAGCGATGGCTGCAACGGAACTGATGAACCGAACGGGCGGTCAGGCAAATATCATCCTGATCACCAACCCGCTCGGTCAGATGATTCGTATGCGGGCCGGTGAGCTGGAACTCATCCTCACCGAATACTCCGAATCCCAGATCGTAAGTGAGTTGGTCTATGCCTGGCCGGATTTCTTCCCCGACATCCAGGGAAAGATGGAGTCGGTGCTTGTAGCTAATCCGGCCCCAGGGTCGATCAACGCTGTATTCGCGACCTTCGATGGCGTTGCGGTTGCAGCGGCTGCCGCGATTCGCGAGGCAGGACGGCAGGACGAGTTCGTGATCGTTGGCATCGATGGAGATCCACAAGGATATGAGGAGATGGCAAAGGCCGACAGCCCGATGGTAGCGACAGTGGCTCAGCAGCCGTGGCTAATGGGGGAAACCCTCGTTAAGCAGGTCTTCAAGCTACTTCGTGGCGAGGAACTCCCGTCGGGACATACCTACATTCCCTCTAAACTGGTAACAAAAGAGGCGCTTCCTCCGCAGAGCGAGTGGCCGTATCCGGAGAATTTCGTCGACTACGGCAAGGATGCGACGTTGGACTGAACCTGGAGAAACGGGAGTCGAGGCGAGGGGGCCTTGTAAATGGCCCCCTCGATTTAAGATTGGAGGAATAGATGGCTGAAGGGGCTGCTGCGGATAATGTCAAACGGTTTGTCCGCCGCTACGGAACGGTTATTGGTGGGTTGCTGATCTTCATCACCTTTTCGTTGACCTCACCCTATTTTTTCACCATGGTGAACTTTCTCCTCATCTTAAAGCAAATGAGCATGTTGACCATTGTCTCCCTGGGTTTCGCGTTTGTTATGGCAGCGGGAGGGTTCGACATGTCGATTGGATTTGCCATGGGTTTGGTCAACGTCTTTTTCGCAACGGTGCTGAACTCGACCTCGAGCCTGCTGTTGGCTGTTGGAACGGCACTAGGGATTGGAATGAGTGTGGGAACGATTAATGGATTGCTGGTCGCATATCTGCATCTGCCTGACTTTATTGCCACGTTCGCTGTGGGGTCGGTAACCTTTGGCGCAAAGATGCTGTACAGCGGAGGACACCCGGTTTTTTTGCGAAATCCCCCGGCAGCCTTTCGCACCATTGGACAGGGTTATGTAGGTTCGATTCCCGTACCCGTCATCATCATGATCGCTATCTTCATCATCGCCCTGTTGGTGCTCCATCGGACCAAATTAGGGCAGCACATCTACTCCATCGGAGGGAATCCAATGGCGGCCCTCTATGCTGGGATCAATGTACGTCGCAAGCGATTCTATACTTTCCTGATCTCAGGTCTGTCCGTAGCAATTACCTCGATCGTGTTGACCTCGCGTCTGGGATCAGGCCAGCCAGGAGCAGGGGAGAACTTCCTTTTAGATACGATTTCCGTGTGCTTCCTTAGCACGACAATGTTCGGTGAGGGTGAGACAACCGGAGCCGGAGTGTTCGTGGGAGCCTTCATCATCACGATGCTTAACAATGGTTTAACCATGCTCAACGTGCCGTATCACGTTCAGTTCATTACTAAAGGGGTAGTGGTGATTCTCGCTGTCTCGCTGTCGGTCCTCCTCGGACGAAAGGTGCGCATACGTCTTCTGTAGGTAATGGTTATGAGCAAGAGAACTACTGCTGATTGGATCCGAGTGAGTAAGGGCCAACTAGCCGGAATGGAATCGACCGGAGTCCACGCCAACTCTGTAACCAACTTTGGCACGCGACTTGGAGTCAAAGATCCTGAAGCTATTATCGCTGCGCATGGACTATGCAATAACTACGGGTTGGATATGGACACTACGTCAGGTGTGATCGCGTCGTGGGCAATGGAGGCCTTCCAAAGACAGGTAGTAGTGTACTACGAACGACTGCGCACCGTCTTGGATAGTTTAGGTGTTTGCTATTTTATCAGTGATTGGATGGATCCGGGGTTGCCTACACTAGAAGGCTACTCGGAGGCTTTGTCTGCTATGTGTGGATATGACACGAGCGCTGAGGAACTTTTGCTAATAGGGGAACGTATTCATACGCTGGGACGCTTGTTGAACGTCGCTTACGCGGGATTCTCCCATGCCGATGATTATCCACCATCTCGTCTGATGAGTAGTCCTATTGAAACAGGCGATGTGTTATCTAAGTGCGAATGGGATCGCTTATTGGATCACTACTATGATCTGCATGAGTGGAATCCTGTAACAGGATGGCCAACCCATCAGCGCTTGGTCGAGCCAGGTCTGGATGGATACAAGTGGGCCTTGAATCATAAGCTAGAAGGCCTCGGATAAATCCTAGGAAAGTAAGGAGGTCTGTATCGTGACGGGGCGCCTTATCATAGAGGAAGAGCAGTGTACAGGTTGCGTGGGCTGCATGCTCGCCTGCTCCTTGGCAAAGGAGGGTGCGTTCTCGTTATCCTTATCCCGGATTAATGTTCTCAGGAATGAAGAAGTGGCCGACTTTCGTCCTCGTGTCTGTGTGCAGTGTCTGGAAGCTCCGTGTATCGTGGTATGCCCAGTCAATGCCTTATCTCGTGACACACATACTGGAGCAATCCACTTGGATCAAGGAACCTGCATTGGCTGTCAACAATGCGTTGATGCATGCCCGTATAATGGAGTTCGCTTTGATGACTCCCGCGGCATGCCGTTGATCTGTGATCTCTGTGGTGGATCTCCATCCTGCGTGGAGGCATGTCGATTCCCTCAGGCGATTCGCTATGAGAAAGAGGTGGATAAACGATGAACACAAGCTATCCTGGTAAGTGGTTGGTTATCAACCTCACATCGGGAGAGATCACCAAGGAAAGGATCGCTCCTGAAGTTATCAAGACGTTCCTCGGTGGTCGTGGCATTGGGGCAAAGCAACTGTGGGATAGGGTACCAGTTGATACTGATCCACTCTCTGCGGAGAATGTGTTGATCTTCGCTCCAGGAACGCTCACCGGTACCAGCGCTCCATGCTCAGGCCGTACAACACTCCTCGCGAAAGGACCCTCTACTGGCTATTACCTTAAGACTAATGTAGGGGGACACCTGGGAATTGCACTTAAGATGGCGGGCACGGATGGGCTAGTGTTCACTGGACAGGCAGCTCAACCAGTCTACTTTGTTGTCACTCCCGACTCATGTCGCTTGGAGCCCGCTCGAAAGCTATGGGGGCAAGGTGTACGCACAACGACGCAAGCACTAAAGGAGCAATACGGCCAAGAGGCACAAATTGCGTGCATTGGCCCGGCCGGAGAACGTCAGGTGCTATTCGCATCAGTGATGACCAGCATGTATAATGCTGCAGCACGAGGCGGAATCGGCGCGGTCATGGGATCGAAGAATCTCAAAGCAGTCGTAGTCGATCCTGCAGGTGGGCGGGTGAACGTTACTGATCCAACAGGCTTCGTCCAGGCAGCTCAACGCGCACGTGATGCTTTATACAACGACTCGATAGCTCATGATCTGCACAAGTTCGGAACAGCACGGGACGTGGACCTCCTTAACGAACTACACTTGTTGCCCACGTTCAACTTTCGAAGAAGTAAGCTACCGGGCGAAGTTTACTCCCTCTCGGGTCGCTCTTGGTCTGAGCTTGGTTACTTACGTCGGATCGTTGGATGTGGAGCGTGCATCTACTCCTGTCACCGCTTTACGGGTATCGAACGAGGACCATTTGGGGGTACTTACTCCGGTGGGCCTGAATACGAAACCGTTGCTGCATTTGGAAGCGGTTGTGGTGTCCTTGATCCCGAACCGGTGTTTGCGGCCAATGCCCTGTGTAATGACCTTGGACTCGACACAATTTCGACCGGAAACGTAATCCAGTGGGCAATGGAATGCACACAGCGGGGTATCTTAACCCCAGCAGACTGTGACGGAATTGAGCTGAGCTTCGGAGCCGGAAACGCAGTTGTGAAGGTAGTAGAAAAGATTGCTTACCGGGAGGGCATCGGCGACTTACTGGCCGAAGGTGTAGCTCGTGCGGCGAAAAAGGTGGGAAAGGGTTCCGATCAATGGGCGATTCAAGCACGTGGGTTGGAACACAGCAACGTTGAGACACGGGGGGCTTACTCCTATGCTCTGGCCTTTGCAGTGAATCCGCGGGGCCCAGATCACCTTCATAGCGAGTGCCTAGCTGAGTTCGGTGGAACACCGGAAGGAATTCAGTTGATCGAGCGGGTTACGGGAGACAAGAAGTACGCGGTCCCTAACGTCGAAGACAAACGAGCGGAAATCGTGCGTTGGCATGAGGATATCTACGCAATTAGCGATGCTCTTGGGATTTGCGCGTTTGCAACCACTGCTGCCTACAGCCTGCACGAAGATTTGATCGCTAACCTTCTTAAGACAGCTACCGGCATTGCTTTAGATGTTGAACGACTGATGCGCGCGGGTAAACGCATCGGCACGCTCGAGCGGTGCTTCAACCTGCGTGAGGGCCTGGTTCCAAAGAAGGATGATATACTCCCTTGGAGAATCATGCATGAACCGCAGCAGGATCTATCCCCTGGGGAGCCAATCACACCAGAGCGATTGGGACGAATGCTTGCTGAGTACTACCGCCTGCACGGCTGGAATACTATAGGGTATCCAACACAAAGAACTTTAGTCTCACTAGGGTTGGAGTTCATTCTAACGCAATTTCCGCAGCTCGCGGCGAATCAAAATATGCGACCTTCTACGGAAAACCGAAGTGAAACATCAACAGGGAAACGTTGAATCCCATGTGAAAGTGAAACCAGAGCAAGAACGACAAAACTGTAAAAGGGGCAATTAATGAATAACGCGAAAACAACACGCGAACAACTGATAAAAGCCATGGTAGTTGGGATTATCCGGATCGAGGCCGCTCGTCGCTACGGTGTTGTTATCATTGCTGGCGCGATGACGCCGACTGAGATCCTTACCGCGTGGGAGGCCGGAGCAGATATGGTAAAA
>Ga0307427_1000803_pt1 | contig 18060 bp, 25 predicted proteins | sample SalMarWE160190MG_FD_202162 | JGI IMG/M metagenome (GOLD analysis project Ga0307427, IMG submission 202162) | Salt marsh sediment microbial communities from the Plum Island Ecosystem LTER, Massachusetts, United States - WE1603-190 | ecosystem: Environmental > Aquatic > Marine > Intertidal zone >... | reverse complement strand
CGGGCAATGCCCATCAGGGCGTCGGTTCCGCCGCCCACCGCCCCCACCGTATCAACGAGGATTGTCATGTCTTTGATGGTTGGCTGCAGGCCCATCGCCCGCATATTTTTGAACGCCTCGATCGCCTTCTCGGTATTGACGGGCATCTTGAGCGCCCATTCATTCAGCTTTTTAAACCACTCTTCGCCCCTGCCTTTGGTGATGGTATCGAGGGAAAGTTTGAGATCCTCAAATGTGGAGGCAACACCTGTTACGCTACCGGCCAAGCGTTGCAGGCCCCAGCCCGCCAGGGCGCCGACCGCAATGGTTTTGAGGTTGATCAACCGATCGCCCAGGCCCTTCGCGGCGCCGCCCATCTTGGTGAAGCCGGTGTGGAGGGTGCCGATATGTCTGGCCCCCTTATCCGACATATCCTTGAGATGCCGGGCCGTATCGCCGGCGAATCGCTTCACAACGGCCGTGCCTTTGTCGTCAATGGTGATCTCGAGTTTAATGCCCTTGGCCATGATCTCTCCGCTTCTCCTCCCTGATCTCTCCCACGGCCTGGATCATCACCAGGCATTTATCGTGGAAGATGGGCCGCATCGGTTTTTGAATGCCGTAGTGTCTCATGATATAGTCGATCGCCTCGTACCGGGCCGCGCCGTAGCCGTCGAAGAGGCCGGGCAGCAGCCGCAAAAAGAGCTCCAGGAAGCCCTCGTTTCCCGGATCCAGTTTCGGGACCAGGCCCCGGGGGCACCGCTCCACGAAATCGATCCCCGGGCAGCCCACCATGATAAAATCATCCTTCTGGACGCGTCTGCAGAAATCGCACGTTATTTTGTCTTCTTTGAAGAACCAGCGCGCCCAGATGAGGAGTTTTTTTCCTCTTCCTCCTTGATCGCCGCGTCGCCGAAGGCCTTGCCGAGCACGAAATTGGGGATCCCGCCCATCTGATGGTCGAAGACGATCTGCTTGACCTCGTCGGTGCAGGGAAGCTCCTTGCCGTCGTCGTCCGTCACAGTCTCCCAGGCCATGAGCGCCTCCTTGAACCGGCTGCAGAGCTCTTCGCCCGGGAGCATGATGTTCCCCTCCGGCGTGAGCACGGTGTTCGTCTTGCTGAGCAGGATAGGCCGGATCTTGAGCCGGGCGCCCTGGTAGGGGAACCACCTCGGCTCCGTGCTGACCTTGCTGATAGAAATTTTCATATCTTCCTCCTGGATAGTTTACGCATTCGCCTTGAAGCTCGGGATGCCCTGCACTGTGAATTCCAGCCGCTCCTTGATCACCTCGTTCAACGGCGCGGCGATGTTGAGCCCCTGGAAGGTCGCCCATACGAGCCAGTGGTCCCCGGTCTGATCCTGGTCCGGATCATAGTTGAACAGCTCGAGCAGGAAGAATTCCTTGGTCGTATCCGCGCAGTCCTTGAGATCCTCGAATAAGGTATCGCAGCCGATATAATACTTCTCAGCGCTGCCCGGGATCCCGGCCTGGCCGGACAGATGGCTCTTCCAATGCTGGCCCATGTACTCGAGCGTGGCCATATCGACCGCCGGGCTGTAATCCCAATTGATGAGGTAGCCCACCTTTTCGAGCGAGGCCTCCACGATATAGCCGTCATTGCCCGTCACGGTCACCACCGTGACGTTCCCGTCGAACACGGCCTTGCCCTCGGTGTAGCTGATGATGAGCATGTTTTTGCTGCCTGTATCCTCGAAGGTGGGCGGGGTGGTGGGGTTGAGAATCCACTTGGCCTCCGCCGTGATCTGGGCCTCGGCGCCCGATTCCGAACAGGCCTCATCCTTGAGGTTTCCGATTATCCACTGGTCATTGAGCGTATGGCCGGTAGTGGCTGCGAAGGTGATGGTCTGGCCGTCCGAGAGGGTCTGGGCAGCGCCCGTGATGGCCACTTCGGTGGTCCACTCGCCGCCGTCCTTGCGCCATTTAAACGTGTCCGGAGTGCCCTCGGCATCGATCACCACCTCGAAGTAGGCACTCGAAGCCCCGCTGTAGCCGGTGCCCCAGCCTGCATCGTTCAGCCCATCGCCCTTGAAGCCGTTGGGCCGCAGCCGGTAGATCGCCGCCAGCTTGCCGTGGGTGGGCGTGGTTGGAGATCCCATGATTGCCTCCTTTGCCGCTGTGCGGCAGGTTGTTAGACTGAAGGAGTTTAGACTGAAGGTTTGCCTAACAGCCTTCAGCCTTCAGCCTATCCACCTTCTCTACTGCTGGTCTGATAGGGTCGGCTCGCCGTCGCCCATAAATGTCATGTCGATGGAGACGATGCCGGTTACGCCGGCGCCTATCTTGATGCTCGTCACATAAAGATCCCCGCTCCATCCCTCTGCGGATCCGTCGATCAAAAATTTCATGTCGGTCAATTTGGTCCCAGGCGTTGCGGTGACCAGGTTGTCATGCAAGGCTTTTTGCTGCGTGTTTCCCAGCACGGCATGGCCCCTGGCGCTGCCGCCCCATCCGGCCTGGCCTGGGCTATGATTCTTCCAATGCTGGCCCTGCCGCTCTTGGGTTGCCATGTCCAAGTTAAATTCCAGATTCCATTCCCCGATGTAATCCACGGCCGTGTCGCCCTTTTCCAGCCTTGCCACCTTGCCGTGGGTTGGTGTTGATGTATACGTCATGATAAACCTCCCTTCGGTTGGGGAATATTGGAGGGTTGGAGAACTGGAGTGTTGAGAAGATGTGTTACTCCATTACTCCATTACTCCCATTATTTTTTCCGTTTCCCCGTTCTCTGCTCCGGCGAGCGGTACTCGAAGATCACGTTTCCATCCAGATCCAGGATCTCGGTCTTCGCCGCCGGGCAGTCCATGCAGCCGGGCTGCACATCTGCGATCTTAAGGTTTCTCAGGCATCCGTTCTTGCGGGTGCATGAAATTCTCACGATGCCTTTATAAGGATTCATGGTTCAGCTCCTTTCCTATGCGAACGCGCTGTCTCCCTGGTAATATTCCTTGACGATGAGCAGCCGCATAGCGGCCAGGAAAAAAGGGAAATACTCTATCGTCTCATAATCGACGCTGAGTTCCGAGAGACGGTATCCGCTCGGTATTGCGGCCGTGAGGGCGTCTTCTATCTTTTGCCGGAAGGTCTCGATATTTTCACGTCCCTCATAGACATATATATTGGCCCGCGTGCCATCCGCAGCGGCAGTCGCATCATGGATGCCGCAGACGACAGCGATTTCATATTCGGCCTGCTCTGAATCATAGCCGCCGCTCATGGTGATCGGAAACATATGCACGATGGGATATTGATCCTCATTCGGCGGGTTGCGTATATCGATCCCGTCATAGACCTTATGCTTTTGGCCGTAGGTGGCCAGGCACCATGCCTGGGCAGCGGCGTTGTCATGGACGGCGTTTCGCAGGGTTTCAAAAAGGGTATTGCTGTCCATCAGATCCTCTCGCCTGCCATTTTGCGCCGGAAGAGATCCCGCAGCGTCCGGAATATCTTTTGTTCATCCCGTGCATAGGCAGTGCCGATGATATCCCGCGCCGGCACCCTGACGCTCCTGGTCGATTCTCTGAGATGGATGCCCATTGTATGGAGCGCCTCCCGGTGCGGCTCGGTAACATTCCAGGTGTAGCCCTGCTGGGATCGCCCGGCAATGCGGGCCTGCCAGGCAGTGCCCGGCGTCATTCCCAGGAAGCCGAGATAAAGCCGCATCTTCTGCCGGTCAACGTGATAGGTGATGCCGCCGAATAGGTTGGCCAGGGGGTTTTTGGTGCGCCGCCGCTCAAAGCCCGTATCGCCGGCCATATTGTGATAGACCGACAGCTCGGCCAATCCGAGATTGCCTGTTTTGAGATCATAGGCCCATGCTTTCCGCGTCTGATAGCCGACCTTGGACAGGGCGAGGCTCTGGGCAAGCCGGATCTGCTTCCGTTTCTGGGCGGACCATCGCTCCATCTCCCTGCCTGCCTCGATCAAGCCTTTGAGCGCTACTTTGAGCATTAACGTAACCCGGGCCTTTCATCCCTGCTGATCTCCAGGAGCCACGAACGGTCATCTCCGGAGATCCTGTTCTGCACATAAAAGGTGTTTGAGCCGATCACGACCGTATCCCGGTACGCCGGATCGGCAACATCGGCCGCCTTTACTCGGAGCTGTGCCTTGGTGCGCTTGGCGCCGCCGGCATCCTCCAGGCGTTCCCTATAGCTGACGAGCGCCGAAATCTCGACACCGTTATAGGTGACGGTTTCGGCGAATTCGCCGGTGTTGAAAAAGATGTCATCCTCGTAGGTATCCCGCCAGATTTTGAAGGTCATGACCGCCTCACCCAGTAATGGCACGCTGTTTGGTGGTAGCCGCTCCGCCTCTTGAGGGCAAAATGCGGCTGGAGATAAAGCTGCTGCCAGTTGGCCTCTGCATCGCGGTTCGCATCATGGACGATGATATGGTCGCTGAGCTGCGCTGCCGCCCGGAAGGCCGCCTCCCTGCCGGGACCGCCGAGCGATGGGTTAGGAGGGCCGTCGATAAAGATAAGATCGGCAGAGGGCATGTCGCGGTCCGGGACAATCCCGTCCCACAGGCGCACGGCCAGATTGCCGTTGCCGTTGGCCTTTGCGCGGATAACATCAGCGTAGGAGGGATCGGTCTCGTAGGCGATCACCTCCGCATATTCGCTCATGAGCAGGGTGCTGAGCCCGCAGCCGAACTCGAGGATCTTCGCGGGCCCGCGGGCGCAGATGATTTTCCTGATAAAATTCCAGTCATCCGGATTGATGGCCATGCCGCCCCAGGGAATCGTATAGGCATTGGCCGCAGGATCGATCTGTTCGCTGTCGGCAATCGCCGAAAAATTGAGCATGCCGAGTTCTTTATAGTGCTCGCACACGCACTGGGGCGCGGTGAGGATTTCAAAGCCCGCTGCCTGCGCCTTGCGGCAAAAGGCGAAATCGGTGCCGACCGTTAAGATTCCATCCTCATCGAATTCGGTATGGAAGGGGGCCTTGAGACCGGCAAGAACCCGGCGCGCAATGAGGATGCAGCCCGTGCCCACGGCATCGACCTTGACGAGGGCCGTCTGATCGTCGAAGTTTTCAAAGCGGACAGGCAGATAGTCATCCGTGCCTTTTATCCTGCTGTAGGCGACCCAGCTCAGGATCCAGGATCCTGTTTGCGAGGTCTGCCGGACCTTGGCAGGAAAGCCGATCACGTCTTTATCAAGCGCGCAGAATGCCGCAGGATTGCCGAGGGGCACCACATCGTCATCGAACATAAGGAGAAAATCGGCCCCGCTTTGGAGAAACCGCTTGGTGATCGCATTGCGGTTGCTGGAGATCGGGTGCATCCAGGTCTTGCCCAGATTCTCAAGCGTGGTTTCGACGCCCTCCGTGTGCCAAAGTTTGGGCAGGACATCGGTGACGAATTCGCTCCTTACCCAGCCATGATTCAGGATAGCGACATAGAGCTTGATCATAACGCCTCATGAGGGGCATGGGCCGCCCCTCCGGTGAAGATCCTTCTATGGGGCGGCCCATCCCTGGTTGTTCATAGGTTTTAATGGAAGGTCGAAAACGAGGCCATCTGCCAAAAGCCGAAGCCGGCATTCCGGACTGCCTTCACCCCATAGTGGTGAACGTTCTCTTCGAACTCGAGCTCGCTTCCTTCCGCGACCGCCGACACCTCGATAGGCACCTCTTCCTGCCGGATAAGGGCCTTGACATCGCTATCGGTGCGGAATATCACCATGTCATCCGTGTAGGCAGATAGGCGCGGATTGTACTGGCCGCGCAACTTGAAGCCGTCAAGGGTTGCCAGCACATTGGTCTCGCCGCTCGCCACGTTGGTTTGCCCGAGTGCGCCCATGAGAGCGCCCCAGAGCGCCGGCGTGCCTACCATGATCAAAAATTCCCGGGCGTCCTCGTTCATGGGCTCGCCCTGGTCATCCTTGTAGCTGAGCATATAGGCTATGACGCCGAGTATGGCATCGATCATCTCTTCGACTGTGGGCGCGGTCACGGTGGCGACGTCAAGCTTGGGAACCTCTGAGTATGTTATAAGGTTTTTCTGCGTGCCGGAATCGCCCTCGCTGTGATCATCGTCGAAGAAATATTGGCCGTCCATGCAGTTGGTACTGAGCCCGAGAATAATCGTATCGCTCAAGAGTTTGGCCCAGTGTCCCTGCGCCCTCCGTGCGAGCTCGGAGATGCGGATATCGAGCTGGCCGGTTTTATCGCGCCTAAGATCGTCTACGAGGACCTCAAGGGTTGCCTCGTAGATCTTGTTTCTGATGGTGTAGTCGCTTTCCCGGAGGATTTTGGCCAGGCGGCCTCCTTCCCACTCCCGCATTGCAGGCACAGCGCCAAGGGTTGCATAGGTTTCCACCTCCTGCGTGGAGGGGATGAGCATTGAGGTTGCCTCCACCCACGGGGGCGCGGTTATGATGGAGAGCTTGTGAAAAATTCTCCCGATTATTCCTTTTTCTCCTATTTTGTATCCAGACATGATACTGCCTCCTTATCTCGTTGGTTATTGTCCGTTCCTAGCAGGACCTGATCAGCCCCTGCTATTCCGTTTTCGTTATTAGGTTGCCGTCGCCCAGGTGCCTTTCATCCTGGTAATCACCGGGCCGTTCGCCTCGCCGCTGTTGAACTCGACAAAATCGCCCCGGTTTGCCGTTGTTTTGGTGTTGGTCAGGGTCTTATTGTCAGTGCCGGCAATATTCGGCCCCTGGATTTTATCATCCGTGTGCGGATCAAGGACGACTGCCACGGTGCCGTAGGCGCCGGCATTGACGACCACAACCCCATTCATGGCCGTGGCCGTGGCCGGGATGGTTACGGTTGTATCCTTGGTGGCGAAAAAGACCTTGCCGCTGTCTTGGATATCGAGGGTCAGGGTGGTGGTAAGCGTTTGGGCCACCTTGCCGTCCCAGGGATCCACGAAGTTGTCGACGTCGTATTCCACCAGGGCCACGCCGGATGAGACGTATTGCTTCACAAAGCCGATAAAGACGCCGCTCGTCTTGACGAAGGAAAAGCTATTGTCATCCTGGGCATAGACCGGCTGGCCCACATCCGTGATGACCGCGCCCGAAACCGAGAGCTTGACGACGCCTTTTTTGCGCACGGTCACGTTGATGGCTGCCGCTGCGCCGTCCTCGTTATCGGCCTTCTTGATGGCAAAGCCGACAAAGCGGTCTGCCGAGGTCAAGGGGCGGGCGTGGCCGGATGCGGTTACCAGGCCGACCGCTGCGCCCTCGTAAATGATATCGCTCGCGATAACGTCATATTCCGCCTGATCCCCCAACTGAATGGATCTCGGGCTGTTTGCTGATAATGTTGTCATCTCTTTTTACCTCCTCGTTTCTGTTGTGGTACTGATACCCCCTCTCCTTGTTCCGGGTTTGCCTGTTCCGGATCCCCGGCAGGCATTTCCTTGATGATCCGCACGGTGAGCATGGGTTCGTTCTGGAGACGCGTGAGTTCTTCCGGGGTAAAGCGCTCATCGGGATAGATGCGCTCCTCAATCGAATGAGGAATGCCGCACCGGCGGAACCCCTCGCGCTTGCTCTTGATTGCGATCGGCATGATCTCCTCCTATTGTTTTTGGCGAAGCACCCGGATGCGGCCTTCCGCCTCTGCCTTTTTATAGGCTGCATAGGCATCGAATGAGCCGTATTCTTTCTTGAGATCCGGGTCTTTCGCATATTCCGCCTTGTAGAGATCTTCTCCCTCCAGGCCTGCCAGATCGCCCTCCCCGGCGCCGGCTTCCTGGCCCACGGATTCGGGGGCGCTTTCAACCATCTTCGCCAGGATGTCCGCCTTTGCCTTGTCCTGGGCAAAGGCCATCATGTCCGCCACGGTGGCGCCGGGCTTGACAATGGCGCTGAATTTCTCGCCCGTTTCCTTGCCGTAGGCCTCGGTGAAAACAGCCATGACGCGGGTGCGTTCCTCGGCTGCGCCTTTGCTTTTGAGCGACTGCATGAGCTCCGGGCGCGCCCGCTTGATCTCTTCATCCGGAACCGAAGAGAATCCCTCTGCCAGGACCTCATTGAAGAGATCCGGAAACTGCGCTTTCAATTCGTCTTTGTTCATAATGCCTGCCTCCCTTTTTAATTGATGATAGATCTGAGGATAGGTCCCTATCCCGTCAATGAGGCCCTGAGAGAGGGCCTTGTCCGCGATATATACCTTGCTCTCCATCAGGAAGATGTCTTCCAGGGAAAGCATGGTGCGATTGCGTTCGATATCCTCGACAAAGATGCCGTAAAAATCATCGACGATATCCTTTAGGTAGGATTTGCCTTCCTCGGTAAGCGGCTCCGCGTCATTGGCAATACCTTTATACTTGCCGCTGTAGATATAGGTGCATTTGATGCCGAGCCGTTCATCGAGCCCCGAAAGGTCGTAATGGGCGGAAATCACGCCGATGGAGCCGACAATGGCTGTTTTTTCGGCAAAGATCTTATGGGCCGAAGAGCCGATCCAGTATGCGCCCGAACACATTTCTCCCTCGGCCAGGGCAAAAATAGGCTTGCGGTCGCGGGCCATATAGATGAGATCGGCAAGCTCCTTGGTGCCGTCCACCATGCCGCCGGGCGAGCCAATGCGGAGAAGGATCGCCTTTACCTTTGAATCGGCAGCCGCTCGATTTACATCATCGACGAGCAGTTCGGTGCTTATGCCTCCATACCATTGATCCTCCATCGAGAGCCGGCGCCCGATCACGCCGAAGACATCGATAATGGCGATGCCGTATTCATCGATTGTCATAAAGGTGCCGGATTGATCCGTTTGCCGCGTTTGAGCTTCAAGCGTGATGGCTCCCGAATTGATTTTCAGCTCGGCAAATTCCCGGATCGCTTCGAGTTTTTCGGGCCGGATTGCCCAAGAGGTCGCATTGAGCTTGCTCACGATCTGGGATGCGGATGCCGCGAGGGATGCCGATTTCTCCTCCTTTTTCGCCGGCTCGAACTTGATCCCTTTATGCGCGGTGCAGTGATCGCGCGCCTCGGATTCGGTCCACGTATCCTTGTTGTAGCGGTAGCCTTGATCTTCCCATTCATCCTTTCCCTTGAGCTTGCCGCGGATAACGCGGTAAGGCTTGCCGTTGTGCTCCTTGTCCTGGCTGCCCCATTCATCGTATTTTTTGGGATCGGTCAACCTGCAGCTATGTTCGGCTGGATAGGGCATGATTATGCCTCCCCTGTGTCATGCGTTTGATCGTTCGCGGCCTTTGCCGCCGGAAACGTGACGTTATATTTGGCCTCAAGATCCTTGATCGCCTTGAGCTCGCGGGCGCGGGTTTCGAGCGTTTCATCCAGATCCAGACCGTGGCTCGCAAGGACATGCGAAAGGGTCGTCATGTTATTTTTGAGCGAGATCTGGGCGCCGTTTGCTTCTTTGACCGGATCCACCCACTGCCAGCCGTTGGGGATCCAGCGGGCGCGGCAATAGTCCCGCTTGTGCTCCAGGAAGTCCGGGGCCTTGAATTCATTCCTGAGCCAGGCCTCTTCCAGGACCATTTCCCAGCATGGCTGGCAGAGTTTCTTGGCAAGCCAGATCTGCCGTACCTGGAAGAACCGCCGGGCCTCCAGGAGGGCGGCGCGCGCTGAGGAATAGTTTGTCTTGGAAAAATCCTTGGCAAGGATCTCATAGGGCAGATCCAGGGCCACGCCGATGGCGCGCAGAATGCGCTCCACAAAGGGATCGAAGGTGTTGCCGGGGCGGTTCGGGGTAAAGGCGTGGACGTTCTCGCCCTCGGTGAGATATTTGATGATGCCGGGTTCGAGATATTCGACGGGCTTTCCCTCGGCGTCTGTTTCGCCGCCCGAGGCCTGGGTTGCCATGTTGTAGGGATTCGATGAGGTTACCACCAGGGCATAGCAGGCAGCCACGCGGGCTGCCACGAGTTCTGTTTCAAGGTAGTTGGCCATATCCTTGAAAATATCGAGCGCCGGCGTAAACCAGGGCACCCCGCGGCTCTGACCGGGCCTGAGCTGATGGAAAAGGTGAAAGACATTCGGCCTGCCCAGGCTGTTCCATGCGGGGATCCGGGTGAAATCGTCGATCTGGTAGGAGCCGAAGGAATAACTGCCGGGATGCGATTTTTTGATATGGTAGGCGATGGGTTGGCCGCGCTTGCCGAATTCGATGCCGCTGCGGATGCCGCTTGTGGCCAGTTTTCCGGAGGGTGTTGCGAGGCGGTCCGCTTCCACCAGCTCCAGGGCCAGGGAATACGGCCGGCGTTCCGGGATCATGAGGGGAAGAAAGAGGATCTCGCCGTTTTCTAAGGTCTGGCGCTGGACCAGGGCTTGAATGTCGTCAAAATCGAGCCGGTTGGTGCTGTCTGCGTTGCGCTTCCATTTGATCCATGCGGTCTCTGCCTGGGTTTGGAGCTCCAGGGCTTTGTCCTGCGCTATGCCGAGGCGGTCGGAACTGATCTGGCTTTGCGGCATGATGCCGGAGCCGACCACGTTATTGACCACCGCATTGGTCGCGCCCGAGGCAATGCCGTCATTGCGGTTGAGATCTCGTGAACGCTCGCGGAGCTTCGGCAGATCGGAAAGGAGATCCTGGTCCGCAGAGCCGCCACCGGGGAGCCATTGGTCATGGTGCCGGCCCGTGCCTGCGCCTCGATAGCTGCCGGATGCCATGAATTGCAGGCCGAACCGGGCCATTTCCCGCTTGAAGCCCCAATGAGGCGAAATAAATCGGATGGCCCGCTCCATGAAATTGGGCGGGGACGCCTTGGGATTATTACGCCGGGTCCTTGAACGAGGCATAGTTGAGCGAACCCCCTTCCTGGGCGCTTACGAGCGCCGCGTATTCCTTGCGCGTTTCCCTGAGCTCTTTGAGCGACATGTGTATGAGATTTTTATCGCCGATCGCATATGAACGGATCGCGCCGCCGTTGAGCTTGGCCAAGATGGCCGTGTCGATTGCGTCGAGTATGTCCTGGGGATCGGTTGCCATTAGGATTCCCTTTTATCGTTAAGCTGATCCCCGTGGCATTTCATGCAGCCGAATCTCTTTTCCAGGGGCAGCTTGTAGCGCACATATTTATCCTTGGTTTGATCGAGATAATAGATATAGATCTCTCCACCCTTGAAATAGCGGTAGGCGAGAAGATTGCTGTTTGAGGGATTGATATAGACCTGTACCTTTTTGATTGCTGCTGTCTGATCGGGATTTTTGAGCGTGAGCTGGTAGAGGCCTGATTGGGTTAAGGTCGCTGATCCCTTGACAACGAGCCATGTCTCTAATTCGTTCGGGTTGAGCTCCCCTTCCCAGGTAAAGGCCAATGAAAACAGCACTGCAGCAAACAGCGAGATAAGTGCAAATCGTTTCATGGCATTCTCCATAAGAAAGGGGCCGTGCAGTGTGTGCGGCCCCGCACGGCCCCATACCCAAAAAAAGGAGAGAATTATAATGTCGAGATCAATGGTAGGAGGGTAAAAAGAGGGTGTCAAGGAAGTTGTTTACAGATTTGACAGAGCTTGACAGAGCTTGACAGAGCTTTACACTTTTGGCCATGGATAAAAATATTAACCAACCAACCCCGCCAGTAGGTGAAAAAACAGGGAAAATCGGCGCGAAATTGCCGCAGCGCAACAATACTATGCGGCAGGGGATTGCGTGAGCTGCTGGTTCCCGGCGCTTTTGCCGGGCATGGTTATAATTCGCCGTTTTTCAGTTTGATCAGGATCCACTCCCTAATCCGGATATAGCCTGATGGAAGCCGGAACCAGGCGTCGGGCGGGATGATAGCATATTCGGGTTCATCGATTGAGAGATATTTATAGATCGTCTGCCGGCTTACGCCAAGCAGCTCGGCTGCACGCGTGACGCTATAGGCTCGCTGACCAGGGCGAGCCGATTCATTATGCCGGCCGAGCCAGTCTTTTTGGCGGTCAAGCCAGGGCATAGGGGGCCTTTTTTTCAGGTATGGGACCCGCTGCAAGCTGAATAATATTATCGCTTACCGTTCCGGCCTGGTCGGAATCGCCCGTAAGAATATCCACGAACCAATATTTATCCACCTTGCGCAAATCGACCACTGTAATAGAGCTCATGATAAATTCTCTTACCCACTTGTCGATAATGTACCATTCATCTCCGCCCTGCCGGGCAGTGCGCGCTGTGCCACGCTTGCGGGCCTTGAGCCAGCCGTTCCGGATCCAGGCCTGAACCGCCTTTTGATCCACGCCAAAGCATTCGCTGAGCGATGTCATGGTGTAGCCGTCCATACTCGTACGTGAGATGTGCAGCCGCTTGCGTTTTATCATAATGCCCTGGATAATGCGCCGGTATCCGGCTTTGGCCAGGTACTTTTGCACAATGACAGGAGTTAAATGCGCGTTCCGCTCAAGGATATCGAGCTCTTTTTCAGACCAATTCGGCTCTTTCTTTTGCTTGGGGTTGACGCCTAGCTCGATGGCCCGGCGCGATATCCGCCACCGCGGCATGCCGAATTCCACAGCCAGAGCTTTGACAGGGCCGGCATAGGCCACGGCCTTGATGCCTACTTTATTGAGATAAAGCTCGCGGATTGCCTGATCCATTGCAGGCGTGAAATGATACTTTGGCGGCTTACTGGTGCGCGCAAATCGCCATCGGCATGTGGTGCCGTCAGAATCTTTGAGAATGTCGCCGATGTTATACTTTGTCATGTTGTTTCCTTTCCCTTTCCCGTATATGCTCAATTACACCGTTCTCATCCGACTGGCCCCATGTGCGCTTCTTATTGATCTCGAATTTCCAGAAGGCCCATGTCATCAAATCATATCCACAGCGGTGCGCGTGATGGAGCAAGAGGATCAGGCAATCCGCGGCCTCTTCCGGATGGTTAGATTCTGCCAGCTCATCGACCTCTTTCTTGAGATGAGCGACAATGCTCTCGGGGGTCCCGCCGGGGAAAGTTGCATTCTTGCGCCTTTTGTAGGACTTACGCACTCGTTTCCTGTTCGGGTCGATGTAATCGATCTGATATGATCTTCCTCGCTTTCTTATCGCCATAGAAAGCCTCCTTGGATATTTCCTTTCTTTTTTTCCATGGATAAGGTTTTCAGCTATCTTCCCCTATTAAGACAACCATTCTCCTTCCTGATCCCTTTGCTCCCGTCCATCACACAGAGGAAACCTTCCTCGATTGCTGCCTGGGTAAAGCCCAGGAGCACCTTTTTTGCCTCAAGGGTGACCCCGAGGGCGATGATCATCTCATCCTGAAGCAAAGCGCTTGCCGTATGATCCATTTCCCCACGGTGCCTTTCTTAACGGCCTGGATATCACCGAGGATCCTTGCAAGGAAATAGAGAAAACTCCTCGAACCTGGCTCAAATCTCCTCGTTTCTGATCTTGATCAAAATCCACTCCTTGATGCGGATATGGCCGACGGGAGCCGGAACCAGGCCTGGGGAGGAATGAGCGCGAACTCCGGCGCATCGATTGAAAGATATTTATAAATTGTCTGTCTGCTGACGCCGAGTATGGCCGCGGCCTTCACAACGCTGTAGCTATGGTCAAGGCAATGAAAGCTCATCGCTGCGCTCCTGATTTCCTCTCCTCTATGGCCTGCTGTACCTCGCAGGGTAGGGCGTTAATGTTTCTCTCTTCCGCCAGGTTTCCCTCATCGATATCAGGAAACGAGCCGGCATATCGATTGAATCCTTGTGGCTCAACGGGATCGCTCGACATATAGTATTCATCCCCGATCCGCCCTCCCTTTTACTTTTGGTTTTATTCATGGAAAAGAGTCAATACGCTAGCCCTTTTAGATCCAGGAAAACTATATGATATTATAGCCATAGTAGCCGATGATAACATGGAAATCAGCGGCCTTTGTCCGCTGAATTGACTTGTTATCAAAACCCTGCAAATTCTGGTAACGATTTATATTTCTTATCCGTCATTTTCACCAGGGAAACACGGTATTCTTCATCAGACCCTGAACCACCCAACGGGAAAAATAAAGGCTTGTTGGCTGGTTCGCAATAGCTCCCCTGAGATTTCCCATTATACATTAGTTCGACTTTGAAAAACTTTTTTTGTCGATTCCATATGTTTTCCCAAAACATCTTTTATCTCCTAAGTGATAACGTTAAGCTGACTGGCCACGTTTTTCAGTGGTCCAGTCGAGCGACTGGTTAGCTGGGTTCCAATGATCCAGCAAATCAACGAAATAAAGTGCTGTTCTAGGGCCGATCCAATGATGATTCCAATATTCCAAAAATGCTTCCTGATTCACTTGAGACATTTTGCTTAACATCATGCGACCTCTAATCCATTGCCCAGCCACGCGATTGCGATCCTCTTTTATACGTTTTAGATTTAGCTCATCATAATAACGTATTCGTTCCTCTGCCGTCGGTTGCCCGGCGGAAATCTCCGCGGCAAAGAGAGGCAGTTTATCTCGCTGTCGTTTCAATGCTCTCCTGGCCGCTGAGAGACGATGAGGTGTAGGCCCCCAGGTTTTTGCTCGCATTAATTCTCTATATGGGTCTCTGTCGAATTTCATTTCCAGCTAACCGATTGTAGAAGCGGAATGCCGATGGTTTTCCCTATTTCTCGTAATCTCCTGGTCGTCTCAATATCCTCCTTCGATGGTTGGGGCTTTCCTGATGGATGATTGTGGACAAAGATGAATTTCGAAGCGCCAACGGCAAAAAGACGCTTGAACACAAGCGTGGTATCCAGATTCGCGTGATCGATTCCACCCACGCTCACGCAATCACAGTAAATTTCGACATTTTGAACAGTTAACCCGATTAACCAGGCGGTCTCCTGATCCACCTGCCTTAGATCTTTCATGCGCAACCAAACGTCAAAAGCCGATGTTACCGGAATTTCGTTTGATAGAGGTTCCTTTTTCCAAAAATTGAATGTACTAATATCGAGAGATTGCCTCTCTTTGTCATCTTGTACCACTACCACCTGCTGAAATGTTTTATGCTTAGGTTTCATATCGCCATCCGCCAATCGTTTTTCCTCCTTAGCTTCTTGGCGTTTTGCCAAGCCTATTTTATGGTCCGGATCGAATATCCACGGCCCTTCATCATCCGCGTTTGCATCCAGGCCACCGATTTCATCATTGATAAATACGCAATATCTCATCAGTTTTTCCATGCCGACCTCCCCATTTTTTCAGTTTTAAGGTTATCCCACTTCGCCCATTTCCTGAGCTCCCAAAACCCGAAAAAGAAAACCCACTCATAGATAAGCCTTAGCCCGGTGTTTTCATCCATGCGGATAAATTGGGGCCATTCCCAATGCGGGTACCAGGAGACAAGCTGATAATTCTCGCGGAATTTTTTAATGAAATTTTCTATTCGCTCCATTTTCCTTCAATCTCTACTCTCTTCTTTCACCGCTGGATCCAGCCCGCGGCGGTGCGGGGGAGCCAGCCCGGGGGTTTTGCCTTGGGCCGGGGGGCTTTCGTGGGCTGATTGGGCGGCTTGCCTCCCAGCACCCGGAGGCCTCCCCACCATTCCGGGTCTACCGTGGCCGCACAGTAGACTTCGCAGTCGAAATAATGGTTGTCGTACCTGAGCTGATGCCATTCCACCTGGCCTTTTTTGTTGCGGCGTTTCTCTTCCGCCGTGATCTGCCGGGCATAGTCCATGCCTGTGTCGCTATGCAGATAGATGCACTGGGCTTTGCCCTCTTCCACCTGCAGGCGGTAATGATAGAGCTCCTTGAATTTGACCGTGTCCACATTCCAGAGGATGAGCCCTCCCGGGATAACGCGGCCTGTTTTGCCGGGCATCTTATCGATGATGGAGTGCTTGAGGCGATTCGGGAGGGAACGGGAGGCGCCCTTGACGCCGAAGGCGACGCCCTGGCTGTGATCCCTGAGCCAGGTGTAGACCTCCTCGGTGATACTGACCGTCTCGTCCGGGCCTTCGCTGCCGCCCGTGTCGATTGCGGCACGCCATATCTTGAATCCGGCGCCGGATTCGCCGGGATAGATATCCTCAAAAATGATCTGGGCGAAGTTGTCCCATGACATAAGGTAGCCGTAGCGAATGAGCCATGAGGTGTAATCAGCTGCCCAGGCCCGCACGATGTAGTAGATGCCATCTTTCTGGACATCGGCCCCAAGGGTGAGCACAATTGCCTGCTGCGGGACGGTGAGGGGGGGGAGATCTATTTTATGGCTGAGGATATCGGCCTCTTCTTTTCGATGGATCGTCTCAACCCATACCTCTGCGAGCCAGAAATTGATGAAATCTTTGAGAAGATCCGGATAGTCCTTTGACTTGATAAATTTCTCCGCAATATCCCCCCAGGTGAGAAACGGGGAATAAAGGCTGCTGAGGTGATAGCCTTTGCTGCGGATGATAAGGCTTGGGTTCGGCGGCTGATCGGGCCGCCATTCGCCGGAAGCCAGCATCATGGGGCGCTGATTGTTGTATATTTTGGCGTGACACTGAGTGCATTCGTAGTACGCGGATTCCCAGACCTCCTGGGCATAGGTCAGCGAGTCGGAGCTGATTTCCTTGGGCCATTTGATATTGGGAAAAGCGAGAATCTGCATCGCGCCGCAATAGGGGCAGGGAACATAATAGCGATAGGTGACGTCGCAGGATTTGCGCTCGCGGGTTATTTGGCCATCTTCATATTTGGGTGTTGATACGAGCAGGGTTTTTTTGTTCCAAATGGTTTTTTGACGCTCCATTGCGCTGTTGATCGGATTCGCACCGCTCTGGGTTTGCTCGGGATAGAGGCTGCATTCGTCGAGCAGGATATAACGGCATGGGCGGGCCGCGAGGCCCGCCTCGGAGTTAGCGCCCACGATATTGAGTGCCATGCCCGGAAACAGCATTTCAAGATTGGTGAACAGGTCATCGTTGGCAGGTTTGCGTTCGCGCAGCGGATCGCAGGCAGCGATCATGGGTTGTATTCTGCTTTTTGACAGCGATCTGGCCAGATCAATGGTGGGGAATACGAGCAAAGTCGATCCTGGGTCCTGATGGATGAGGTAGCCAAGGCAGTTGTAGAGAAACTCGGTTTTGCCAAGCTGGGAGCCGGCCTCAAAAACGATTTTTTCAATGTGCGGATCTGAAAAGCTGTCCATAATCTCCCTGAGATACGGCACGCGGGCAGTGCGCCAGGGGCCGGATTCGTTAGAGGTCTCTGCCAGAAGAATGCGGTATTTATCCGCCCATTCGGAAACAGTGAGATGCTCGGGAGGCTTCCACGCCTCGCGTTCTTCCGGACTCCATTCCACCTTTTTCGCTGCTATTGAAGCCATAAGGTTTAAGATTTGTTCAAACTTTTCTTATTCCAGGATTGCCGGCGATGCTTTAAGAGTGCCGCCTGGTCTGGCAAAACGTTCGCGGATGATGCGTATTTCGCCGTTAATAATTTCCTCCATGTCGCGCTTCTCTTTCCCTTCCAGCAATGGTGGCAATTTTCGTGACAATGCCGATAATGCCCGCCCTACTTCGATAATGCGGCCAACAAATTGTTGATTTACCTCTTCCCGGCTGATCAATTCGCCGCTTAATTTTTTGAGCTCGAGCTCCGCAATGCGGGCCTTCATTTCTTTGTAAACGGCTTCCCATCCTGATTTATCTCCAGTGCTGGGCTTCTCTCCATGTGGTTGGCCGATGCCTTTATCTTTACGATCATCGAGCCATGCATCGATTGCATCTAGGTCATAGGTGCCGTCCAGGTTGACGGGCATTCCTTGATTTTTATAGTAGGCAACGGTGCGCTCCGATCTGCTAAGATATGCCGCCAGCTCTTTCTGCGTTTTGATAACTCGGCGACTCTCTCCCGCCCTTTTGGCCTTGATCTCCGTCTCTACCTTTTCAAATAGCTTCAATTCATGGCCGGCAAGCGATTCACCGGCTTTAATTTTTTCGAGCAGCGTTTTAAAAACATTGCCTTTCGCTGAATCAATAAGCGACAACAGCTTATCGAATTCATCCTCATGATCCATTTCCTAATCCCCATACTCTCTCTCCCTTCTTTAGGATCCATCGCCTTCTGCTTTCCGCACGTTGTCAACTTCTGAAAATCTCAATCAGTCTGACTTTGTAATTATGGCTTAATTATTTAATGCAACCCATTTTCCACTCGGATCTCTCGCAAAGATTGAACTGAGAAAAAC
>Ga0307427_1000802_pt1 | contig 18062 bp, 14 predicted proteins | sample SalMarWE160190MG_FD_202162 | JGI IMG/M metagenome (GOLD analysis project Ga0307427, IMG submission 202162) | Salt marsh sediment microbial communities from the Plum Island Ecosystem LTER, Massachusetts, United States - WE1603-190 | ecosystem: Environmental > Aquatic > Marine > Intertidal zone >... | reverse complement strand
CCAGAAGCAGAAACACGATGTGAACCGGGTCGCCGTCGACGGCATCAAACTCGAGACCGTCGGCCGACGTGCCCATCGCCGCCGTCAGAGTCGATATCGAGGAATGTTTGCCGTGCGGGATCGCCACGCCCTGGCCGATGCCGGTGGTGCCCTGTGCCTCGCGCTGGCGGATCGCTTCCAGCGCGCCGGCCTGGTCGGGGATGCGATCCGCCCGGACCAGCAGGTCGATCATCTCCTCGAAGCATTCTTCCTTGTCGAGGCTCTCCAGGCCGACCTTCACGGCGGACTCATCAATCAGATCACGCAATCTCATCAGCGTACTCCTCCGTCACAGCCGCAACGGCGGACGCCTCGCCATGCGCCCTACTGCCAATCGGTATGGTGCGCCTGCCCCAAAAGATTGCGTATAATGGGCGCGGCGGCAACCTTTTTCAAGAAGTTCTTTCGCCCATCTCGCGGGGGCGGTATACTCGGTTAAAGCATTTCCGTTGGTTGGAGGGGGCCGGATGCAAAAGCACTTCAACATTCTCGTCCCCCTGGCGTGTCCCCACTGCCGTACGGAACTTCTCCTGACGCTCGACCAGGTTCACGAGGAGAGGTCGATCCGCTGCGCGCTGTGCGGCACGACGATCGTCCTTCGACCGGAGGATCTGCCGGCGCCGGCGCACCACACGCCGGAGCCGAGCAAGTTCCTCCAAACCTGAGGCGACGGCCGCACGCTGGGGATGTAGGCGGCGCGGGGACGGCTCGGTGCCGCCCTGAGTACCCCGCCGCTTCCGCAGCGGGCTCGATGCGGCGGCGGGCTTGCGCCCCTGCGGCGCTCATCCCTTGACCACCCCCAGCGGGCGCAGGCGGCACACGCGACGCGCCAGGCCCGCCCGCTCAACCACATCCACCACGTTCGCCACGTCCTTGTAGGCGCCGGAGTATTCCTCCGCCAGTCCTTTCCAGGAGCGGCTCATCGCGATGATGCCCTTGGCGGCGAGGTCCTGCCGGACCTGTTCGCCGCGCACCGTCCGCCGGGCCTGCGTGCGCGACATCGCACGCCCCGCCCCGTGACAGACGGAGCCGAACGTCTCGTCCATCGCCGCCGGCAAACCCACCAGCAGGAACGAGTAGCGGCCCATGTCGCCGGGGATGAGGACGGGCTGGCCCACGTCGCGATACGCTTCGGGCACCTCCGGATGACCTGCCGGGAACGCCCGCGTCGCACCCTTCCGATGGACGCACAGTTCGCGCCGGCGACCGTCCACCGTATGCGTCTCGATCTTCGCAATGTTGTGCGCCACGTCGTAGACGAGGCGCAGGCCCAGCCGCTCGGGGGGCTTGCCGAACACGCGGCTGACGGCCTCGCGCACGAGGACCATCACGGCCTGCCGGTTGGCCCAGGCGTAGTTGGCGGCGGCTCGCATGGCCCCCAGGTACAGGCGGCCTTCGTCGCTCTCGACCGGTGCGCAGCACAGTTGCTGGTCGGGCAGGTCGAACCCGTACTTGCGGGCAGCGCCGCGCATCGTCTTCAGAAAATCGTCGCAGACCTGGTGGCCGAACCCGCGGCTGCCGCAGTGAATCATGAACGTGATCCCGCCCTCGGCCACGCCGAACGCTTCGGCCGTCTTCGGGTCGAACACCTTGTCCACGACCTGGACCTCGAGGAAATGGTTCCCCGCGCCCAGCGAGCCAACCTGCTTCTTGCCGCGCTCCAGCGCCCGCTTCGAGACAGCGTCGGGGTCGGCCCCGTCAAGGCAGCCGCGAGCCTCGGTGTGCTCCAGGTCCTCGTCCCATCCCCCGCCGCGCCGGACCACGTACGCGGCGCCTTCGCGCAGGAGTTTCCGTATCTCCGGGGGGGCAAACGCCTTGCGACCGCCCACGCCCACGCCGCACGGCACCGTCTGGAAGATCGTGGTCACGATCTGCTCGATGCGCGGCGCTACGTCGTCGAGCGTCAGGTCGGAGCGGACCATGCGGACGCCGCAATTGATGTCGTACCCGACGCCGCCGGGCGAGATGACGCCGCCTTCGGCCGGGTCGGTGGCCGCCACGCCCCCGATGGGGAACCCATATCCCCAGTGGATGTCCGGCATGGCCAGACTGGCCTTCTGGATGCCGGGCAGCGTGGCGACGTTGGCGACCTGCTCCGGTGCGTTGTCGGCCCGGATCTTCTCGATCAGGTGCTCGTCGGCGTAGATGAGGCCATCGACCCGCATGTCCGGCCTGTGCGATTTCGGGATGCGGTAGCGGCACTCGCCGGCCGCCTCCAGCGGGCCCTGGTACGCCTTACCCGGATTCATCCTTGGCCTCCCGTTCCGGCACGTTGATGAGGTTGATGAGGATCGGTTTCATGCCCAGCCGCGCCACTGACAGGGCCACGATGCCCACGATGGGGACGACAAGGGCCAGCGTGTTCCACTCGGCCAGGACGACGCCGAGGGCGAGCCCCGCGGCCGGCGGGTGCTCGGTGTCGGTGATCACCATCAGGAAAATGGCCAGGCCGACGGCAGTCGCTCCGAACACCACGTCGCCGCGGACCGTCCACTCGCCGACGGTCGGGTTACCCACGGCCTTGCCGACGGCACTCATCGCGATGCCGGCGGCCATCCCGCACACGTACCCGCCGACCAGGTACCGCGGCCGGGAGACGTTGGCGTGCGGCATGGTGAAGGCGATGAAGGAACTGGCGCCCAGTGAGGCGATGATGACCGCCTGGGTAATCACGTCGAGCACCATCAGAATGACCAGGATGGCCCCAGTGGCCAGCGCGCACTGAAAGAGGTACCGCCCGACGTGCTTGTGGAACTTGCGGTCGAAGATGCGCATGTGCTCTCGGCTCCCCGTGGCCCCTCTTTTTCCACATGTGCCATAGCGGGTGCGCCGCTTCAACCGTCGCCCCGCCCGCCTACACATCGAGAATGAACCGCGCCGACCAGGAGCCGTCCGGCTCCTCGTGCACCTGGAGGTCGTGGTACGTCACGGCCTTGATGTCGAGCCGCGTGCGGTGGCGATCGGGATCGAAGCGGCCGAAACCGACGCTCGCGCGTACCTCGCCCGGGCCGCACACCTCCAGGTCGAATGTCAGCGGCACGAGTCCGCCCGTCTCGAACCGGTACAACAGTTCCTGGAGCCAGACGACCAGGAGTTCCCCCGCGTCATCTTCAAACCCTTCCATCGGGACCGCGCGCACCTGCTCGATGGCCTCCACCTCATCGGGCAGGTCTTCGAGCATCTGCTCGAACGCGGCGCGGGCCGCCGTCTCCAAGAGGTCCGCCAGGTCGCGGCCGCGCACCTCCAGGCCGATGTCGGCCGTGTGGTCGAAAACGTCGAACGTGCCCATGGCGCCCACCCCCGGAGAGACTGCTCATAGTATACCGATTGTACCGATCTCCCTGGCGGGAAAAGGGCTTTCCGACAGGGAAAACGATTGTGGCCGGTCCAGGGCAACCGGCGAGGTCCGCCGTGCGGGGGCTCGATGCGGGTTCAGGTGAGTTCTGTCCACTTGCCGCGCGGCGGGTCTCCCGGCCCGCTTCCATGCTGTCATCCTGGGCGAGTCCCGATGCCTCGGGACGAGTCGAACGGGTTTTGCCGTTGTCGTGGCCGTTCGTTCCGCATTCCGCGTTCCGCATTCCGCGTTCGATTGGGTCTCGCCGCCCGCTTGGATTCGTCCTGCTCCATAAGACTTACGTCAAATTGCCGCTCGCCGGGACCCCCGAAAACGGGCTTTTTGAAGTCTAAATCTTCGTTTTTGGGCCGCCAGGGGCGATTGGGCCGTTTTTTGTTAAGATAGGTAAGGCAAAACTTTCGCCGTTTTCGTCCTTTTTCGTCCTTTTTCGTCGTTTTTCGTCCTTTTTGCTCCTTTTTGATCGCTTTTTGAGGCGTTTTGAGGCGGGCAAAATTGATGTAAGTCACCCCTGCCAAAATGGCAGGCCGACCCGACGGCCACAAAGGCGCGAAAAATTGTTAGAGTTCTAACAAAATCGAGGGTGGGGTCCGGATTTTGTTAGAGTTCTAACAAAATGGCCGAAACCGGCAACGGCTTTGAACGCAGAGGACGCAGAGAACGCAGAGAACGCAGAGAACGCAGAGAACAGCCTGAATCCGGGTAACGGCAAACGGCAACGGCCCTTTTAGCCGCGACCCGAAGGGGAGCGCGTGCCTTGCGGATTTCGGATTCAACGGTCAACGGCAACGGCTTTGAACGAACAGGCATAAACTGTGTTCGCGGTGGGTACTCCCGACCCGCCGCGCATCAACCGCAAAAAACTTACCTGACCACGCTTAGAGTTCGATGCCTTCTTGCGCGCCGCCGCCGCCCTCGTACGGATGCTTGACGCTGTGCATCTCGGTTACCAGGTCGGCTCCGTCCGTCAGGCTCTGCCACGCGCCGCGGCCGGTCAGAACGAGGTGCACCTCGGCCGGACGGTCCGCCAGGAGCGACTCGACCTCGTCACGGCGCAGGAGATTCAGCCCGACGGCCGTGATCACTTCGTCAGCCACAACCATCGCGTACCGCCCCCCGCCCAGACATGCCCGTGTGAAGTCAAGGGCCTCGCGTGCGGCCAGAAGGTCGTCGGGTCCTGGCTCGGCCGACACCCAGCCGCGCCCCATTCGGAAGATTTCCAGTTCCGGCGCCAGCCGTTTGGCCGCCTCGTGTTCGCCCACGGCAGCCGCCTTGATGAACTGGACGAACGCCACCCGCATCCCATGCCCGACGGCCCGCATCGCCGTGCCGAGGGCTGCGGTCGTCTTTCCCTTGCCGTCGCCCGTGTTGACGACCACGAGACCCTTCGCCGGTTCTGAACCCATTGCGTTCGCCCCCATTAGCGTGCCCGCCATTGTAGGCCGCCGCCACAGCCGTCGCAAGCGGGCCTTGTCGCCGCCGGCGCGGAAAACCCTTTGGCATTGCCGGCGCGGAGTGTATACTCACTCAAACGTTTCCTGGGCGCACGTTGCCCACTGCAAAAAGGTTGTACCGGCCATGCCTGCCGACATCTCTGAGGCTCTGGCTCAGCGGCTCAAGATCAGCCGCGAGCGTATCCTGCCGGTTCTGGAACTCCTCGACGCCGGGCTCAGCCCCGTTTTCATCGCCCATTACCGCAAGGCGGCCACCCGCGGGACGGACGAGAAAACCATTCGCCGCATCGAGCAGACCCGCCGCGACCTCGCCGCCCTCGAAAGCCTCCGCCGCAAGGCCCTCGCCGTTGCCGAGCACGCGGGCGCCCTCACCGATAACCTGGCCGCCGCCGTCGCCGAAACCGATGATCCGGATACGCTCGAGGACCTGGTGCGGCCGCTTCAACCCAGACGCCGGACGGCCGGCCTGGCCGCGCGGCAGCGCGGCCTCGACCCCCTGGCCGATTACGCCTCGGCCGGCGCCCCCGACGGGCCGGACCTCGCAGAGAAGGCGGCCGAGTTCGTCCATCCGGACCGCGAGGTCCGATCGCCCGAAGAGGCGATGGCCGGAGCCGCTCACATCCTGGCCGAACGCGTTGCCGACGACCCACGGCTTCGCGGCGCGGTCCGGCGGTTCGTCTGGGAAAAGGGCACACTGCGATCGCGGCAGGCCAGCCAGCGGGTCAAGCAGGCCACAGAGTTTCGCAGTTACTTCCGGTTTGCGGAGGCCCTCGCCCACATCCCGCCGCACCGCATCCTCGCCATCAACCGCGGCGAAAGAAGCAAGGCCCTCAAGGTTACGATCGACGCGCCCGCCGGGCCGCTCATGGACCACGTGCTCGGGATCGCCATGCCGGCCGGCCACCGCTTCGCGGCGTTCCTGAAAGACGTCCTGGCCGACGCGCTGCGGCGGCTGGTTCTGCCGACCGTCGAACGCGGCATCCGCCGATGCCTGACCGAACGGGCCGAACGCCACGCCATCGAGGTCTTCGTCGCCAATCTGCGAAGTCTCCTGATGACCCGGCCGGTGCGCGGACGCCGGATCCTCGCCATCCAGCCGGGCTATCGGACCGGGTGCAAAATGACCACGCTCGACTCGGGCGGCGCACTGCTCGGCGAAACGATCATCTACCCACTCGAACCCCAAAGAAAGATGGACGAAGGTAAGGTCGCCATCCTCCAAGCCGTCCGGCAGCACCAGATCGAGACCATCGCCATCGGCAACGGCACCGGCTGCCGCGAGGTAGAGGCCCTCGTCTCGGAACTCATCCACGAGCAATCGCTCGACGTCCGATACGCGATTATCAGCGAAGCGGGCGCGGCCGCCTATGCCGACTCCCGTCTGGCGAAGGAGGAGTTCGGCCACCTCGACGCTTCCATCCGGGCAACCGTCAGCATCGGCCGGCGACTCCAGGACCCACTGGCGGAACTCGTCAAGATCGACCCCCGCGCCATCGGCGTCGGCCTGTACCAGCACGACGTGAACCAGCAGCGGCTCCAGCAGGCGCTCGACGAAACGATTGAGTCGTGCGTGGCGGCCGTCGGGGCCGACTTGGGCGCCGCCTCGCCGCCGATGCTGCGGCGGGTCCCCGGCCTCGGCGACGAGCAAGTCGCCGCCCTCGTCGCACGCCGGGCCGAGACGCCCATCACCTGCCGCGACGAACTCAAGGCCCTACCCGGCTGGGACGAGAAGACGTTCCTGCTGGCGGCTGGATTCCTCCGCGTCCGCGGCCCCAACCCCCTCGACGCCACACGCATCCATCCCGAAGCATACGCCGACGCCGAGCGGCTGCTCGAACACCTCGGTTACCGTCCGGATGACTTGGCCGGCGGCGAGAAGACACGGGCGCTGAGACAGGTCCTGTCGACGCTCTCGATCGAGCCACTGGTCGAGGAACTGGCGATTCCCCTGCTGAGGCTGCTCGACATCGTCGGCTCGCTCCAGCAGCCCGGCTCCGACCCGCGCCGCCGGCACCACGGGCCGATCTTCCGCCGGAGGATGCGGCGGATCGAAGACCTTCAGCCCGGCATGTGGGTCAAGGGAACCGTCCGCAACGTCGTGGACTTCGGGGCGTTCGTCGATATCGGTCTGAAGGAGGAGGGACTCATCCACATCAGCCAGTTCTCGCACCGGTACGTCCGGAACCCCATGAAGTTCCTGCACGTCGGCGACGTCGTGGACGTGCGGATCGTCTCGGTCGAGGCCGACAAGCACCGTATCGCCCTGACCCTCATCGCCGACAGGCCCCCCAGACGACGCGAGAGGCAAGCGAAAGACCAGAAGGCGCCCGCGGGCGCCGCGCCGGCCAGGCCCGCTCGGCCGGCCCCGGACGCCGCAGCCGAACCTGCCGCCCAGCCACGCCGCCAGCCGCAGCCCGCCGCCGCACGCGCAACGGACGGCGAGCGGCCCCGGACCGCCGCAACCGAACGCCGCACGCCCCGTCGTGGAGACCGAGAACCCGGCCGCGGACGCCGGACGGGCTCAGGGCCGCGGTCCGACCGACCGGCCCGGCCGCGCTCCGACCGACCGTCGCGCGGACGGCGCGAACGCCGCCCGCGCTCCGGACCCCCGCGCGTCATCATCTCCAGGGCCAAAGACAAGCCCGAACAGCGTGAGCCCGACGCCATGGGCCGACCGAAAATCCGATGGGCCCACTACGACAGCGACCCCATCGAGGACGAGTGGGAGGAAGATGTCGTCGAAGAAGAACCGGCCGCCGAACCCAAGACCGACAACGGGCAAGACGAGCGCCCGACAACGCCTATGAGTTAGCCGCCGGGCTTGCCCGGCGCCTACCCGTTCACATGTTAGCGAAAAAAGGATTGCCGCCATGGCTTGCTTGGACGACTACCGCAACGTCACCGGTTCGTACCGCATCCCGGAAACCAGCCGCGCGTGGAACCTCTACGGTGCGGGCCTGGAGAACCTCACACTCGAAGCGATGCCGGTGCCCGAACCGGCCGACGATCAACTCCTCACGCGCATCGACGCCGTCGGCGTCTGCGCCAGCGACTGTAAGATGATCTCCCAGGGCGAAAACCATGCCCGCATGCGCGGACGCGACCTGGCGACCGAGCCCACCGTCCCCGGCCACGAGGTCTCGATGACCGTCGTCAAGGTCGGCAAAGCGCTCGCAGACACCTACCACGTGGGCGAGCGGTACGCCGTACAGGCCGAGATCTACATCGACGGCGAGAACATCGCCTACGGCTACAAACTCCGCGGCGCCGACCAGCAGGTCCAGACCATCGGACCCGAAATCTACGGCGGCGGATACCTGCTGCCGATCGACCCGGGCCTCGGCTACGCCCAGGCCGCCCTGGCCGAACCGTGGGCCTGCGTCTATCACGCCTACAGCCACCACCGCGAGACGCAGAGCGTCAAACCGGGCGGCACGGTGTGGTACGTCGGCGCCGGGCCGCTCGGGCTCATGCACATCGAGAAGGGCATCCAGGACGCGGCCGCACGCATCATCGTCAGCGAGATGAAGGCCGACCGCATCGAAAAGGTCAGCCGTAGCCTCGGCCCGCTCGCCAAAGAAAAGGGCGTGGAACTGGCCGTCGTGGACCTGACGAAGGAGTCCATCGACAAGTACCTCGGCAAGGGCGGCGCCGACGACATCCTGGTCCTGGCGCCCGTGGCGAAGGCGGCCGAGGCGGCCCTGGAGTACCTCGCCAAGAACGGCTACCTCAACATGTTCGCCGGGTTCGAGAGCCGCGAGGAGGCCTGGATGCGGTTCAACCTCAACGACATGCACTACGGCCAGTGGACGTTCGTGGCGACGAGCGGGTCGCCGATCACCGCCCTCCGCCGCGCCCTCGACGACGCCGCAGCCGGCAAGATCGACCCCAACAACTCCGTCGCCTGTGTCGGCGGCATCGACGCCGTCAAGGACGGCATCCACCACACGCACGAGGGCACCTACCCGGGCCGCATCGTCGTCTACCCGCAGATCGAGATGCCGCTCACGCCCGTCGAGGACCTCACGCCCGACGGTCGATGGACCAGGCAGGCCGAGGAGTCGCTCCTCTCGGAGCACCTGGGATAAGGCGAGCACGCCGCGCCCGGCACCAGCCCGTCGCCCCCGGCACCAGCCCGTCGCGCCAAGTCCGAGCCCGCCGCACCAGTCCGAGCCCGCCGCACCAGTCCGAGCCCGCCGCCGCCCCGTCCGAGCCTGCCGCCGCACCGGTCCGAGCACGCCGCGGGAGCGGCGGGGGACGTTCCGCACCTTGGCACGTGCCACGGCACGGGAAGTGACCGCGACCTACCGCTGGCGGCTCGAAGGGGCGCTGCTACTCATCCCACGCCGACCGGGCCACCGCATCGTTGGCGTCGGGCCGGTCCTTGCCCCACTGCTCCAGGATCCGTCGGAACCGGCTCGCGTAGACCATGTCGAAGAGTTCGGCGCCATCCGGATAGCGGCGCAGGCACGCCTCGCGGAAGTTCTCGATCTCGATCCGGATGTCCACGCGGGGCAGGCTGGTATGGAGGATAAGGTTGACGATGCGGTCCGCTTCGCGGGCCAGGGCATCGAGGTCCACGCGGCGCTTCGCATCGGGCTTCATTTCGCCGGATCCTTCTCACTGGGCTCGGCCGTCAGCCGATCAACCGCCCTGAAATAAGCCGTCACGGCCGGCCGCAGACGCGGACTGACCCACGACGCCGCCCCCTGGACCGACCCCTTGCGGCCGTCGGGCCCCAGGTCCACCGGGCCGACGATCGGCGCGGCCTCGCTCCCGGCGTCCGGCCGAAGCACGTCGCCTTCTATCTTGCCGGTGGCGGAGCGCACCTCGCGCGGCGGCGGCGTGACCGCAGGACCGGCGGGCACCGCCTCGAACTTCCGCTGCCACGCCACGACGAACCGCCGAAACTCGGCGTTTCCAACGCCCATCCGGTCGAGGAACGCGTCCGTGACCTCTCCCTCCCGGAGCCGCCGGTCGGCTTCCTTTATTAATCGCCTCGCGCGACGCATCGCGTCAAGGGCGTTTTTGGGAAACTCGTTGCTCGGTTCGCGGTCGGGCAGCGGCGAATCGCCCACCGTTTTGCGCGGCGGCTTTGTGCCCACGGCGCCTCCTGCGGCGTGCGGGCGAACCCCTTGTGGTGCGGCCGCGCCGCCTGCGCCCGGCGGTGGCTCGGCGCCGTCAGCGGCGCGCGCCGGGGAAGGGCGGCGGCTAACGGCGCCCTTGACGGCATCGGTGCCGGAGTCGTCATGGTTGCGCGGTGGGTCTCCTGGGCCACCGCGCACAGCGTGCCCGTCATGCTGCGGTGTCCCGGTGCCTGCGCCGTCGCCCCGCACGTCGGAAGCGCCGCCCGCGGCAAGGGCGCCGGCCAGACGCTCGAACGTCTTCGCATCGGCTCGAATCGCCGCCGCCAGCGCCTGGGCTGCTGCCGCTTCGCCTCCGCGCTGGGTCCGCGACGGCCGTGGCGCGGGCGCCTTCGCCGCCTCGTTTGCGTCCGCCGGATTGCGGCCGGCTGTTTTCTTCGCGCTGCGCTCGTGGCCGCCGGACGGACTCGCCCCGGGCCGGTCGAGCGGGACAGGACGCGGCACGTCCGGGCCCGGATGAACCGGGACGATGTCGGCGCCCATGAGCCCTCCCTCGGCCGACGCGATCCACGGCCGAACCCGCGTGCCCTGGGCGAGCCACAGCATCAGGCCGACGATCGCACCGGCGCCGAGGACGGCGGCCAGCGGACGGCGGATACCCGGCGGCGGCAGGAATTGGGCGGGAACGTCACGGGCGAGAATCGTCGCGGCGCGGCGGCCGACGGCAGCCGTCATCGACGGATCGGCCGACGGGTCGCGCACGAATTCCGCAAACGTGAGCAGCGCGTTCTTGAGGTCCGGCCGCTGCGCCTCGATCAGCCGCGCCACGTACAGCGGGGACGGTTTTCGCCGCCACGCCCTGAAGGCTGCACCCGCCACGATCGCGACCGCGGCCGCGCCGGCGGCCACGTACACGACCGGCCGGGAGGAATCCGGCGCTGCCGTGGCCCAATCGACCGCCAGGAGACCGGCGGTGGCCGCAAGCGCACCCGCCGTCGCCCACATGGCCGCCACCACGGCCGCCCGGCGGCGCAGGGCCGACTGGAGCGAACCGAGCAGATAGGAAACGAAGCGCGAACCTTGATCGCCATCGCGGGTCGGCATGACAGGGGTATCCGTGGTAGGGGAAAACCGATTGTAGCGTCCGTACGCAGGGGCCGCGTCTTGGGTGAATATCGGCAATTCAGGCCGTTGAACTGGTGTGGATTTAGACGTTTCCGTAGGCCGGAAGTTCCGCTCACTTACGTTCGCGGCTAGCGATGGCAAAAGACTTACTTGGCCCCGGTTAGTCAAGGCCACGACGCCGGCTAGTCAAGGCCACTGGGGCGCAGCACTTTCTCATTGAGGCAGAGCGCCCGCGCCACTATGCTGGTCGCTCCTGAGCAAGGCGTAGGAGGAGCGGCGGATGGCCGTGTGCGACATCTGCAAGGAGCGGCAGGGGCTGAAGCGGCTGCATCGGCGGCTGGCCATTCCGGAGTACCGCTCGATGATCGGGTTCTGGCCGTGGATTCACATCAAGGTCTGCGACACCTGCGTGGCGGGCCACGACCGGGACTTCCGCGAGCGGTTGGCACTGCTCGCACCCGACGTGTTCGAGAACGACGAGCCGATCGTGCGGCAGGTGTGCCTGGCGTGCGGCACGGCCGAGACCAACGTGGCTTGGCATCAGCACAGCAAGTGGCTTGACGCCGCAGGCCGGCCCACCCGACGGGCCACGTTCTACCTGTGCGGCGAACACGCCGATCTGCCGTACGTCGACGGCATCGTCGTCGGCACGAACCTTACGTCGCGAAGCCGGATGGCCGAGGTCCTGGAAGAACTGCCCGTCGTGGGCCCCGCTCTGATCAAACGCGTTGAACGGTGGGACCCGCAGCGGGACCGCGGGCCGGCGGGCGCCGCCGACTTTGCCGCCGGACGCGGCCCGGACGACACGCTCGCCGACGCGATGCGATTCTGGCAAGATTCGCCCCACGGACTCGAGGCCAAGGCCGCGTGGCTCGGACCCGTCCGCAGGGATTACCGGATGCGGTACCGGCTGGACCTGGTCCGCGACTTCGACGACGGCCGCCGCGAAACCTTCGTCGCGATCCGCACGGCGGCCGAGGAGTTTGTCACGTATCGGACGGTTGGCGAAGCCCCCCGCGAAGGGCGCTCGCCTTGACACGCCGGGCGGGGTGCCACGGCCACGCGCAGCGTGACCGTGGTCAATGTGGCGAGCCCACGGCCGCGGCTGCGCCGCTTCCGTGCCACCCGCCGCGAGGCTCCTGACCGCATTCCCGCCGACACGCCGGGCAAACCCGGCGGCTAACCGCCCGAAGGCTCGTCCAGGCGTGAAGGCGGCTTGAGACCCGCCACGACGTCGGCGACGGTGGGGCCGCCGGCCGAATCGTCGCCGCCGGCCCGGGCGCGTTCGTAGGCCTGGCGGACCGCCTCGTGCAGCGGCAGGTGAACGGCGTCGGCGGGAACCGGCAGCCGTCCGCGCGCCGCGCGGAGCACGTCCCCGACGGGCAATTCGCCGAACCGGCGAGCGGGAAGGACCGCGCGGTCGGGCTCGTGGGCGTCGGTCCCGGCGGCGGTCCGTGCGATGAGACCGGCCGCCTCGAGCCGGGTGAGCACTTCCTCGAGGTCTCCGCGGCCGACGCCGGTGGCGCTCGTGAGCGTCGCGACGGGCGTCGGGCCGAGACCGTCGCGAAACCGCTGCCCGCACACGGCCGCCACCACCAGCCCCACAAAATCGGCCGCCAGAAAACGGTCGCGCCCTCGTTCCAGGGCCTCGGCCCGGGCAAGGTTCTCGTAATTGTGAACCACGCAGGCAAGTTCGCAACCGAACAGGACGAACGCCCACGTCACGTAAATCCAGATGAAGAACAGCGGCAGCACCGCCAGGTTCCCGAAGACCTGGCCGAAGCCGACGGCGTACTCGACGTAGTACCCGAAGGCGGCTTTCGCGAGGAAATGCCAGAGCGTGCCCGCCACGACGGCCCCCGTCAGCGCCGCCCGCGAACGGACCGGCGCGTTCGGAATCAGTTTGTAGAGGACGAACAGGACGAACCACACTGCCGCCAGCCAGACGGCGACTCCGCCGATTGCCTGGAGCCACGGCGGCAACAGCGGCGACCGCGAATCCAGATATCCCGACACGTACACCGCCAGGACCGCGGCCAGCGGGCCGAGCGTCAGGATGAGCCAGAACAGGACGAACCGACGCCAGAACGATCGCCGCCTCGCAATCTGCCAGATCTCGTTGACGGCCGCATCGAACGTCCCCAGAACGGTCATCGCCAACAGGACGAGGGCGGCCAGGCCGACGGCGGCGGCGGCGTTCATGCGGCCGCGCGCCCCTTCGACGAGCGTCCCGATTTTCTGCACCAGGTCCACCTCTTCGCCGCCGACGCTGAGGCGAATCTCCGTGATGTTCAGGGCCTGGAAGAGGGTCTCCTTGACCTTCTCGCCCACCTCCGGACCTCGCGAGAAGAAGTCGATGACCAGCAGGAACAGCACCAGCGCGGGGATCAGGCCGAGGAGCGTCTTGAAGGTCAGGTGGCCGGCCACCACCAGCAGGCGGTCGCGCACGAGTTTGCGTCCGCAGAACCGCCACAGACGGATCTGGTAGACGGCCAGCCGTCCCCAGTGCGACAATTCGCTCGTGGGGCTCTCCAGCAGCCGCCGCAGATGCTCGGCCAACTGCCGCCAGCCCTCTTTCAGGTTAAGCATGGGACGCGCCCCCCAGCATTCCCCTCTGCGGTGCGCGGCGGGCCTCCGCACCCGCCGCGGACGCTCTGATGCGCGGTGGGCGCGGAAACCCACCGCGCAGAACTCGCGCCGGACCGCGTTACCCGACCACCTCATCCGGATGCGTAATGCGGCCGGTGACGGCGCTGGCGGCCGCAACGGCCGGGCTCGACAGGTACACCTGGCTGTCCGGATGTCCCATGCGGCCGGTGAAGTTGCGGTTGGTGGTGGCCAGCGCGACCTCGCCCCCCGCCAGAACGCCCATGTGCCCGCCGAGGCACGGGCCGCACGTCGGTGGCGAGACGACGGCGCCGGCGTCCATAAACACGGCCAGCCAGCCGCGCTCAAGCGCCTCGCGCTGGATCGTCGGCGTGGCCGGGAAGATAAGGCAGCGGAGGCCGTTGGCGACCTTGCTGCCGTCGAGGATGCGTGCCGCCACCTCCAGGTCGCTCAGCCGCCCGTTCGTGCACGAGCCGATGACGACCTGGTCGAGGTGCACGTCGGCAAGTTCCGACACGGGCCTCGTGTTCTCCGGCAGGTTCGGACACGCGACGACCGGCTCCAGATTCGTGACGTCCCACTCGAACGTCTGGACGTAGGCGGCGTCGGGGTCGCCGGCGTGGTAGACGGCGGTGCGCTGGAGGCGGCCTTCGGCGTAATCGCGCGTGATTTGGTCGGGCGGGACGATGCCGTTCTTGGCCCCCGCTTCAACGGCCATGTTGCACATCGAGAGGCGGTCGTCCATCGGCAGCGACTCGATGACCGGCCCGGTGAACTCCATCGCCCGGTACAGCGCGCCCGAGACGCCGATCTCGCCGATGGTGTGCAGAATAAGGTCCTTGCCCGAGATCCACCGGCCGCGCTCGCCCGTGAATGTGAAACGGATCGATTCGGGTACGCGGAGCCAGACCTTGCCGGTGGCCATGACGGCCGCCAGGTCGGTCGAACCGACGCCCGTGGCAAACGCGCCGAGGGCGCCGTACGTGCAGGTGTGACTGTCGGCGCCGATGACCAGGTCGCCCGGCCCGACGACGCCCTGCTCGGGCAGCAGGGCGTGCTCGATGCCGACCTGTCCGACTTCCCAGTAGTGCGTCACGTTCTGGGCGCGGGCGAAGTCGCGGAGGACCTTCGCCTGTTCGGCGCTCGCGATGTCTTTGTTCGGCGTAAAATGGTCGGGCACCAGGACGACGCGCTCGCGGTCCCAGACGGTCTCGATGCCGGCCGCCTCCAACTCCTTGATGGCGATGGGGGCCGTGATGTCGTTGCCGAGGGCGATATCGACGTCGGCGTAGACGAAGTCGCCCGGCCTGACCGATTCGCGCCCGGCGTGGGCGGTAATGATCTTTTCGGTAATCGTCATGGCCATCGGAAACCGTACTCCATTCCAGATGAGCCTGCTGCACAAGTCATCCTGGCTTCCGCGTGGTGGCCTTCCCAGGCCACCACGTGTGATTCAGGCGTCTCGCGGCGGCCTGGGAAGGCCGCCGCGCGGTTTGTGGGCTTCCGCGTGGTGACCTTCCCAGGCCACCACGTGTGCTTCAAGGCGTCTCGCGGCGGTCTGGGAAAGGCCGCCGCGCGGTTTGTGCAACAGGCTCAGATGCGCCCCGAAAACCGTGCGTCAGTTCTGCCCGAACCGCGCCCGCATACGCGTGGTCCGCCCGAGCGGGTCCTTCAGGTACGCCGCATGGCACTCGGGGCACAGGTCGAACCGGAACGTCTTGTAGACCTGGTCCTCGAGGTCCTCGGCGTCCGTGTCGGCCATCTCGCCGAGGAGGTCCTGGATCTCGTCGGTGCGGTCTTCTTCGAGGTCCTCGCTCGTCAGTTCCATCGGGTCGTAGGCGGCGTAGACCTCGACCTTGACGACGTACCGCGTGTCCTCATCGGCCAGCAGCGTCTTGCCGCACATGTCGCAAGTGAAATGGATCATCGGATGCCCCCGCCTCAACTCGTGCCGTTCCGCAGAAAGCGGCGCCGGGCGAATCATACCATGCGGCCGGACAAGTGCCAAACGAATCCGCGTGCCCGACCGTGGCGGTGTCGGGTCCATGGCCGCGGACCCCTCGGCAGGTCCAGGTGAAGCGCTGACCGTGGGCCGCCGCGCCTCACGCGGTGGGGTCGGACTCCTTTTCCGACGGTTCCGGCGGCTTCGGCTGCGGCGGCGGCTTGGGTGTCGGCGGCTCGGGTGTCGGCGGCTCGGGTGTCGGCGGCTCGGGTGTCGGCGGTTCCGGCGGCGCAGGTTCCATCCCGGAGATCGCATAGACGCGCTTGTCCTGGCTGCCGATGTAGACCACGCCGCCGGCCACGGCGGGCGAGGAGTGGATGTCCTTCTCGGTCCGGAACTTCCACTTGAGTTCGCCCGTCTTGGCGTCGAGGGCGTAAAGATGGTCGTCCTCGCTGCCGACATAGACCATGCCGCCCGCGACGGCCGGCGAGGAGCGGATGTCGTCTTCGGTCCGGAACCGCCACGCGATCTCGCCGGCGGCCACGTCAATCGCGTACAGGTGGTCGTCGTTGCTGCCGACGTAGAGCAGCCCGTCGGCGTAGGCGGGGGAGGACCGGATGTCGTCGTCGGCCTTGAACAGTCCCTGCTGCGTGCCCGTGGCGGCGTCGAGGGCGTACAGGTTCCCCCCGTTGTCGCCGACGTAAACGGTGCCGTCGACGACGGTGGCGGAACTCTCGATGGCCTTGTCGGCCTTGAATCCCCACCGCTGGATGCCGGTCTGGGTGTCCACGGCGAAGAAATCCCCGCCGGTGTCTCCGACAAAGACCATCCCCTGGGCGACGGCCGGGCTGGCCCTGATGCCTTTCCTTACCGTCACGCGCCACCGTTCGACGCCGGTCGCGGCGTCGACGGCGTAAAGGCTCTTGTCGTCGCTGCCGAAATAGACGATCCCTCCCGCGACGGCGGGCGAGGACTTGATGTCGCCGTCGGCCTTGAACTGCCACCGCTCGACACCCGCGGTGGCATCGACGGCGTAGAGGTACCCGTCGTCGCACCCGACGTACACCACGCCTCCGACGACGGCCGGAGAGGAGGAAATGTCCTTCTTCGTTCGGAACCGCCAGCGTTCGACGCCGGTCTGCGCGTCGGCGGCGTACAGGTGATCGTCGTTGCACCCGAAAAAGACCATGCCATCGCTCACAGCGGGCGACGATTCAACCTTGTCGTCGGTCTGGAACCGCCACAACTGCCGGCGGATCTCCGGAATGGGCGGCGAGTCGTACCGGCCGGTGTGGGCCGCATCGGCACGGAACATCGCGGCGCGACCGCCGGGGGACCCAGCAGCCGGGCCTTCTGTGGATAGGGCCGCCAGAGCCGCAGCGGCGACCGTTATGGTCAGAATGCGTTTCATCGGCGGTCCCCTTACGCTTCCCATCGTGTAGGTTAGGCGGAGCGAGCGGCGGTGAAAAGCCAAAAGTCGGTGGTCCGCAGTCGCGGAATCGCCGTCACTTAGGCCCCTTGTGGTTTTTGGCTTTGGACTTTGAACGTGGGACCTTAAACTTACGCTCTCGGTGCGCCGTGGTTAGACTTGCGGCAACCGTATAATATTCGGACAAGGGGAACAGGGGACTTCCGTTATGCAGACGAGGATGGCGGCGGCTGTACTTGCAACAGGTGTTTGGGTGATGGGCCTGGCGGTGGGCCCGCAGGCGGCCGGCGCCGCTTCCAGGGGCGAGCGGCCGAGCCGGCACGTGCCGCATGTGTACGGCGAGGGCGTGCTTTTTGCTCTCTCCGGCCTCGACGGCAAGACGAGTTCGACGTTGCCGATTGTGGCGAGCACGGTGGGCGACGGGATCGGGCTGAAGTTCCATCTGCCGCGGACCCCGATCCTGAGGATCTTCCTGCCGGGCGGCGTGGCGCCGCGGTGGCAGGTGGTGTCGAACGATCTGCTCGTGGCGAGGGTTCCGCGCGCCGAGTTGCCGATGGTGATCGGTTTCGTGTCGCAGAGCGTGGTGGCGGGCCGCTTGCCGTCAGGGGGACGCGTTGCCCTCGAGGGCGGCGACACGAGCGCGGTGCTTCTGCGGAACGAAGTGGGCGACAACACGCATTTCGCGTTCGCATACGATCCGAACGGAGCGCCGGCCGCCGCCGCTGCCGCATCGGTCGCGCTCAGGGTCTCGATCAAGTCGCTGGTGGAGGCGCGGCTCGACTTCTTTGCGACGGCCCCCAAAGGGCCGGAGGGGCTCCGCCGGGGCCCCGCAACGACGCTGGCCAAAGCGTTCTCGGTCATGAAGGTGAACCTCTACGCGCCCGAGCCGCCCATCATGGTTCGCTGGACGACGCCCTGCCGTTGGCCGCATCAGTACATGGGCTTGTGGAACTCGGCGTTTCACAGCCTGGGTCTGATGCACCTGGACCTGAAACTGGCGAAAGAGGCCCTCGAGGCGGTGTACCTGTTC
>Ga0307427_1000800_pt1 | contig 18118 bp, 20 predicted proteins | sample SalMarWE160190MG_FD_202162 | JGI IMG/M metagenome (GOLD analysis project Ga0307427, IMG submission 202162) | Salt marsh sediment microbial communities from the Plum Island Ecosystem LTER, Massachusetts, United States - WE1603-190 | ecosystem: Environmental > Aquatic > Marine > Intertidal zone >... | reverse complement strand
CTCTGCATCCTTTCACCCTTTCCCTTCCGAATTATGGGCGACATAGCTTTTCTTTTTGCATGTGCCATGGGTTTCCCAGCTTTCTCCTTCGTTAGACCCTATTTTATATGTGTTATGAATTATAAATCCAAATCCAAAATCATTAGCTTAACGTTATCCTCGTTTCCGAGGTCAACGGTATCTTGTTCTCTATTTTGCAGTGACAAGCTTGGCGCCACAATTTTTTACCATTCAATGTCCTCTTCCGCGATGGTGCTCCAACACTTTCTGCAAATGGGGAGGCGCTTGTTTCTGTAATAGATGTAGACTTCGATGTCTGTATTTTTGCATTTTCCGTTCCAAGGATTTTTGCAGTTCTCAATTGCTTTAGTTAAGGTTGCCATGGTAAATCCAATTCTCTTGATGATTGGATAAGCATTTAAAATCCTCGACGAAACGACATCCTATTGAGGGGAGAGCAAAGTGAAAGTAAAGTATGCTCTCTGTCTTCCAATCACCTGTTCTTGTCCCAAATCCGAAGAATTTCACGTAAGACTCAAAAATGGTTGACGGGTAAGTTTTCATGGTAGACCGATGATTGACTCCTACGATTTTGGCAGAATAACAATAGACGGAAAACGTTACAACACTGACCTACTAGTTTTTCCTGACAAAATCAAGACTGGCTGGTGGAGAAAAGAAGGGCACCGTCTCCAAATAGCTGACTTAAAGGAGGTTCTTGAGACGAAACCTGAGGTGCTGGTGGTGGGCACAGGCTACTCAGGGATGATGAATGTTCCCCCTGAAACCAGAAAATCTGTTGAATCTGAGGGAATCGAACTCATAGTCCAGAAAACCGCTGAAGCCTGCCAAACCTTCAACCATCTAATCGAATCCAGAACTGTTGTGGCAGCTCTCCACCTGACATGCTAATGAGGCAAAGTTTTATCCAGAGAGTATTTAGAAATGTTATCCGTTCAGGAACGATGGGCTAGTCGAGATTTGAGGCATGAATATGGAGTACCCAAGTGAATGGGGAATTGTATTCACAGCTAAAAATGGCAAGAAGGTAGAGTTTCGCCCAAAACAGTCTGGTGACACGGAAATGCTGTGGAAAATGTTTTCGACAATGTCAGATAAAAGCCTGTCAAACCTAGTTCCTCCATTCACTAGAGAAAGAATAGAAGGCTGGACACGCAACATAAACTATGACGAAGTCCTGACAATGGTTGCAGTCACGGAAGAAAAAAACGAGCAGCGAATTGTTGGCTCAGCATCACTTAAGTTCAACCCGCAGGAAACCTCTAAACATAAGGCAGAGTTGAGCATTACCGTGCATGATGACTGGCAAAACATGGGATTAGGCACGGCGATGTTGAAGCATCTGCTTGGTATTGCTAGAAAGAAAAAGCTAATAAAAGTTTGGCTTCTTGTAAGCACTGACAACGATAGAGCCGTTTATGTGTACAAGAAAGCGGGTTTTGAAATAGAAGGAAAACTCTGCAAAGAGCGGTATGTCAAAGGCAAATACAGAGACGAATACAGAATGGCGATTTTCCTATAAACACAAAATTCTGCCTTATAATCATGTTTGTTCTAATTTCCAGTGATAACCCAAAAATATTCGTCAATCTATGATACTTTTTCTCTGGGAACCTTTCCCAAGTTAATTATGAGGTCTCGTGTGTTCTTCATGTCTTGGAGGTAAACGAATTCGTCAACCCCATGATATCTGGTGTCGGCTCTGATGGTGCCATAACAAACTACAGGTATCCCATTCTTGGCGAAAAAGCTTCCATCGTTTCCCCCAAGTTCCGCAGCATAGGGTAAACTTTTACCCGTTGTCTTCCTTATGCTTTCAGAAACTGTTTGCACAAAAACTAAATCCTTTGGCGTGTGGTAGCCCTGCTGCCTGTTCACAAGCTCCAAGGACGCTTCGCAACCGGTCTTCTCAATTGCCTTCTGGAAGAAATTGTTCAGTTCTCTCTCAGCCTGTTCGATAGGCTCTTCAGGTAGGAGTCTCCGGTCAAAGCGAACTTCGCATGTGCCAGGTATGACGTTTTCTTTTTCTCCTGCGCTGATCATTGTTACTGAATATCTTCCCCAAACAAGTTTTCTCGGAGCCCCGGGGGGCGCATTTAAGGTTGATTCTTTTTTCTCAACTAGTTTTCTGTATTGTTCAAACTCTGCAAGCAGTTTCACGGCTTCTTCGATGGCGTTTTTGGCTTTGAAGGGGTACCCAGCATGTCCCTGTCTTCCCTTAACCACTATTTTTCCCCAGATGATTCCGCTGGCTCCTAAAAAGAGGCTCTCCGGTCCAGCGTCAACTATCAAAGCTGCGTCTCCCTTTAGTCCCCAGTCGCTCATCACATAGTCGACGCCGTATCTTCCCCCTATCTCTTCATCCACCCCAGCGACAAGCTTGAGGTTAATGTCCAACTCTTCGTCACTTAGATGCCGCAGGGCTCCCATAACCGCTGCAATGCCTGATTTGTTGTCTGCAGTGCCTCTTCCATATGCTTTCCCGTTCTCAACCGTCAGTTTGAAGGGAGGATACTTCCATCCGGTTCCCGGAGGAACAACGTCGAAGTGTGATTCAAGAAGCAAAGTTGTATCTGAACCTGAGTCAAGGGTTACAATAACGTTTGGACGCGCAAGTCCATCCTTAGCGCCCTTCTCCCCATCCACTATCTCTGCTGTTAGAGAGCTATTTTCCGCTTCCTCAACGATTATCGAAGCACATTCACCGTATCCCTTCTTCGGAACTGATTCAGTGTTTATCTCCACCAACCTGGAGAGAAGATTAATCTCGTAATCTAACGAAGCCAACGCATTCATCCCATGCTTCTATCTGTTCTGCCGAGACTTTAGCTTTTTTGACCCTATATTGGCTGAAATGAACGGAGCACCAAAAAATAGCCACAACTAAAACGCGGAGAAGTGAGAAGCTGTTTATCGTATCCTAACTTTTCTTCCCGAACCATGGATCCTTTCCTCTTTCATTCTTTCAGCTGCAAAAAAGGTTAGGTCTTCGAATTGTTCGTTGGTGAGAACTAATCTTGCCTTGGCGAGAATCTCCAGACATACGTCCTTGAAAACCATGTCTGCACATCCAAGCTTAGCATCGTCAATCAACTCTTTGCAAGCCGAAAGAACAACTTCACTCAACATTCTCACCTGCCTCCTGAACAATAAAAACCGTCCACCATTATACTTTATGACCCCAAAATCCGTATCAACAATAAACATCCTTCACTCGTCTATACAACACAAGACCCTGAAGCGTCAGACATAAGCCAATTTGGAACAAAAAAACTGCCCGCTCTCTGTTTTCAAGCCTTCAGAAAGGTTAATTAGGTTGTTGGAAAACATGGTTAGTTGCACGATCGTCACAGATAGCATCTTGACGAGGTGAATGCCATAGCCGTGATCTTAGGCGGCTTCAACCCCGACGTTTAAGGCGTTTAACGCCCCTGGATGATGGGTTTGACCTCCGGTTGCGGCGACAAAGATGAGGACCTGATTTCGGTCAGATCCGAAGTGGGCTTTGGCGCTAATCCCCAATTCCAGTCGGTTTTGTGGCTAAAATACTCCGACTGAAAAATTTAAATCCGGTTGATCCTGCCGGACCCTACTGCTATCGGGGTGGGACTAAGACATGCGAGTCGAGCGTCTCTAGCTATGTTGAGACGCGGCAGACGGCTCAGTAACACGTGGCTAACCTACCCTCAGGACGAGGACAAACCCGGGAAACTGGGGCTAATACTCGATAGGTGAGGATGCCTGGAATGGTTTCTCACTCAAAGGGCTTTGGAAACATGCTTTTCAAAGTTGCCTGGGGATGGGGCCGCGTCCGATCAGGTTGTTGGTGAGGTAACGGCTCACCAAGCCTATAACCGGTACGGGCCGTGAGAGCGGTAGCCCGGAGATGGGCACTGAGACAAGGGCCCAGGCCCTACGGGGCGCAGCAGTCGCGAAAACTCCGCAATGCACGAAAGTGTGACGGGGCTACCCCGAGTGCCGTCCGCTGAGGATGGCTTTTCCTCGGTGTAACTAGCCGGGGGAATAAGGAGAGGGCAAGACTGGTGTCAGCCGCCGCGGTAATACCAGCTCTCCGAGTGGTAGGGATGATTATTGGGCTTAAAGCGTCCGTAGCCGGCTTAGCAAGTCTCCTGTTAAATTCAGCGACCTAATCGTTGAGCCGCGGGAGATACTACTAGGCTAGGAGGCGGGAGAGGTCGACGGTACTTCCGGGGTAGGGGTGAAATCCTATAATCCCGGGAGGACCACCAGTGGCGAAGGCTGTCGACTAGAACGCGCTCGACGGTGAGGGACGAAAGCTGGGGGAGCGAACCGGATTAGATACCCGGGTAGTCCCAGCCGTAAACGATGCGGGCTAGGTGTTGGGGTGGCTACGTGCCACTTCAGTGCCGCAGGGAAGCCATTAAGCCCGCCGCCTGGGGAGTACGGCCGCAAGGCTGAAACTTAAAGGAATTGGCGGGGGAGCACCACAAGGCGTGAAGCTTGCGGTTCAATTGGAGTCAACGCCGGGAACCTTACCGGGGGCGACAGCAGGATGAATGCCAGATTGAAGGTCTTGCTGGACAAGCTGAGAGGAGGTGCATGGCCGTCGCCAGTTCGTGCCGTGAGGTGTCCTGTTAAGTCAGGCAACGATCGAGACCCGCGCCCCTAGTTGCTACTGAGGAAGTTTTCCAAGGGGCACTCTAGGGGGACTGCCGTCGATAAGACGGAGGAAGGAGCGGGCCACGGCAGGTCAGTATGCCCCGAATCCCCCGGGCTACACGCGAGCTGCAATGGCAGGGACAATGAGTTCCGACCCTGAAAAGGGAAGGCAATCTCTAAACCCTGCCTCAGTTTGGATCGAAGGCTGGAACCCGCCTTCGTGAAAATGGAATGCCTAGTAATCGCGCGTCATCATCGCGCGGTGAATACGTCCCCGCTCCTTGCACACACCGCCCGTCGCTCCATCCGAGTGGGGTTTGGGTGAGGCGTGGTCTTCTTGGCTGCGTCGAATCTGAGTTCCGCAAGGAGGGAGAAGTCGTAACAAGGTGGCCGTAGGGGAACCTGCGGCCGGATCACCTCCTAAGTAAGCCAATTCCGACTGGAACGGGAAAAAGCGCCAAAGCCCATAAAACATCTAAAAACTAGTTTTAGATTTTATTAGAAAAACAATAACAGAAGATTGTTGAAAACACCCCAACTATTTGTTTGTTTTTCTTGTTTGCATTCTCTTGGTGGACAGGTAAAAGATGGCGTGCAACACGACGTCAAATGTATGCTTTAGCTCTAGAAGCTAAAAGACCTGGAATTCCAGTTCATGTGAGAAGAAAACTGTTTAATCGCCGTGATAGAAGAACAGCCGTTACTTGGAAACTAGAAGTTATCATTGTCAAGGGTAAAAACTTCAAAACCGTTATAGAGACCTCAAAACAGGACGTTTCATCAAGAAGCCTTAGGTTAGTAAAAGCGTTCTTTTTGCGGGATCCTGAGAAATAAAAAATGCCTGATTGTTTATCCCTTTTACTTTTTCTAGAACTTTTTTAACTAGCTTGGAGTTTTCACTTAAGTTTTTAATACTGTTTGTTTGCATAAAGTAACAATCTACAATAATTTAATCAGTGTTCAATACATATTAACAAGTATACCTAGCCATGATGTACGTAAGAAAGGCGTTTTTCTTTATGACACACCAAGCATTGAAAAACTAAAAGCATGTACTTTTTTCTGGGAGAATATAGTGGTTTTCGAAAGTTACCTTTCAGAAGTTGTAGATAACCCAGAGTTAGTTAATATAACGTTGCTTCTCCTTAAAAATGGGATATTAAAGTTTTCTCACACACCAAATACACTAAAGAGCGCCATCCACGATAAAATATACTACACTCTTGACAAAGAAATATGGGAATTCATTTATAATAACGCAGAAAAAATCACAATTGAACCCACTTTTCCCCCTAATTTTGAGGAGATGATTAAGCAAAGCACAAAGAGAGATTTTGAAGATCAAGAATTAAAAAAATTGGTTAATGAAATCATTTACACTGAAACTAAAGAAAAATATCTCATTTCACTTTATGAAAATCCACGATTCGAAATCGGTTCATTTCCAAAAGAAATGTTATTGGAAATGATGGGTGATATTAAGAAAGTGGTTGATATGGAATCTAACTATCGTAAAAATTTCTCGGCTACACAAAACGCATTTGAATATCGAAATCGCTATCTACTCGAACAAACATCCGTTAGTTCTGCTTTATTTGTACCTTTTAATTGGATTCCATACTATCAACACAAAGTTGGCGATTACTCAATTAAAGATGCAAGATGATATTTACAAGGTTTAGACGCCATAATGCCAATTGTCAGAAGAAAAACTCTATTAGATTTTTCACTCCAAGAAATTTTAAAAATTCGGAAAAAAAGAAGGTGGGATAATGCGATGAAACGTTTAGGTGAATTATGTAGTGAAATATCGTATGAAACGGACATAATTGCATTTAGAAATGAAGTCAAAACAAGTGTAATATCTGAATATCAAGATGCTCTTGATGAAGAAGAAATTACATCTGCAAAGCTATCCAAAGAATTAGTTAAAGGCTCCGTGTTTACGGGAATATCTCTAATTCCCTTCATTGGACCTCTAGTTTCAACAGTTTCAGGATTCGTTGATCCTGTAATTTCATATCTTATAAAAGAAAACAAGCAAAAAAATCTCCCATTTTTCTTAAACGATATACGTAAGATGTCTAAGTAAGATATCTGTTACATCCAGTTGGATGTCCATGGTGTAACTTATCGTTTCTGGATAATGCGTTTGATTACTTTTGTGAGTCCCAAGTAATCTGAAGTCGTGTGGATTAATCGGTGTGTGAGTTTTAATTTATAGTATTATTACTATGATATTATAGTAAATAATATATAGGTTTATTATCTCTTAATTGTATTACTGGAGAAAACTATTATGGATAAATCTACTCTCCAAATCCTAGATCTTCTATCATCTAACTTAGATAATTCTTTGTCAATTAGTGCTTTAACAAAGAAGATTAATGAAAAATATGGTACTGCTTATTATGCAAACATATATCAAAAATTGCAGAAACTTAAGGGGCAAGATCTCATTAATTTAAATCAAATAGGAAAATCATCCATAATTGAACTAAACTTTCAAAACCATTTCTTACTGGATTTTTTGACAGAAATGGAAATAGAAAAAAAGCTGGATTTTTTTAAAAATAAACCTGAACTCCTTCCCCTCCTTATTGAACTGGAACGATCTTTGAATGACATATGTTCGATTAAAACCCTTAGTTCAATTAAAACTGAAAGAAACATTAAACTTAACAGACTTGAATTATTATTCCTCTTAAAGAAATCGTCTCAGTATCATAATGAAACCATTAGCATTTATGCAAGAATACTAGATCTACAGAAGAAATATAATATTCGAATCACTAGCCTTATTCTAGATCAAAAAAGTTTTTCTGAGCTAATAAGATCAAATGAAACAAATCCAATTAGGGAAGCTCTACCACACATATTAAATCTTTTTTGTCCTCAATCGTATTGGGGTGAAATTAGACAGATAAAAGAGAAATCTAAAATTAGAAATATTCTGAACGAAATAAAACCTACTAAAATTTCTCATTCTGATTTAATCTATAATCTTAATCGATTTGGTTACAAGGAATTTGGCTGGAACATAGAAAAAGGTAAGAAAATTTGTATTGAGTATATAACAACAGCTTTATTACTTCAAAATGATGTGAGACTTTTTGAAGCAATACCAGTGATAATTTCTAAAAATAGCTTTGACACTAACCTCTTAATATTCCTCAGTCAGAAATTTGGGACATCCAAAAAACTATTAGGATTGTTGAGAATTCTAAGAAAATTTAAACCAAAAAATGAAATCAGTAAGACAATTGAGATACTTGAAACTTTAAGAATTGAAGAGATTCCAGCTGACGAGAAAAATATATTAAAAAAAATGAGGCTCTATGATGCCGCTTGATAAAAGCGCTTTACTAGACTTCCTCAATATATTGAATGAAGAACTAGACAAGAGGATCACTCTTGTGGCTGTAGGGGGAACTGCAATGACTCTTCTTGATCTGAAGTCCTCAACAAGAGATATTGACTTTACAATTCCATCTACCGACAGAGATGAATATGAAAAAGCTATGTTGAACGTTCAGCATGGTCTCAAAATAGATATTTATGAAGATGGTTGGATCTTTTCTCAGGGTCTTCCTTCTGATTATTTAGAAAGAAGTATAAAACTTATAGAATTCGATAATATTATTCTATTGGCTCTACATCCTATTGATATTGTAGTTACAAAGATAGGAAGATTAGATGATAGAGATATGCAAGATATCGAAAGGTGTATCAAAGGTTTTAATCTATCAAAATCCGAGATTTTAGAAAGAGCTGCGGATACTGATTACGTCGGTGATATTGAGGTCTATAATTACAATCTGAATTTTGTAATCAAGCAATTCTTCAATAATAGTTAAATCTCTTAGAACCGGATCTTCGAAGATTTCGCCAGAAGTTCCAATGATTTTTGTTATGAAGATAAAATCAATTTTGATGTGTGTGAGTTTTTTAGTTTATAGTATTTGTTTTCGTTCTTGATTAGTGTATATTATGATTTATGGCAGAGCACAAAATTGGATTTAAACCAAAAAATCAAGAAAAGTCCGGTTCATATTAGGAGCCTAATAATACTTCATTATTGAAAACTAGCTTTTTTCTGTTTTAGCCAAAAAGTATATCATTTGTTATCAAGCTTTTTGTGTGTTAAGCGTTTTTATGTGCGAGCACAAACAGTAGTGAACTTTGTCTGTGGATGCTTTCAACTTTTATGGGACACAGCAAAACCAACCTAACACGTTTACGTCACATATTTGTAGTCTATTAACAGTGTATTGTTGAAATCAAGCTTTTTCGTTAATTCTGCCTAGTTGTTGTTTTTTAGTAGTTTGATGGCTGCCATTTTTGCTCCGATTTCTGCAAGTTTTCTGTTTTCTCCGCTGCCCACTATTATGACATCGTTTTCGTTTGGGTTTAATTTGGTCACTATTTCGTCGTGTAACGAAGATGTGCTTTCAGAAATGTCATTCACACAGGCAGGCATAGACAACTTGTTGCCAGAAAAAACCAAAGTTGTTGCTCCTGATGCTCCACTCTTAATCGCGGTGTCCCGTTGTTCCATGCCGCTCCCCACTGCCTGAGCTGAGTCTCTAACAAGAATCGCGATGTTAAATGATCCAACCGTCAGAGGGCTGCTGGCAACATCCACTCCCTCGCTGACTTTACTTCGCAGATCAGAAAACAGTTTCTTTCCAGTCTCAGAGAAAAAGATTCCGCTTCTTGAACTTTGAGTTATTCCCTCATTCTTCAGGTGCTTCAGAAGCGTTCTGGTTGTGCCCTCCCCCAATCCAACCTCTTTAGACAGCCTTATTCTGCCCACAATTTCGCATTTACCAATAATCTCCAGCGCCTTAACTACGTGAGCCTCATTAAAGGATGGAGCAGGCCCAGGCGCAATCTTCCGCGTAACTCTTTCAATAACCTCTAATAACCTCAATGCCAAATCCCCATCGCACACTAACCTATTACAAGAATCTGTTTATAACCATAACTTAAAACTTTTTAAACCATTAACCGACCATTCTCAACAAAGATAAGCGATGTCAACTGGAAGCATTGTGTCCACAAGGCTACGGCACCACAAAGTTTGATAAAACAGCAAGAGAAACCTTTACTAAACCAGAATAAGGGAGAGTGAAAAACTTCAGAAAAGTCATTTTGGTAACTGGCACTCCTGGCGTGGGAAAAACCACAGTCTCCCACAAGTTAGCGTCTAAGCTGGATGCACTTTACATAGGCATAACGGAACTTGTTAAGAAACAGAAATTAATCACCAGCGTAGACGAAGAAAGAAAAACATTAATCGCAGACACAGAAAAAGTTTCAAAACAGCTGCAAGAAATCCTAGCGAAAACAGAAGGCAGCATCATAATTGAGGGCCATTACGCTGTTGATGTTGTGCCAAAGAAAGACGTGAATACAGTTTTTGTCCTCAGACGTGACCCCCGCGAACTCAAGGGTGCACTGGAGAAACGCGGATATGAGGAAAAGAAACTATGGGAGAATCTAGCCGCCGAAATTTTGGATGTTTGCCTCTGGGACGCCCTATCTGCTTGTGGCTCCGATAAAGTCTGCGAGATCGACGTTAGCGGCAAAACCGTGGAGACAGTGGTGGAAGAGATGATGTTGGTGCTTGAGAAAAGAAAAGGTTGTAGACATGGAATAGTTGATTGGTTAGGAAAATTGGAGAATGACGGACAACTAGAAGAGTATTTGAGAAAATTTTAGTTTATCCCAGCAACCTTAGAATCTGCTGTTTTGATAGCAAAGTGATGCCGCGGCGGTTGGCGTAGGCTTTGGCGTGACCACTAAATTTTTCGGAGATGATTATGGGTTTGGGAAATCCTACGTCTTCTGCGGCTTTGTCGATGTTTATGACTATGTTGACGCCGACTGTTCGGTTCCAATCTTTAATCCAAACTGAACGTTTTTCTCTGCCTCTCTGAATGATTAGATCAAACTTTTGCGAAAGCCCAGATACACCTTCCAGAACAGTGTCTTTTTCTGTTTGATAGCCGTTTTGCCGAAAATATTTCGCAGCAAGATTTGCTAATGAAAGTCGACTCATTTATCTGCATCCTCTTACAGCATTAAAGTCATTCAAAGAAAAGCTTTTCCTTCCGATGGATGTGCATTAGATGTATGTGGTGGTTGTCTGCTACGGTTGTGGACAATTTCTGCTGGCTAAGGGCACCCAGAAGACTAGACGCTGCCCCTACTGTGCAACTCGGCTAACACTAATTAAAACAAAGAAGGTGGCTCACGTAAAAACTGCCCAAGAAGCATCAAACTACATTCGCGCATTAAAAAGAAAAAGGAACAGCTGAACACACGAAGAAACTGATTATTTCGGTGAGATAAAATCGCGCATTCAATGATTTTTGATGTTGTCGTGGGTTGTGGAAGTGGGATAACTAAAGAAAATATTGTTTAGTAAGACAGAAGATTTAATATTACTGGTAAGCATTTGTTTCTGTAACTTGGAGGCATACATCATGAAAGACAGTATACTGACTATAGGATACGCCACCCTCTTCACAGGCATCGGCTTACTAGCCTTCACATTCATAAGCGCCTACATATTCCTCATCAACAACTCCTCTATCACGGCATCGTCAGACCTAATAGATGCTTTCGGCAGTGCCTTGGCTCCTCTGATCGGAGCATCCATTCGAATAATGTATCTCGGCGTCATGGGATGGATAGGCTCAGGACTAACGGCACGAGGAGTGCAGCTTGTTACACAACTCAAACGCCTAGCCAGACCCGAATTCCAGTCAAGGACTCCCCTAGCCATCAAACCCATGGAACCCATACGAGCCAAAGGAACTAGAAAAACTGACAAAACTTAGTCTCGTTCAACCGAGGCAAAGTGAAGGAAAACGAGATAGATGAAGATCGTTATAAGGATGCTCAGCATAGCCACAATCATCCTCTGGATAGTAATACTCTTCTTCTCTGTCACAGCTGTCTACTCAGTCATGAATCTAGGTATAACCGTCGGAGAGGTTCAAATGCTTCCCTCCAGCAACGGCATCACTTTTTCTTTACCATTCTCAATAACCAACAATGGCTACTACGAACTAGCTGATTTGAACCTGACAACCCGCGTCACAGACCCAAATGGAACCGTGCTGGATCTGACCGAAACAGTTGTTCCGTCCATACCACGAGGCACCACCGTTAATACATCACACACAATTCCCATAGACCTAGACGCCATCCTATCAATGAATCATGTAGCCCTCCTGTTGAACGACAGCTCCTTCAATGTAGAAATCTTTGCGGGTCTCAATTTCGCCCGAGCCGTCCCAGTCCAGCTCTCGACAAATGCCACGATACCTTGGGGGGCACCCTTCGCCCACTTCACAATTGGAAGAATTTCCGTTTCCCCTCATAACAGCACCCATAGCGAAGCAACAATACCTGTAAGTTTCGAGAATCACGCTATCATTGACATAACAGGAACCTTGAAACTGGAAGTATACAACGATTCGAACGAACAGATAGCCTCTGGAATGGCGAACATCAATACCCCCTCGCAGCAAAGCTATGCTGATAGCCTTCTCGTATACATGAGGCAGCAAGACATCTCAAAACTAACAAGCAGCGGAAACATGCACATAATTTTCGAGACTCCAGTTTTTGTAGTGGAATGGTGGGAACAGTATGGCTGAATTGAACGCAAAATTGATCTTGGAAAAAGCGATGCCTCGAGTTCTCAAGGCTACTGTGTGGGGTGCGTTAAATTTTTTTGTTGTCTATTACCTGCCGATGATGCTATACCCTAAGGATATACTTCCACTTGATTACGTCACTCCGCTGATTCAATACGCTATAATAGTTGTATTCTTCGCTGTGGTAGGGCAACTTTTCTCCGGAACCATTATCGGATGCGGCTTTGGCATAGCACGAGCCCTTGTTATAATTGCTTACTTTTTCGCTGTCTCAGACGGCGGCATTTTCAGCGTAACGTTACCCATTTCGGAAGTTACAGTAAACTTGGCGGTTGATATCAGCATCCTTCTCTTGATGATCGTCTCGGTGAATCTGTTTAATATCGCAAAAAATCTTCTTGCAGCAATAGTTCTCCTTACCGAAAAGTCAACAGACATTGACCTCACATGAATCAAAAAAGAAACAATGGTCATGCCTCTCTGGTGGTAATATATGAATAGACTAAAAAAATCGTTAATCTTCTCTTGGGTGATTCTCCTGTTGACCTTGGAGGTTATTGCTTATCCTGTGTTTCCCCTTGCCTTCAACGAAAAATCCAGTGGAGTTACTGGATCCTTGCTTTCCCAAAAAGCTGAGCTACCTGATGCAGAACCTGTTTTTCAGAGAGGAATATCTTACTCGGCTTGGTCTAACGACGATTTCAGCAGTTCTGAATCTGATGAGTCTCTGAGTCTTTTGATTGAAACTGGCACGGAATGGATAGCACTCTGTTTCTCATGGATTCAATCTAACACAACATCACATGACATACATCTCAGCTCTAGCGGTACACCAACCCCAGAGTCCCTTAAACATGCTATAACAACAGCCCACAAATTAGGCTTGAAAGTCATGTTGAAACCAATGGTTGAGGCAATAGAACGGAAAGAAATCCTCCCTTATCCCGTGTGGAGAGGCGAGATTCAACCGTCAAATGCGTGGTTTGAAAGCTACTCTACATTCATTAATTTTTTCGCCGAATTTGCTGAACAAAATGACGTGGAACTCTTCTCAGTTGGATGCGAATACAAAGCAACAACTGGGGAGAAAGATCAATGGGAAAAGATCATTTCTGGAGTACGGGAACGCTACTCCGGTCCCATCACATATTCTGCTGACTGGACCAACTACCAAAACATCGAGTGGTGGGATTCTGTGGACTACGTGGGAATAGACGCCTACTTTCCGTTATCTATCTTAAAGTATGATCCCACCTTCAATGAACTGAAGAACGCTTGGACCAACTACGCAGACGAAATTGAAACATGGCTCTCAACAGTAAACAAGCCGGTAATCTTCACGGAAATCGGCTATCGAAGCGGCGACGGAACAAATGCGTGTCCATCAAATTATTGGTCTGACATGCCTGTTGATCTTCAAGAACAGCGGGACTGTTACGAAGCCGCCTTCCAGACACTATGGAACAGAAGCTGGTTCTACGGCTTCTACTGGTGGACTTGGATACATGACCCCACAGAAGGGGGAGCCGCTGATTCTGGGCACTCGCCACAGAATAAGCCCGCCCAAGATGTCGTTACCCAGTGGTATTCTCTGGATAGACAGGTTGCTGTCGTAGATCAAACTTTCACAAGCGCCACGAAATGCAGTGTCAACGAAGCCCAATCAGTAGGTTTCCATGTTAAATGGGAAGATGACGGCGCCGATGTGGTTGATGCCAGAGTCTACGTGAATGAAACAGAGCATGTAACGAACAGAACCGGATGGATAATCTTCAGCATAGCATATGATGTTGTGGGCGAACGTTCATGGGTTGTCACAGACTTTCAGCATCCTGAAGCAAGCGGATACATAATGACCGTTGAAAGTCCCAGCATAGTTTGGGACAAAATTGTCGTTAATGTAGACGTTGACTCATCCTCGTTTGGGATGTCAAAGGTGAAAGTGAACGTTGCTCAAGCTTATGATGGGGCTTCAGTGACGGGCGCAACCACAGTTGTGAACGGAGAAGTATGCGAGGAGACTGACCTTGGAGTCTACGAGATAGGAATAGTTTCGTGGGGTCCCTACCAGCAGTTGACAGTTACTGCGGATGCTTTAGGCTTGCTTGGGGAAACTTGGACAACATCAACATTTCATATAATGAATACCGTTTTGTATCTTGCACTTTTTGTAGCAGTGATTGTGATAGCTGTATTGCTCTTGAAACGGAGACGCCGCAGTCCCAGTCAAACCATAGAATAGATGAACTGATCAAAATTTTGAAAAAGCTGAAAAGGAAACAGCAAAACATCAAACAAGTAGCATGAGAAGCTGTTCATATTTGATGCCTAATAACAGCGTATTGTTGAAAAACAGCTTTTTCAGGAAACCAGCCGCACAACTATTTCTTCTTTCTTGAAAGCATCTTCTCTAGCGTGGGTCTTTGTTTCTCTTTTTCTGCTTTGATCTTCTCTGGTCCCAAAGCTTCCAGCTGCCCGGTCATCTCTTTCATTATAGCCGCAAACTTGACTCCTTCCGCCGCTGACACATATTCTACATGTTTCATGGCAAAGGTCAAGAAATCTTGACTAAAACATTAAGTGTGATTCATTTGTTTGGTCAAGAAACCTTGACAAAAACCCTTTTATGTTATTTCCGCCATAAAATGAATTGTAGTGTTTTATGTCATGAATAAAATCACGACAACACTTATTCTCATAATTGTTCTTTTTCTTGTTCTAGTTACCGCTCCAGAACTCAGAACAGTGAAAGCAGAAGGCACAATCTACATCAATGCTGACGGAACTGTTGAGGGAACGGATAAAATTCAACAAGATGGAAACGTTTACACCTTCACAGGCAACATTTATGACCCGATTGTTGTGAAAAAAGATACCATCATAGTTGATGGGGGAAACTATACACTTCAGGGAACAGGAATAGGCCATGGAATAGACCTTTCAGGAATGAAGAATGTTACGGTCAAGAATTTTGAGATAAACCAATTTTACGCTGGTATCTACATCAACGGTGGATATTATGGACCGAGAAACAATAGATTTTGCGGAAACAGTATAACAAACAATAATTATGGAATCTTACTCAATTCCTCTTCGTATAACAGTATCCACGACAACAACTTGGAAGACAACAGATATGGAATTTACCTAGAGTCTTCACACAACAACACTATTTCTGGAAACAACTTGACAAACAACGACCATGGCATTTCCCTCGTGATATCGCATTTTAGTGTGCTTAGCAACAACAAGATGCTTAACAATGAGCAGAATTTGATTGTTAATGGCTTTAGTCCTGCTGGTTTAACTCAGTATATGGATACATCGAACACCGTGAATGGCAAACCAGTCTATTACTGGGTTGAAGAACAGGACAAAACTGTGCCCTCAGACGCTGGATACATAGCTCTCACAAGATGCACAAACATAACGGTTCAAAACCTAAACCTCACAAACAATGGGCAAGGCATACTACTAGCTTCCACAACGGACTCAACGATAGCTAACAACACCATAACAAAAAATGAAAATGGAATTTGGCTCCACGGTTCATCAAACAACACTATTGCTGAGAACACCCTAACAAACAACGCTTGGGGGATTCGCATTCAAGGAAATTATCCAACATATTCTCCAAACAACAGAATATACGGAAACACAATAACAAACAACAATGAATATGGCATTATAATCATTGACTCTGTGGACAACAGCATATACGGAAACAACATAACAAACAATGAATACGGCATCCATATCGATAGCCCGATGGAGACAACAAACAATACCATTCATCATAACAACTTCATCAACAACACGGAACAAGCATCCGTTCCCGGATGGTGGCATATGATAGTGTTTGAGGAGCACTGGGTTCCTCCAGCCAGCAACGTTTGGGATGACGGCAAAGAAGGAAACTATTGGAGCAATTACGTAACAAGGTACCCTAATGCTACAGAAACAGACAGTTTCATATGGAGTACACCCTACAATATCAGCGAAAACAACCAAGACAACTACCCACTTACAGCACCTATCTATCTATTCGATGCAGGCACATGGGAGTGGACCCAATACAACGTTTATGTAGTCAGCAACTCCACAGCCTCACATTTCAGTTTCAACCCCAAAGAAGGCGCCCTATTACGGTTTGATATAGAGGGTGAAGATGGAACAACAGGATTCTGCAGAGTAACAATCCCCAAAGACCTGTTAACTGCTGAAGACAGCTGGACTGTCCTCGTAGATGGAGCATCTGTTACTCCAACAATAGACGAAGACGCAAGCAACACATACCTATACTTTACCTACAATTACAGCACCAAAACAGTAGAAATAATCGGAACCGATGCAATCCCAGAGTTTCCCTCATGGCTTATTATTACACTATTTGTTATAACAACTCTGGCAGTCACAATATATCGCAAGAAACTAAAATAATTGAGTTAAATTCTTATCCCAACCAAAAATAATTTATACTAACTCAGATAAAGGCAACAAGAAATGGGGGATTATTGAGTGGAGGAACAGAAACCTTTGAGAAAAAAAGTAACAACCATTCTTGTAATTACTACTGCTATTTTGGCAATAGTTATTGTTCTGATGTTTGCCAATATCATTCCAACTTGGAATAGTAATCGAGAGGCAAGGCTTGTTAATGTTGGATTGGGTGCTCGTGACTTAGGACAAGAACCTCCTTATGATGTTCAGGCATTACGGATTGAAGGTTATGTTTGCAACGTTGGAGTAGAAACAGCATATAAATCACAGCTTCATGTGGTGAGTACCTATGTTACTGGGGGTGTAGCCCTTGACACCTATATCAACATTGGTGATGGCGGTACAATATATGGTGGTGGACACTCGATCAAAATAACAGTTGATATTCCATATTCAGGAAATACTGCCCTAGGGAGTTCGACACTTACACCTACTTGTAGCCAAACACCTTGATTAATCAAGTTCATATGCTTTAGATTTAAAGATGATATTTGATTAAAATGAATAAGATTCTTTACTTTCTTGTTTTTGTTTTAATAGTAATTGTTAGCCTACCAATTGTTTTTTGTTCAGGGGAGTTTGATGCTAGTAGTGTTGTAAGTTCGGTTACTGATGGAGATACTTTTGAAACTACCTCAGAAGGAACCGTAAGATTAGCTGACATAGATGCACCAGAATACTATGAGTACGGATATCAGGCTGCAAGAGACTTCTTGATATCTCTCATTTATGGCAAGGCAGTCTACTTGGATATTGACGATATTTACAGAACAGGTACCTATGGCAGATTGATTTGTGTTGCCTATGTAAATTACAACTCAACACATTACCTAAACGTCAACAAAGCACTATTAGTAGAAGACTATACTGAAATCTCAAATTACGATAACGAATTTAGTCCGTATACCTGATCTCTCTATATCCATAAACAATATATCCCAGAGTTTCCATCATGGGCTATCCTGCCACTGCTTCTTGTAGCAACCTTGATGGTAATACTCTGCAAAAAGCGGCTCCCCAAAAACCTAAGCAACCAACAGAAATCATTCATATTTGAAGCCTAATAATACTTCATTGTTGAAAACAGTGTTTTTTCAGTTTATGTTTGAACGAGGTCGCTGTAGGAGAGGGATTCAAGGTTGCTTTGTTCTATTTCCAGTTTTTCCATTAGTTTTTCTAGAATCAGCCGATTCTTTTCAATCATCTTTGGGTCCTCGGAAGTTTGTCTTTCGAATTCAATAAACTTCCCGAGTTTCTTTACATTGTCCAGATGAATCTGGGTT
>Ga0307427_1000798_pt1 | contig 18160 bp, 27 predicted proteins | sample SalMarWE160190MG_FD_202162 | JGI IMG/M metagenome (GOLD analysis project Ga0307427, IMG submission 202162) | Salt marsh sediment microbial communities from the Plum Island Ecosystem LTER, Massachusetts, United States - WE1603-190 | ecosystem: Environmental > Aquatic > Marine > Intertidal zone >... | reverse complement strand
GGGACCTTAAACTCCTCTCTTTTTTCTAGGGATCTTGTATAATCTGTTTGAGGTTTTCTTAATCCATTCTTTGGGAATAGAGTGTGATTTTTGAAAGTTCGGTGAATCCTGAAAAGTTCGTTAAATAGTGAACTTTCATAGTTTTAAAATAGTTACCCAAAAAGGGGCATATTACATTAGAAACTATGAAATCTTCTATTACTTTGATTTTACGCAACTATGCTGAGTTAACATCACAGGGCTATTAAACAAAATTTGAACCCGAATAGATGATGATTTCACTCGAGGTCCATTTTGTGTGTTTTATCCTTTTTTGCTCAAGGTTATTGAGCGTTAATAAGGATGGCTGAGCAGCTTTTGCTCGATATATTTAGCATTCAAACTTTTGCGTTGTTGTGCATGTGCAAGTTGGAAAGAACCGTATTTACAAGTTCTTTCTCACGGTGTGCTTTAGAGTCTTCTATGATTTTTGGGAGGGGGTCATTCAGATCTTTTAAGAAGGCGTAGTCTTTGAGTACTCTATTGATTATGTTTTTTTGTGAGGGGAGCATCCCTTTTTGTACTAGTCGTTGAAGATCTTCCCAATTGTAGTCTGCTTTTGCTACTCTGTCAAGTAATACTTCTGGGTTGAAGGGGTCTCTGGCATTCCAGCATTTGATAACTGCCAATGTCTTAACTATGTCCTTGTTGTAATGTCGTTTGGAGAATAAGTACAGGTCATAAAGGTCTCTGCTGCGTATTCTTTGGAATGCAGCTCTGATCTTTTCTGCTAATAGTTCATTTTTCTGTAAGCAGTTAACTGGAAAACTTTGAAACTCACAGAATTTGAAGTACATTTCTTTTATGAGTGGAAGTTCCTCTGTGGAAAAGATTGGTTTTTCTCTGTAGCTAACCTGGAGCTCGAACTTTGAACCTGGATTCCATTTATGTGTGTATTCCAAAACTGCGAGGTATGATTCGGAACCAACGTTTTCATCTATGATTTTGAAATCTATGCCGTAATGGGTTTTGTTGTCGAGTGATTGATTGAGTTTACTCCTAAGCTCTTCAAGCGTTATGTTTAGGCTGGTGAAATCAAGGTCCATTGAGAATCTTCCTGTCTTTCCAAAATATGTTTTCTTTAGGCAGGTTCCTCCTTTGAAGGCTAGCTTTGGTAAGATGCTGTTAGATAGGATGCGAAGCACATAGGTGAGTGTGATATCTCGTTCGGCGATATCCATTCTTACTCTACTCGACCGGGCATAGAAGTTTACGTGTTTTCTTTCTAGCATTTCAGATTCACCTTACTTCAATTTCGCTTAGAAGTTGTTCCCGTGGTATGTTGTTAATGGTATTCCATTCTTTAGAGAATTTTCCACTTTTTGGTTTTCTGGAGTCTAAGTATATGGCTGTTTTTCCCACATGTTTAAGCAGCTTGTCTTTAAGGTTTTTTGGAAGTGGTTTGATGAGTTTCTCGTTTGCCAAATAGTCGATTATGAAGCCCATTCTCTGGATGAGTGCATGGGAATTCATTCGTATGGCATACTTGACAAGTTTTTCTTCTTTAATTCTAGGTAGACCTCGCCAAAGTATTCTTGCTAGTTGTTCAATTCCACCGGCATATTTTGGTTTGTCGAATGAGTCTACAAGGGATTTTTCGGGTTCGGCCATCATGACCTCGTTGTCGAAGATCTGTTCTTTTCGGTATCCAAAGAATTTTCGTTTTGATAGGGTGATGAATTTGAAGGTGCTTCCTGCCCATGTGATTTCTGGCTTTTTCTTGGTTGTTGCTATGAATAGTGTAAAAGGTATTTGTGTTGTGAAGCCGTAGTGGCTGTTGGATGTGTAGTAGCTGAAGTAGTAGGGTTTGATGAGGTTGGCTCCTATAATGAAGGAATTTGAGGGGGGAATTCTTTCTGGGTAACCATAGCTAAGGGGTATAAATTGGTAAAGGCCTTTAGTGACTCGTTCCAGCCAGTGCTTACGTTCAAGATTGTGGAGCAAGTAATAGGCGTAGTCGAGGGAACACTCTAGGACTTCTTGTATGTCAGAGGCACGGATCGTTGTTTTCTTTTCAGATTCCCACTTTGCTATTAATCTAGCTTCTTCCGGTGACAGCAATTGGGATTTCTGTTGTTGTCGGTCCTGTTCCTGTAATTTGCGGAGCTTTTGATCGGTAATGCCGATTTGTTGGTAGGTGAGTAATTTCACTGAAAGTTTCTCCAACTCCTTCTTAACAGTGGGGGTTACTTCAGGGGCTATTACTATGAGTCTAAAATTCTTTAACGGAGGCTCGATGTTAGAGATTGCTGCATACATGTGGAGTATCTGGGTGAGCTTTGTTCGTCCTAGTTTTCTGCCAGTAACTTCAATGAACACGTCATTTCCATCTTTGTCTTTGAGATGAAAATCTGCTCTTATTTGGCCTGGCAATGTCTCGTTTACGGCTATTAGAGAATATTCTTTGAATATATTGGGGATCTCTCGTGAAACGTATGCTTCCAGAGTGCGCGTCATTTCCGACACCTGTTCAGAAGTGTGAAAGATGTTCTTATTATATTTTTTTCTTTTTTCCTTAGTATTTTATTATGATTTACTAAGATTATAGGAAAAAAATATAGTTAACGAAGGTTCTAATCTAACTGTTTTGTCGTAAGTGCTGATTAAGGGACACCTATCACCAATTACACTTTTCAGTAGCATTCAGATTATAAATGAGGTGCTAATCAACTGACAAGCTCTTTATAAATAACTTGTCAATACTCCAAGAGATTTTATTCTTGTCAAAAGAGGAGCTGAAAATCACTAATTCAAGAATTGAGAGTTTCTATTACAGTGCATATTTAATGGTGTTGTGAATACGCTTTCATTTTGTTCTTCATTAGCAAGCGGCGTTTCTGACAAGTGCTCTTTTCATTCATTGCTATTTTTCTATCACTCGTCCGTTCTCTAATCTTATTATGTTTTGGACTTCTGTTTGGAGGTTGGCTACATGGCTTATTAGGAAGATTTGTTTGAATTTGGCTGATAGTTCGGTGTTGAGGAGTTGTATTATGCCTTCTCGTCTTTCTTCGTCTGAACTGCCTAAAGGCTCATCTAGAAAAAGGAATTCGGGGTGCATACCTTTTACTTCTGGCAATAGCGCCAAAGCGAAAGCCAAACGCATGGAAAGAAGAAATTGGTCTTCAGTGCCGCCGGAGAATACTTCTTTTATCTTGAACTCTCCTGCATCTGGATCCCAAACTTGGAAGCTGTAGTTGTCATCCATCTGCACCGCTTTGTATCGGCCATTAGTGATCATGGGCAAAATCATTCCCATATATTGTTCCACACCCGGCTTCACTCGGTTGCGAAGAGCTTCTGCCGTTTTATCTACACCTTCAATTGATAAGCGTATTATTTCCAATTCGCGCTTAAGTGACGTCACAAGTTCAACTTGGTTCTCGACCTGGGTAGGAAGTTCTTTATTTTCTTCAATAAAGTCTTTCAGTTTCTGGAGTTCTTCTCGGCTGGTTTTGAGTAGAGTCTCATTCTCTCTCAAGTCTTGCCCAAGCTTTTCCTTCTTACTGCTTGTTTCCTTAAACAGCTCTTCTGAGAAAATGATGCCTTCAGGAAGCTTCGGGAATTTTATTTCTTCAAGTTCCTTTTGTAGTTTATTCAGTTCTTCTTTTGTAGTTTGCTGTTTCTCTGAGATTTTTGCTTTTTCTTTAAGCTGACTACTAAGGTTTCTTTGCCGCTCTATAAGTCCAACAATCTCTTGGTCATCTTTGCTACAAGCTTCAACCATAGCTTCAGCGATGGCTACAGGTTCTGCATTTTGGTTTTGTTGAATAATTGATTGGTATCGTTCAATGTTCTTACAATCACCTAAAATTTCCTGTTCGGCTTCAGATAGTTGGCGTTCCATGAATTCAAGTTGGTTGTTTGAGTCTTTTAGGTCCGTTTCTAGATCTTCTAGCCTTTTTACATCTGAAAGAGACTTGCGCAATTTTGATTCAACTGAAATTTGGCGGCCTACAAAAATCAGAAGTATAAGACCTATGGCTGCTGAAATTCCAGAAAAAATTATGGAGAAGTTCATTGCAAACATGATGAATGCCAGAAGGAAGCAGGCGATACCTCCGGCAATGAAAGGCCAGGTTAATACACCACGTTGATCTATCTGAGTGACCTTTGTCCTGTCGATGCCTGAAAGCTGGTGTTCAAGTGTTGACATGTTTGCTGCAATTCTGTCATGGTTGTTTTCTTTTTCTTGGAGTTGAATTCGGATTTTGGCGATGTCAATTATTTTATTTTTAACTCTATCGAGGTTGTTTTTAGCTTCTTCAAGGTCATTGTATTCTTCTAATTTCTTTTTTGTTTCTTGTAGCTTTGCTTCCGTTTTTTCTAAATTTTCAAGTTGTTTTTCGAATTCTTTAATTAGGTTTTTTTTGCCGTCAATTTTTGTTTCTAGTTGTTGTTGCTCTTCGATTCTCTCGTTATAGGTTTCCAGAACGTCATATAATTGACTGGTTTCTTCAAAGTTTGCTTTTATTTCTTTTACATTCGTTTTCAATTGTTCGATTTTGTGTTCTGTCTTTGCAAGTTCTGTCTTTTTTGTGTTATACTCTTCGAGTTTCTCTTGTAGATTGTCTAGCGTCTGTTGTTGAATTGTGAGGTTTCCTGGTCTTGATGGTGTTCCTCCTAGGGTTTTTCGGTTTTCGTTTAGGTTGTGCAGAACAGAGTTGAAGCTTTCAAGATTAAGGAAAGCGTTTATGACTTTTTTTCGGTCTTCTTTGCCTTGTTGGATAAGGTGTTCTAGATCTTTTTGGGCGACAATGTTGCTCGCTACAATTTCGTGAAATGATATTCCGCCGAGGAGTTTTTCGATTTCATTTGTGACTTCTCTTTGTCCTGTGGCCATTACTCGAAGTTGACCGTTTGATAAGATTTCCCAAAGAAAGGCTTTATTGGGTCGTTTTAAGTGGAGGCGTCTTTCCACGCGATATACGTGTTTTCCTATGGAAAAGTCAAGTCTGATTACAGCTTTGGATCGTCCATATGTTATTAGATCTTCATTTCTTGGTTTTGCGCTTGGACGAATTACTCGAGAATAAAGAGCGTATAAAATGGCGTCTAGGAGAGTTGATTTTCCGCTTTCGTTGGGACCACAGATAAGGGTAACGCCTTCTGGAAACACGGATTAGGCTTAAAACTATGTTGTTTTGTAAACCTTTTTGTAAATATTTTGTAAAAGTTACACATTACCTCATGCTGAAAACCCAAATAACCCCGAAATGAGCCTGTTTCACCGAAATAAGCGGTTACTTTTTTGTAACATGTTCATATACAAATCACGGTTTCTTACAAAAAATGAAAAAACTGTAACATTGGAGTAAACGAAAAACAAGCGTGAAAACAAGCCCCTTTCAGTAAAAGCGTCTGGTAACATTTTTGTTACAGTCACAAAGTTTATATTAGGCAACTATCCAATTATCCAATTAGAGGGATGAACCATTCCCCTAATACAGTTCAGATACCCAAGTGAAAAACTAGCCAAAGTCGAAGAACTTTTACAAATGCTCGGTTTCTTACCATTGAAAAAAGGTGAGACCAAAGGTAAGCCATACCAGTTATTGTTTGATTCATTGGGTGACGGCTCTCTCTTCAAGAACCAGTCAAAAGTTAGTGAACTCAAAAAAGGTGTTCGCTACTGCTATGGACGGAGCGCACAGGTGAGTATCTCTAGTGTATGCTCAAAATGTTACAAAGACCATCCTAGAGACTGGATAAAATGTCCTGAGGTGCTTAAAGATGCGGGAATCGAAAGCCCCAACATGCCCTCAGGCAAAGTCTACAAAGGAACGATGTGAGGTGACGCTTAGAAATGGAACTATGTAAAAACTGCAACATAGAACTGGAACCAAGAGACAAAATGTATCCTCCTTTCGATATATGCTGTTATTGTGCATGGCGTAAACTACACGGAACTAATTGGAAATTGGCAGTAACCGCGACACCTTACAAGACAGGCGACATGGAAAAGGAAATGCAAAGAATAGAACACGCCTATTGTTCAGGTTTTCATAAAAGAGGAGCGATCAGTTGATGCCTAGAAATGACAGGGAGGGGACTCACCTACCCTTTTGCCTATCTCTAGCTGTCGGAGCGGATAGTATCCCTGTTAATTGGGCAAAAGATGAACCTGATATGTCCCCTTTCGACCAGTTCGGCGAAATGTTAGAAACACCACACACTCGCGAACACCTGCATACTTTGAACCAAATACCCTAGGCAAATTGAACGTGAATACAAATGGAAACTAAAACACAGATTACCCAACAAAACAATTCAACACAGAACACAACTAGAATAAAATCATACAAAATGGGAATCCCTCTAAAACCAAAAAGGAGGAATTAGCAAATTTGACGAAAAAGAAAAGAAAAAAGTCCCTCAAAACCCTAGAGAAGGAACACAAGGCTCTAGGAAAATGGATAGAGAAAGTGCGGAAGCAAGAAGCCAAGAAATCTGAAGTTGCCGAGCTGAAAAAGAAACTCAAGAAACTACAGGGGAAGAAAAAATGATTCAATCAGAGTTTGTGTCTCTCTGCAAAGAAGCCGACAGCCTGATTAGAGAACTTCTTGCTAAATCTACAAAACTTCACGGCAGTAGACCAAACACCCTGAAAGCGTCAACCATGCACTATCTAGCCCAAAAGAAGGGGCTACATCTTACACCCAACAATCTCTATCACATTTACGGTTGCCATCAACCGACTATAATCAGGGTTGAGAAAATCGTCAGAGACCTAGTAGAAACTGAAGGAGGAATAACCAAAACATGACATCAACCTCTCTTAGGATGGCTCGATGGCTCCTTTACAGGCTCGCTCTCCAAAACGGAATCTCAGAAATAGACTACGCGGAGGCAATGAATGAACCATGAATCACTATCTGAGACTTCTACTGTTGCCCTTTTTCGCTCCTATATTTCTTGCAGGATGGATAATGGCAGATCAAGAAACGAGACAAAAAGTATGGAACCAAGTAATGAAGGAGGGATAAAAAAACCATGACATACAACTACTGGGACATCAGACAATTCATAAAAACCATGCAAGAACATGGAATCAAAAACAAAACCATCCAAGCAGTCCTCAAATTCTACAAAATATAAACAAAGCTGAAACAAATTGACTAGAGTCCGTGATCGCCTCAAAATCCTCTACGACATACTGAAAGCCATAGACAAAATGAAGGGCGGTTGCCTCTACACTTCCGTCATAAGAAAAGTGGCTAATCTAGGAACTCCCTGTTATAACGATCACGCAGAAAAATATTTTGACGTTCTCAAAGACTTCGGCATGATAATCGTAGCGTCCCCTCAGGGACATCGAGAAGCCACAATCACAAAGAAGGGCAAAGCCTTCATCTTCTACTATGAGCAAATCCTGAACCTCTTTGACGGCTACAACTACATGACCTAGAGGAGGTGAATGAAAAACGACAACAATCTATTTCAAAATTGAAAAGGTCAAAGAGGAACAAGTTAAACTGCTAGTGAAGGGCGTTGAAAAATACGTCAAGAAAGAATTTCCCGATACAACAGTTTGGGTTAAAGAGGTTGAATGAAAAACGAAAGTAGAATTAACCAACAGGGAATATGGGCTTGTGTGGGAAGCTCTAACTGAGCTTGCAACTATTTATTCTGAAAAAAATAAGCAAAAAGCTCAGGAATTAGAAGCAATCACAAATAAAATGGAAAAACAGTGTGGAGACTCTTCGTAAGGATGTGAAAACAGGAAATGAAAGACATCTTTAATGTTGGAAAAGGGTATTATTGCGAGTATGCAGAGTTGGGCTTGAAGGAGTGTCCAGCCACAAAAAGAACAACCTGTGTAGGATGCTCTGCAAGACGTAGAAGATTCAAACATCGTACCTTGGAGACTCTTCGTAAGGAGGTGAAATAGTGTCTGAACATCCTAGAATCACAAAAGAAAAATCTAAGGTCTATGCTAAAGTTTACAAAACGGATTTACAAACAAACTTTTACTTCAACAAAGATGGAACTTTTGACGGAATTGGAATAGACGTTAGGGGAACAACAAAAGAAGAAAAGCGATTAGTCGAAGAGTTATGCCGAGAACTTGCAGAGACTCTTCGTAAGGATTGAGAAAGGAAGTTAGCTAGGAATGGGCATCGAAAAAGTAATGCTAGCTGTAAAAGAGAATGTCCACTGCCCCATCTTTCTCTTCCTTCCCTCAAAAATCAGATCACTTTTTTGACGGGGCTACTTAGCACAGGAGATCGGGGAGGATTCCAGTAATAGAAATGATAGTCAGGAAGAGATTGAAGCCTCAAAGCAACCTCCTTCCCAAGAAACCTCCGATAATAGTTATGAACATCGTTAGGCTCGAAGCTCCTGAAAATAAAATGATGCTGACAATTTCCAACAATGTCATTATGAACGTCCGCTAGCCTTCTTGCCGTGACCCAGTAGCTGCTTCTTCCCCATTGATAGTTTCTGCCATACTGCACAAAATCTCTTAGTTCAGGCGGCATCCAGCGGTTAGTTTGAAAAGCGTCAATGCCCTCAATGGCTAGGATAAAGTATTTCTCATTCATCACTTTATGTAAAATCTGCATCAAAAGAGATTCTCGGTCAGTTCCTCTTTTGCCGTGAATGATCGTCTGCCGTGAAGGGTCTAAAGGCTCCCAACTATGTATCCCCTCCATGTCAACGAGAATAAACTTGGCTTTCGTTCTCTGAAGCATGTAAGCCATAAGATTAGATTTGCCGCTCCCTACCATCCCATAAAAAATACATCGTTCCTGATAGGGCTTAACTATCCTGATGTTAACAACACTCAAAGCCTAGCCATCCACTCTATGAGGTCAACAAGCGGGTTTTCACTGCATGTAACATGCTTCTCGATTACGCCTAGTTGCTCTAAGTCCCTGAAAAGGTGTTCTTCAGCAAGCCGTTTTCCACTGCATATAACAAGCTTCTCTCTTTTTATTTCTTCCGTAATTAAAGAATAAAGGGTAACTGATATATCAAACTCAGCAAATCCCTGACGGTGCTTAACTTTTTTAGGCTGATAGACTTTCACGAAGAGTCACCTTAGCTTCCTATATAACCAAATGAAGAGATACCAATCTAAAGGCGCAATCAAATGCACTAACAAATAAACGCCTAAGATAATCAACCAAATACCAGCATCATTCAACGAAGAGTCTCTTCCTCCTCTGTAGCCTCTTCGTCAGGCTCAGCCTTCTTGAGTCTGCGGAATCCTATCCATAGCTCCCCATTCTTGATTAAGGCTCTGACCTCTACAGCTTTTTTGCCTTTGACCGTGATCTCAGCCTTCAACGGAACAATCGTTTTCAGTAGCCCCGCTATCTGATCGAAGGCGTCAATACTGCCTAGCACATTCTCAAGAATGTCGAAGATTCCCTCAGTTGCCTTCCCCGTGACCTTCTCTTTCGCCTTTCTGAGTTTCTCCATTTTACAAATTCCCTCCTGTAATCTTCTTTATGTAAGCCTTCTGAGCCTTCCTCTGACAGGAAATACATAACCCCGCCTTCGAGTCAGGCGCAACAGGTTGCTTGCCGCAGGCTACACACATCGGCACTCTTTCAGTAGGTTCCTCTACGGATTCCGCACTCTCGGCTGCCGCGATCTCCCCTTTAGGATCTTCCTTTTTCCGCACTTCAGGGACAGGCTTCTCTTCCTTTTCCTTCTCTTCAGCCCTCTTCTTGAGCCAAGAAACCAACACCTTCAACCCTAAGCTTCCGAAATGAAGGCTTGCCGTGAACTCCAGCAAGTATTCTCTGATTTCAACCTTCAGATACTTCGCAACCATGAGCATAGTCAAAAAGTTGGTGTCGTCACTCTCCTGCTTTGTTAGCCCTATTTTTGTGAGGTCTAACAGTTCGCTGAAAAGCACATCAAAAATTCTGACGACTGCCCTGCCTGCAATGTCTCTGAGCCTTCTTTCCTCTTCCTCTAGCTCCCCCTCTATCACGATCTCCCCAGAAGGCTCTTCCTCTGCAACCTCAGAAGGCTCTTCCTCGAAGCTCGGAACATCAGAAGCCTCTTCGCCTTCAGTCTCTTCAATAATGATTTCCTCTTCATCATCTACCGTGAACACAGGCTCACTAGCAGAAACAGCTTGCCTTCTCTCGTCAGGCATCCTACGTATCCACTTATACACCAAAGCAACAGAACAATCCAGTTCCTTCGACCATGCTTTGATAGTTTCAGGGTCAGGACTCGGATTCTTCGCAAGCTTCGCCTTCACCAAATCAGTTTTAGTTGGCAACCTTCTCAACCCTCCTAACTAACCTTCTTCCACAAGTTTCACAGATCGGAACGAGCCTCCCCGTTCCTGCTTCAATCTCTGCCCTGACAAATCGCCTACACTCAGTCTTACATAGTGGATTCGAGCATTCATAGACCACATTTTTTTTAAATTTCTTCACTTCCTTCAATCTCTCCAAAAAAGCTTCCTTCGCAAAACCGTAAAGCTCGGCTTTTTCTCCAAGTTTGCTAACTGCCTCATTGTATTGTTTGTCGTTTACCCAAAACCTTACTTCTTGCATATGTGCGTATGCGCCCACTTTGTTTATATTCTTTTTGGACTGAATACTCTAAATAACAGAGGAATTTTAATTTGTCTCTCTTTACTCTCCAAAAACAGAAAGCTATTGAACCTGAAGAGCTTATGCCGAGACCCGCATGCCTCGAAAAAGCCTCTGACGCCGCCGCAACTGCACAAACTTTTGATATTGACATTCCAACAGACCACTTCATACACTCGATTCTGATCTCCATAGCCGAAAGCACAGCCACAGCAGGGCAAGTTCTTGCAGACGACCTAACTGACATAAGCCTCATTCTGAACGGTAACAACTACGTCAAAAGCATGACTGGTGGAATGTGCAAAGCCATCTCCATAATGAACAAAAACGTCATGTCCACAGGTTACTACATGCTCTATTTCACTGACCCAAAAATCCAAAAAGCTAAACCTCTTCCCGCATGGCTCTTCTCCAGCATCGTTCTCAGACTGGTAGACAACGCTCCCGCCGCAGGCGATAAACACTTCATCAACGTCACTCTCTTTGAATCGGCAGGACGGGAAATTTCAGGCGATTGGGCTTTGCTCATCGAAAAATACTTGCGATGGAAGAAATACGGGACTGACACACTATGGCAAGACTACGACCATGAAAGAGCCTACAATGTTTTCGGCTACCTCTACACCGTAGACGATGATGGAGCCCTCTCGGATACAGAATTTGACAAGCTCAGAATCATAGCGCGAACCAAAGAGGGAGAGAAGCGCATCTTCAACGAAACAAGAATGACTCACATCAAAGAGCAAGACAAAGTGGAATACCAAAACGCTTTGCCAATTGGTTTCTTTGCTGTAGAGTTTCCTTCAGGCTTGCTTACAGCCAAATACACGTCTTTGACTAGCCAGTTGAACATTCCAACCGCCGCAACCAACGCGGGACTGAGAGTTTTGGAGAGATATTGTCTATAGGAGGAAAAAGAAATATGACCCTACAATCAATACTCGCAGGTTTACGAGAGAAGCATTGGAAGATCGTAGAGTCTTCAGGTAGCATCGGCATAATCGGGATTGCAATCGCCGCTCTTGCGGCCGTTCTCTTGCTGTGGAAGCCCCTCTTGGGAGCTTTCCTAAGCAAAGTCGTAGCCCTTGTCCTGTTGGTTCTTGTCCCAGTGTTCAACCTGTAGAAAGAAGGGTTGAGCATTGCAGGACAAATACAAAGCCCTGATCGCCTGTTTCGGAATAGGCTCTATAACAGTCATAGAAGTTTTCAACATAGCAGTTCTGGGGATAGACGGAGTTGTAGCCTCTGCAATCGTAGCCTCCATAGCGGGCATTGTTGGCGTAGCCATAGGTGCAAAGATCGGTAAATGATTTTGAGGCTTCTTTGATGGTCTACATAACACGAAAAACTCCAAGCAACTACAGGAACCGTCATTCTGACTGGTATAATGGAGTTTTCAGGGACGTTGTTCATCAGATCGGTCTTGTAGGCGAAGCTCTCTTCTGGCTTGACTGTGAAGGAAAATGCGGTTTCGTTGATTCTCTTATTCCTGACTGGTATCCTCTAACAGAAATTCAAAAAGCCTTTATCTCTATCTTCAAATCGCATTACAACGCCAAATACATTGATGTTTATGATGATTGGTGTCTACAGGGATGCAAAACCTTTGAAGTTCTTGAGGGACAGGTCAACAATGTTCTAGATCAGATCAAAGGACAGGTTGACGAAGCCAAAGCTTACATTCAAAAGAACCTCATCGACCCCCTCAAAAACAAGATCAACAACGAAATCTTACCTGCCGTCAATGATGCAGTTAGCAGGGTCAGAACGGCAGAAGCAACAATCCGAGACGCTCAAGTCAGCATAAACGAGGCTCTCGCAGACGTTGTGAACCTAGACAGAACCGTAGCTTCTCTGAATACTCAGGTCAAGGATGCTCGAACAAAAATTAATGAGGTAATCAGCGACTTCAACACCAAAATAAGGAATGTAGATGAGCAGATCAGAGACGCAACCAGTAGCATAGGCTCTCTGAACAGTCAGATCAAAGACTTCACCGACAAAATGAACACATTGGATTCACGGATAAGAGACGCAACCAACATTGTAGACGGTCACACCATAGACATCAAAGACCTCTGGGCAAGCATCCAAGCCTTACAGCGTGGCGAACCATTACCTCCAATGGGAGAGTCAGCTTTCGATGAGCTTGTCAGAAGAGTAAAGGAGGCATTGATCTAAAAATGGGATTCTTAACTGATTTATGGAACCAAATATGCGAATTCTTTGAGATTGAGGCAGTGGAGCCTATAACTCCGAAAGAGCCTCCTAAACCCCTTGAGCCTGTCGAAAGCGTGACCACTCTACCTAAGAAAACAGAGCCTATAGCTCCGATAGAAGAAATAGAGCCTCTTCCCGTAGAGCCTGTTTCTGAGCCTACATCAATCGGAGAACAGGGAAGAGCAGACAGAATTAAGGTTCTTCCTGCCAAAGAGCCTGAGCCTGAAACTCCATTTACAGAGCCTCCCTCACCAGAAGACTATCCATGCACAATGCGTTTTCATACAAGATGTGAGGGTCTGCCCGTAGCCGGTGTTAACGTCACGAATATGGGTCAAACAGGAATCACTGACGATTCAGGGTTATGCATAATCAGCGGCAGAGCCAAGATCATGAAAAACTATCCGATAACGGCTTCAAAGGCAGGCTACAAAACAATAGAAACCGAAGTCTCCCATGCTTTCGCTCCTGCTCCAACTGGCAGGCTTGGAGGAGATTACCGTCTCGACATGGAGAGGCTATAGATGAGCGAAGAAAAAGTAGTTATAACGAAAGCTCAGATCATGAGTCTATGGCTTGGCAGAAATTGGTTTTGGGTAGTCTTAGGGCTACTCATAATCGGGGGCATGTATGTTTCGGCAACCTACCTATGGAATATGTTCAAGGGAGGCAAAGAGGAAAAATGAACTGGGGTTATCTCATAGGACTAAACTTCGCCATCGGCATGTTGATTGTTGGCGTTCTATTCTATCCTCCCTTAGCTTTGATTGCCGCTCCAATCTTTATACTATGTCTTCAGGGTCTAGGAGTTGTGCCTAAAAAATGAGCAAGAGTAAAATCATAGCTATGCTTCTGATCGTTGGGGGAATCCTAGTGTTGGCTCATCAATGGTATACAAAAGGAGTGCTAATCGAAGTCTCAGACGTTGACTGTCACGAATTCATAGCAGGATGCCTATTTTTCTTTGGGCTTGGAGGTCTTTTACTATGTCGGAGTTAAAACTACTTTTGTTAGTTCTGAACTTTGCCGCTATTCTCATCAGCGTAGTCTTGTTTGTTGAGATGTGGATGGGTTCAGTAGCGTCATTCTTTGGAGGATTATTCTAAATGCCAAAAAAAAAGAGGTATGACTAAAATGAGCGACAGACTACCATACGATAGAGGGCAATTTCCCCAGAGAAACAAGACTGAGGCAGAGATTAGGCTAGACCCCAGATATGACACAGAAACAGCCACTAAATCAGGTAATAGCCTTTGGGAGCGGCGAAGAGTCTTAGACCAGTTCACAACTTCCAACAGCTACAAAGACAGCAAAATCTTTGATGCTAGATTCTACAAAGATAAGGCGATAAGCATAAAAAACATTCATGCGACTAAAGTTGCAAAATATAAGGTGCTTGGTTGCATAGACCCTACGATTTGGCATACACTAGTGGCAGAGGCTACCTTAGCGGCGGGAGCATCAATAGCACTGGATTCAACCGTCACAGGAGCGGAGCAACTACGTAAACCCTATGCCTTCATCAAAATTCAGGTAGCTTCTAATGTTGCCGATAATCCTGCAACAATAAACGCTTTTATTGCGGGTCAGAAATGAGCTTCTTTAACAATCTTGAACGGTTTGCAGGTGAAGTGGAGAAGTTCTTTAAGGGTAAGTCTGAAGCCCTAAACCTGAGATCATGCAAGAACTGCCCTTATCATAAAGATGTCAACGGAGTTCTCTACTGCACTCAAACTAGCCCTCCGACAAGGATTCTATCCGAATATTACGCTCAGGGTTGCATCTACTATGGTGCTGAGCAACCAGTTTCAGGGCTTATGACTAAGACAGAGAGAGAAGATTACAAGAGCCTTTTAGATCGCATCAAAAAGATTGATTTGGTTGACCTCATAACTGAGATCACAACAATCGGCACTTTAGAAACCCTCACATCCATCAATCTGATAGACCTCATTAACGTAATCTCTGAGATCACAACCATCAAAAAAGTGGAGGCTATTGAAGGCTCTGTTGACCCTTACAGTCTCACAAGCAAAGACAAGGTGTTGGATAAGCTAGAGCTTGTTTATGATGCTGGAGTCATCAGCGCAATCAATGGCTATGAGGGAGAAGACCAAAAATTCACGTTGACCTTCACATGGACTGAGGGAGCTTTGACGGAGATCGTGAGGACATAGAAAATGGGAATAACAGTTATATCACACAAAGTATATCTTATGCCTTACGATGAAACGCAAGCATCTAGCCTTAATCACCATATTTCTGATTCTCTCATCGTTTCTGTTAGCTTCAATGCTTCTAGGGGAAGGAGGTGAACCTATGGTTACGTTGTTGGATGGACACAGCCAAAGCCACTACAACATGGCTCAAGCTATATCTGCGGTGCATCCAGCTTCGTATCAACTTTGGAGTGCTGTTGGTCAAGCTTTCACAGTGAAAACAGCAGAAGAAACATACAAGTTAACTCAAGCAAAATTCTATCTGAAAAGGGTTGGCTCTCCGACTGGACACCTGAAAGCATGTCTCTATAATATGACTGGAACGTATGGAACAAACGCTAAACCTACAGGTTCTCCCTTAGCATCAAGCGAATTGGTTGACATCACCAATTTAGGCTTAAACTATTCAGAGACCACCTTCAGTTTTGTAGGCGATCAACAATATGAAGTCACTAAAGACCAAAAATACTGCATTGTAGTTCAAGCCAATGACGGTTCACTCAACGGCTCTAATCGTGTCAATCTTAAAGCTTCCTATACTTCGGAAGCTACACATGACGGAAACGAATGTTGGTTTGCCTCTTCAGGTTGGCTTACTGGCAGTAGCTATGATCTTTGTTTTCTTGTTTACGGCGAATATTATACGCCGCCTCCGCCACCGCCAACAACGCTGACTATCCATCATGACGCTAACGGCGATACTAACCCTCTTTCTGGCTCATACGAGTATGATGAGCCTGAATGGGTGACGGTTACATACACTCCTGATGATACATTCAAGTTTCAGAAATGGGTTAAGAATGGAAAAGATGTTAGCCAGAACCCCATCAATGTTTACCTGGATGAGGACATAAACTTGTATGGGTATGGAGAGGAAATTCCCCCTCCTGCAGGTGAGGACTGGATTGACCCTGACAGTTTTGAAGACCCCGACAGCAAATGGACAGATGAACCACTAGCTTATGATAACAATACTTCAACAGGGGCAATAACCTCTCTAAGCACGATAGGATACACTTCCTTCCTGATTTTGAAGGCTCCTTACCTAATCTACGGCGATAAACTCCGCTTCTACGTCGCCTCTACTGGTTCGACAGGCATATCGGTTGACATTGACGTTTTTAGGGGTGACGAATGGGTTGATGTGTATGAAGGTGCTTTTGCTAATAACACTTGGTATGAGAAAACTTTTGATGCTGGATTAGTCACTAAGATGCGCATTAGGTTCCATCGTTCCATTGCTTATACAGCTAATTACTATTTGTATGAGTTCGATTTTTATGGTCATGCGTCTTTGATGCCTTTGTTGGCTAAGAAGTTGGGTAGCGATTTAGCGGTCATGTTGACTGGCTCTGACAAAGGCAAAGTTGCAATTCTACTTTAGCCCTCATAGATCAGCCAAAGATCACCTTCAATGATTGAAACATCCACAGGAGCTATGTTTCGTCTCCTCAATGATTTGAAGGCATTGTATAGCCTCATCTGTTCATTTTTGCTAGTGTCAGGATTTTTCAGAGGAACTTTCGCCATGCCTGTTGTGCATGTTTCGTCTTTGATTGCCGTGAGAAATTGCTGAATGTAGCCTTTTGCTTTTTTAACATACCATCCTTTTGGTCTTTGGGGGGGTTCTTCAAATATGAGTTTGTCTCCAAACATTGATTCTATCAAATACTTTCACCAGTCTCTCTCCCCTCTATTTGAATATGTTAAATTTAAGGCTTATTGAACTGTGCTACAGATTTGAAATCTAGAAAAAAAAGGGAAATTGGAGAGTTTAGATATTGAGCTTTTGGGCTTTTTGGCGGTTCTCTTCTATCTTGGCTTTTCTGAAGGCTAGATAATACTTCTTCAATGTTGTCAGGTCTTCCCATCCTACACCCATGATTCCGAAGGGCTTATCTCCCGCAACCATCTCCAAAGGAACATCAGCATCTATCAGAAGGCTAGCATGAAGCTTTCGAGCAAAGTGCGGGGTTATCCCTTTCCTTCCATACTTCTCATTAACAGCCTTCGCCGCTTCTTTATAGATTGGTCTTAGACCATACAGATAAGCCATGTCAAAGATTTTTCCTGACGTTGGTCTTCCCTTTCCATTCCAGTATTGCAGTAGCATCTCAAAGGTTTTCTCTCCGAAAAGATTGAGAGGGCAGTTGAGCCAATGGAAGCCTCCTCCTGTCTTGCCTTCATACACATCTATGGTTTTATTTTTCCAATTGACTCTATCCCATTCAATGCCTAAGATGCCGCCTATTCCTTGTGAGCCTTCTCTGCAACCTAAGGTTACATGAAGTCTTTTGAGTAGTTCAGCTTCGTTGCCTCCTGCCTTAAAGAAATCCTCTAGCTTCTCCTCCTGAGAGAGTCTTTCGTAAACATACTTCCACTCTATCTTAGGCGCAGATTTTTTATGTGTTCCTAGAACATCGCCTTTTCTATTTGGAAATTTGAAGTCAGGTCTTAGGCTTCTTAGAGCTATTAGATAAGTGTTAACTCCGCTTCCCGTTGTCACTTTTTTTCTGATCTCAGGTAAGGCTCTTAGTTGAATGTCGTCTAGCGTCCAGTTTTGAGGGTTCTTCTTCTGTAGGATCACCCATACTCTGCGGCAAGCATTAAATCGGCTTCTCCATGACTTGATCTGGTTAGTTCCGCTTCTCATTCTTGTTACCCAATGCTGAACAAACTCATAGTCCATGAACTTTTCTTTCGCCTTCTCTTCCTGCGTAGCCAACCCCCTGATCTTAGCCTTCTCCGCTTCGCCTAGCTTGTCATACTCTGCCTTGATTCTCCAATAGGAAGCCTCTCCCATTTTGACTTTTTTCTTGATCTGTTTCTTATTCCAGCTCAACGCCATGAGGCGTAAAACTTCTCCTCTATCTATTTTGGGTCTTGGCATTTTTATATCCCTATCTATCAATACATCATGTCCGCTTAAAATTTTTGCGTGACAGTCTAACCCCATTTTGAACCCCTTTTTGCTTTTTAGAAAGTTAGAAGCTAGTTTTATTTGATAGAAAATGACAATCTGGAATAATGCCATATTCATCGGTCTTAACCAACCAAAAATCAGAGTCTCCAGCACCAAAGGAACTTGTTTCTCCAGCTATGGCATATCCTCCATCA
>Ga0307427_1000794_pt1 | contig 18198 bp, 7 predicted proteins | sample SalMarWE160190MG_FD_202162 | JGI IMG/M metagenome (GOLD analysis project Ga0307427, IMG submission 202162) | Salt marsh sediment microbial communities from the Plum Island Ecosystem LTER, Massachusetts, United States - WE1603-190 | ecosystem: Environmental > Aquatic > Marine > Intertidal zone >... | reverse complement strand
TGAGCCGCAAGACGGGTCCAGGCGCGCCGGGATTCACGCTGCCGACTGAGAGCCAGTGGGAGTACGCCTGCCGCGCCGGAACGAGCGGCCCCTTCTTCTACGGCGACCTGGATACCGACTTCTCGGCTTTCGCCAACATGGCCGACGCGAGCATCCGCAAACTGGCTTACGAGGGCTGGCGACCGAAATCCCCCGACCTAGTTCCGAGAGATGCGCGATACGACGACCACACGCTGGTGACGGCCGACGTCGGATCGTATCGGCCCAACGCCTGGGGCCTGCACGACATGCACGGAAACGCCGCCGAATGGACCCGAACGACGTACCGGCCGTATCCGTACCGCGACGACGACGGACGTAGTGACCACGGCATCACCAGCCGGAAGGTGGTGCGCGGCGGGTCGTGGTACGACCGCCCGAAGCGCTGCCGCTCGGCGTTCCGGGTGAGTTACGCGCCGTACCAGCCGGTCTTCAACGTTGGGTTCCGCGTGGTCTGTGAGGCGCCACCGGAAGGGGCGGCCGTGACTGCACGTGCGTCTCGGTAAACGGTGCGCGGCGGCCTGTTCATCACGTTTCACGGCACTACGCCGAGTCGGCTGGCTGGCGGGCCGCCACATCGGTCGGTCCGGCCACCCTCGGCCGGCAGCGAACACACGAGGTGCAGAATGATTCCCGGCAACCTGACCAAATGGGTGGCGATCCTTGTTGTGTCGCTTCCCGCGGTGGTGCATCTGCTGAGCGACGTGCAGGCCGCGCCTGGTGAGATCGCCGTTTCGGTCCTGTCGGATCCCTCGCCGGGTCCCGCCGCCGAACACGGGTTGGGCAAAGTGATGTCGGCGCTGAAGGCCAAAGGCACCACGGCCGAACGAGCCGCATCCCACGCGTCGGCCCGGGGGAAGGTCCTGCTCCTTACCGGCTTGGCGTCGGGGCCGGGGCCGGCGGCCGAGGCTCTCAAGGCGGCGGGTGTGTCAGTGCCCGCGGTTGCCGAATCGCTCGCGATCCGCCACACAAGGCTCAACGAGAAACCGGCCCTGGTGGTGGCGGGCTCGGATGATCGCGGCTTGATGTACGCCCTGCTCGACGTGGCCGACCGCATCGGCTGGGCCGAGGACGCCAACCGTCCTTTCAGCGAGGCGAAGAACACCGTCGAGAAACCCTACGTGCCGGAACGGGCCCTCTCGATCTACACGATGCACCGAAAGCACTTCGAGAGCCGGTTCTACGACGAAGCGTACTGGGCCCGATACCTGGACATGCTGGCCGCCAACCGGTTCAATACGTTCGTCCTGATATTCGGTTACGAGAACTGGGGATACTTCTCACCGCCGTACCCGTACTTCTTCGATCTGGACGGGTTTCCGGACGTCCGCGTGGTGGGCATCACCAAGGAGAAACAGCAGAAGAACCTGAGGGCGCTCAACCGCCTTATTGAGATGGCCCACGCCCGGGGCCTGGACTTCACCCTCGGCATCTGGGACCACATCTATCGCGGCGGCGTCCAGGGGCCGAGCGACAGGGCCAGGAAGCCGACGCCCGGCATCGTGTGGGGGCTGAAGGCCGACAACCTGAGGGCGTACTCGACGGCGGCGCTGGCGGAGTTGCTGCGGCGCGTGCCCGACCTGGACGCCATCCACTTCCGCATGCACGGCGAGTCGGGCCTCAAGCGCGGAGAGATGCCGGCCTTTTGGGAGGATATCTACCGCGTCGTCAAGGCGGCGCGCCCCGGCATTCGCTTCGATGCGCGGGCCAAGAACTTCCCGCACGAGTTGATCGACAAGGCCGTCGAGATGGGCGTCAACATCCGCATGTGCACCAAGTACTGGATGGAGCAGATGGGCCTGCCCTTCCACCCGACGCACATTCACCCGAGAAACCAGCACGACCGCCGCCACGGCTACGCCGACATGCTCCGCTACCCGCAGACGTACAAGATGCACTGGCGGCTCTGGAACGGCGGAACGGCGCGGATCCTGCTCTGGGGCGACCCAGACTACGTGCGGCGGTTCGCCGGGAGCACTCACCTGTACGACGGCGAAGGCTTCGAGGTCAACGAACCGCTGGCCACCAAGATGCAGGACCAGCCGCACGATGCGGAACCGTTCGACCTGCTCCGACCCGAGCACCGGTACTACGAGTATGAATTCGAGCGGTACTGGCACTTCTTCCAGACCTTCGGTCGCGCCGGCTACAACCCCGACACGCCGCCGGAAGTCTGGCGGAAGGCGTTTGAGCGGCGTTTCGGTCCCGAGGCGGGTCCGTATGTCATGCGTGCTGTCCATCGCGCCAGCCAGGTTCTGCCGCGCGCCGTGGCGTACTCGTATCCCTACAACCACTTTCCCACCACCAGGGGCTGGGTTGAGCGGCAGCGCCAGGGAGACCTGCCCGCTTACGCGAAGGCGCTGCCGAGCGATACTGAGCAGTTCCTGAGTATGGACGATGCCGCCAAGTGCATTCTCGAAGGCAAGGACTCAGGGAAGATCTGGCCGCACGAGTCCAGTGCGTGGTTCACTCGCGCCGCTGAGGACGTTCTCGCCCTGGTCGCGGAGGCCGAGAAGCGAATCGGCGCCGGCCGCAGCAAGGAATTCAACTCGACGGTGGTCGACCTGAAGATCCTGGCCAACCTGGCAAGGTACCACTCCCGGCGGGCGCTCGCCGGTGTGGCGTGGGCCTTGTTCTCGCACACGAACGACGTGAGCGCTCTCGAAGACGCCATCGCCCACGAGAGGGAGGCGATTCAGGCGTGGGAAGGAATCGTCGAGGCCGCCGGCAACGTGTACACGGATGACTTGGCTTTCGGCCGACGACGCTCCGGTCTGGCCGGCCACTGGCGGGACGAACTCGTCCTGCTCAGGAAGGGCCTCGCCGAACTCGAGCAGAAGCGGAAGGACTTCCGCCCCAAGGCCGCCGGCCCCGCCCCCCTCATCGCCCATGTTCCGATCCGCAGAACGCCGCCCGGCAAGGACCTGGTGGTCCGAGCAACGGTAAGCGGTAAGGAGCCGATCGGGCGGGTGCGCGTCGGCTACCGCAGCGGCGCCGGCAACATCGCGTATGCGGGCATGGGACGAACCACACCGTTCGTTTACTCCGCCGCGATTCCCGCTTCAGCGATGACAGAAGGCTTGAGGTACCTCATCGAGGCCACCGATGCGGCCGGCCGCCGCGCGGTTTGGCCGCGCGATGGTCGTGAGAAACCCATCGCCGTGACAGTCACCCGCGACACCGAGCCGCCGACCGTCACGCACGAGCCGATCGCCCGTGCGCCTGCGGCAAAGCCGCTCAAGGTCACCGTAACGGTTCGCGACCCCTCGGGCGTCAAGTGGGTCCGGCTGCGGTACCGAGGCGTCAACCAGATGTTCGACTACCGCACGCTCCCCATGCTGGCGACCGGCAAGCCGGACGAGTATCAGGCCGAAGTTCCGGCCGAACACGTCGCGGCGAGGTGGGACTTCATGTACTTCATCGAGGTGATGGACACCTGCGGCAACGGGAAGATTTACCCAGACCTGGAGAAGGAAACGCCGTACGTCGTCGTCCGGTTGCTGCGGTGAGCCGCAAGGCGAACCGGCAAGGGCAACCGACGGCGACTTGGGCGAGGCCACACAACGGCAGTTCACTGATACAAAGGAGAGGAACCGATGCTGAGTCGACGCAAACTGCTTGCGGCAGCCGGCGGCATCGCGGCGGCAGGTTGTCTGGCCGAGCGATCTCAAATCCTGAAAGCCGCGCCTCAGGCCGCCACCGAGTTCGGCAGGGTCAAGATCACCGACGTCAAAACCGCCTCCGTCAAGTTGACTTACTACGCCGCCCACCTCGTCAAGGTGACCACCGACTCCGGTCTCTACGGTCTGGGTGAGGCGTACAACCGCGGCGGCGTCATCGACCACATCCACCGCATCAAACGGCGGATCATCGGCAGGGACCCGCTCCAGGTGGACGTCCTGTATCAGGCGATGTCGGATACAGGCATCGGCGAAGGCTCACGGGCAGGCTCGCTCTGTGGCGCCATCTCGGGCATCGAGACGGCACTGTGGGACCTGGCGGGCAAGGTCCTCAACGTGCCCGTCTACGTTCTGCTGGGCGGCAAGTTCCGCGACAAGGTGCTTATCTATCACGACACCGGCTCGCCCAACCGGCAGGACCCTAAGCCGTGGGTGGCCGAGGCCCAACGGTCGCGGGCGCTGGGTTTCAAGGCGATGAAGTTCGACCTGAACCCGTTTCGCGGCGAGCGGTGGAACCGTTCCCTCGCGTCCGAAGACATGAAGGTCTGGGTCAAGATCCTCGAGGCGATTCGGGTCGAACTGGGTCCCGACTTCCCGCTGGGCGTGGACTTGCACTGGAAATACAACACGCGCGAGGCCATGCGGTTTGTGCAGATGGTCGAGCACCTGAACCTGTGGTTCCTCGAAGACCCGATGCCGCCGGAAAACGCCGACGCCTTCGCCCGCCTGACGGCCGCCAGCAAGGTGCCCATCGCCACGGGCGAGAACCTGTACACGCGGCAATCCTTCCGCCCGTTCATCGAGAAGCAGGCGTGCGACATCATCCAGCCCGATGCCCAGAAGTGCGGCGGGCTGCTCGAGATGAAACGCATCGCCGACTGGGCCGACCTCTACTACCTGGGCATGTTGTGCCACAATATGTGCTCGCCGGTCGGCACCATCGCCTCAGCCCATGCGTGCGCCGCCATCCGGTCGTTCCTCGCCCTGGAGTCCGACAGCGTCGAACTGCCGCACTGGCAAGACATCATCCAGCACGACGGTCCAATTTACAGGAACGGCTACTTCGAACTGCCGAACAAGCCTGGCCTGGGCATCGAACTCAATGAAGACGTTTGCCGCAAGCATTTGGCCGCCGGATCGGGATTCTTCGAGTAAGCCGGACCGGCGCCCGCCTTGTCCCCGGAAAGGGGTGGAGACCATGGCCAAGTCGATGATCCGAACGGTTGCCACGGCGGCGCTGGTTTCGGTCCTATTGGCGTCCGACGCTGGCCTGGCGGCGGCCCTTGCGGCACCGGGGCGATCTGACGAGGTCGCGGTCACCCTCAACCCCGCGGTGAAGCACCAGACCATTCGCGGCTGGAGCGCCAACCCCCACTATCTCGAAGGCCCCCGCGCGCAGCGCGAGCAGGCCATTGACGACGCGGTCAACCTGCTCGGCCTGAGCCGGATGCGGTGGCAGCAGCCCAACGGAAATCGCAGCACCATGCGGCGCTGGGAGACGGAGAACGACAACGGCGACCCGGACAACGCCGACCTCTCGAAGTTCAACACCGCGGATGCCGACAGGTTCATCGAGGCCTACGTCCTGCCCTTCAAGCGGCGAGTAGAGGCCAATGGCGAGCCCTTCGAGTTGTGGCTCAGCCCGTCGTTCTTCCGCGGCGGCAGCACCGGCGACGTCCCTGCCTTTCTGCTCCACAGCCCGGGCGAGTACGCGGAGTACGCCACGTCGTTTATCCGCTACCTGAAGGACAAGCACGGCATTACGACGCACCACTACGCGATCTGCAACGAGGCGGGGAACGGCAACGCGTTCAGCCCGCCCGTGGTGATCGAGATGACCAAGGTGCTCGGCCCGCGGATGGCGGCGCTCGGCCTGCCCACCAAGGGGCAGTTCTCCGACGGCGTCAACGCCCGCGTCACTTGGCGATACATCCAGGCCGGGAAGGACGACGCCGACCTATGGAAGCACGTGGACGTGCTCTCCTACCACTGGTACGGGGGCGACAACCGGCCGGCGATGGCGCAGATCCGAGACTTCGCCCAGCAGAAGGGCCTGGCCACGGCCCAGAGCGAGTTCATGCACCTGACCATCGACCACCTCTACGACGACCTTATCACCGGCGGCGTCTCCTACTGGTCCATCTACAGCCTCGGCGGCCCGGGGCGCGGCCAGAACTATCATTTCAGCCTCAACGGAACCTCCTTCCGTCGCGGACGTCACTTCTGGAGCTTCTACCAGGTCCTCCACTACGTCCGGCCTGGGGCCGTCCGCATCGAGGCCACCGCCGACGACCCCGCCGTCCGACCTCTGGCCTTCGTCCGCAACGAAAGGACCACCGTCGTTCTCATCAACACCACCCGGCCCCACCGCGAGCGCGAGGTCACGATCGTGAACCTGCCGCCGGGACGCTACGGCTTCTGCCACACCGTTGCCCTTCGCCCGTACAAGGAACTGGGCCTTCGCCAGGTCGGGGTCAACGGGCGGCTGAGGGTGCGGCTGGCGCCGAACGCGGTCGCCACGCTCTATCCCCACCCGGGCGGGAACCTCCCGCCCACGGTCGTGAACTGGCAGGCCGAGCCGAGTTTCCTGAAGACCCCCGCCAGTCGCGTGAGGCTCAGCGCCTCGGCCGAGGACCCGAGGCTCGCGCCGCTGCGATATTCGTGGTCGGTCGTCGAAGCGCCGGACGGGGCCACCGTCCATCTGGCCGAACCGAAATCCCGGACCACCACGGCAACCGGCCTGACGGCCCCGGGGCGTTACGCCTTCGAGGTCAAAGTCAGCGATGGCGTGAACACCGTCGCCCGCCGCGTATTTCTGAACGTCTTCGAGGGCAACCAGCCGCCCCTGGTCCTCGACGTCCACAACCGCATCCCCGTTCTCGTCACCCTGCCACACGACAACACACTGCTCATCGGCGGCGCACTGGACATCGAGGGCGACACGCTCTCGTTCCGCTGGAGCGTCGTCAGGCAGCCCGAGGGCTCCGCCGTCCGGCTCGAGAACCCGACCCAGCCCAAGTGTAAGGTGACCAACATCACGGTTCCCGGCGACCACGTGTTCCGCTTCGAGGTCCGCGACGGCCACCACACCGTCGCCGAGGAACTCACCGTGCCCGTCTACCCGGCCAACGCCGCGCCCGTCATCGAGTCCATCGAGGCGCGACCCGCGACCTTCACGCTTCCTGCCGCGGCCACCGCGCTCTCGGCCAGGACCCGCGACCCCGACGGCGACGTGATCAGCCATTGGTGGCGGGTCGTGCAGAAGCCTGCCGCCGCCCGACCGCTCTTCGCGAGGCAGGGCGGCCGCGAGACGAAAGTCACGGGGCTGACCGTGCCGGGCACCTATCGATTCGCGTTGAGCGTGGTGGACAGCACGAAGGTCGCGCGGCGGACCGTGACGGTCGTCGTCCGCCCCAAGGACGCGCCCGCCCTGCCGGTCAGCGCGAGCGGCGCCCCGCCTGCCGCGCGGTCGAAGGACAACCGGGTCATTGCGCGCGGCACGACCACCGGCACCGTTACCCGGAAAGGACAGGCGTGGATCGAAGCGCGCTCGTCCACTGGCAAGACGACGCGCTACATCCCCCGCTGGAGCGGCGGCATGCCGCGGGACGGCGGCGGCCCGGAGAAGGCGGTCGTCGAGGCAATCTCCAATTTGAAGATCGGCGATCGCGTCTCCATCCGCTGGCACGTGGACAACCACGTGCGCATCGAAGCCATCCGGACCGCACCCTAGGGAAACGCCTGTGAGCCACTTGACCCTGGCGACGCTGGCCTCCGAGGACCGGCGGCCGCACGCTCGGTGTCCGGGCGCTGAACGCGGCGCCTGTGCGCCTGGACATCGACGGCACCGTATCCGATCGCCAGGAACCGCCACAAAGAGGAGAGAGCGAAAAATGACCGCACACGCTGCTCACCGCCGCAGGTTCTTGAAGGCCATGTGCCTGGGAGCGGCTTCGGTGCCCGTGTCACGGGCCCTGGCCGCCGGCAAGGCGGCCGCGGGCAAACGCGCACCGGCGCCCCAGCCGCGCGGGGCCCGTCCACGCCTGGACGGCATGAAGGTGGATGTGCTTGTCGTCGGCGGTGGGCCGGCCGGCATCGGCGCGGCCCTGGGCGCCTCCCGAACGGGCGCCAGGACGCTTCTGATCGAGAACCACGCCTTCTTCGGCGGCGTGGCCGCATGGTGCCTCGGCATGCCGATCAACCAGATGCGACCGGGAAGCAAACCCCGATCCAAGGTCCACGAACTGGTCATCGCCAAACTCGATGCATACGGACCGCAGGCTCTCCGGATGGGCACGCACCAGGCCTGGTGCAACGTGGACTACCTGAAGGTCGCCATCCTCGACGCCCTGGACGAGGTCGGTTGCGAGTACCTGGTCCACACCCGGGCCGTGGATGCCGTCGTCGAAAGGGGCCGCATCACGGGCGTGGTCGTTTCGACGAAGCAGGGCCTGGCTACGATCCATGCCAAGGTCGTTGTTGACTGCACGGGCGATGCCGACGTGGCCTACTTCGCGGGCGCCGAAACCATGAAGGAAGTCGGCAACCTCTCGCCCATGACGCTCTGCCTGAACCTGATGAACGTGACGCGCGACCAGGTCCGCAAAGCGAACCTCCGCGACGTTGCCCGGAAGGCCCGCGAGAAATATCCACTGATCCCCAAAGGCTGGGGTCTCGGCCGCGTCTCAAACTCGAGCAGTTTCTACATCAACCACGCCGGCACACGCGACCTCGGCCAGTTCGACGCGACCGACCCGTTCGAGCGCAGTAAGGCCGAGTGCCTGAGCCGACGACAGGTGCTCCAGATGGTCCTGGCGATGCGCGAGTTCGGCGGCGAGGCGCTGAAGGACATCGAACTCATCGGCACGGGCACGCAGATCGGCGTCCGCGAGACGCGCCGCGTCAAAGGACCGTATGTGCTGACCGAAGAGGATGCTCTGGCCGGCCGGACGTTCGACGACGTCATCGCCTGGCGCAGCGGGTTCCTCGACATCGGCTTCGTACGCCTCTCGAAGATGAAGATCCACGACGTGCCTTACCGCGCCATCCTGCCGGAGAGACTCGACGGCCTGCTGATGGCGGGCCGGTGCATCTCGGCCACCCACGTGGCCGCCTCGGCCGGCAAGAGCATGGGCAACTGCGTGGCCACCGGCCATGCGGCCGGGCTGGCGGCGGCCCTGTCGGCCGGGAAAGGCTGCCTGCCGCGCAACCTGAACGTCAAGACGCTCCAGGACGCCCTCCGGGCCGACGGCGTGGACCTCGCGCGCAGCGGGGACGACCAGGAAGGGCTTAGAAACCGGGGCTGAGAGCACGGGACGCAACTCAAGCGAGGCGTTCCTGTCAGAAGGCGCTCGGCGTCGGTCGTACACCGCCCGCCTGTTCTAACGGTCGGCCAGACTATCGCGCGAACCGCTCGCGCAGGAAGGATGCGCGCGGCCAGGTTCAAGGCAAAGGGCTCGATGCCTTCGTCACGGTGGGAAAGCGCGTCGTCCGGTTCGACGGAGAGAAGATCCTTTTCGGCGAGATCGAGTGACGTGTCCGATGGAGGAGTCGCGGTGATGAAACGTCTCGTGCCGTGGGCCTTCGTTCTCCTGGTCGCCTTCTGGCCGGCGCCGGCACGCCCGGACGAGGTGGACGATCTTGTCGAGAAGATTCATCCGCCCAAACGCTTCGCCCACCACGAGCCCGCGCTGGCCGTCGAGCGGGCCAGCGCGACCTACCGCTTTCACAGCGGGCCGCGGACCATCGACTACTTCATCGTCAAGGACGGGCCGCGAGTCGTGGCGCTCATCGACCGGCCGGGCGGCACGATCAAGGTGCTCGACTTCCGGCCCGACCACGCACCGCGGCGGCTCCAATTCTCGAAGGACCGGCCGCTCATCGAGACGCTGCGCGGCACGGCGCTTGCCACCGGCACGTACATCCCCGACAAGGCCGGCGAGGACCCGGCCCACTTCCAGTTCACCCAGGGCGATGGCACGCTGACGCTCGTCCGCCGCTTCAAGGGGACGCACGCGTTCAACCGCTGGGCGCACCACTCCAAGTCGCCCGAGATGATCGAGGCCACGAACACGTTCGTCTTCCGCTGCGATCCCGTCTTCGGCTATGTGGTGGAGGGCATGTACGAGACGCGCGTCAAGCCCCCGCCGAAGGAGTTGCAGTACTTCAGCGCCGCCACGCCGGGCATCTGCAACGTCTGGTACGGCGAGGACGACGTCAGCCGGACGGTCATCACGCCCACCTACAAGGAGGGGTTCGAGGGATACGGGCTGAACTTCGCGGCCATCGACTGGTCGGACAACGACAAGTCGAAGTTGACCGTCCGCGACGGCGGGTTCGGCGGGTTCCTGAACCGCGCCACCGGCTGGAGCCCCGTCAACACGATCGAGGGGTCGACCGCGAAACTCGTCGTCTGCAACGCGCACGCGGACCTCGACTTCGTCGTTCCGTTTCCGCAGGACGCGGTCGGCGCGGACGGCTTCTCGCACATCCGCATCCGGACGCGCCTGCTGGCCCTGCCGCCGGAGGTCACGCGGCACGTCTGGGACACGATGGCCATGCGCTTCGAGGGGGCGGAGCGCGTGATGATCCGCATCGGCCGCCTCGACGACTTCGAAGACCAGCCCCTGCCGCTGACGTGTGGCGTGCGGGCGCTCGTCTCGACGGGCGGCGGGCCGAAGATCAGCACCGAGCACGCCCACAGCGGCCGCCGGTCCGCCGTCATCCCCCACGGCCGCTTCTGGCCGAACCTGCCCCAGGTGCCGCTCGAAGGCGGCGCGCGGTACCGCCTCTCGGCCTGGATCAAACTGGTGCCCTGGACGGACGAGCAGCGCGAAGCCGCCGAGACCAAGGCACGCGAGAGGATCGCCAAACGCAAGGCCGGCGGCAAGGAGGCGGAGCCGTTCGAGCCCTTCGGCCGGCCGCAGGCGTACATCACCGCCGACACGTACGTCTCCTCGCCGCACCACAACAAGTGGATCGACCGGATGCGGACCGACACGGTCAAACCGGGCGGCTGGCAGCAGGTGACCCTCAAGTTCACCGCGGCCGAGTGGGCGCCGTTCGTCAACTTCGCCTTCGTCGCCACCGCCGGCACGGCGTACCTGGACGACTTTGAGTTCATCAAGGTGGGAGAGTGAGCCCCGCCCTCGTTTGCTGCGCGGTGGTTCTCCCGAGCCACCGCGCTTTCAAGGCGATGATCGCGGCGGGTGCGGAGACCCGCCGCGCAGCCACCGCAAAAGACGCCACTGACCCCGCCCTACCGGGGCAGTTCGTATCGCCGGGCCCGCTTGGCCCACTCGGGCGCCCAGTCCGGCACGCGGCACCGTTGGCGGATGAGCCAGTCCGGGATGACGCCGAACGGATACCCCGCGTCCGGCACGAACAGGCCGATCTCGCCCTGCGAGCGGTCCAGGTCGACGTCGCCGCCCGTCAGCGTCGCCACCACCTTGCCGCTGCGCGTGACGGTGACGTAGGTGGTTCCGGGTTTGTCGTCGATGCCGCCGTCGAAGGCCACCTCGTACTTGCCGACGCGGACGCCGCCCTCGGTCGCCTCGATGGGTGGCGGGTCGCGGCCGGGCCAGAGCACCGTGATGAACTCGCCCCGGTTCCCTTCGGCGGTCAGGCGGATGCCCCGCGTCTCCTCCCGGTAGAGCACCTGTCCGGACTTCCGGTCCTTCTTCTCGAACATCCAGTCGTGCCGGCCGAAGGCGAACGCGCGCGGTCTGGCGCAGAAGACCGTCAGGCGGTCGAACGTTATCGTGCGGCCGTCGCGCTCGCACGCGTCCGACAGCACGTGCAAGCACCACGTGGCCCGGACCTTCGCGCCGTCGTGCTGGTCGCGGATCACGAAGGTGTCGCGCTCCCCGCCCTTCAGCATGACGATGGTGCGCCGGTAACGGAGCGGCACCTGGAACCGCTCCTGGGGCAGATAGGTGTCCCACTCCTCGGGCGGGTACTTCGTGGTCACGCGCAGGCGCTCGGACTCCACCTGGCCCACCGCCACGTCGACCTCGGCCGAGGGCTTGAAGGCGATGACCCGCTCGTAGCCGTCCATGTTGGCCCAGGGCAGCCGGTCGGTGTGGAACGCCACGCGGTTGTGCATGTGCTCCTGCCCGGCCCGCGGACTGTAACTGCACATGTGGTCGATGGCGAGCGGCCGGGCGCCCGCGCACCAGTGCAGCGAGAGTTGGTCGCCGTGGTAATGGCCGCGGTTCGGACCGCTCTTCAGCGCCAGGTACGTCTCGCGGTCGGTGCCCGGGCGGTTTCGGAAGACGACGCCAAAGCCGGGCCGTTCCTCCGTCTTGAACTCGTTGATGTTCTCGCAGACGCCCATCTCCTCGGCCGTCTGCATCACGTCGGGCCCCGGGGGATGCGTGTCGCCGCCGGGATGGCACCGCCGCTTCCCTCCGCCAACGGGCTGCGAGACGTGCAGCAGGAACGCCGCCCCCGCACGGTACCGCGGCCAGCGGGTCGGATCGAAACCGAGGTGCTCGCGGCAGATTTGCGCCAGCGGCCGCCACGTGCGGGTCATCGCGTAGGCGACGTAGCCCGGGCACTCCTGCCCCGCGCCGCCGGGCAGCGTGATGGCGTGGTAGAGGTCCTCACGGAACTTCTGCTCCGCCTGCCGCGCCAGGTCCTTGAAGCGGGGATGGCCTTTCAGTTGGGCCACCAGCGCGATGCCGACGCGGCTAAAGTCCGTGAAGAAGTTCGGGTTCTCCGGCGACCAGAAGTTCCAGTACGAGCCGTACGTGTCCGGGTCCACGTAGACCTGGGCGCGGGCGAGCGTCGTGAGGTTGCCCTGCCGGCCGGCCTCGCGCAAGGCGCGCTTGCCGATGCCGCGGACCATGCTCGACGGGTTCATCGCGCTGCCGCTGTACAGGTCGACGCCGCGATAGCCGCCCGGCTTCTTCGCCAACCGCTCGATGCCGGGCCAGTCGAGCACGTAGTGGACGAGTTTGTCCAGCGGCTGGAACCCGTGGCGGGTGACGTAGGCCTTCCTGGCGTCGCCCTCCCAGGTGGACCGCGGACCGGCGAGCAGAAACCAGTACCGTCGGCCCTTCCAGGTGGGGCAGCGGAGGCCGGCGTAGTCGGCGCTCGGCCGGACCTTGACCGCGATGAGATTGTTGTGCGGCCAGTGCCACCTGACCGGCCGGCAGACCATGGCCCCGATCGCGTGGGTGCGGTCGTGGCAGGCGAAGAACCAGCCCTCGTCGAACGCCTGCGACCACCGCGGCTGGAGGCGCAGGAGCGTGTCGCCCATGCGCGTCTGGCCGGGCTTCAGCGTGGACGGCGGCGGCACCTCCTGGCCGCCGTGCGCGTGCCGAAGCCGGCCGTGTGTGACGACCTCGGCCCTCCGCGCGCCCCACCCTGCTGCGGCGTCGAACGTCCAGGCGTCGCCGCGGCTCATCTCGTGGCACTCCTCCAGAACCACGTGCCGTTGGCCCGGCAGGAGCGAGACGTCGACCTCGGCGAAGGCCGGCACGTCGCCGCGCAGCCCGGCCGTGCCCGCGAACTCATACCTGAGGCAGACCTTGGCGAAGATCGTCCCGTCCCCCAGGACGGTGGCCGAGAAGCCCGTCAGGGTGCGCCCCGTGTGCCAGGCGCTGGCGCCGACCCATCGGCCGGTGGGCAGGCGAACGCCCGCGACGGGGCCGGGCGCTTTGCCGTCGGCCACCGCCGGGACGCGAACCGCCAGCAGACCGTTGTCCAGGACGAGGCAGGCGCCCTCGCGGCTCACCTTCACCTTGGGCGGAAAGCGCGGAGATCGGCCGGTCGAGACGGCGTAGTCGATCTCCTCGTCCGGCCCAAGCGACGCGGCGACCCAGACGACGGGTTTGCCGTCCGCCTCACCGATCTGGTACGGCACCTCCTTGCCGTCCGCCGTCACGACGATCTCTCCCGGCTTCGCGCCGGCGGGCAGGTCGACTTTCAGCCGGAGGACCTCGTCCTCGTACACCCGGCCGGTCGGATTCGTCAGCGTCCAGCGCTGTGCGCCGACGGCCGGCGTCCACAGGACGGTACACAGCAGCAGCGTAACAGGGCATCTCATCATGGCGTGCACATCGCCCCCCCATGCCCGGCCGGTCGGTTTCTACTCGAAGACCACCTTCGTGCCGTCGAAGCGGACGGTGCGTTTGCCGACCCTGACCCGCGCGGCAAGGCCCTTGCCGTCCACATTGACTTCCGGCGCCTTGCCCCGCTGGAGGGTCATGAGGACGAAGAAGTCGTCGCCGCCCTTCCGCCCCTGGTCAGGGCGGGCCTCGATCCAGAGGGCCGGGTGCTCGAGTTTCTTCTCGGTCTTGTTGCCCCGGCGGTCCACGGCCGCGACCGGCGTGCCCGGTTCGACGAGCCGAAGCGCGGCGCCCGCCGGGGCCACGACCGTGCCGACGAGCGAGGCGTCGCCCTGGGTGACGGTGAACGTCCGGCCGCCCGCGCGGGCGTCGGCCTCGCCCTCCTTGCCGACCGGGAGCAACATCTGCCAGTACGTCCGCTTGCCGCCTTCCGTGCGGTCGACCACGACGAACAGTCCGGGCGAGCCGCAGGCCCCGCCGTAATCGACGCCGAAGGCGCGGAAGTGGCGGAGCCCCAGGTCGCGCAGGTTCTTGCGGACCAGACGCCCCCCGTAATCGCGGGCCTGCAACGGCTTGCCGTCGTCGCCGAGTTTCACGCCCAGCAGCGCGTCGTCCAGCGTGCCGCTGATGACGCCCGAGCCGTCGGGCCTGCCCTCGAAATGGACGACCCGGCCCGGCCCGTTGATCCAGGCGGGCGCCTCGGGGAACAGGACGACGTTCTCTTCCAGGTGCCGCTCGCCGGAGCGTTTGTCGCCGCGCCAAGCCCAGGTGCGTCCAAAGCCTCGGATGCCGAAACTGCCCGCGCAGGCGCGGTTCCACCCGGTCGGCTGGAAGGCCTTGAAGTGGACGTCGGCGCAGATCACCTCGTCGCCCGTCCAGGCGCTGCGGAAGGCGCACCATCCCTGCTGGCGGTCGAGGTACGGGTTGGGCAGGACGCCCATCGGGTTCTTCGGCTCCATGTCGGGGGGATGGTTGAGCAGCGTCATAAGGGGGTCGCGGCGCTGGCCTTCCTTGCCCTGCTTCCGGCGCTCCCAGGCCCAGAGGACGGCCGGCTTGAGGTCGTCCGGCACCACGGCGAAGCCCTTGGCGAAGTGGCCCGCGTGCCCCTCGCCGGTCATCACCCAGCACGGCAGGGCCATGGCGTTGTTCGGCATCGGGCAGCCGTGGTACGCGGCGTAGGTGTGGTTGAGGAGCGGCGTCCAGCCCATGGTATAGTTGTGATAACTGCCCGCCTCGTTCTTATATCCGCCGGAGCCCTGGGCGTAGAGGTCGTAGCGGAGGGCGCGCCGTCGGCAGATGCCGAACATCGGCCGGCGCCAGTAGTGTTCGGCGAATTCGTCCCACAGCGCGTTTTCCTTCTCGAAGCGGGAACGGCGCGACGCCAGGGCCGCCTTCGCGTCCGCCTCGGTGGTGGCCTCCAGGCGCGGCTTCAGGACCACCTGGTACTGCCGGGTCGTCGCCCGGAGCATCGCCGGGTAGTCACCCGCCTCCAGGCGGACGGCATCGCCCTCGTGGAAGGCCTCGCCGGCCAGGACCAGGCGGGCGTCGGCCCGGAAGGCGAGGTGCTCGCGGGAGAGTTTCTCGTTGACCTCGCCCATGTACGGGTTCGCCTGCTTCGCCGTTGCGTTCTCGCCCTCCAGCCGGACCGTGTACCACCCGGCCTGTGGCACGCGAAGGACGGCGTAGTAGTACCCCGCGCTGCACGGGACGCCCCGTTGGACGGCCCAGACGTCGATGCGGTCCGGCGTTTCGATGGGCTCGAAGCGGTGATCGCGGCCCCTGTAAGTGACGGCCGTTCCCCGGGTGGGGCGGGCCTTGGCGGCCCCGCCCAGCGACGCCAGGAAGTCCTGGCCCCAGTGGCGATAGTGCGGCTGCGCCTCGACCTGCTCGGCCAGGACGAGGTGGCTCTCCCGGTCCTTGTAGGCGACGAACGGGCCGGCCAGCAACCACGTGCCGATCACCTTGCCCGGCTGCAATGTGACGACGGGGGTGCCCTTGTCGGTCTCGACCTCGGCCGGGGGCGACAGGCGCTCCATCCGCGGCGGGACGGGGGCGGCCGGGAAGCCGCCGGGGGCGTCCCAGATGGCCATCTGCGTCGTCATCCCGCCGCACACGACGAACGCCATGTAGTTGCTGCCCGGCGCCTGGTTCGTCTTCTTCGAGAACGTCGTGGGCCGCAGCGTCAGCCGCGAGTGGTAGTACCACAGGTACCCCGCCACCTTCGCCCGGAACCGTTCCGGGATCCCGTGCCAAGCCAGGTCGAGCGTCAGGGCCACCCGCTGCTGCCGCCGCCCGTGCTCGTGGCCGAGGTTGAACGGCCCGCCCGTCTGGTCCTTCATCTCCTTTTCGATGATGGCGCGGCAGCGGTCGGCGTAGGCCTGGTCCCCGGTCAGGACGAACATGAGGCCCATGGCGAGGCCCTCGTCCTCGTTGGCCCGGATGTGCTCGATGAGCGGCTTGCCCCAGTCCGACGCCGCGCGCTTCTTCAGGGCGGGGATCTCGCTCCGGCGCAGCAGCAGCCGCGGATGCTCCCCGACCTCCGGCAGCACGTGGCCCGGGCGCGGCGTCGGCAGCGGCGCGACCGTGCCCGTGACCTTACCGGCCATCTCCCTGCCGCGGAAGGTGCCGTGGTGGGTGCCCGTGACCGTGCCGTCCTGGACGGCCGCCTCCACACGGTAGGTGGCGAGGCCGCCGGGAATCCAGAGGTCGCCGTCGATCTCGACGTGGAGGTCGAGGACGACGCGGCTGCCGTCCACCTTCACGCCGCGGAGCCGGCCGAAGTGGTCGGCGCGGTTCAGGTTCCACGCCCAGCCGTAGACGTCCTCCTCCCACCGTCCGTCGCGGCACACCAGGTCGAGGATGAGGTACGTGGGCTCGCCGGTCCGGCCCTTGGCATCCTGGAAGACGCCGTCATCAAGCGTGAGCGACACGTGCCCGTCAAACGCCCCGCCGGCGGCCGCGCCCGCGAAGGCAACGAGCCAAAGAACACATGCCACCGCAGCAACACTTGCCCGTCGGCGCGCGGGCGAGAGGAAACGGGCAAAGCGTGAGCCCCAAGGGGACCTGGACATGGCCTCTCTCCTATTCCACGGCGAGTTGGATGGGCTGCGTGGGCGCGCCCGCGCCCGAATCGTCGTCCTTCGTGTTGATGGCCGCCACGCGGTACCGCAGCCCCGCGCCGGGCGGGGCCAGGAAGTCCACCCACGCCTGCGGATTCAGCGGGCTGCCTTCGCGGTGCGGCGGACGGTACGCGATGGCCGTCCACGCGCCGCCGCCGATCTTCCGGTCCACCCGGAAGCCGATCTCGCTGGCCGAGGCGTCGCGCCAGGTGACCTTGACGGCGTCGCCCTGGTAGACCTCGACCGTGACGTCCGTGGGGGCCTTAAGCGGCCCGCCGGGGTCCGTCGTCAGGGCGACGTCCGTGCCTTTGACGCGGGTGCCGTGCTCGGCCTGGTTGGCGACGAAGGCGAGGTCGGTCGGCGGTTCGGGGAACATGACGCCGCCCACCCAGCCGGGCGTCGTGTTCCAGGCGATGAGGCAGCCGTGCATCTTGACGTTCCAGGCGCCGATGTAGCCGCGCTCGCCCTCCCCGCGGCGGTGAACGTTGCGCGTGACGCCCCACGCGTACAGGTGCGTGCCGCCGTGGGCCTGGCAGAGGATGCCTTCGCCGTCGATGCCCGGGTCCGAGCCGGTGTTGTTGAACGTGTTGCCGTGGCACCAGAGGTTGGCGCCGCCGAGGTCGAAGGCGCGGGAGAGGTTGTCGGAGATGGCTCCGTTGCCGCCGGGTGAACTCTGGAGGTAGCCGTCCAGCGTCATCTCCCAGCCGCCGATGTAATACGGGTCGTTGGCCTCCCGCAGGTAGGCCCGCTCGTTGTGGTTGTCGCGGACGGTGACCCACGTGCCGGAGACGTTGACGCCCTTGTGCCCGTGGTTGTAGATCCAGTTGTCGCGGACGACGATGGCCTCGGCGAAGAAGCCCTTCCGGGGTGCCTCGTGCGGCTCGCGGTTCCCCCGGGTCAGGCCAAGCAGCGTCTTGTTGATGTCCACGCCGGCGGCCTTGTTGTAGTCGAAGAGGACGGGCCGGACGCTCTCGTCGCCGAAGGCCATCGCGTTGCCCTTGCCCCCGGGATACGTGTACCGGGTCAACTGGCGGTATTTGAAGTTGCGTCCGGTGCTCTTCGGAATGAGGTTGTTAGCGACCAGGACACGGCTGCCGTAGGCGCCGATGCGCGGCGTGAACTTCGCCATGTAGTAGCCGCCGGTACCGAAGCCGGCCGGCGTGTCGGGCCGGCCCATCGTGACGCCGTTGTTCACGCCCACGGCGTGCTCCAGGACGCATCCGAAGACCAGCCGGCCGCTGCCGGAGCCGACGTGCGTCTTCCCGCCGCCGGCGAGCGGGTCCCACG
>Ga0307427_1000792_pt1 | contig 18206 bp, 19 predicted proteins | sample SalMarWE160190MG_FD_202162 | JGI IMG/M metagenome (GOLD analysis project Ga0307427, IMG submission 202162) | Salt marsh sediment microbial communities from the Plum Island Ecosystem LTER, Massachusetts, United States - WE1603-190 | ecosystem: Environmental > Aquatic > Marine > Intertidal zone >... | reverse complement strand
CCCGGGCACCACCAAGGTGCGAATAGTAGCCCTGTCTAGGAAGGTTGGAACAATTAAGATGGGCGGAACATCCAAGCCTCTCGTGGAGGCGAGGAATTTTAGGAAAGGGAAATATACCATCCAGGTAGGTGCCTTTGAGGCTGAGGAGAATGCGATGCGGCTGGCAGAGCGGCTCAGGGTTTTATTTGATCATGTCACCATAACGACATGCGTTCCGGGCAATGGGACCATTTTCTATCGAGTGAGGGTGTCTCTCTCTGAAGATCTGAATGAGATTAACCAGGTAGTCGAAAAATTGGAATACCTCGGATTTTCCCAAACATTTATCGTGGCTCTTTAGCCTTTTGATTGATCTTTTTCCGAAGAACTCCGGAGGTTCTGAACACTACAACCTTCCGGGCTCTGAGCTTTAAGTCTTTTTTGGTTTGAGGGTTTCTTCCTCTTCGTGCGGCCTTTCGTTTTACAACGAACTTGCCAAAACCGCTGACCAGGAGATTGTCGCCTTTCTCTAAGGTCTGCTTGATTATCTCTAAAAGGGTCTCAATAACCCTTCTGGATTGATTCTTGCTGAACCCCACCTGGTTGTACACGCTATCTATGATCTTCTCTTTCGTTAAGGCCATGACCGCTCCTTCCTCGATTCCTGATTTTCTATTGGTAGCCAAACCTTTCCTTTAGTTTCTGGCAGACGATTTCAGGAACAAGCCCCCTGATCGTCCCTCCATATCTTGAAGCTTCCTTTATGATAGTGGAACTCGTGTAAAACCACTTGTAGTCGGTCATCATAAAGATCGTTTGGATATTCTTGTTCAATTTTCTGTTCATCAGGGACATCTGGAATTCATATTCGAAGTCCGACAGCGCCCTCATTCCCCGTATAATTACATTGGTGTTTTTACTCTCCACGTAATCAACGAGCAAACCCTGAAAGGATTCAATGTAAACCTTCCGGTCGTTTTTAACCGATTCGCGGATCATTTCCATCCTTTCCTCCAGAGAGAAAAGGGTGTTTTTCATGGGATTTTCGGCAACGGCCACGGTGACGGAATCAAATATGGTGAGCGTCCTCCTCAAGATACTGATATGGCCATTGGTAATAGGATCAAAAGAACCAGGATAGATTGCCATTTTCCCCATAGGAGGCATCCTTCTGCTAGAGATATATCCCTATTACTGTTGACCCGTATGCCCTTTCAAGATTCAGCACAAGATCGCCTACCTTTGCTGGGAGCTCATCATCAATGCCGCTCGATGATTCCACAACTACCCGGCTTTCCCTTGACAATAGCTCTTCATCCACGAGCCTAATAAGCGTCGGCCTAATGTAGCCCTTTCTATAAGGAGGATCAATGAATACCAGATCGAATATATCACAGCCGAGATCATGAATGCGTGCCAGACCATCAGGCAGTTCCTCTCTGGCGACTATGGCCAGTTCCTCATAGCCACAGATAGACAGGTTCTTTTTTATGAGCTCGAGTGCTCTTACTGACCTATCGATGAAAACAGCCTTTTCCGAGCCTCTCGAAATGGATTCGATCCCCAAGCTCCCTGTACCTGCAAAGAGATCCAGCGTTATGCAACCGTTCATCACCTGGCCCAGGATATTAAAGATGGAGCTCCTTACCATATCCGAGGTAGGACGGATACCGTATCCCTTCATTCGTGCCAAACGGTGGCCTTTTTTCATACCGCCCGTAATTCTCATAGCATATTCTTCATGTATCTGCAAATGCAGGCCGAAAAACCCTAAAACCTATAACACTGCACACGCAAGGGATGAAATCCTTCGGTCAGCTCCCCATGGATTTCTATAATCTATTGGTTAAACCGTCTTCTCCGTTTTCCAGAGAGGAATCGGCCAAAGAAGGAGCCGCCTTCCCGGACCTGCGAACAAGGTGGTAAATCATCAGTGCAGGCCCTGAAACAACGTAGATGGCGGAGAATAGAAACAGCATCAGTGCCGGCTTATAGGCGACAACGATAAAGAGCAATATCACTGCCACCAGCGAGTTGAAAGGTCTTCGTTTGAATAATCCGAAGCCTTTAAAGCTGAAATAGTCTATGGTGCTCACCATGAGGAATGAGAGGAGGTACATGATGGGTATGATAATATGTTGGTGGAGAGCAATGCCTCCCATGGAATGGATAAAGAGCACCATGGTGGCGATAAAGATAGCGGCTCCGGGGATCGGTAATCCCTTAAAATGCCTCGATTCAAGGCTATTTTTCTGGATGTTAAATCGGGCAAGCCTCAGCGCACCACAGATTAAGTACAGGAACACGGCAAGCCAGCCAAATCGTGCAAAGGGTTTGAGGGCCCACTCAAATGCCAGTAAACCGGGCGCAACACCAAAGGCAACCAGATCTGAGAGGGAGTCGTATTCAACGCCGAATTTGCTCGTTGTATTGGTAAAACGGGCAATCTTCCCATCCAACCCATCGAGGATTGAGGAGATAAGAATAGCGATGGCGGCAGCATCGAACCTTCCCTGAATGGAGGCGATAATAGCGTAAAAACCTCCAAAGAGGCTAAAGGAGGTAAAGAGGTTGGGAAGAATATATATTCCCTTCTTATTCCTGTTCTTTGCTTTGTTTCTCGTCTTTTGTCTCACCAAGGTATCCTAGTATTGTTTGACCGGCCTTTACCTTTTGACCCTTTGTCACGATGATGGTGCAATGAGGTGGAAGGTATACCTCAAGTCGTGAGCCAAATCGAATGAGGCCAAACCTTTGACCTGTCTCCACAACGTCTCCCTCATGAACCCAGCAGGAGATCCTCCTGGCAACGAGACCCGCTATCTGGACAAAGGCGATCTTCGCCCTGTTGTGTGTCTCGAGCGTTACGATATTACGCTCGTTATAGAGAGAGGCCTTATCCCTGTTTGCCGAAAAGAATTTGCCCGGGTGGTAGGAGAGCCCCGTAATCTTGCCGCTTATGGGAATCCTGTTGATGTGTGCATTAAAAAGGGACATGAAGATGCTTACCTTTTTGGCCCCATTTGGATAGCGATTGTCCCCCTCCGGTAAGTCTTCTATGGCGAGCACCTTCCCGTCTGCCGGAGTGAGGATTGCCGACTCGTTGGGTATCCGAGTCCTGTCCGGGTCCCGAAAGAAATAGATAATAAACAAGGTGAGCACCATCATCGGAATGGCGAAAAACTTCCACTCGAGGAAAAGAAGGACAGCGGTTACTGCCAGAGACATAGCGATAAAGGGAATTCCCTCCCACGCGACCGGCAACTTGTTGTATGTTTTTCTTTGATTCAAGATAAGTACCTTTAAACTCTATTTTTTTATTATTTAGTATAAAATATGCCATTTGTCAATACGGCATACATGAAAACGGGATATATGCTTTGCACGCTCTATCCTAAGGGGTTTTTGCCTACCCTGATATCCGCGTCTCTTAGATAGAGAGGAACGAGCGTACTTATAGTATCCGAATCCCCTTGCTCGAGCCTTTGGAAGGCCAGAGCGCCTATGGATGAGGCCCGCAGGTTCCAGAGGTTTGACGGTGCAAACAGGGCGTTTTCCCCCACAAATTGTTTTACAAGGGGACCTTGAGCGGTGAAGTCATTTCCGATAATAATGGTTTTCCTCTTGATCAAAACGGGGAGGTCTTCCATCTTTAGGCTGACATCTTCCGCAATCCTTATGAGGTGATCATCTCGATCACGCCTGAAAAGGGCGGCAAATACCTCCCCTTTTCTGGAGGTCACCAAGCTGCAAATACCCTTTCTCGCGTAGGGAATCTGACTGGCCAGGGCCGGGAGGGTAGACACACCAAGTATTGGTATGCCGAGGCCTTGCGAGAGCCCTTTTGCAACGGCGAGCCCGACCCTTGTACCGGTAAAGCTTCCCGGTCCTATGGAAACAGCTACGGCCCCAAGCTGCCCGGGGGTGAGGGTTGTTTTTCTAAAGAGATCATCGATACAAGGCATCAGATCCCTGAAGTGACTTGATCCGGATGATATGAGGTATTCACCCACCACGGTATCATTTTCCAGCAACGCCAGGCTGTATTGTTTTGTCGAGGTATTTATGGAAAGGATAATCAATTGTCGATTGACTATTTTCTATTGAAGATTTTCAATGGTAGATGTTCAATCTTCCATTATTTGGTTATTATCCTGAGGAGGTCATTGTAAAAGACGAGGACCATCAGCATGATGAGGAGGAAGAAGCCTATCTTTTGGGCCATCTCCCGCTTCTTTATACTGATGGGTTTTTTTATTACGATCTCTATCAAGAAAAAAAGGATCATTCCCCCGTCCAGGACCGGTACGGGAAGGAGGTTTAAAATGGCGAGATTGACGCTGATAACCGCCATAAAGGGTATGAGGTAGCTAAAATTTTCCCTTGCGATCTCCCCTGCGAGCTGCCCAATCATGATGGGACCACCAACCGTTTTGAGGGGTACGACGCCCTGAACCAGTTTTATGAGTACCAGCACGGTGAGGGACGTTATCTCCCATGTCTTGACTGCCCCCTCCTTTATTGCCCTGAAGAGGCCCAGGCGTATTTGTTCTGTCCTCCCGCTCGTCACGATTCCGATGAGTGCCGATTGTACCTCCTCGCCGAAGATATTTTTTACGACCTCCTCCTCTGGAAACACCGTTGTTGAGAACCGAGTTCCTCCCCTGATGATCGTCATGTTAAGCCCGTGTTCCGGGTTCTTCTCCACGAATTGCTTTATCTGATTCCATCTCTCGATCTTTATGCCCTCTATATATTCGATAATGTCGCCTTTCCGTATGCCGGCTTTATCAGCGGGAGAGTCGGGGCTTACTTGACCTACCTCTGGAGCTATGATGGGGTAGCCCGAGATGAGGTAGATGCCGCTGAACAGAAGGAAGGCGAGGAGAAAATTGAAGACAGGCCCGGCTGCGGCAATGGCAATTCGATGTTGGACGGGCTTGCTGGAGAACGCTCGGGGAACATCTTCAGGGGCTATTTCCTCATCGTCGTTTTCACCCAATAACTTAACGTAACCGCCCAATGGAAAGGCCGAGATCACATATTCAGTTTCTCCAACGGTTTTTCCGATGATCTTCGGACCAAAGCCAAGAGAGAACTTCAGCACCTTCACCTTAAATAGCTTTGCCAGAATGAAATGCCCTGACTCGTGGAAGAAGATCAACACACCGAGAACAACAATAAACGGAATGATATAGTATAATACCGTGGTCATTGAAGCTGGCTTCCTATCATTTTATCTAGGATTACCGTCGCCCTTGCCCTTGCCCACTGATCTGCCTCAAGTGCGCGATCAATGCTGTCGATAGGATGGAGCTCATGTTGCTCCATAGTTTTCTCGATAAGGCGGGGTATTTCTAGGAACGTGATTTTTCCATCCAAAAAGGCCTTCACGGCAATCTCATTCGCGCCGCTCAAGACAGCCGGCATGCTCTGACCAATATATCCCGCCTCGAGTGCCAAGTCCAGACATCTAAACCTTTTTGTGTCGGGTTTTTCAAAGCTCAGATGTCCGATCTCCAGAAAATCCACCGATGGCAATTGCCCTTTACGGTGTCTGGGATATGAGAGTGCATAGGATATCGGCAGTCTCATATTAGGAAGGGCAAGTTGGGCGATGATCGAGCCATCCACATACTCAACCATGGAGTGAATAATGGTCTCCGGGTGCAGAATAATATCTATCTGATCCATGTCCACGTCGAAAAGCCATTTCGCCTCGATTGCCTCCAACCCCTTGTTCATCATGGTTGCCGAGTCGATGGTTATCTTCTTGCCCATCTTCCATTTCGGATGTTGTAATGCCTTCTCAGGGGTAACCGTGGCGAGCATCTCGAGCGTATAATCCTTAAAGGGGCCACCGGATCCGGTCAACACAATCCTTTTGAGATCCTCCCTGTTGTGCCCCTGGATTGATTGCTGGATTGCGCTGTGCTCGCTATCGATAGGAAAAATACGAACGTTCCTATCTCGCGATTCCTTCATCAACAATGATCCCGCTGCCACCAGCGTCTCTTTATTGGCCAAGGCGATGTCCTTGCCTGAGCGGATCGCCGAGTAGGTTGGAACAAGGCCGGAGGCGCCGCTCATTGCCGCCACTACCAGGTCCACCTCTGAAAGGGTGGCTATTTCTATGTATCCATCGGGGCCGGCTACTATTTCCGTTTCCAGCCTGTTAGCGAGCGAGGCCCTTAGCTTGCCAGCAAGCTCGGAATTTACAACCGCCGCGAATCGGGGCTTCAGTTCCTCGATCTGGGCGCGAAGGAGCTCTATGTTCCTTCCCGCACCGAGCGCTATAAGCCGGTATTCCTCGGGATTCTCCTTGAGAATATCTATCGCGGTATTCCCTATGGAACCGGTCGAGCCGAGAATGCATATGTTTTTCAAGATCGAGCAGCTCCTTTCGTTTGCTCGTCATCGTTATGTTCTCGAAGGCGAAGCTTCATGAGGGATAGAGCTCAGAGGGATACACATGAACCTACCAGGCCCGCATAGTTCAGGTAGAGATAGAGTATTGGTATCGAGAAAAGGAGGCTATCGATCCTGTCGAGCATCCCGCCGTGTCCCGGTAACACCCTACCGCTATCCTTTACCTTGGAAATCCTTTTAAGCATTGATTCCGCCAGATCGCCGATCTGGCCGCTTATTCCTAGTCCTATGGCTAATACCACAACGGAGATAATAGATAAAGAGGGAAAGAACAGATACCTGAAGATAACGGCTGCCGCAATGTTTGACAGCAGGCCCCCAATGGCACCCTCCCAGGTTTTACCCGGACTGGTCCGGGACAACTTGTGTTTTCCCCAGGACCTTCCGACATAGAATGAGCCCGTGTCTCCGGAAAAGATGACAGAGAGTATGAACAATACCCACCATTGGCCCCGGGGAATCCCAAAAATTACCACGAGCAACATCAGTGGCAGACAGATATAGAACGGCCCCATGAGTATCCGGCCAATCTCATCTATGGTGGGAGGTCTCATTCGGTAGCGTGCCATAAAGAGGGCGAGAGGGAGTATGATAAAAAGCGGGATAATCGCGATATAAAAAAGGCCTTTGACCAGCAGCGAACAAAAAAGACCGGCGGTGGAGAGATAGTTGACAAAGACGATCAGCTGCGTTGCGTCAGGGCTTGTCATTGAATAGAATTCATTAAGGCTGAGTAGTGCGGCAAAAAGGATAACTATGGTAAAAACCCAGGCCGGAGAAAAGCAGATGACCGCAATGAGCAAGGGCACACCAATGACAACGGTGAGTATTCTCTTGGCATGATTAGTCATTGATTCGGTCCGTCATCCTTGGGTGTGGCCTGGTAGCTGTTCACCGGTAGAGCCGAAACGCCTTTCTCGTTTCTGATAATCGAGAAGGGCTTCGAGGTATCTCTCTTTGCGGAAATCAGGCCAGAAAATGGGTGTGATGTAAATCTCCGTGTATGCTATCTGCCAGAGCAGAAAATTGCTTATCCTATACTCACCACTTGTCCGTATGAGCAGGTCCGGGTCCGGCATATCAGCTGTATAGAGGTATGTACCGAAACGGTCTTCTGTGATCTGTTTTTCCCTAAGGGTGCCCTCTTGAATATCATTCAGCATATTTCGCACTGCACCGAGGATTTCCTGTCTTCCGCCGTAGCTCAATGCGAGCGTCAGGGTCATATCGTTATTGTGGGAGGTTAACTCGATCGTCTGCCAGAGGGTTTTTTGCACCTCAGGTGGAAGTTTTTCAGTTTGACCAATGCAGGTCAGGCGAATTCCATTACCGAGCATTTCCTTTCGTTCGCTCTTAAGGAACCGATTGAGGATGTTCATCAAGGCCTTTACCTCATGTTTAGGCCTCCTCCAATTCTCCTCGCTAAAGGCATAGAGGGTGAGCCATTGTATGCCAAGTTCCTTGCTGGTCCTGACCACATCCCGAACGGAATCAATGCCTTTTTGATGACCGGCTATTCTCGTCAGGCCCTTTTTTTTTGCCCATCGGCCATTCCCGTCCATGATAATAGCGACATGGCGGGGCAATTTATCTGGATTTAGTCGTTCCATCGAAAGGGTAAACTCGCTTCTGTTGGTTTCTCCGGCCTCCATGAACCATGTCCATGAATAGGCAGCAGTATTGCATCATGGTGCAGAGGTTTCCAGCTATTCATGAGGGCAGAGAGCACAGGGAGGCAGATACGAAAAGATTGCTAAAATTCAAGGATTTCGCTTTCCTTTTCCGTTCTGATTTCATCGATCTTGGCAATATATTCATCAGTGTTCTTTTGCACCTTTTCTTGGTAGCCGTACATTTCATCCTCTGATATCTCGCCCTCGTTTTTCAATTCTTTCAACATCTCGTTCGCCTCGCGCCGGTGGTTCCGTATGATTATCTTACTATCCTCTGCCATCTTTCTGGCCATCTTGGCGAGCTCTTTTCTCCTTTCCTCGGTGAGGGGCGGTATGGATATCCTGATTACCTTTCCGTCATTCATAGGAGTAAGCCCAAGGCCTGATTTCAGTATACTTTTCTCAATATTTCCAATGATGGTTTGATCCCAAGGCTGGACGATAAGAAGCCTGCTTTCGGGAATACTCAGGGAGGCTAGTTGATTCAGGCGCATGTGCGTTCCATAGCATTCAACCTTGATTCCCTCGATGAGAGAGGTAGACGCCCTTCCTGTTCTCATCTTCTTATATTCCTGGTTGAGGGCCTCGGCGGTTTTCTTCATCTTCTCCCGCATCTCCGATATGATTTCATCTTTCATCGCCTTCTCCTGCTATCAAGGTTCCTACCTTCTCTCCGGCACATATCCGCGCTATATTTCCCCTTTTGCCGATGTTGAAAACAATGATAGGAACATCGTATTCCATTGCCAGTGAAATGGAGGTGAGGTCCATTACCCCCAGTTTCTCTTTCAGCACCTGTTCGTAACTGATCCTGGCAAAGAGCCGTGAAGTTTTCTCCTTTGCCGGATCCCGATCATACACCCCATTGACCTGGGTTCCCTTGAGAATAGCCTGGGCCTCGATCTCTATAGCACGTAAGGTGGCGGCGGTATCAGTGGTAACGTAAGGGTTTCCGGTGCCGCCTGCAAAAATGACAATCCCTCCTTCCTCCAGGTGTCCGAGCGCGCGCTCCCGGTTGAAAGGCCCTACCACATTACGTACCTCGAGCGCGCTCATAACCATTGTAGAAGAGCCCAATGACTTGAGGGAGTCGTTCAGGGCAAGTGCATTGATGATCGTGGCCATCATCCCCATATAATCGGCAGTAGCCCTGTGGATAGGAAATCCGGGGGATTGTGTGCCCCTGAAGATATTGCCTCCTCCTATGACAATGGCAATCTGAACTCCCTGCTGGTGTGCTGATTTGATGTCAGAGGCAATCGCATTGAGGGCAGGGGGATGGATACCGCTGGTGTTACTCCCCCTCAGCGATTCCCCGCTTACTTTGAGCAGGATACGAGTGAATCTGGATTGTATCATGAAGCGATCCCTGCATACCGGCCATGAGGGATATGAAGCCGGCATTGCATGCTCGGAGCCGCACTCTGAAGGCCTCAATCCCCTTTAAAGGTAGATTGCTCCCCGTTGATGTAGCTCGACGATATCAATACCGGCCTATACTCCCTCGGCCGCCCCGAGCTGAAACCTCGCAAACCTGCTTACTACGATATTTTCACCGGTTTTCGCCTTTAGCTCATTGAGCAGGTCCTCGATGGTCAGGTTCGGATCCCGTATATAGGCTTGGTTCAGAAGGCAGACTTCAGAGTAAAATTTCATGAGTTTACCCTCGACGATCTTTTCCACCACCTTCTCGGGTTTGCCTTCCTGAAGGGCTTGTTCCCGGTATATCTCCTTTTCCCTCTCCACTACCTCGGAAGACAGCTTGTCGGCCGAGATAGCGATTGGGTTTGTTGCCGCTATCTGCATGGCCAGGTTTTTTGAAAAAGAGGTAAAGTCGTCCGTGTTGGCGCTAAAGTCGGTTTCGCAGTTCACCTCCACGAGCACGCCGATTTTCCCACCCGTATGGACATAGGCCTGAACCTGGCCCTCCGATGCAATCCTGCCCACTCTTTTTTGTGCCTTGGCAATCCCCTTTTTCCTCAGTATGTCAACGGCCTTGTCAATATTTCCCTCGGAATCCTTGAGCGCGCTCTTGCACGCCATTATGCCCACACCGGTTTTTTCCCGCAGTTCTTTCACGAGTTCGGCTGATATTTCCAATTTCCGTCTCCTCTCTAGCTTTCCGGTTGTATATCCTCTGAGGCCGTGGCCTCAGGTGGTTTACTCTCTTTCTGTCTTTTGGGCAGCACGATAATATCCGGCCCTCCCTTTTTCTCCTCGCTTACCGCGATCTCCTCTTCCTTGATTTCTTGGGGGACAGGCTCTTGGGCAGCCTCAAGCTCCTGCTCTGCCCTCAGCTTTTCCTCTCTCTGTTCATGGCCCTTTATGCAGGCATCTGCAATAATAGAGGTTATCAGCCTAACGGATCGTATGGCGTCGTCATTTCCGGGGATAACGTAATTGATGTCCTCGGGATCTCCGTTTGTATCCACAATGGCAAGGGTTGGTATCCGCAGCTTTTTGCCCTCATTCACCGCAATTCTCTCCTTCTTGGTATCGACGATGTAGATGGCAGAGGGGAGCTCATCCATATTCTTTATGCCGCCCAGGCTTTTCTCCAGCTTTGCCAGCTCTTTTTCCATCCTCAATGCCTCTTTTTTGGTATAGCGGCTGATCGTTCCATCTTTTTTCATCTCCTCAAGCTCCTTGAGCCGGATGATCCTCTTTTTGATGGTCTCAAAGTTGGTGAGCGTGCCTCCCAGCCACCGATTGCTGACGTGATACATGCCGCATCGCTCCGATTCCTCCCCGATGGTGTCCTGGGCCTGCCTTTTGGTGCCCACGAAGAGCACTGTTCCTCCTTCGGATACCGTCCGCACGATGAAGCTGTACGCATCTTTCAGCAATTTGACCGTATTCTGCAAATCTATGATATAGATACCGTTTCTCGCTCCGAAGATGTAAGGCTTCATCCGAGGATTCCATTTCCGGGTTTGATGTCCGAAATGGACACCAGCCTCCAGCAAAAGCTTCATGCTAATTTCAGCCATGCACAAGATCCTCCTTATGGTTCAATTGTTCGCAGGGATGATGGTGCCCTGCGTATCTCAAAGCCGCACCGAAAATCCGTAAATGAGTGTTTTATGTATCCTTTTTTTCTCTGACTAGCAAGGAAAAAATCTATCCGCTCATTAGCTCCTTATTCATAGTGACCCCATAGCGGGAAACCTCTCCTTGAAAAAGACCCCATAGGTGGACAGGACAATGGTTTTGCGTAAAGATAATGACTCGGTGGTGATAAATCAAGGGGAGTGGGACGGTATGAGGGGGATACATGATTGTTGGTAAGGAAGGCCAAACATGAACGATTGAAAATTAACAATCGTCAATTGCACCTTGTTAGAGCCACCTTTTCCTGCGTTTGTAAGACTTCACATCCTTATAAGTCTTGATGGTTCCCGTAGCCGCGACTCCCAGATAGAATTCCTTGACATCGGGATTCTCCCTGAGATCCGCGGCATTGCCCTCGAGTACGATCTTTCCGTTCTCCATCACATAGCCGAAGTGGGCAATCTGGAGGGCCATATTGGCGTTCTGTTCCACGAGCATCAGGGTGGTTCCCCGCTCAGAGTTTATCCGTTTCACGATCTCGAAGATCTCCTTTACCAGCAAGGGAGCCAGACCAAGTGAAGGCTCATCCAAGAGCAGAAGCCTGGGTTGAGCCATCAATGCCCTGCCGATGACCAGCATCTGCAGCTCACCGCCGCTACAGTACCCTGCAAGGCTGTGTTTTCGAGCCACGAGGGGAGCGAAGTAGTGGTAGACTATCTCGAGATCTTTCTTGTAGGGTTTGCCCCACCGCGTTGCAGTACCCACCCTGAGGTTTTCCTCAACGGTAAGGTATTTAAACGGTTGCCTGCCCTCCATAACCTGGATGATGCCAAGCCTGGTGACCATCTCCGGCGCCGAGTTCTGTATGTTGTGGTTTTCAAAGGTGATGGTTCCCTCGGTCACCTTGCCGTTCTCCGGCTTGAGAATCCCGGAGATCGCCTTTAAGGTCGTGGTCTTGCCTGCTCCATTACTCCCGAGCAAGGAGACGATCTGCCCCTTTCTCACGTCCAGGGAAACGGCCTTGAGGATCTGGATGACGTCTGAATAAACGACGCTGATATTGTTAATCCGCAGCAGGAGATTATCTTCCATGGCTACCTTTACCCTAAAGTCGTTTATAGAGTTTGTCGTGCTTATTGTGTTAACTCTATAAACTCAACGAGCCCAACAAACTCAATAAACGCTAATACGAAAACGGCCAGAGCCTGAAGCTCGACCGTACGATTCTCCATACCTCGGCCAGGCCCTTGGGCTCAAAGATGATAAACAGTATGATGGCCAATCCGTAAATGAACTCCCTAAGAGGGGCAATGGTAGTGGCGGCCCCAATCGATGCGCTGATGTTCATGAGATATTGGGTTGTATGACTCAAGACCTCACTCAAGGTGATGATGAACAACGTACCAAACACGGAGCCGGGGATACTGCCCAGGCCCCCGATGATGATCATCGCAATATATTCTATGGAAAGCCAGATGCCAAAGGGCTCCGGGGTTATGCTTATCATGTAAAAGGCAAAGAGTGCTCCTGCAAATCCTGCGTAGAAGGAGCTGATCGCAAAGGCAAGCAGCTTGTAGAGAAAGATAGGGATTCCCATTCCCTCGGCTGCCTGGTCATTATCCCGAATAGCGATAAAGGCCCTGCCGTACCGTGTCCTGGTGATATTCACGGCCATCCATGTCAGGATCGAGAAGCAGAAGAAGATCACGTAGAAGAAATTTCTGTCCGACCCTAGATCGATCCCGAACAGGCTGGCCGCGGGAATACTGATGCCCATTGCTCCGCCGGTCATGCTCTCCCACTGTACGAAGATATATTCGAGGATAAATTGACTCGCGAGTGTAGCAATGCAGAGGTAGAGGTGCTTTAGCCTGATCGATGGGCTGCCAAAGATCACACCGACAATGGCCGTGATGAAGCCGGCTGCGGGAACAGCAATGATGAAAGGCAACCCTGCTTTGGTTGAGAGGATTGCGCCGGCGTATGCCCCCACACCGAAAAAGGCCCCGTGACCAAGGCTGATCTGGCCGGTGTATCCGATAAGCAGGTTCAAGCCGATGGCCGCGATGGCAAAGATCCCAATGGTGTTTATGATATAGAGGATGTAAGCATCGCTGATGAAAGGGACAACGGCAAACAGGAGGATGAGCCCAACGAGCGTGGAGAGCCTGCCGAAGTCGGTCTCAAAGATGGCAAGCTCCTCTTCGTAGGTCTCTCTATAGTTCCCGCAGGGATGGAATCGTAGCCTCCGCATCTCTCACACCCTCTCGATTTCCACGAGGCCAAAGAGCCCGTATGGTTTAACCAGCAATATGATGATCAGCGCAATGTAGGGGATGACCTCCCTGAGGCCGGATGAGAGGTACCCACCGGTGAATGTCTCAAGCAGGCCGATGATAATCCCGCCAAGGATCGCACCGCCTATGCTATCCAGGCCCCCGAGGATGACGACGGGAAAGACCTTGAGGCCTATATCGCTCACCTCGTGCACATTGATCCCATTGATAATGCCGAGCACGATTCCGCTCATCGCAGCAACCAGGGCGGCAATGGCCCACGAGAGGGCAAATACCCGCCTCACGTGAACGCCCAGGGCCATTGCAGCGGGCTGATTATCGGCAACGGACCTCATGTAGATACCCTGTGAGGAATATTTAAAGAAGAACCCGAACTGGGCCAGGAAGATGAGGCCAATGATAAAGGCAGCCACGTACACACCCGCAACCTCAATGCCTCCCCAATGGAACGTAAGCGCCGGGGGGAGGAATTTCCGGTAGGAGTAAAGATCTCCCCCGAAGATAAAGAGCAGCAACCCTTTGATCATGATGAAGAGCCCGAGGGTCAGCATAATGACCTCGATGAGCGCCTCACCGATCAAGGGTCGGAGGAAAAAGCGCTCGATAATAAAGCCGAGGGAGAAGGAACCGATCAAGGTAAGCAGGAAGGCCAGCCAGATGGGCAGATTTGCCCAGGTTGAGAGCACGAGGAACAGAAAGGCGCCTATTGCCATCAACGCTCCATGGGCGAAATTGAGCACGCTGCTTGACTTAAAGATCATGACAAAGCCCAAGGCGGCAAGGGCATAGAGAAAACCGAGCGACAGGCCGTTTATCGTTAACTGCAAGAAAAATTCCATGGAAGGAGCTCCTTATTCTATGGCGAGTATCCTGACCGTGGTTTCTATGGTGCCAATATGCCCATCCCGATACTTTATCTGGCCGGTGACCGCGAATTCCTCTTGATCGGAATACATGGCATTGATCAGATCTTTGTACTGTTGAAACACAAACTTCCTCCTCACCTTCCCGGTCCGTGTTAACTCCTCATCATCTGCATCGAGCATCTTATAGAGAAGGATGAAGTGAACCAGCTGCATTGGTTGCGGCAGTTGCTTGTTTACCTCCTTGATCTCTCCTCTGATAAGATCCTCTACCTCAGGGTGCTGAGAAAGGTCCGTATAGGTGGTATACGGTATCTTTTTCTCCTCTGCCCAATTGCCCACATTTCCGAAATCGATATTGATAAATGCGGTGATAAACGGCTGGCCTTCTCCGAAGATGACCGCCTCACTGATATAGGGGCTGAACTTCAATCTGGTCTCGATGAAGTCAGGAGAGAAGGCCTCGCCATCCCTTGTCCTCATGATCTCTTCTTTTCTGCCGATGATAAGCAGATGTCCGTCCTCGTCTATGTAGCCGGCATCCCCTGTGCGGAGCCAGCCATTATCGGTGAATGCCTTGGATGTCGCCTCTTCATCCTGGTAATATCCCACGAAGTTAGACCTGCTTTTGACCAGGACTTCCTGGTCTTCCGCAATTTTTACCTCAGTTCGCGGCAGCGGCACCCCGACGGTCTCCAGCTTCACCTCATCGTCGGGCTGGACCTGAAATATGCCGCCCGACTCGGTTAGGCCATAGCATTGCTTGAGGTTTAGGCCGCCAGCCCTGAAGAATCGGATTACATCAGGGCTTATCGGGTGCCCTCCTGTGTAAGCTCCCCTGAACTGGAGACAGCCCACCCTGTCCAAAAGGGGCCGGTACATAACGTGAGTTGCTATCCAATAGAGAAATCGTAGGTGCAGGGGCACGGATAACTTTTTTGATTCACGATCAACCACTGCACCACCGATCTTCACGCAGGCATGATAGAGAAAGCGCTTGATAAAGCCGGAGTCGCTGATCTTCACCCTGATCTTCGAGGCAAGGCTTTCCCAGAACCTGGAGGCTGTAACGATAACGGTCGGTCCTATCTCTCGGAAGTCCTCCTCGATTGTCTCCAGAGTCTCGGGAAAGTTCATGACCATTCCGCCTGACAGGGTTATCCCCATACCCCACATCTGGTCCACTATCCATGCGGGCGGGGTAATCGAGATCCAGTTATCTCCAATACCGATTGGGGCAGTCTCAAGCCATTTTCTGGCCATCTCAAGGAAATTTTCATGTGAAATCATGGTGAGTTTTGGAAGGCCGGTGGTGCCGGATGTCATGATCATCAAGGCTGTCTCACCAGGTTTTCCCTTGTGCAGCTCATCGTCGAAGTAATTCGGATTTTTTCTATCGAAATCACTACCGAGCTCGAGAAGCTCTTGAAAGCTCATAAGCCAGGGATCATCGGTGTAAGACCTCATGCCGGTGGGGTCAATATAGATGATCTTCTTGACGAATGAGAGCTCGTCTTTTACCTCAAGCAGCTTGTCAACCTGTTCCTGATCCTCGGCTATTAAGAAGAGGGCTTGCACACGGCCCAGACCAAAGGCCAGTTCCTTGGCTACTGCTGCGGTAAATAGATTGAGAGTCACTGCCCCAACGGCCTGAGCCCCGAGTTCGGTAAAGAGCCATTCAGAGTGATTATTGGTAATAATACCAATGTTTTCACCCCTTCTAAGCCCCAATGCAGCCAGTCCCAAGGCCACCTTTTTTGTATACCGGAGATAATCATCCCAGGTATATGCCTGCCATATACCGAAGTTTTTTTCACGGACAGCAATCCTCTTTGAACCGAATTCCTGCGCCTGTTTTTCCAACATCTGCGGCAGCGTGAATTGGGTGAAGGTGGATAGGGTATGCTCGTCGAGGCGTTCTATTTTTTCCAATCCTTAGCTCCAACTCCCATGAAGTTATCAGAAATCTCTTGAGTTTGTTGTGCTAAAACCCTATGAACTCAAGAAACACAATAAACCCCATAAACCCTATATTTTCACCGCGTCTCCCAGGTAAGCCTTGATTACCTGGGGATGATTTTGCACCATCTCCGGTGGGCCATCTGTGATCTTCTTGCCGAAGTCGAGTACCACAATCCTTTGAGAAATACTCATCACAACCGACATATCGTGCTCTACGAGGATCATAGTCTGGCCCCATCCCTGGCTGAGCTCAACGAGAAATCGAACCATGTCTTCTTTTTCCTCCAGGGTCATGCCCGCGAAGGGTTCATCCAGAAGCAGGAGCTTTGGTTCCAATGCCAAGGCCCTTCCGAGCTCGACCCGTTTGCGCAACCCATAGGGCAGGGAACCGACAGGCTTCTTTCTGATCGCTTGCATCTCAAGGAAATCGATCAGCTCTTCTAAGATCTCGCGGTGGCGAATCTCCGCCCTTTTTACCGACGGAGAGTAGACAGAGGCCTTTGCAACCCCATAGTTTGTGTGGATGTGTCTGGCTAGCAGCATATTTGAAAGAACACTGATACCGGGGAAAAGCTCGATATTTTGAAACGTTCTCCCGATGCCGAGCGAGGTGAGGTGGTGGGTTGACAGATGAAAGATATCCTGACCGTTAAAGGTCATGGTGCCCTTTTGGGGTTTATAGTATCCTGTGATGGAATTCAAAAGGCTGGTCTTCCCGGCCCCGTTTGGGCCGATGATTGCCAACAGCTCACCAGTCTGCACTGATACGTCGACATCATCGATGGCGACAACGCCCCCAAAATATAACGTGAGATTCTTCACCTCCAGATCAGCCCTGTTTTCCTCGGGCTTTCTGGAGGTGAAGATACTGGGCTGACCGCGAAATGCCTTCATGGGTTATCTCTTCAGCAGCTTGATTGGTTCCTTCCCTGGCACAAAAAAGTTCGTGAGCGGTGTATAGGTGGAGTCTTCATGAACCTTAACGATCCGCCCCGTAAATGAGGCGCTGTGGTCGTCTTTGGTGTACGTAATGTTAGGCATAAGGCCACCGAAATCCTCATCCCTGAAGGTCTCAAGGGCTTGATTGATGGTCTCGCTATTGACCTCTCCGAATTTCTCATGGGCCCTCTGGAATGCCCTCACCATGAGCGAGCCAACAACGACGCCTTCCCAATACGAGGCGTCAAATTTCTCTACTGTCTTGTACCGATCCCACAGTGTTTCCATGAGCTTAATGCCCGGACTCCCATCAACGGGGAGGCATCCCGGGTACTCCATGTACATCCGATCCCGAATGAGGCCTTTGCCTCTGGGGAAGAAATCAGGATCCGTTGATGTCCAGGTCCCGAAGAAGGGTACGTCAAGATTAACCCTATCCGCGGCCTGAAGGGCCATGATGATGGCAGAGGGAAGGCATTGCATAAAGACGTATTCCGCTCCAGCCTGCTTGAGCCTGAGACATTCGGTGTTGAGATCAAGGCTTTTCGGAGGGAACTGCTCAATGGCGACTATATTGATCCCGTTTTTTTGAGCGTATTCCTGGCTCGGGTCATGGATGGACTTCCCATAGGCATTGTTGTAAGTCAAGAGCCCTACCTTTGGCGCCTCTTTTCCCGTATGGATAGTGCGGATATACTCCAGGACCGCATAACTGTCCATGACGTAGCTTCCAAAGGGCAGGTAGGCATAGTCTACCGGAGGCTGGAGGATTCCCTGATAGGTGGAATAATTGATGTTAGGGGTCTTGTATTTCTGGATGACCGGCTTGCACATAATGCCTGAGCCCGCGTCCCATGTGGCGATGATGTCCATCTTATCCGAGGTACAGAATTTCTTCACGAATTTGATTGCCTCGGGAACCTGATAGGCATGGTCGACAACGGTGAGATCTATCTTGTTGCCTCCAACCCCTCCCTGGACCTCATTAATGTACCTGATGTAGTCCTGATGGC
>Ga0307427_1000791_pt1 | contig 18210 bp, 11 predicted proteins | sample SalMarWE160190MG_FD_202162 | JGI IMG/M metagenome (GOLD analysis project Ga0307427, IMG submission 202162) | Salt marsh sediment microbial communities from the Plum Island Ecosystem LTER, Massachusetts, United States - WE1603-190 | ecosystem: Environmental > Aquatic > Marine > Intertidal zone >... | reverse complement strand
CCGGCGGCCGGAGCCAACAACGACGAGGGGAAGACCTCTACCTCCTTCGCCTCGGAACCGGCAGGAACGCGGACCAGCAGCCGACAGACCGTCCGCGTCCGGACCTTCGGAACCACAAGCCGAAGCCGACCGTGTCCCCCCGCGTCGATCCGGACTGCGCCATGAGCCAGAACGTCGTCGCCGTAGGCAAACGCCCACACGGCCTCCTGGTTGGCTTCGGCGGTCACGTGCACAGCCAGGACCGTCCGGGCGAAGACACGCAGTCGGGCGCCACGCGCCCGGACGCCGGAGTCGGAAAGATCTACGAAAACGGCGACGTCCGCGCGGGCGCCGGGTTCGAGTTCGGCACCGCTCGCGCCGCGCGCCGGGGTGACCGCTAGGCTCAGCAACGTCCCCAGCAACGCTGCGTTTCGAGGGCTCACCCGCCCCATCGTTCTGCCCCCCGTCCCGACCCACCGGCGGCTGCTCTCAGCCGATGGCCCTGCCAAGCCCAACCGCCTGAAAAACGACGTGCACCCGGTCTCCCTCCATGCGGAACTGGCCCAATTCCACGGGCCCTTCGCCAGTCATCACGCGTCCTTTCACCCCAGCGGTGCTAGCCGGTTCGGTGCCGACCATCACGGCGACCGTCGCGCACGCATTCGCGGCGGCCACCTCACAGTGAATCGGACGGCCCTTGAGACGACCGACATCAGGCAGCGACAGGCGGGTGCGACCGCCGCTTGGCACGAGCACGTTGAACGTCTCCAGGATGCGTCCCGTTGCCGTCACCATCCGGCATCTCAGAAGGAGCAGTTCGGCGCCGGCACTGGTGCCGTCGGCTGTGGGCACGTAGCCGAACTGACCCACCCCCTCGCCCAGCAGCACCCACGGTCTCGATCGGGCCGGTCCCTCGCCCACGTGCTGCCAGATCTGGCGATAGGAGGCCATCTCTGCCGCCGAGACCTGCGGCATACTCAGCGTCTGCTCCATCCTGGCCAGTTTCTCTTCGATTCTCCGGCCGGTCCACACAGCCGCCACGGCGACAAACACCGACGCCAGTACCACGACGGCCGCCGCCGCCCGTAACACCCACCAGGCACGCCGCCGGCGTCGAGAGGTCTCGACGCCATGCCCGGCAATCCGGTCAGCTGCGGGCAACGATCCTGCGGCAGGGACCGACGACAGGATCGATGCCATCGACGCGCGGAGCACCGTAACGGCTTCGTCATGACCGCAAGCGGCCCGCGCCTGCGTCTGAGTCTGGATCATCTCACGCAGGAGCCCGCGGGCTTCGTCGTCGCGCGAGACGAGCGCCAGCAGGGCGCGCCGCTCATCCGAGTCCGGCTCATCACACAAAAGGGCGTGAAGCCGTTCTTCCAGGTCCAACCGGGCATCGTCGTCCATCATTCTATCTCCGGAAAGGCTTGCCGCATGGCTTCCGTCAAGCGCCGACGCGCTTGGTGAACGCGAGAGGCCACGGTCCCCATCGGCAGACCCAGCAGTTCGGCCGCTTCCTGGTAGGTGTACCCATCCAGGACCGTTGCCGCAAACGCCTGCTTCACGAGCGTCGGAAGGTTGTTTATGGCATCCACAAGACGGTCGGCCTGCTCCGATCGCTCGACCGTCTCAGCCGGGTCGGCATCCCTGCTGGTTGCCGCTGCAACAGCCCATTCGTCCAGAGGTTGGGCAGACCGCACGGACCGCCTTCGGTACCAGTCGCGCACGCAATTCAGCAAGATCTGGTGGAGCCAGGTTGTCGGCAGAACACCACCATCAAACGTGTCCCAACTCCTGAACGCCTTGTAGAACGTCTGCTGCGTGACATCGGCCGCGTCCTCGGGATTGCGCGTCAGGCGCAGCGCCGTTCGAAAAAGGCGCGCATACCACTTCGCGATCTGAGCCTGGGTCGCCCGTTCCAATCGCGCCTCTGAGCCGTGTCCACAGTGCACCCAAGGGAAGCATCCCGACCACCTTATTAAACGGGCCAGCCAAGGGAGATTTCTATCGTTTTCTCGGTTCAATCGCTTCCGCCCCTATTCGTGACACGACACAGGCTTTGCAACCCCCTTCCCGATAGGGCCAGCTGTCAGCGGAAAGCGACAGGACCGTCACCTTTATAAGGAACGGCGACAGGAATACAGCATGAGCTACGTCTTCGTGCGTGAGCCTTTGAGCGCCGAGGAGTGCGACCGGATCGTCAACGCGTGCCAGTCGTTCCGCGAGAAACTCGTCGTCTGGGGCAAGGGGGGCTGGTACGGCAGAAAGGGCAAGAGGAGGATTGTGCCGCTCACGGCCAGGGCCAAGAAACTCCTCGAACTTCACTTCTGCACGAACGATCGTATCGGCTTCACGGTTCGCACAGCCCAGCGGCTCGTCAAACGCGTGGCCAACCAGGCTATGATCTCCAAGCCCGTGACGCCGCACGTCCTCCGGCACACCTTCGCCGTTAACTGCGTGAAGCGGGGCGTTAGTACCGCCAGCCTCAAGAAGATCCTGGGCCATGACCGGCTTGAGACGACCGAGATCTACCTCAACATCTGCCCGGAGGATGCGCTCAACGAGTTCTTTCAGAAGGTTGAGGGTGCACGACGGCAGCGGTGGGAGTGAGCCACTCGCGGGAAACAACAAGACGGCCGAAGTGCCAGAAACCACCTTGGTGACCCCGTACGAACACCAATAAGGGCCAGGCTGGTGCCGTCAGGACCACCAGCCACCCTTTAGTCTCCTTCCGCGCCGGTGTAAACGGCCATACGCATCATGATACCGTGTCTTTCCCTCACTTTGGCTCAGTTTCCTCGCAGATGAGCATCCACCCGCCGCGCGGTTTGACGGGCAAGGTCTGGTCGGGCTTGAACAGGCCCTCGGCCTGGAGCTTGTCGATCGCCGGCGCGCGGAGGCGAGCACGCGCCGGGTCCAGGCCCAGCGCTTTCCAGTCGATCTTCATCTTGCAGTCAACCGCCTTGGTGTGCCAACTCGCCACGACCACCAGGGCGGAGCTCTTCTTGCGGTACACCGTCACCAGCACGTCCTGACGCCCGGTGGTTATGGGGCAGGCGTCCGACCAGTAACCCAGCATTTCGGCGTCCTGGATGCCGAAGTCGTCCCAGATCTTCCAGAGTCCGCGCGGGTCCCCGCTCCAGGGCAGGCGGCTGGTCATGCCGTACAGCATGCCCCGCCACGGATTGCCTCCCCCCTGGAGCATCTCGCCCATCACGCCGAAGGGAATCCCCGCGATCTCCACCATCCAGTGATCCGGCGGCTCGTCGTAGTTGCGCCCCTCGCCTATCCAGATGCTGTCGACATAGGGCAGGTGTTCGAGGTAGAGGTTCAGGCAGTTGGCGTAGCCGGCCCGGCCGTTGAAGTGGTTCCACGAGTGCAGGTCAAGCAGCGAGCCGGATCGGTTGGCGTCGAGCACGCGGCGGACGCGCTTCATGATCTCGCGGTCGTAGCCGATCTCGTCGAGGTACAACCCGTCGATCTCGAGAGTCCTGGCCAGGTAGCCGAGGCCCTCGATGTAGTAGTTGTGCCACCGCGACAGGCCCGTCTGGCTGATCGACGCGCACCACGTGCCGTTGCCGAAAGGATGGTGCCACGCCGGCGAGTACCCCCCGCCCAGATGCTCGATAAGCCACGCGTAGCCCCCGCCCGGCCCGTCGGCGAAGATCTCGTGATTCAGGCTCCGCAGGGCCCAGAGCTCGGCGGTGTGGTTGCTCAACTCGCGAATGGTGTAGTAGAGCTTAACCTTCAGATTCCGCTTGTGGGCGGCGTCGATGTAGGCCCCGAGCTTGTCGTCGGTCAGGAACGGGTAGTTGATGAACGGGTTCAGGTCGTTGCCGTGGTGGATGTTGATGATGTTCGCGCCGGTCGATGCAACGTTCTCGACGGCCGGGGCCCCCCGATGGTAATAGCGGTGCTGCCAGTGGACCTTGGGGTCCAAGGGCTTCACCGGCGTGATCAGCAGGGCGAAGTGGAAGTGGAGTTTCTCACCCGCGGCGAGTTTCCGCGGGCCGCCGAAGGCCGTGAGTGTTACGCGGCCGGCGCCCTCGGCGGCGATCCGACATCCGCCGGCCCCCGAGTTATGCCACGCCTCGGGCATCAGCAGCGGGCGGTGGCGGTAGTGGATGTTCACCAGCGGCCAGCGGTAGTTGGGGCCCTTGAGCTTGCACTGGAGCCCGCCGTCGACGTTGCCTATCCAGACGCTGTCCTGGTGCTTTGCCTGGTCCCATCGCCAATCGAGTTCCTTGGGCCGATAGCCGCCCTTCTGGCCCATGCCCATCAGGTACTTGGCGAAGCGGGTCTTGAGGGGTAGTTCCAGGCGACAGTCGGCCAAGTCGACGGGGCGGTCGGCCTTGCCGCGAAACTCGCCTGTCGGCCTGCGGCAGATCCACCGCGCGGGCACGTGGTCGGTCATGCGTATCGCGTGTCGCCTGTCCTCGGTGAACAGCAGGTACGGTCGGGTAGAGTGCTCGGCCAGGAGCCTGGTCATCTCGGCCGGCGTGGCGGTCAGTTCCATGGGGTCGCGCCGGTGAAACTCGCGGCGGGCCTGGAAGTCGATCACCTTGGCCTGCGGCAGGGCCCGCCACTTGTCCGGGGGCATTGCGGCGGGGCCCAGGGCGTGACGCTTCAGCCATGCCGCATCGGCGGCTGCTTTAGGCTTGTCGTACACGGTCTTCGGGAAGTGGCGCCCGCGAACGGTGAACGGCATGAAGTACACGTGGTACTCGCCCGCGCTGGGCGCCTGAAAGACGATGCGCCCGTACTCGGCGCTGATCTCGATCCGCGCGACGTTCGCTACGGGCTTGCCCGTAGCCGCGTCGACAACGATCACGGCCTTGTCGGCCGCCCGATCGCGCCGCCGCCAGGGCAGGTGGACACCCACCTCGTCGGCCTTGGCCTCGACGCGGACCCGCGCGCGATGATTGCCCCACCGCTCGTCCCAGCCCTTTTTGGGAACGCTGTAGGGGATGTCGTCGCCGCCGGGGGCCGCCGCGGCAAGCCAGCAGGCCCCCACGGCCGCCAAGGTCGCCAATACGGATGTGTTCATCACAAAGCTCCTGAACCCTCGCCTGCAACTCTCGCGGGCTTCGGGTCCGCTGATTCTACGACCGTTCGGTCACCACGCAAGAGCGGCATTGACCGCCGTGCGCTCGCGGGCGCTTTCTGGTATCATCTGGGATTTGCCAGATGGCGTTGCGCCCGCGACCATCGCGGGGCTCCTGCAGTTGTTGTATTCGATGCAGCGCGTTGGACAAGCCCAATCTGGGATTCAGGTGGCGTTCCATAGGCTTCGAACTGCACCACCGGTGACGTCGGAGATCCGAAGTCCGCTAGGCCGACTTCCGCAATCGTGTAGGAGCACACGCACGGCTCCGTATAATTCGGCATCAACCAGATCGACCTGAGGGTCTTCGATATTTCGACCGATACGGTCTCGGATCTCTCCCGCCGGGGCGGTGTGGGCAGCTACAGCAACGTGCCCGTGTTTCTGAATTCCACGGACAGCAGCCTCTACGTCGGTGACCTCCGAGTGGATCCGGACAACGTTCGCCGAACGCTGGGCATCTTCCCGGAACACATCCTTGCTGCCACCGGCAACGATCGCTTTGCCTTCGGCGCTGGCGGGGTCTACGACCCGGTGTGGGGCAACCGGCTTCAGGACATGCCCGTCGGGTCGAACACGATGGCGCTGGGTGAAAACGACCGGTACTTGTATGCCTTCGACAGAGGCGTGCAGCGTCTGCACGTCATGTCGGTGGTCCCTGAACCCGCCGCCCTCTCGCTGGTGGGTCTGGGCAGCCTGCTCCTGCTGCGCCACCGACGGCGCTTGACAGCATAGCACGCTGGGCTATAAGGTGGAAAAGCCTTCATAGCGTTTCCCGGGCGGAATCGAAGCCGCCGTCTACGGCGTCGGCCTCGTCAAGTCCGACTCCATACACTTTTCCAGCAACTCGCTCATCTCCTTGACGACGTCCGGCCGGGATGCGTAGAGGTTCTGCTTCTGCCCGGGGTCGGCCTCCAGATCGTAGAGCTGGGCCGGCCAGGCGTCCTGGCCGCCCTGGTTGAGCATCCCGCCGTTGTCGCTGGTGAAGATCACCAGCGTGTTGTCGGTGAGATTGATCTTCTCCAACGCGGCCACCACCTCGGCGACGATCCAGTCCATCTCGTGGACAAAGTCGCGGTACCTGCCGCAATCGCTGGTGCCGTTAAAACGCTTGGCCGGCGTGAACGGGTGGTGGATGCTCGTCGTCGCCAGGTACAGGAAGAAGGGCTTGTCGGCGTGCTCGGCGATCCAGTCGATGGCCTTGTCCTTCAGCGTCGTGCCGACCTGGTCGTCCTTATACAGCGCGTGGGCGGCGTCGCCGCCACCGATTCGGTTGAGACCGAACTTCTCCCGGTGCACCTGCGTCTTGGCCCGCCGGCCGTAGACCATCGGGTCGTCAGCCGTCAGGCCGACCACGCAGTGGTTCTCGACGTATACGAATGGCGGATGGCTGTTGACCACCGGGACGCCAAAGTAGTAATCGAACCCCAACTCCAGCGGTCCGGGCGTGAGCGGCTTGTTCCAGTCCACCGGCTGGCGCGACCCGAACCCAAGGTGCCACTTGCCGATGCACGCCGTGGCGTAGCCGGCCTCCTTCATCAGTCGGCCCAGCGTCAGCCGCTTGGTGTCGACCACCAACGGGCTCCTGAGCATCACCGGCCCCCAAAGCTTCCGGCGGAATGGATATCGGCCGGTCAACAGCGCATACCTCGACGGCGTACAGACCGCCGATGCCGCATGGGCATGGCGACCTCGGCCATCTAGAAGGTGACGTAACCGCTCCTCTTCACAGCCAACCGCCTGCCCCACTTTCCGCGCCCCTCCTCCCCGCGTCCGCCCGGCCTTCCGTCACACGCCGGCCCTGGCCTTGACGTTCCCCCACACCTTCCTCTGCTCCCCCCAGCCCACCTCCGCCACCACCTCCCGTACCTGCCGCTCCGACACCGTTTCCCGCTCCCGCTCAACCCTCGGCAAGGACAGAATCTCCCCCTGGGCATCCGCGCGCTGAGAATGCGCTGAAGGAACCCGGCAGGGCTCGGCTTCGTTTGCTGGCCGAGAGATTCGCTTCCACAACGCTGGCAACTGGGCGGATGCCCTTGCCGACCGCCGAACAAGCCCGTGGCGCTGTACTACAGCTTTCAGCTGCGATGCCCTGTCGGCGCTGGGCGTGCCAGTCGCCAAAGGCATCTTCGGCGCCCACATGGACGTCGACCTCACAAACGACGGACCGGTGACGATTGTGATGGATATGTGACGCGACGGCCGGGGCGGCAGCGCCGCGGGGAGCCGTCTGTTTTGTCCGCTACGCAGCACCAGAAGGGCGAGAGAGGCCGTTCGGCTGTTCTTTCTCTTCCTCTTTCTGTTCTTCCTAACCGCGATATCCAGGCTCTTGCCGACGGCCACCCGCCAACCTTTGCGTCGTTTCATTTCACTTGCGGCGGCCGCAACCAGCCGGTCAGCGCATTCTCGGCGTGGTAGATACGTGTCAGTTCGGCGAAGGCGCCCTTTAGTAAATCTCCGGCCAGGCGGCCCTTCTTGAGATGCATTTCCCGGTCGATCAGAGCGCGAAGGTACAAGATTCGCCATCGCCAGTGAGCCCGGGCCCGGGGTGAAAGCCGGGCGTCCACCTTTTGCGCAAGTTCGTGCGCCTGGATCGCGTCCGCTCCGATACTGTTTCTCGGGAAGTTCTTCTCCAGGATCTTGATCGTGGCCACCACGTCGGCGGCTACCTCAGGGGAGAACTCGAAGCCGGCATACTCGGTGAGTGTCTCGGCAACGGGTCGATCCGGTTTCCAGTATAACTGGAGCATCACCACCTTGTTTACGTCCTCGAAGATCCCTTCGGAATATGGGAATCCCCCGATCAGATTCGCAATTCCGGAATACTTCTTGTGCAGGCGTTGGGGTACGGGTGTGGCCCCGTATCCACCCCATGGCTGCACACCCAACATGCTGATCTCGGGGAAGTTGACGGCTGGGAGCTTGGCGCCCGGGACAGGGCCCATGACCATGTCGATCCAAGCCGGCTCTGCCGAGAGGAGTTTGCCGAGTGCCTGAAGTTCGTTCTTCCTGTAGTACCAGTTCGACAGGATGATCTTCACGCCCGGAAGTTTGGCGCGGGCCAGCTTCGCGATAGGCTTGGCGCATTGGAGGAATCCATTGGTTGCCCATGGCCGGCATTTCTCGCAGTCACATCCGCCTGGATCGAATGGCCAGATACAAAGGAACTGCGGTTTGAGCGGGCGCATCCAATCCATCAATTCGGTCTGTACCCGCAGTTCATACTCCATGCCGCCGGGCGTGCTCGGGCAAATCTGGCAGTCGTAGTAGGCTCCCCGTTTTCCGCCGGCTGAGCGGAGTTCCTTGGGTGAGGTGGGGTAGCCCTCGTTTCCAATCACAATGAAGCCCGTACCGATACCGAGGTCCCTGGCTGTCTGCAGAATCCCACGCAGACGCTCGCGGAAGGCAACCGCCTTGGGGTCCTCGAATCCGTTGAAATGATTCATGTCATACCAAACCATGAGGCTGTTGCACCCCCAGAGCGCCAGGTCCTCCACGTAGCGTTGGATCTCCTCCACCGGCCCGTCATGATAGTAGTTGTGGAAATGGGTGGCGAAGTAGATGCCGCGCACCGGCTTGGCCGGCACCGAGACGCCCTCCCACGCGCCGGGCGTCAGGCCGCCGGCGGCGAACCGGGACGTACGCAAGAACTTCCCCACGCCATAGAGGACGCCGCGAGTGTCGTTTCCCGTGATGCGGACTGTTCCGGCCTCGACCTTCTTGATGGAGAACCCCTCTTTCCCGATGCCTGGCCGGATCGCCAGTTGAACCCGGAACGGCGCGTCGCCGTTCTCGGTGACGCGCGCCCCGCATCGCTCGGATACGTGTCGGCCGAACACCGCGGCAATCTTCCGCATCTCCGGCCCCGCTTTGTCCGGCAGGACCACGCGAATGCTACGGACCGGCTTGCCGGCGGAACCGGCCAAGGGACGCTCGCCGGCGTCGACCGGAAGGACCTGAAACATCAGGACCACGAACAGACCCACTGCAGTGGTCATCGGAATACCGATGTTATCTGTCGTCCGTATTCGGAGGACTTGCCTCATTGCATTCGTCGGTATCGTTCGAATGGCTATCTTCTGACACGGAATCTGGAGCAACTTGCCTTGATTTCATTCCAACGCCAGTCCTTCTTCACCCATTCCGGCGCTGAGCTTTCCAGCTTCGCAAGCGTCTGGCTGATCTTCTGGTTTCGGTTCGGATCCCTGCAACTGTCATCCAGCAGATCAAGCAGTTCCCTCGCGGTCTTGGCTTCGGGACCGAAGTAGAACGCGGCGTACTCGTCGAGCACGGTTTCGACGGTCTTCTTCGAATTCCAGAACCACGAGAGGAAGACCACGCTTGCGATGTCGGTGTTCCACCGCTCGCTATAGGGCCAGCCGCCTTTCATCAGGCCGGGGTGGTAATCGTTCAACTCGGCCTGCAGCGACTTCCAGTACTTCCGGTTGACCAACATGCCCCGGTGGTTGCCCCACATGGAGATGTCCGGGAAGACCATCAACGGCGCCTTGGTCTGGTTGTAATACTCCCGCTCCTCGGCGTTCATGGCGGCGAACCGATGGTGCGGCGCCAGGCCGACTTCGAAACCCGCGAACCACACCGGCCGGTGCTTGGCGAGGTTGGCCACCAGGTTTTTCCAGTCCTTGTCGCCGAACGTTGGGTGGTTCAGGTGCCAGGTATCGACCCAGATTTCGGTCTTCGGCGAGACCTGATGAATCCTCTCGGCCAGCGGCTTGGCAATCCGCCAGTAGCCACGGGTCGGCCACGGCGTGCAATCGGCGCAGGTGCATCCGCCGGGGTCTGCCGGGAACAGGTTGAAAATGTCGATCGGCGAAAGGGCCTTGAGCACCTGTTCCTGCCAGGCGATCATCTGTTTGACGCTGCCGGGCTTGGATGGGCACAGGTAGTGGTTCGGGCAGCCGATAATCGGCGAGATGCGGAGTTGCTTAGGGGAAGACTTGTAGGCGTCGTTGACGACCATGAGCAGCCCGGTCTTCATTCCCATGCGCCTGGCCGTCGCGTAGAAGCGTTTGTACATCGCCAGCCAGTGCTTCGCGGCCAGGTCGTCAAAGCTGTTGAACATGCCCATCTCGAACCAGAACGTCAGCGCATTACCGCCCCACAGCGCAAACTCCTCGATGTAGCGATCCACCTGGTCGGGCTTGCCGAAGAAGTGCTTCCGCGCCCACAGGTACATGCCGCGATTCGGCATCTGCGGCGTCTCCGTGATCTGAAGCGCGGGCAGTTCGAGCTTGCCGGGTTTGTATCGCATTTCACGCATCAAGCGCCCGACCCCGGCCACAACACCGCTCTCCCTCTGGCCGACCACGTGAAGCTCGCGTTCCCCGGCGTCCACGGCGATGCAGTATCCGTCGGCGCCGAGCGAAGCGATATCCTTGCGAGTGGCCGAGAACGCTTTGATTGTGTCATTGGACGCCACCGTACCGATCACCAGGCGAAGCTTGGCCTTGTCGCCTGACGCTGCCAGCGTAAGACCTGAACGATCCTTGATGCGTTCGGCAAGTAATTCCGTCACCCTTTTCTCGGCGGGGCTTGGCCTGGCACCCAGCACCAAGGACAGCTCCCAGCCGTTCGTGATATGCACGGCGGGCTGGGCACGCTCGGGGCCAGATTCACTGGGCGACTGCTCGAGCTTGGGCTCGGCGGCATAACTGTATTGCAGGATTGTGGTCCCGAGTACTAGGACCGCCATCCACTTAATGCTCTGTTGATGGTGCATCTCGATGCTCCGGTTGCAAGGTTTTCGTTGCTTGGGCAATGCGACTTTGCGGCATTCTGCGGCAGGATTCATTGTATCCTGGTTTGCAGGCCGCGTCAGTTGCACGATCAACAGGAAAAGAGGATTAGCTGTTGAACGAAGCCGCTTCACGGCAGCCTGTCGACCTTTTTCGTGGGGATTGGCCTTTTCCGTTTTGAACGATTGAAGCTTTCACTGGCTTGTTTCTGCGGGTTGCAGGGGAACGTGAACCCCGCCTCTTCGGCCGGGAAACGCCCGGCTTGCATCGTTTGATCCGGCATTTCGAGTTCTCGCCGACGTCGATTTCATGCTCTAATCATCGATCTTCTCGGCTCGCATCCTTTTTGTACCAAGCGGGCCTTTCACTTGTTGACCGGGCGCCAAGCTTCCAGTTTGACGCGCAGAGACTCGTACACCTCCGGCAGCTTGCCGTAAAGATTGTTCTGCTCGAACGGATCGTTTAGCAGGTCGTACAGTTCCGCCTCCATTGCCTTGCCTTCCATCACCGGCAGGAGGTTCATGCCGGGAATCGCCTTCTTTGGCGGTGCCGCACCTGCTACTGCCAGGATGGTGGGAACGACGTCCACGCTGCTGACCAGGGAGTCGCTCACGGTCGGCTTGATTCTTGCGGGCCACGAATAAATGATTGGTGACCTCACTCCCGCGTCATAGGGAGATCCTTTGCTGCGCGGCGCGTAATCTCCCCGTCTGCGGATGGACACCCACCCGTTGGCGCTGAGATACACGATCAACGTGTCGTCTCTGATTCCCTTCTTGTCCAGGTGGGTAATCAACTCGCCACAGTGCTCATCAAACCACTCGATCAACCACACCCAGTCGATCATGAACCCGTCGATGCCGGTCTTGCGTACCGCATCGCTGATGGATTTCGACAGGAAGTCGAGATACTCGTCTGTGTAGACCACATGATAGCCGCCGCTTATCTTCCCGTCTTTGTCGGCTGTGTAGTTCAGGTCAGGTCGCAGTTTGGCCCACCTTGGATTGCTGCCAATGGTGAAGTATCCCATTACGAGCATGCCTTCGGCGTGGCCGAGCTTCACCATCTCGGGCAGGAAGTCATGCTTGAGCCCCGGTTGCTCGGGAACGAAACCGTTCTTGTACCAGGCATAGCCGTTGGTCGAGACGCAGAAGGTCTGGATGACGTTGACGCCCAGCATCTTGTACCAGGCCAGATGGGCTCCCGGATCGGCGTCGGCAAACACACCAAGTCTCGCCAACTTTGGCCGGCCATATGGTTTTTCCCAGTTGAAGTCGATGCAGTAGGCCTTGATGTCCTTGATCTTGGCAGCGTCTACCATCGCGCCCTGCGACGCCGCCGCGCAAGCCGTGCCGACCATGAACAGCGCCAGCCCTACCGCGATTGCGTTCGTTTTCATGCCTGTTTCCTGCTGCTTGTGAGAGCCCTCGTGTCCTGGACTACTTGTCACGTTCTTGTGCTTCGCGGATCCTGGCTCGGCCATCGCCCATTGCCGGATTCTCGGTCGACGAACGGCCGATGCCGGCCAGTTGCACGTAGTAGAAAGGGAAGTCTCCCAGCTTCCACGTGGCTCGCCAATCGGCGATCAGAGACTTCATCTTCAGGAAATAGCTGTGGCCTTCCCCTGCGTTGGCTTCGCCTTGGTACCACAACACGCCCCGCATGCCGTAGCCGACCAGGGGAGCGATGTGTTCGCGGTAGCGCCCCCCGTAGGAGACCTTCTTCCTTGCAGCGCCGTCCTCGGGCAGTTTCGCCGGCGGGACTCGCATCCACGACTCAATTCGCGACCCGCCCGTGCTGGCATTGATCAGCCCGACCGGCGCCTTGATCTCCCGCTGCACCTTGCGGGCAAAGCAGAACCCCACCCGGGTGAAGTGGGCGACGGACGGGGCCGTGGCGAGGATCCACTCCCCGTTGGCGCGGGTATGTCGTATCGCCGGGAGATTCGACTTCATGAGATCGTCGTTCGCGTCCTGGTTGGCCCGGTTGTGTTTGACCGCGCCCGCCATGTTCGACTGGCCTGAACAGAGCCACACTTCACCAATCAGGATGTCTGTGAATGACTTGTTTGCCGTCTTGCCGTCCAGTTCTGTTACGATGACCAGGCTTCGGCCCTTGGGGGCCTTGTCAAGCGCAACAAGCGTGTCCGCCGGCATCGGGTCCAGCGCTGCTCGCCAACGGCCGTCCTTCCCGGCGACGGTGGTCTTCGTCTGTTTGCCAAAGCTCACCGCAACCTTCGCACCAGGCAAGGACCGGCCCCAGACGGGAATGGGGATGCCCTGCTGGAAGACCGCATGGTTGTCGAAGACGGGGGGACACTGCGCCTCCAGGGTCACGGCGGCGACCGCATCCGCTGCAAGCAATGCCGATCCCCAGGCGAACAGGATTGTGGCAAGAGCGACCGTCTTGACGTTCTTTCCCATCCGCCTTTGCTCCTACCTGGCGACCGTTTCGATCAGATTGGCGACCTCGGACCAGTCACCAATCTCGACTGCCGTGCTCCTGCCCTTGATCCTGGTCGGCTTGGCGACCTTCGACGCCAGCTCTCTGCTCGGCATGGTGTAGATGAAGTTCGTGTCTTCGCGGCCGAACTTGGCCTTCCAGCAGTTGGCCAGAGCCGATAGCTGTTCACCGTAGTTGGCGCCCTGGTCTTTGGTGAACATCTCCGGGCTGGCGAGGAAGACGATTCCCTTGAAGCTGCCCGGCGTGAAGGAGTGAACGAGGACGTTGTAGGTTTGTGCGGCGACACTGGTCACGTCGCTCGCCAGGGTTGGATAGCCACCCCAGGCGGCGCCGTCTGGGACGGCCTTGGTCGCCATCATTCGCGGGATGTACTCACCCCAGTACTGCTTCCAGGCCGCGACGTAGCGCCTGGCATTGGCGTCGTAGTACGGATTCCCCGGAAGCACGGCGGCCAGATCCTCGTAGTCCTCCATCAGGCTGGGCGCCTGCTCGAGGCAGTCGGCGGCGATCCATCTCTTGAGTTCAGGATTCGCGCCACCCTTGGGAACAGCGTTCTGCATGAAGATGATCCCTACCGGCTTGCCGGTCTTGGCGGCGATGCGATGTCCAATGGCCCCCGCCAGATCCGACCCTGCATCATCCCAGGTGCAGGCGTAGCGGTTCTTGGGCGTTCTGGAGACACAAACGCTGTAGCGGGAAGGCTTGGGGCTCGAGGAGCGTTTGGCCCTGCGTTTCATCACCCGCACCACGCCGCCGGAGGGCTTCACCGCGGGGAGCGCCAGCTTCATCTGCGGGGCGGCGACGTACCAGACATCGCCGACGACGATGTTCTTGCAGACACGCTCATGTGCCACTTCGCCATCGATCAGGAACGTCACCTTTAGGGTGTTCGGCTCAGTGCTGGCCTCCATGGGAGGCAGGGTGACCCGCCACTCCTTGCCCGATGCGAATCGCGACTGGCCCGGGCCCAGCGTGACAATGGACGGTCCGTCGGCGACAGGGATCGTCTTCTCAATGCCGGTGAAGCTGAACTTGATGACCGCTTTGCCTTTCGCCTCATACCCATAGTCGTGAATCGCCGAACCCCAAATCGTGACCGGGACGCCAGCCTGGAGGACGGCATTGTCGCGGAACTGCGTGCTGAGAAGCGGCATCTTGCGCCACTCAGCCAGCTTGCCCACTGTCTTGGGATCGACCACAACGCCGGCGACTTTCAGCTTTTCGTCCGGCCACGTCTCGCGGGTGACAAGCTTGTTGTCGTAGGTGATGAACGGCGTCATCGGCAGGAGCGCCCGGTTGTAGACGTTCGGCTGGAAGCCGACCCCGCCGGTGGCATAGGACACGCCGCGGGGCTTCGTCACCGTGGGCGAGGTGAGCGCCACCCTGTCGCCGTCGATTCTCATGTTGGCCGGATGCCAGACGCGGTTCCCGTCGGCCAGGTAGAAAAGATTCACCTGATCATCGCCGTTTTCGATGATCGTTGGGTCGGCGAACCCGGTTCCCTCCTTGTTCCCGCGGTCGGTATTGGAGCGTGTCTCGCCCACGGCAAGGCCGCCCTCGGCATGATCGAACTCAACAATCAGCTTGCTTCCCTCGACCTTGTACGACTTGAACATCGGCCCGTTGGCCACGACCTTCTTTCCATACTGGTTCTTCAGGGCGTGGAGGGCCAGTCGCTGTCCGGGAACCGCCTTGTTCCAGTAATGGATAGCCCCGGGGATGTCGATCTGGCTGGCCATGCCAGCATTCGGAATATCACGAGCCAGCCATGTGCCGAGGCGCATCTCGGAAGTGCTGCCGATGCTGGGACTATTGAAGTCCGTCTTGCCGGGGCAGTAGAACTGGTGGAAGTAGACCGGCAGGTCGGGACGATTCCACCGCAGACGCCAGCCGCGGATCAGGCTGTGCAGGTTGTTGTAGTATGGCAGGCCTTCGCCCATGTTGGCGTAGCCCTGGTTCCAGATGGCGCCCCGGATGGCATAGGGAATCACGGGATTGAGCCTGCCGTTGAAGAGCCACGAGGCATCGCGGTTGCCGCTCAGGTTCCCCGGCGTTCTGGTGGCGATCTCCTGCGGGGCCTCTCCCTTCCTGACCCGTTCAGCGTTCTCCTCGAGGGTCCCCTCGATGTTCCGGTAGAACGCGTTCCAAGCCGTCTTATGCTCGGGTGTGGTCGGATCGGTCTCCAGGATTCGCTTGTGGATGGCTTTGGTGTAGTCGTCCTTGCCGTCTCTGAACCCCACGCGCGGGACCCAGGCCTGTATGGCGGTCTGGCTGAACGAGCAGTTCAGGATGCCGATGGGCACGTTCATCTCGCCGTAGAGCTTGTGGGCAAAGGCAAAGGCGATGGCGCTGTAGTTGGTGTAGCCGCCGTTCTTCCACGCTCCGTTGGCGTGTTCGATCGGATGCAACATCGCAACGACGCTGGTCACCTCGAACTCGCGGATCGGCGCGACCTTGCCCTTCGCCTCGACACGCAGCTTGCTGCAACTGCTCTTCTGGACCTTCCACTGCATGTTGGACTGGCCCGAAGCCAGCCAGACTTCACCGACGAGGATGTTCTTCAAGACAACCTTCTTGCCGGCGCTGTCGCTGATCACCATCTCGGCCGGTTCGGCACTTGCCTTCAGCGGATTGAGCGTGAGCATCCACTTCCCGTCCCTGCCCGCCTCGGCGCTCTGCTTCCGGCCGGCAAACTCGACGGTGATCTTTGTGCCCGGCTTGCTCCAGCCCCATACGGGGACCGGCATCTGCCGCTGCAGAATCGCGTTGTCGGCGAAGGGCGCGCCCAGTTCGACGGCCGGTTTGGACTTCTCTGCGGGCGTTTGCTCGGCGGCGTTCACTGCGAAAGCTGAAAGCAGCAGGGCTGCCGTGAGGGCGAAAAGCGCCGCTGTCCCGATTGGTCCGTTGTTCATTGTAACTGCATCTCCTGTTGGTTGTTCCAAGGGTACCTGTGCATTTCTCACCAGAGAGAGTTCTTTATTGCCCGGACCTTCCTGCTCTTATCATCTCTCCCACTTGTTTGAGGGTCGTAACGTCGATGTCACGAATCTTCCCCGCGTAGTTCGGGCCGATGTTGATCGAGAAGATATTGCCGTATTTCATCGCGCCCGTGTAGTCCTTGTACACTTTGTCTGCGGGATGGCAGAGGTCGTCGTGCTTGGGCAACGAATAGAACCACTGCGCCCCGCCCTTGTGCGGAGGGAGAATGGGATACGTAAACTCAGCGACAAGGTAACCCTTGAATGCCCCCTCGGCATCTTTGTTGTATTTGGACGCGCTTTTGTCGCCGATCTTGCCGGGCCGGCCCCGTTCGCGCAGGCACAGGCGTCCTGCGGGCTGTCCATGATTGAATCCAACGAACGTATTCGGCTGAAACTGGTGCATCCATTCGACCGTATGCTGGTGGGAAAGCCCGCCTGTGCCGATCGCATGGTCGATCCACCAGAACTCGATGGGACCGTAACCGGTCAACAACTCCTCGAGTTGAGCCTTCTTCACGTTGGGATTCTTGCCGCCATTCCGCTTGCCATCAATCGCGCCCGGCCAGTTCCAATCCCCTTCGGAGAAGTAAAGGGCCAGGTTGATCCCATACTTGTCGCAAGACTTGCGAATCTGGGCGAGGACGTCGATGCCGAGCGGGCTGTTGGTGACCTTCTTCTCCGTCGTTTTTGTACCCCACAAACAGAAACCGTCATGGTGTTTGGCGAGGAACAGAATGTATCCCATGCCGGCGTCCTTGGCCGTTTGGCACCACTGGTCCGTGTCGCAGCCGGTCGCTTTGAAGTAGGACGCGTCTTTGCCACGCGTCGGCGTCCATTCCCGGCCCGCAAAGGTGCTATACGACCAACAGATGAAGATCCCCCACTTCATATCCCGCACCTGCTCGGCGCGGACCTCGTCGGGAATCGCTTTCCTGTTGATTTCAGGCGCAGCGGAGTAGGCCGTACCGATCATTCCCAGGATGAAACATACTGCGGCTATGTGTGTCGTCATGTCTCTGTCTCCAATAAGTGGGATAAAGTTACCGTTCGTCGCAAATGCGACGGCAGTCTCCAATCATTTTGCTTCCAACACACCGGCTACCGTCGTTTCGGCCTCGAGGCGGCGGGCAAGGCAGGCTTTGGCTTGATTTCGCATCTCCTTGATCGCGTCGGAGTTCTTCTTCTGACCGTCTGGATCGGTATGCTCCACCTCCGCGTAAAAGTCCCATGTGTCCGTGCGGAAGTTGTGCAGCGGCTGCCACGGCTTGCCTTCCACCTTGAGGTTGCCCATCGGCGAACGGGCCCATGCGTATCGAACCGACACCGGTTCTTTCACCAGCGGGCTGGAGACAAGGATCTGCTTGCTCCGCATTTCCTTATCTTTGACCGCTTTGGCGACGGCCTGGGCCATGTAATAATTGCCCGACGCGTCGGCGACCGCAAAGCCGTCGATCAGCGAACCCATGTCGTCAGGGAACACGGCTTTATCAAACGTCACGAGGATCGTGTCGCCCTCGGGAACCGCCGACAATACCTTGGCCGATTCCCAGGAGATCTCCTCCTTTCGGTACACCGTCTTCAGGGCCCAGCGAGCGGTGCGTTCGCCCAGCGCCCTCTTCTTCTTCGTGTGCAGTTGAGGGATTTTCTGGTCGTAGGCCGGAATGAACGCGGTATGCTCCGGATCCCCAACGTCGCCCAGACCCATACGCTGAGCCTCGCGGATGTAGGCCGCGGTCGAAAATCCCATCTCTTCGAAGTTGAGCCGGGTCTGAGTCCGACCGCCGGCACAGAAACCGATCACAGCCACGGGCAGCCGGGGGTCGTCAAAATCTTCACGCCATCCCTCCACCATCAGCTTCATGAGGATGCGGTAGAACTTCGGCTTACAGGTGGTGTTCATCATGGCGTTGTTGAAGCCCTGATGAAA
>Ga0307427_1000789_pt1 | contig 18220 bp, 14 predicted proteins | sample SalMarWE160190MG_FD_202162 | JGI IMG/M metagenome (GOLD analysis project Ga0307427, IMG submission 202162) | Salt marsh sediment microbial communities from the Plum Island Ecosystem LTER, Massachusetts, United States - WE1603-190 | ecosystem: Environmental > Aquatic > Marine > Intertidal zone >... | reverse complement strand
CTCACCCAGCCTCTCCCCTCATTGAGGGAGAGGGATGTCTTATGATCCGCAATCTGCAATTGTCTTTGCTCCTCTGCTCCTCCGCACCTCAGCACCCTAGCACTTCTGCCTCCTCTGCGGTTAAATGTCTTTGTGGCAGTAAGTTGCCCTTGTTCTTAACCCTATTCCTGTCTTTCTCTGCGATCTTTGCGGCTTGAGTGAGTGAAACGAACGGGCGAGAGATAAATGATGCCTGCAGTGTGAGGAACCAAAAAAATAAAGAACTTCACCGGCATAAGACTCGACAGAGAAACATGGCCAAATATGTGCCATAGCAAATACTTCAGAGTCCCGTGCGCCTTCTAACAGATAAGTGTTCCTATCTTTTCACCCGACGCAATCGCGCGCAGTGCTCCCGGCTTGTTCCAGTTAAATACCACGATGGGAAGGTTGTTTTCCCTGCAAATCTCGACTGCCACCAAGTCCATTACACCGTAGCGTTTCTCAATAAACGTATCAAAGCTCAATTCGTGCAACAGCTGACTTGCTTCCGCTGCTGCCGGATCGCTTGTGAATACCCCGTCAACATTGGATGCCTTGGCAACAATATCAGCCCGAATTGCCGCTGCACGAAGCGCAGCAGCGGTATCTGTAGTGACAAAAGGATTGCCAGTTCCTCCAACAAAGACAACTATCTTCCCGTCACACATAGCTGCACATGCCTTATGTGGCGCTATTGGTTCAGCCAATTCACTAACAATCGCCGATTGCACAATCACTTCCCGCCCAAACTCCTCCAAACAAGACTTCAGAGCAAGGCCGTTGATGATAGTGGCAAGCATCCCTAGGGCATCTGCCTCAACGCGACTCAACCATTGACTACGCGCCCCGCGAATGATGTTTCCCCCGCCAACCACAATTGCCATCCGGGTATCTCTTATAGAGGCAATCTCTTCCGCTACGTGACGCAATGACTCCGGGGAAAGTGGCCCTTGCGGGCCCTTAAATGCTTCACCGCTTAGTTTAAGAAGCACACAGGAAGGAAGATGCATAGACTTACTCTTCTCCAATCTGGTAGCGAACAAATCTCTTTACGACGATGTTTTCACCTGTCCTGGAGCGCAGTTCTGCCAGCAGCTCCTCGATCGTCTGTGACGGATCCCTCACAAAAGGCTGTTTGAGAAGGCAGGTCTCGGTGTAGAATTTCTTGACACGTCCTTCGATAATTCTCTCCACAATTCTCTGTGGTTTGTCCTGGCCTTCTAACTGCTTGCGATAAATCTCTTTTTCCTCTTCTAGCTCTGCATCTGTTACATCTTCAGCAGCGATATATCGAGGACGGGCAGCAGCAATGTGCATAGCAAGTCCCCGTGCAAACTGCCGAAAATCAGCGCTGTTAGCAGCAAAGTCAGTATTGCAATCCACTTCTAACAACACACCTACTTTCCCACTATGGTGAAGATAGACCTCAATTCGGCCCTCGTTTGCATCACGACCCTTATGCCCGGAGAGCTCTAACCCTTTTTCTCGCAAGACTTTTGTTGCCTTGTCTATGTCCCCTTCTGCTTCAATAAGAGCAGTCTTACAATCCATGATCCCGATCCCTGTTTTCTCACGCAGTTTCTTTACATCTTCAATTCGAATTGTCATCGCAATCAGTTCCTTCTCCGTCTGCAGCATCAGGGTCACGGATCTTGTCCTCACTTACTGTGGCAACAGCTACTTCTTCCGCGACCTCTTCCGACACGGAAGCAATAGGGGGTTCATTGGGTTCGTTGGGTTCGTTGGGTTCGTTGGGTTTCTCAGCTTCTTCAGCTATTTCAACTTGCTCAGCTTTTGTCTCTACTGCCTCATCCACCTGTCTTCCTTCGCGCCCCTCCAAAACTGCGTCAGCTATACGCGAGGTGATCAGCTTGGTCGCCTTGATAGCATCATCATTTCCCGGGATGGGAAAATCGATCGGATCAGGGTCACAATTAGTATCTACGATGGCAATAACCGGTATATTCAAGATCTTTGCCTCGCGCACACTATTTGCTTCGATATCCGGATCGATAACATACAATAGGTCTGGAAGGCGTTCCAGATGGCGAAGCCCATCCAGATTACGTTGCAGCTTGGCTAACGCTCGCCGAAACTTGGTTGCCTCCTTAGGTGGAATAACCTCCATTTTGCCTTCCTCTACCATTGTCTCCAACTCCTTCATCCGGTTGATGCTCCGCTTGATCGTGATGAAGTTGGTCAGAGTGCCGCCAAGCCAGCGGTGGTTGACATAATGCGCCCCACAACGCTTTGCTTCTTCCTCAATTGTGGCTTGAACCTGTTTCTTGGTTCCAACAAACAGGATTTCGCCTCCCTGAGCAATTCGGTCACGAACAAAAAAATACGCCCGTTCAAACATTTCAACGGTCTGTTCGAGATCAACAATGTGAATACCCTTACGCTCAGTAAAAATGTAAGGAGCCATCTTAGGGTTCCATTTGCGTTTCCTGTGACCGAAATGAACTCCGGTCTCTAGCAATTCCTTCATTGTCAGAACTTGCACATCACCCTCCCAAGAATTGAATCTTTGCTAAAGTATAGCAAACCGGCAAGATTCCTTCAATACAAATGAGCATAGATCAAAACCCCAACATACTAGGAGATCATGGGCAGTGTTGTTTCTTAATAGGAAGGTCGTATAATGAAAGAGCGGGGTGAAAATGAGGGAACAAAAAGCTGTAGAAACGAACGGAACTTATCTCCGCTCTCTCCCAAGAAACATTGAAGCTGAACAAGTAGTACTTGGCTCCGCAATTCTGGAGCCCGAAGGGGCAGTTCCCATTCTACTGGAACAACTGAGACCAGAGTACTTCTACCGACAAGCTCACAGGGTGATCTTCCGAGTCATCCGCGAGCTTTTCGACAACGGTAAGCCTGCTGATATTGTCACTGTAGCCAATCGTTTGGAAGAAAAGAACATGATGCAGAAGGCAGGTGGGCGCGCCTACCTGAATGAGCTTCTCGATCGTGTAACAACTACGGCTAGTTTGGAGTACTACGCTGAGATCGTACACAAGAAAGCTACCTTGCGTGCACTAATCGAAGCAGGAGGGCGAATCGCTGAGTTTGGCTATGACGAGGCCCATAACACAGATGAAGTTCTCGATAAGGCAGAATCAATAATCTTTGATATCTCTCGCCGCGATTCAGGAGGGGACTACTACCTACTCAGCCAGTTTCTCTACGAGCACATCGATGCACTAGAGGAACTACACCGCGATCCGGACCGTCATACGATCACAGGATTGGCAACGGGCCTTCCCAAATTTGACGAGATGACATCTGGATTACAGCCCTCAGATCTAGTCGTTGTCGCGGGAAGGCCAGGAACAGGAAAGACAAGCCTAGCCCTAACTCTAGCAAGAAATGCAGCAATTCGCGGGAAGGCAGCGGTAGGCATTTTCACTTTGGAGATGACCAAGGAACAGCTCCTGGAACGACTCCTGTGCGGAGAAGCGCAGGTGAGCCTGCACCGATTGCGTGGTGGTTACGTTCCAGCCTCCAAGTGGAGAGACCTGGCCAACGCGGCAAGCAAATTCCAGCAAGCAACAATCATCGTTGATGATAGCCCTGGAGCATCCATCCTGGAGATCAAGGCTAAGGCGCGCCGGATGGCAGTACAACACGGCTTGGACCTAGTCATCGTAGACTATATGCAGCTTGTCTCGGGAGGGATCCGCACTGACGTACGTGAGCAAGAAATCGCTTACATTTCCCGGTCGTTGAAAAAGCTTGCACGCGAACTAAAAGTCCCAGTAATTGCAGTCTCCCAGCTGAACCGAGCCGTGGAGCAAAGAGAGCGAGGAAAGAGATATCCCAGGCTATCTGATCTGCGCGAGAGTGGGGCAATTGAACAAGACGCTGACTTGGTTACCTTCATCTATCGAGAGGATTACTACGATAGGCCAGAGGAGGAAGCCTCCAAGAAAGGGCAAGGAATAGTAAGCAAGACAGAGATCATTATTGCTAAGCAACGAAATGGCCCTCTAGGAAAGGTAACTCTCGCCTTCCACAAAGCCTATGCCAGTTTCTATCCACCAAGTTGGAGCGAGGGACCACCATCTTAGCACTACTTGAAAAAGAGACATGTAGTATAATCATCTCAGGAATCTTTGATCTCAATTCGCAGGAGGGATAATGACGTATCCGGCACAGTTTCGTTACACCAAGGAACACGAGTGGGTCAGTTTGGAGGGCAATAGAGCAAGAATAGGAATCACCCAGCATGCACAAGGTGAATTAGGAGATATCGTTTTTGTTGAGCTTCCAGCACCAGAGACACAGTTAGAAAAAGGAGACACTCTAGCAACGCTGGAATCAGTAAAAGCGGTAAGTGACGTTTACACACCGATGAGTGGCAAGGTAGTTGAGGTCAACGAAGCGGTTGAAGATTCTCCAGAGACAGTCAATGAAGACCCACACGGTAAGGGGTGGCTAGTCGTTATCGAGGTAGCCAACCCCGCACAGGTCGACGGTCTTCTCGACGCAGGCGCCTACGAGAAGTATCTTTCTGACGAATAGTGTCAAATGCGTTACATAGCTAACACAGAAGCGGATCGTCGGGCAATGCTTGACGCAATTGGCGTCTCGTCACTAGAAGAATTGTTCAACGATATTCCCAAGCAAGTTAGGAACCGCTACCAGCCAGTTGGACTCCCAGAGAGAAGTGAGCTTGAGGCAGTTCGCGAAGTGCAGAAACTAGCACCTCGTAATGCTGCCTGGCAACAGTATACGTCCTTCCTTGGGGGAGGGGTTTACGATCACTACATTCCCAGCGTAGTGTCTTACATTACCTCACGCAGCGAGTTCTCTACCGCTTATACACCGTACCAACCAGAGATGAGTCAAGGAACGCTTACCGCAATGTTCGAATTTCAAACCCTTCTCTGCGAACTGACCGGAATGGATGTGGCAAATTCCTCTATGTACGATGGCGCGACTGCCCTTGCTGAAGCGGTGTTCATGGCTGAGCGAATCGCCAAAACAGAGAAGGTTGCTGTTTGTAGGTCGATTTTCCCTCACTACCGGCGAGTACTCGATACCTATTGCCAAGCCGCCGGCATCGAAGTTGTCGAGGTGCCTTATAACCACATAGGCCGCTACGACACGGATTCCTTGCCAAAAGGGATCTCCGCTCTCGTGGTACAAAACCCTAACACCTTTGGAATAATAGAGGAGATGAATGGGCTCAAAGAACAACTAGGGACGGCATTACTAATTGTTGCCGTGAACCCCATTTCCCTGGGTCTTATTTCGCCCCCGGGCGAAGCAGGTGCTGATATTGTCGTAGGAGAAGGCCAGCCACTTGGTCTTTTCCCCTCATTTGGTGGCCCATTCCTCGGCCTGTTTGCCTGTCGCAAACAGTACCTACGTAATATGCCTGGTCGAATCATTGGCCGTACCGTGGACGCACAAGGGGAGATGGCTTACACAATGACCTCGCAAACGCGCGAGCAGCATATCCGCAGGGGACGAGCAACATCCAACATCTGTACCAACTCTACACTATGCGCTTTGGCAGCGGCCGTATACCTCGCCGGCCTGGGGGGAGATGGTCTGCAAGAGCTAGCCCTGCTTAACCTGGAAAAAGCGCACTATCTGGCAAAGCGCATAAGCTCACTTCCTGGATACAGTCTCGCTTTCTCCGGCCCATTTTTCAACGAATTCGTTATTCGTGTTCCTGGTGATCCACAATCAATTTGTAGGCAGCTAACACAAGAGAAAATCCTGCTCAACAACCCCTCCTCCCTGAGTGAACTAGGAGTAGAGCAGGCCCTTAACTTTGCTGTAACTGAGCAGCGAACAAAAGAGGAGTTGGATTCGTTGGTAGACGTTCTGAGGGATGTAACATGAATACAATCTTTGACACAAAAGGAAAAAGAGAAGGAAAGGTCTTGCCAGCGCTGGATGTTCCACAACAGGGACTGGAGAAGCTTGTCCCGGATTCACTCAGGCGTTCTCGTAAACCACGGATCCCTGCCCTAAGTGAGCCGGAACTTGTCCGTCATTATACTCGCCTATCCAAACTGAATTATGGCGTAGATGACGGGCTGTATCCGCTTGGAAGCTGTACGATGAAGTACAACCCAAAAGTGAACGAGGATCTAGCACGACTTCCAGCATTTGCAGGTGCACATCCCCTAGCTGATGAGCGACTGGTTCAGGGCTCACTTGCCTTGTTACATGAAGCATCGCGTTACTTGTGCAACATCGCTGGCCTATCTGACATCACCCTGCAACCAGCAGCCGGCGCACATGGTGAACTTACTGGAATGTTCATTTTCGATCGCTATTTCAAAGAACGAGGCGAGAGCAAACGTAAGCGAATACTTCTCCCTGATTCAGCGCACGGTACCAATCCAGCATCAGCAACAATCTCCGGTTTCTCTACTACTCAGATTCCATCGGGAGAAGACGGAATGGTTGACCTTGTTGCCTTACAAGAAACCCTTGACGAAACCGTTGCCGGAATCATGCTTACCGTTCCCAACACACTAGGAATCTTCGAGGAGAGAATCCTTGAGATAACACAAATGGTGCATGCTGCTGGCGGCTTGTGCTATTTTGACGGGGCAAACCTAAATGCTTTCCTTGGCCAAGCACGACCTGGAGATATGGGAGCAGATGCATTCCACTTCAACCTACACAAAACCCTGTCTACGCCACACGGCGCTGGAGGACCAGGGTCAGGACCCGTTGCGGTATCACAATGTCTGGTTGACTTCCTTCCTGTTCCACGGATAACTAAAGACGAAAACGGCTACCATCTCGACTGGAACTTCCCTCATTCAATTGGATGTATGCACTCTTTCTATGGTAATTTCGGCGTTATTCTTAAGGCATATGCCTACATCTTACTCCTCGGAGATGATGGACTGCATGCTGTAAGCGACAACGCTGTACTCAATGCCAATTACCTTCAGGAACAGCTCAAGAAAACCTACCACTTACCCTACAACAGGCTGTGCAAGCATGAGTTTGTCCTCTCGGGAGAAAAACTTGGGCAAGGCATAACAACACTCGATATCGCCAAACGGCTGATTGACTACGGATTCCATCCACCTACAGTATACTTCCCATTAATTGTACATGAAGCGTTGATGATTGAGCCAACTGAGTGTGAGGGAAAGGAAACCCTCGACCGTTTCATTAGCGTAATGGAAAAGATCGCCCTTGAGGCAAAGGAAACCCCAGAATTGCTTCATGCTGCTCCGCAGCATGCCCCAGTGCAGCGGCTTGACCAAACGCGGGCTGCTCGTCATCCTATCCTAACCCACCCATTTGATGAACTATCAAAGTAGAAATCTGCTTTCCTACCGCAAGGCATTGACTCTAAGGAAGCCCTGAAAACTGTGAATAGTAAGTAGTGAATAGTAACAACAAGAAACCACGGATAGGTCTTTACTTTAACCCTCCTGCATTCCTACATTTCTAAGGAGAAAAGATACTGCTTGGTGAAAACCATAACTATGAGGAAGCCAGGAAGCCAGGAGAAAACCAGGAATAAGGATGGGTTAAAACCTTCCTGTATTCCTCCCTCTCCCTCGATGAAGGGAGAGGGATAGACGGCAAAGGAATCGCTGGTCTAACCCTCCTGCATTCCTGTATACCTAAGAAGAGAGGTTCTACTGGGTGTTTGGATTTTAACCCTTGTTTAATTCCTGCATTCCTGGCTTCCTCAGGGGAAAGGTTTAGTGGGTTTTAGATTCTAACCCTCCTGCATTCCTACATTTCTAAGGAGAAAAGATACCGCTTGGTGAAAACCATAACTATGAGGAAGCCAGGAAGCCAGGAAGATGAGGAAACGAGTGAATCAATCCCAATCTTCTCTCCCCATTGTTTCACAATGATTTCCTAATCCTTTCTGCAATCCGAAAGCAGATCCTCTCGGAGCGCTCCTTCTCTTTGCTTTCTACCATTACTCGCAAGAGAGGCTGGGTCCCCGAAGGACGAACAAGTACTCTTCCTTCATTTCCCAAACATCCCTTCTCCTCTTCGATCAAACCCTGCAAGAAGGGTTCATTGAATAGACCTTGCGGATCACCTACAGACACATTGCACATCGCCTGAGGAAAAACCGGGATCATTTCACCGAGTTTGTCCAACGCCATCCCGCTTTCATGTGCTATCTCCAAGAGTTTCACGGCCGTTAGGATACCGTCACCGGTTGGGCTGTGGTCAGAGAAGATGATATGGCCAGATTGCTCTCCTCCAATTTGTGCGCCATGCGCAAGCATCGTTTCTGTCACATTACGGTCACCAACTGGAGTGCGTATCATCCGGATCCCTTTTGCCTTCAGGGCCTCCTCCAATCCAAGGTTACTCATAACGGTCGTCACAACCAGAGGTGGATCAAGAATCCCTTTCTTCTGCATGTGCAACGCGGCGATTCCCATCATCTGATCGCCATCGATTATTTCTCCAAGGGGTGAAACAAGAAGAACCCTATCACCATCACCGTCAAAAGCTATCCCTAGATCGGCGTGATTGTCAATTACAGCTCTCCGTAATGATTCAAGAGAGGTAGAGCCACATCCCTCGTTAATTCGTGCTCCATCTAGAGATGTGTTGAGCTCAAGCACATTGGCATTCAAGTGACGTAGTACGTGGGGAGCAATTGCTCCAGTCGCTCCATGAGCACAATCCACAACGATAGTGCTTCTGGAGAGATCAATGTCTTCGATCTCTATTGTACCTGTGAGAAAGGCAGCGTAACGCGTTGCAGCTGCTTCTAATAGTCTAATCCCACCGACAGCAAGCGATCGGTGAACAGGATTACTCATTACAGCTTCAATTGCTCTCTCGTCCTCCATGCTGAGCTTCATGCCACGGTGCTCAAAGAACTTGATTCCATTATCCTCGGGTGGATTATGCGAAGCGGAGATCACCGCTCCCAAATCAGCGTGTTCGTCCTTGATCAGAAAAGAGATAGCTGGAGTAGGAATAACTCCAGCAAGCAGCACTTCAAGCTCGCAGGACGCGAATCCAGCTGCAAGCGCCCCCTCAAACATCGGACCACTTGTTCGCGTATCTCTCCCGATAATCACCCGTCCGCCTGGGGCAGCCAAGACCATACCTGCTGCTTGTGCAAGCAACAAAACCCGCTCTGGAGTAAGATCAACGTTTGCTCTTCCTCTTACTCCGTCGGTCCCAAACAAAGGACTCATCGTCTCATATCCCATGCAGAGGGCAAGCAAAAGAACCCATCACAACGAATCAATAGGATACTAATCTCCACAAGCACTGATGATGGCATTGTGCCAACATTCTATACCCTTTCCGGCTTTATGGCAACCTCAGGGGACAGACCCTTCAACCATATCTCCAACCAGTGGAACAAACTCAGTTATCTTGATCGCATAAGAAACCCGCTCACGAACCTCGACAATAACAATCTCACCCTTTATTCCAAGGATTTCGTAATCGAGAATCTCGCCAGTAGATGGGTCTATGATCACATTTTGTGCGTGAAGTACCTGGAAGAAATCCCCTTTGTTCACCCCTGTTGCCGCTCCAATGTTGATCACGATACGTCCGTCAGGAAAAACAGCTGCAATCTGTGCTTTGCCTGCGCTGGCTTCCCCATTGGTCGTAGGCTCCACCGAACTACGCCCGGCAATTACCTTCGACGCAACCTGTTCTGCGCCCTGTATCAGGGAAGCAACAAGTTGATTCAATGCGCTGTTGGTCGCCTTTCCCACAATTGTTTCGTCGAACTGTCCGCTTCCCACCGTAATCTCATCGATCGGCAATGGAACCGGCGCAGCACCGGTTCTAATCTGGAAACTGCTCGCGGTGACGTAGGAACCACCATGCCACAGCTTGGCTACGTACATCCCTGGACCCATCTGCATATTTGACATATTGCGCTGATTCCAGAACCACTCCCCACAAGCACCAACGCCAATGAACTTCCAGTCTAGCAATCTAACAAACGTTCCTCCAGCTGTGTTAATTTCGACACGGTACCAACCTGGCGTGCCCTTATAACCAATGTGCACAATTTCACCAAAATAGTAATAGGATTTATCTGTAAGCAACCCACCAGTACAAACATTACTCGAGACCGGTTGTGACAAGGAAACGATCTTGCCTATGTTGACAGAGAATCCTGTGGCCCCTTCTTCCTCCCCGGTAGAGGAAACCGCTTTTTCTATCTCAGAAGTATATACATTCACCAACCGAGCAGACATTGCCACATTGACGGACGCGCTACTGACGCTGAAAAACCCAAGGCTAACTGAGGTTTCTTGTACATCAACTCTTGTTACCGAACCAATCACTAGCAAATCCGCGCCAAGGATTTGCCCAGCTTTAGCAAGATCTCCGGTCAGAGCTGGGTTGAGGGATTGCTCTTGCATCACCGACTCCAGCTCACTCCGCTCTAGAACATGCATTCCGCTGTTTACCAAACGCGTGATAAGCTCATCTGCCACCCCTTGTCCAACATTAATGAATCCGGAGCCACTCCTATCATCAAATCGTGCTACCGCTATCTTAAGGTCAGACAGAGAAGTGACACTACTGATGGAAACAGTAAATGTCTTGTAGGAAATGTTGTTTGCCTCGCTTGATTCGCTGACCTTGTTGAACGGCTGGTCAGCCTCCACCATGATCGTATGAGTGCCTACCTGTGCCGTCCAACTTACTGTAGCAAGCTTCAAACTGCCGACATCAATGCCAAATGGAATAGACGCGTTGTCAATCTGCATCCCATCCACGCTAAAGCGAACATAGAATCTCCCACTTACATCAGTGGTCCCCACATTCTTCACTTCGGCAGTGATTGTCACTTCCTCACCAGCGAAAGGGCTGACCGGGCTCAACGTGATATTTGTAACCACCAAGTCTGATTTAGCCAGGCAAACGCCCGCAATCAGAACGACGATGAGCAAACTTATTAACGGAGTAAAACGCTTCATTCTTGCCTCCTTTCTAAAGTGTTATATTCTACAACTTATATACACTAGCGCTAGCGCGTAGTTTCATCAATAGCCTGAGGTCTCTCACCAGTTTATTTGCTCTTCCTTCCGCTGTTAGTAGCTGGTCCTGCCTGTTGAACGCGCAGGATCGGACAAAGAATCACGCCACCAAGCGCTGCCATGACTAGCGCCAGCCCTACTCCAACCCGATCGGCAAGCAATCCAATAAGAGGCAATATCCCTGCCATGAGCAGGGCACGAACTTCTGACTCAACGGATAACCCAGTGGCCATCATCTGACGAGGAATAACCTCTGACAGATAGCCAACCAGCATTGGCCTGCGCACGTTCTGCAAGAAGTAAAGGGCAAGGAAAGCAGCAATAGATAGCGCGTATACCTTGGCCCAAGTTGCCAGACCAGCAACAAGAAGAAGCATCACGCCAATAACGAAACTGAAGTTCACTGCCCAGGAGGGGGAGCGCGCTTTGCTCTGTAATCGGTGAGAACTCGCGGCAGCCCAGCTAGTGACAAGATAAATCACAAAATAAACTCCACCTACAACTACCGCAATTCTCCGATCTGTCTCAAGACACAGAAAGATGGGAAGTGCGAGGGCCTGGCTTTTTAGGATCGGTTGCAGATAATCTTTTGCAGATTTGAATATGGCATCAAATCCCGCACTACTTAGTAATCCCCTAACAAGCAGGGGATTACGAAGCATCTTTAGGAATTCCTTACTGGTGCCAAGGATTCGCTGCTTAAATCTTTTCATCCAGCCGCCCTTTACCAAAACAATTCTTCCATCAAGCTCCTTGGGATAAGAGCTTATCAGAAATAGTTCGAGGATGTACGGAATGATGCTCGCGGCAAACACAATTCGGTAGCTGCCGATGTAGAATACGAGCCCAGCAGCGATAAGTGCGGCCAATGCTGAGCCAAGCTGTGAAGCCGCACGAGTGTGTCCGTAGTAGTCAACTTTCAGTCGTTCCAGCCCCTTGATTCGTAAGTACTCAAGGATCATCGCTTTGTGCGTTCCTGACCGGAACGTCTCTCCAATTGCAAACAAGACCATTGCTACCAGATACATGGAAAAGCTGGAGAAGAGATAGAAGAGCAGGAATGAGACAAGGTATGAGGAAAATGAAGCAAGCATCGCTTTTCGTCGACCGTAGGTATCGGCAAGAATACCTGTTGGAATCTCAAACAGGTTTGTGCTGATCTCGCGTACTGAAAAGACAATTCCGATTTCTAAGAATGACAACCCCATTTCTCGAAAAAAGAGAACAAGGAATGGATCAAAGAAACGCAGGTTCTTTAGGAAACCATACAGACGGAACTTGTGGTACATCCGATCCTTCAGGATTGCCATTGTTCCTCCTTATGCGGTTTCCCATTCCAAACACAAATACATTGCCCAAGATCGACAATAAGATCAAGCGTACGGGAAAGAAAAAGGGAACAGGCTACTTTTTTGTGCGAATTGGCAGGATTTGTATGGAACGATTAGTTGCCTGGATTCCGGCTTTCGCCCCGGACCCCGATCCGGGGTGAGGGTGAGATGAAGCTAGCTTTCAGTCATTAGTTCTCAGCTCTCAGCTCTCAGCTCTCAGCAATCAGCTTTCAGCTTTCAGTTCTTAGCAAACAGCTCTCAGCAATCAGCTTTCAGGATTTTCACTCATGACTCTAGACTATTCTTCGTTTCTCCCCCTCCCTTTAATTCCCTCCCTCGATCGGGGAGGGAAGATTATTTGGTATGCTTCGCTTTCTGTTCGCTTAACTCTACGAACCCAATGAACTCTATGAACCCTTGTTCCCACTCAACCACTTAACCATTCCGCTACCAACTGCTTCACACCTTTCCCTCTCCCTCGATGAAGGGAGAGGTTGGGTGAGGGTGAGATAGGTTAGCTGTCAGGCTTTTGATTACAGACTCTCGACGACAGACCATCGTCTTTCCCTTAATCCCTCTTCCATAATCCTTAATCCTTCATTTTTCACCTGTCACCCATCACACGTTACGCATCACTGTCTTTTTCTCTTCTCCCCCTCCCTTTAATTCCCTCCCTCGATCGGGGAGGGAGAATTGTTTAGTATGCCTCGCTTTCTGTTCGCTTAACTCTACGAACCCTTGTTCCCACTCAACCACTTAACTTTCCCCCTAGTTAACTGCTTCTCCACTTAATTTTCCCTCTCCCTCGATGAAGGGAGAGGTTAGAGCCTGCCCCGGACCCCGATCCGGGGTGAGGGTGAGATAGCTAGGATTCTTCATTTTCCCTCTCCCTCTATGAAGGGAGAGGCTGGGTGAGGGTGAGATGAAGCTAGCTTTCAGTTCTTAGCAAACAGCTATCAGCTCTCAGCTTTCAGTTGAACCAAGAAACCCTTTGATTATGAGGAGGCCAGGAATGCAGGAAGGTTTTAACCCATCGTTATTCCTGGTTTTCTCCTGGTTTCCTGGCTTCCTTAGAGGATGCCTTTACTAGAGAATTCTTAGGTCAAACCCTTTAGCTATAAGGAAAGCAGGAATGCAGGAATACAGGAAGAAAAAGACGAGAGACTGCTTTCTTGAGCTCATACTCGCAACGCATCCAGTACCGGAAGCACTTTCCCTTCAAGCAATGCAAGACAAGCGCCGCCGCCAGTAGAGATGTAGGATATTCTATCGGCAATTCCCATCTGTGTTACCGCCGCACCCGTTTCGCCGCCACCTATCACCGTGAACGCATTACTTGAAGCCAGCGCCTCTCCCACTTCTCTTGTCCCCCTAGAGAACTGCTCTAGCTCAAATGCTCCCATGGGTCCAGCCCAAATGACCGTCCGTGCCAAAGCTATCTGCTCTCCAAAGCTACGAATCGTCTCTGGGCCAATGTCGAGGCCAATCCGTCCAGCGGGTATCTCATCTGCTGCACATATGACTGTTTCAGCACTCGCATCTACCTCCTCAGACACTACAACATCCCGTGGAAGAAGAACCAAGACACGCTTCTCACGCGCTAGACAAATTACCTCTTTCACCCTCTCCAAAAGTGATTCATCGACAACAGAATCCCCCACTTGGTAACCCTTCGCCCGCATGAACGTAAACGCTACCCCACCTCCTATCAGCATAACATCAACCCGCTCTAGCAGGCCGCGCAACGCACCAAGCTTGCTCTTGGCTTTCTTGCCGCCAATGATAGCAACGTATGGCCGTGCCGGGTTTTCAGCGAGATGACTTAAGGCTTTGATCTCTTCTTGCACAAGCATCCCAGCGTACGAAGGAAGGTAATTAGTGACTCCCAATGTAGAGGCATGTGAACGGTGAAGTGTCGCGAAGGCGTCGTTTACATATACGCCTCCAAGACTTGCCAGACTATGTGCAAATCGAGCATTATTCGCCTCTTCTTCAGAGTGGAAACGAAGATTTTCAAGCATGAAGACTTCATTCGAGGAGCCCTGATCTATAGCTTGCTTGATCTCATCTCCCACGCAATCGTCAAGCTTATTCACTGCACGATTCAGGAGTGCCTGTAGACGAGCCGCTACCGGATCCAAACAAAGCCCTGGAACACGTTTCCCTTTTGGGCGGCCAAGGTGAGTCAGCAAGACAACCTTTGCTCCTTTTCGGAGAAGCTCTTCTAGGGTTGGAAGTGATCCACGAATCCTTCCATCGTCCGTAACTACTCCATTCTCCAGGGGAACATTGTAGTCAACCCGTACGAGCACGGTTTTGCCGGCAACCACCGCTTCTTGAACTAGTCGTAATTTGCCTAAACATTTACTCATCAGACTCATCCCTTTCCAAGAATTGACCTTTTCGCCAGTCGCATTATAATTACTTATCATGAGTAGTCAAAACATCGTTCTTCTTGGGCTTGGCATCTTTGTAGGCTTGATACTGGGCGTTGTTGCCGTTGATCAATACCTCCTAGATGAACATGACCCCATGGAACCAGCGGGCCTCATCTGGCGAGTGCAAACAGCCCTCTCGCGCGTCAAGGACCTGGAAGCTGTCCTCGAAATAAGAGACGAAAGCGAGAAAGCTGATCCAGTTCGAGTGCTCACTCGTTTCTTGACTGGAAAAGACGGTGGATTGAGCATTCGTTACCTGAGCCCGGAGCAGATGCGGGGCGAGCTTTTCACTGTTGAACGTGATCTTCTTTCACATTATATCCCTCAAGAGAACGTAATCGTGGCCAAACGATGGGTCGGGTTTCCGCTAGCTGCTCTTGGGTTAGCAAGCTTTGACCTGACACAGCTAGAAAAAGACTGGCAAGCGGGAAAAGTGGAACTCGAAGTAACTCCGGAGATTTGCGCGTTTCGCACCGATATTTTCCTATCGACGCTTTCTCTCCCGGAAACCATTGCCACACACACTTACTCGCTCCCTTTCTCGTTTTGTCCTGGGGTAGAATGCTATCGGCTAAATCCCCTACCCGGAGTCGCTAATGTTGGGAGCAAGATTGCTGGTAGCTCTATTCAGGGTGGCTACATACTAAAAGTGCGCGATCAGACTACGGGTAGACTGTTGCGCATGATCTACATCGACAGGGAGAACTTCTTAGTGAAGAAGGTTGTCTTCTTTGTGGATGGACAAAGAGCAAGAAGCATATACGTGCAACGAATAACAGTTAATCAAGGACTTTCCCCTGAAGAGATTCACACACTTCCGCATGGAGCAACAACTGTTCGTAGCTAGAATCCTACTTTAGGATTTTCTTGAACTCTGATAAGTCCATCTTGTATTCAACAAAATCCTGGAACGCATCCTCTTCCGCAAACGGAGATTCGATTGCCGAGGAATCGAACACTTCATCAGCAATGTAGATTGGACTTCCCATACGCAACGCAAGGGCCAAAGAATCTGAGGGTCGTGCATCGAGTTCGATGACTTTCCCTTTTTTCTCACGCAAGAAAATAGTAGCGTAATACGTACCCTCTTTGAGTGCAGTAATCGCAACTTTCTCTACTTTCCCGCTCAGATGATTAATTATTCCCTTCATCAGATCATGAGATAGGGGTCGTGGAAAGTATTGATTTTGCAGCTCGAGAGCGATCGACATTGCTTCGGTTTCTCCAATCCAAATCGGCATTGCCTTAGTGGAATGCTTATCCTTTAGTAGTATCACCGGCGCATTGTTGACTGGATCCACTAATAGAGCCTTGATCTCCGCTTCTCGCATTACAAGCCTCCTTCGCTAGCGAGACAACCATCGTTGATTCGTATTATAGCAAGGATGTCGTTAGCTAACAAGACCACTGGCATTTCCAGTAAACAGAGCCATTATTACTAATCAGTGGAGTAGGTCATTAGACTAGCTCAAATCAATGTTCTCCGTTATGATTAGAATAACATGGACAAACTAGACAACAAGACAGTTCTTACCAATTACGACAAAGCCGGCATGCTGAGGATTCTAGATGGCTTTCCCGGCCAATGCCAAGAAGCAATCAAGCTTGGGAACGATTTCGATCCTCACCTCCCCTACGGCATTAAGCAGGTTGTCATATGCGGAATGGGAGGATCGGCAATGGCTGGAGAAGTTGCTCGACATTTCTCACAGATCCCCTTGTTTGTCAACCGTAGCTATGATCTTCCTCCATTCACTGATAGGCACACACTTCTAATTGCGGTTAGCTATTCCGGGAACACGGCAGAGACAATATCTGCGCTTCAGAGTGGAATTGAAAAAGGAGCATTCGTGTTCTGTCTTTCGAGCGGCGGAGAGATAGGTAGGATTGCTAATACCCATGGGCTTCCGCTGTTGAAGATTCCCACAGGGTATCAACCCCGAGCCGCCCTTGGATATCTCGCCATCAGTCTAGTCACTACACTCATAAAAGCACAGATTCTCAAGGATATTGGCCGGCGCGAAGCCCTGTTCTCAGAACTTAGCAGGGTGAGAACTCAGTGCGCTCACACCGTTGGAGCTACCACAAATCCCGCCAAAGAGCTTGCTCGCCATCTATTTGGCAAGTTCCCTCTGATCTATGGCACAGTAGACAACACTGACTTGGTGGCAATGCGATGGAAAACGCAGATAAACGAAAACGCTAAACAACCCGCATTCTGGAATGCATTTCCCGAGCTAAATCACAATGAGATCTTATCCATGGTGAAAGGCGAGTATGCGCATAGTCTTTTTGTGATTCTACTCCAAAATCACTACGACAAGCAGGAAAATCTTCTTCGCATGCAAATCATGCAGTCTCTGTTCAAAGATCACTCAGTGGGATTTAGGAAAGTTACAGCCAGCGGCGAAACCGAGCTTGCTCAACTCATCTCCCAAATCTACTTTGGCGATTATGTAAGCTTCTACCTTGCATTACTAAATGAAGTCGATCCAACGCCCGTTGCCCTAATCGAAGAGTTCAAGAAAGAACTGTTGACCAGGCAGAGTAGCTCCATACGGCATACCTGACAATGAAAACAATTATCCTCGCCGGTGGCTACGGCACCCGCCTATATCCGATCACCGAAAACCGTCCGAAGCCCCTTTTGCCGATAGCAGGAAAACCAATCATTGACTTCATACTTGATACATACCCATTCCGCGATCGCCCAATTGTCTCCACCAACAAGCGTTTCGAGTATCAGTTTAAGGAATGGCGCAAGCACGGAAGACGCAACGTGCAATTGGTGGTCGAAGAAACCACTTCAGAAAAGGAAAAGCTTGGCACCATAGGAGCACTTCAATTCCTCATACAACGATTGGAGATTAGTGAAGATATTCTGGTAATTGGCGGGGACAATATCTTTGAGTTCTCCTTGCGGGATTTCGTCAATGCCTACCACGGCAACCCATTAATAGCCCTGTGTGATGTCAAAGATAAGAAGCTAGTGCGGCGCCGATACGGAGTTGCGATTGTTCAGCAGAACCGGATCGCTGAGTTTCAAGAAAAACCCGAGGCTCCAAGATCGACCCTGGCAAGCACAGCATGCTACATCTATCCTGAGAGGATCCTGTCATTGATCGGCGAGTTTCTTGGAAAAGCGGAAGCCAGTAAGGACGCCCCTGGGTACTTCAATAGCTGGCTTCTAAGAGATCGGAGAATCAATATCGATCCATTTGTGTTCAATTCTGGGTGGAATGATATCGGTGACCGAGCTTCGTATATCGAAGCAAATCAGAGATATTCCGGACAGGATAGCTGGTTGGCGAAAGATGTACAAGTAACAAGCTCGGTGGTAAATGCTTCAGTGATCCTGGGCAGCGGGAGAATCGAGAATTCCAATATCAGTGGTTGCGTGATCGATCGTGACTGCCATCTAACTGGTGCTAAACTACAGGACTGCCTA